>ERZ888423.1172-NODE-1172-length-23809-cov-9.550981_pt1 | contig 23809 bp, 19 predicted proteins | sample MGYA00520523_ERZ888423 | MGnify/ENA primary metagenome ERZ888423 (study PRJEB32303, sample SAMEA104408611) | aquatic metagenome | biome: Brackish water; feature: Pelagic; material: water | place: Baltic Sea | collected 2014-06-08T10:24:00 | depth 30,27 m ...
TTACCTCTTACTTACAAAGCATCAATCTCACATTAGAGCGATCTGCAACGTGCACATCATCCCATTTTGTAAGGTTACGCTTGCGCTTTTTAGACTTCTTAGTCAAGATATGGCTATGGTAAGCCTTCTTTCTCTTGAGCTTACCAGTCCCCGTAACTCTGAAACGCTTTTTTGCGCTTGATACGGTCTTCATTTTTGGCATGGACTCTTGTTTTTAATTTACTTTTTCTTCGGGTTGATCATCATGATCATCCTCTTTCCTTCCAACTTAGGTAATTGTTCAACAATACCATGGTTTTCAAGCTCTGTCGCGAACTTCAATAGAAGTATCTCGCCTTGCTCCTTATACACGATGGAACGGCCGCGGAAGAATACATAGGCTTTCACTTTAGCACCTTCTTCCAAGAATTTCTTGGCGTGATTCAATTTGAAATTGAAATCGTGCTCATCAGTGTTAGGACCGAAACGGATCTCTTTGAGAACCACTTTGGACTGCTTAGCCTTAAGTTCCTTGTCCTTTTTCTTTTGCTCGTAAAGGAACTTTCTGTAGTCAATGATCTTACATACCGGTGGATCGGCATTAGGAGAAATCTCAACTAAATCTAACTGCAATCCTTCAGCAAGGGTAATTGCCTCGCGGATGGGTAACACTTCTGATTCTATGCCATCACCTACCACACGTACGTTGGGGACGTGGATTTTATCATTTATCCGATGCAGGTCCTCACGCTTTACATAAGAGCCACGCTCTTTTCTTCTTCTTATAGCTATTACTCTTCGCTTTTAAAGGTTAGTCATTGGTTAAGAACGAAAGTCTTTCAACTGTTCCTCAACCTCTTTTTGGATCAGATCTATAAAAGCTTTGACGCTCATATTCCCTAAGTCACCTTCGTGCTTTTTTCGTACTGAAACGCTTTCGCTTTCGGCTTCTTTTTCACCGACTATCAGCATGAATGGGACTTTCTTGAGCTCTGCTTCTCTAATCTTCTTACCTACAGTCTCGTTCCGTTCGTCTACGGAGGCGCGAATATCGTAATTATTCAGCATACGTGAAAGCCCAATCGCATAGTCGTTGTATTTCTCTGATAATGAGAGTACTGTAACTTGTTCAGGGGTAAGCCAAAGGGGAAATTCACCTGCGCAATGCTCAGTAAGAACTGCAACAAAGCGTTCTAATGATCCAAAAGGTGCTCTGTGGATCATCACAGGTCTATGCATCTGGTTATCACTGCCTTTGTATTCTAGCTGGAAGCGTTCTGGAAGATTATAGTCCACTTGAATGGTTCCAAGTTGCCATTGTCTTCCTATGGCGTCCTTGACCATGAAATCGAGTTTTGGCCCATAGAATGCAGCTTCTCCGTGAACTGTGACCGTCTTAAGGCCTTTCTCAGCAGCTGCTTCCACAATTGCCTTCTCTGCCATCTCCCAGTTTTCATCGCTACCAATGTACTTGTCGTCCTTTTCTATGCTTCTGAGGGAAATTTGAGCAGTAAAGTCTTGAAAATTAAGTGCTTTGAGCACCATAATGACTAAGTCTATGACCATTTTAAATTCATCCTTGACCTGCTCTTGCATACAGAATATGTGCGCGTCATCTTGCGTGAAGCCACGTACACGGGTCAATCCATGTAGTTCACCACTTTGCTCATAGCGATACACTGTTCCGAACTCTGCAATTCTTAAAGGTAAATCCTTGTAAGAATGTGCATCAATACGGTAAATCTCACAATGATGAGGGCAGTTCATGGGTTTGAGATAGAACTCTTCACCTTCAACTGGAGTTTTAATAGGCTGAAAGGAATCAGCACCATATTTCTCGTAGTGCCCTGAAGTGACATAGAGGTTCTTATGTCCAATGTGCGGTGTAATCACCTGCACATATCCCATTCTGTCTTGAGCTGTCTTTAAAAAATTGGTGAGCCGTTCTCTTAGGGCTGTCCCCTTTGGTAACCACAATGGAAGTCCTTGACCTACACGCTCAGAGAAAGCATATAGACCAAGCTCTTTTCCTAATTTCCTGTGATCCCTCTTCTTCGCCTCTTCAAGGAATAGGAGGTGTTCGGTCAACTCACTTTTCTTGGGGAAAGTGATTCCATAGACACGTGTGACTTGAGGATTCTTCTCATCTCCTCTCCAATATGCACCTGCAATATTTGTCAATTTCACAGCCTTGATAAAGCCCGTATTTGGAATATGTGGACCACGACATAAGTCTGTGAATTCACCCTGTGTATAGAATGAGATAGTGCCATCTTCAAGTGCTTCTATCAATTCTAATTTATACTGATTATTACGCTCCTTATAATAGGCGATGGCATCAGCTTTACTTACGTCCTTGCGAACGAAGTAATTCTTTTGAGAAGCGAGTTCGAGCATCTTTTTTTCGATAGGCTCTAATTCAGCCTCTGTAAGAGAGACATCGCCAAAATCTATGTCATAATAAAAGCCTCTTTCTATAGGCGGGCCTATGGTGAACTTAGCTTCAGGATGGAGCTGCTGAATGGCCTCGGCCATTACGTGAGCCGAGGAGTGCCAGAAGGTTTCTTTTCCTTTTTCATCTTTCCAGGTTAGAAGTTGTACTGTAGAATCACCTAAGATGGGCACGGCAGCTTCTTGAACCTTTCCATTAACAATAGCAGCGAGAACGTTGCGAGCAAGACCTTCGCTGATATCCATAGCCACATCCATAGCGCTAGCTCCTTGATCGAATTCCCGAGTGCTTCCATCGGGGAGGGTGATAGTCATTTTAGACATATATATATATTCGGAATAATAGGTCTGCAAAAGTATTAAAGCAGACTGAGCCGGGCTTACTCATCTTTAGAAGGAAAAACTTCAATCTCTTTAGATGTTCTTATAAGGTTCTCGAATCTGCCCTCATAACGAGTGGCACGTACTAGGTGATTGTCTATCCAGTGATAGTTTCCACCACGCGGTTTACCCATCAATAGTCCATGATAATTGAAGCCATGTTTGGCCAGCCATTCCTCAGTTACAATCCTATGCGCTTCTGTTCTTGAAGTAAAGAAGGTGATAATATGACCTTGGTCATACCATTCATTCAAGGTCTCTAGCGCGTCCAGATAAGGCAGGCACGTAGCCATTCGTTCAGGTTCTTCATTCGGAATATCATCAGTAATGGTGCCGTCAATATCTATGAGATAGTTTTTCACGTCATCAGGAAGTATAGGGCTTGCTGTCCTTCCTAGTTCATCCTTAAATTCTTTCAGCTTGTCGGAGCCATTTGAGCTCATGTGAAGTCAGTTTGTTGGTGTACATCTATTTGAGGGCAAGGTATCTCTATTCCAGCTTTATCAAGAGCTAATTTTGCATTCTCAGTCAAGTCGAAATAAACATTCTAGTACAAGTCGGGTTCTGTAAAAGCTCGCATAGCGAGATTGACCGAGCTATATGCAAGTTCTGAGACTCCTAAAAATGGAGAGGGTGTTTTCATCACATCAGGATGAGATTCCATAACTTCTATGAACACTTAGCTTGATAATTTTATATCAGTATTGTAGGAGATGCCAATGGTCAGGTCTGCGCGAATCATTCCTTCCGCATTGAAATTCGTAACTTACTATTTGAAATAGAACCATTTGGGAGTAGAATTGTTTTATTGTCAAGACTTAACAAGGAAGTCACGCAAACTTCAATCTCTTTTGCTTTTCCAATGTGTCCTTGATCTTTAATCAAATCGCCCACGCTGACAGGTTTTAGAAGAAATATCAGTACTCCTCCAGCGAAATCCTGAAGCGTTCCAGAAAGTGCCATATCTACTGCAAGACCGGGGCACCGAGTAGGGCAGTGAATGAAGTAACTTCAATTCCTAAAGTTCCAAAGACGCGGAGTCCCAATAGAATCTTCAAGATAGCTGCAATAATGCTGACAAAGAAACTCTGCATAGAGAGGTCAAGTTCTTTACGGTCTAGGACTTTCTATAAAGCTTCATCGCGAACTTGATGCCCCAAAGACCTATAAGAAGTATTAAAAGCCTTTTCGCTAAGTGAAGGCCGTATTTAAGAGCAATAGCTTCAAAGTCAATGACGTCTTTGTTCATCCTGTCAAATTTGATTTTCAATTAATTCTATAATTGGACAAAAAAAGCGGGAAAAGTGACATTTTAAACGAAAAAGCCTGGTTTTCATTCATTAAAGGCGAATTTTAAAACCATTTGGTCATTTCAGGTCTTGAACAATTAATAAGTGATGTGGTGTAATTGAGTGGCCGATAAAAAGAACCTATTTAGAATTAGAATGCACGGTCGAGTTGTGCTCTTCCCATTCAGATCTCAAGTCTTCAGAGAGGATACCCGTGCCGTCATGTTTCCAGCCTGGAGGTTGGGTTAAATAGTTCCATCTTTCTCTTATTGTGAGGCCTCGTTTTACAGCGTCATTGAACATCAATTTCCATTCATTAAAAGCGATACGCACGGGGTTGAAGGAATCAATGTTTTTTATGAGACCATAAACAGCGGGTTCGTCTTCAACTTCAGCTTCAAAAGTTTCGAAAATCTTGTCCCATATAATGAAGATTCCAGCGTGATTACGATCCAAGTATCTAGGGTTAGTAGCGTGATGAACGCGATGGTGTGAAGGGGTGTTGAAAAAGGCTTCATACCAATTAGGCAATTTGCCTACAGTTTCTGTATGAATCCAGAATTGGTAGATAAGTGAGATAGACATCTGAGCCATTACCATATAGGGATGAAACCCCAGGAGTGGCAGCCAAAGCCAAAAGATAAAGGTGTAGAAAGGTCCCGTCCATGTTTGCCGCAGAGCAGTGCTGAGATTATATCTTTTACTGCTATGATGGACAATATGTGAAGCCCAGAAAAAGCGATTTCGATGGCTCACTCTATGCATCCAGTAATAGGAGAAGTCGTCAAGGAAAACGAGTAAAATCCATGACCACCACGTCACTGGGATTTCGAACATTCTAAATTGAAAGAAAAAAGTGAGAACACCCAGTAGAATTACCTTAGCCAAAAGGCCCACAGCAACGTTTCCAAGACCCAGTCCGATTGAAGAAGCAGAGTCTTTAATCTCATAGGCGTCCTTTCGCATACGATGACTCAGATACACCTCAAGAATCATCAAGAGGATAAATCCTGGAATGGCGTAGTATATAAGATTTGGCGAGGTTTCCATGAAAAGGACAAAGATAAGCATCATCAGAAAAGAAGTCCTTGGCCATCACCAAGATTTCCTCTTTTCTGGAGTTTTAGATCTTGTAAGACCGATGCTTTGACCCCAAGAGTTAGATTATAACTTTTTCTATCGCCAAATGGAATTACAGTGGCTGAAAAAGCCCAGCAATGAAGATCCCAGTTTAAGGTAAGCACTGTAGAAGTCCAATCGCTATTCTTCAAGTCATACCCCGAGCTAAAACCAAGCATCCATTTCTTGAATAGTCTCACGTCTCCCCGGAACAGCACACCGTGCTGTGAAACCAGAGTGGTGTCAAGAAGGAAGCCGCTCTCTTGAGGAAGATACTGCTTGTATATATTCACAGTATAACTCAGGCTAAGATTCCAAGGAATACTGAAGTCAGCAAAGGCCGTTGGATTATTTCTAACCTCTTGTAATTCATCCTTTTTCGCGAAACTAGGTTCTGGCTCGGACCCACTTTTTTTGCTTTTTCCTGTGCCTCCGCTAAGCTGCGTACTTAAAGAAATATTATGACTCTTTCCGCGCAGGATAGGGCCATTCTTTGACCAGAGAAAACGATTTACATTTCTACCTATGGAGTCTACTTGATAAGGACTAAATGTGCCGTTGTATTGCAGTTGAGTATTCTTAAATAAAGTTGTTCTTGCTGACATACGAATATCAGCTAGATTCAGGCTATCAGCGATCACATTATAATTCGTGCTAATAGAGTAGTTCTCTATAAGTTTTAGCTTTTTGTCTTTGACTGTGGCAGAATCAGACCGTGCTCGCACCTTCATTTCAAGGCTATTCAGCATAGAGAAGTCTATGGAGGCTCTTTCGCTCGAGCTGCCTTGAGAATAGGCACTCACTGAAAATGGATTGTAAAGAATTTCTTCTTCATCAGTGAGAACGGTTTTTCGATATTCTGCCTCGGGCAGGTAAGAAACCCCAAGAGAAGGAGTGATGACATGGCGAATTGCTTTGATCCGCGAATTCTTGAATCCGAACAAGCCATAAATTTTCGTGGTAAGGCTTGCATTCATTGAATAATCCCTGGTGGCATAAAAGCCTCTGAGCGTGTCAGTGACAAGGGCAGAATCACCATAGAATTTTTCTTGTTTGGCAAAGTGCCATCGTTCTGTCAATCTGAAGCTAGGGTTGAGTGAGAAATAGCCCATTTTCATGCTGGTCAAGGCACTTACATTATGATTCACACCATTAATCATTTGCTTCTTCAATACACTTGAGTTATCAAGTCTAAGTTGCTGTTCAGTGGTGTTCAAGCGGTTTTCAAAAGTGGAAGAATAGGTTATACCTATGGTCTCATAAGCCTTCTTGGGACCAGCCTTTGATTGCCTTAAAAAGGAGAGGGGGAGATAAAAACGATTTAAGTTGAATCCAATCTGGGGCAAGGTGAAATTCACCGTTCTATTAGTTGTGTTCTGACTATGTCTCACACTAGTGGTTAGCTGGGAAGAACTCCAACGCTTGCTGTAATTCACACCAGAAGCGAAAGTGTTGCTGATGTAATCATTCAGTGAGCTGTTATAATTATTCCTGAAGTTATTGCTCGTACCTGCATTGATATTAGCACTGAACGTAGTCCCCGGTCTTGCCTTCGTATCTTGCGTATGATTCCAACGTATGAAAAAACTAGTGGTCCTGCTGAAATCCAAAAGATCTTTATCCCCATTGAGCTGGCGATTGTACGTCAGGTCTACATTTCCAGTATGGGCATATTTCTTGAAGTATCTCGTCTGATTTCTAAGGCCCCAGCTTCCTCTTGAGTAGATATCTCCGGTAACCTTACTATCTAATCGGTCTGAGATGGGGAGGTAGTATCCACCATTGATTAAGAAATAACCCAGATTACCACTTTTTCCATAGCTAGGAATCAAGATTCCAGCTTTTTGTTTCGTGGTATTAGGGAAATATCCAAAAGGGAGTCCCAGAGGAGTGGGAATCTTACCTACTTTCATATAGATAGGGCCAGTAATAATCTTGTCATCAGGAATAACTATCATCTTGTTAAATCTGAAGTGATAATGAGGGTGATCCAGATTGCAGGTAGTGTATTTGCCTCCATAATTGTGGATGTCCCCGTTTTCCTGTTTCTTGGAGATTTCAGCATGCACATAACTCTCCCCATCATTCGTAATTACACCAGAGATGAGACCTTTTTCCGCACCGAAATTGTAGCGGATAGTGTCACATTTAAAGGAAGTACCGCCTTGACTAAAGACTGGGCGGCCTTGAACTTGACCTGACGTATCAGGAAGGCCATATGCGTAAACCTCCATTTTTCTGAAGTCGAAATTGATGTAATCAGCCTCCAAGGAAATATCTTGATAATCAACTCGAGCTGCGCGATACATCTCTACCCGTTCACCTAGTATGTCATATACTGTACTATCCTGAGCAGGATAGGAGATGATATCAGAAATTGGGCTTTTGTACGTTTTGGTACTGTCTTTTGGAGAAGAAGGGGGAATATTACTAGGGTCCAGCAGCAAGCTATCCTTGTTTCCTATTTGAGAAAACAAGGATGAATGCGGGACTGTCAACACTGCCGCGATGAAAATTACAAGTATCCTAAGGGATTTGGGCACCAAGCTAGGTCTATATTTGCGTAATATGCTGGCCTTTTGCCGCGTTCAAAACTATGAATTACACCTGATAGAGAGATGATGAAGGAGAATCAGGATCTACATGCGCATAAACGCTGGTCACTCATAGCTATTGTGCTTGTCATTCTTATAAGCTTGGCATCTAGTCCTTCAGCGGACATGGATGGTAATAAGATACGCACTGTAATGTTAGATGCCGGACATGGAGGATCAGACCCTGGAAACTTGGGGACAGGTCGTTTTAAGACCACTGAGAAGGATGTTACTTTGAAAGTGACTAAGATGGTAGGAGACTATATTGAGAAGAATATTCCTGATGTTCGGGTACATTATTCCCGTGTTGGGGATACGTATCCTGAACTCCATGAGCGCACCAAGATGGCAAATAGACTGGGTGTAGATCTCTTCGTTTCCATCCATTGTGATGCATTTGCTAAGGAAACAGCCCATGGATGCGGCTCCTATGTTATGGGACCAGCGAAGACTGAGGCTAATCTGAGAATGGCTCAGAAAGAGAATGCGGCTATGCTTAAGGAATCTAATTATGAGAAGAACTATAATGGATTTGACCCCTATAGTCCTGAAAGTTATATCGAGTTGAGCTTGAGACAGAATGCCTTCTTAGGTCAAAGTCTGAGTTTTTCAGATAAAGTTCAAAAACAATTCAGAGAACGTCTAGGCAGAGAAGATAGGGGAGTAAAGCAAGCGCCTTTCTGGGTGATTTCCTTTACTACCATGCCTAGTGTGTTGATAGAGCTAGGATTCTTGACTAATAAAGTGGAAGAAGATTTCCTTCAAAGCGCAAATGGACAAGAGCTTATGGCCTCAGCCATTTATAGAGCATTCAAAGAATACAAGGCTGAAATAGAAGGACTGGGCTATGATGGTATCTCTAACCTACCCGCAGAGATAAAGACGATAGAAGAAGAAAAGAAAGACATATTTATACCTAAAGCTGTCTTGAAAGACGCTGTAAATTCAGGTGAGATTTACTTCGCTGTTCAAATAGCTTCATCCTCAGCACCTATGGACACGAAAGCTGAGAATTTCAAAGGACTTAAAGACATCAGACAGATACAAAGTGACGGATTATATAAATACATATTCGGTCAAGAAGGTCAATACAAAAAGGCGAAGGCACTGCTCGACATTGTAGATGAACATGGCTATAAAGGCTGCTTCGTAATTGCAATCAAAGGAAACGAACGGATGGATCTGGGTGAAGCCATCCGAACAGTTGGAAAGTGATACCTTACCCACGAAAGAATGAATCTCTCTAAGGAAATTAAAATAGGCGCGACCATGGTCGCAGCGATAGCTGCTTTGATTATAGGAATACAATTCCTTAAAGGCATTGATATATTCGTTAACAGTAGAACATTCTATGGGCTTTATGATCAAGTAGACGGCCTTAATAGCAGCAGCCCTGTGACTGTGAATGGATTGAAAATAGGTCAGATTAAGGAAATAGAACTCTCGACCAGTCATCCTGGGAAAGTTCTGGTGAGTATTTCAGTGACGAACCGTGATTTTGTATTTCCAAGAGATTCTAAAGTTCATTTGGAAAGCCTAGATCTTTTGGGTAGCAAGTCTATTGCCATTGTTGTGGGAAAGAGTCAAGAATTGGCACAAGACGGTGATACTTTGATGACCAGCATGGAGAATGGAATCATGAATGAGGTGAATAAACAAATAGCCCCATTAAAAATCAAAGCCGAAGGATTACTTTCTTCTATGGATTCAGTGTTGGCTGTAGTTGATGACGTGCTGCGAAAAGATGCTAGGCCTAATTTGGATAAGAGCTTTGAGAGTCTTAGAAGGACATTAGAATCTATAGAGCGAACATCTAATGACCTTGATGGAGTTCTCAAAGAGCAAAACGTGAGGCTGGGGAATGTGCTAAAGAATCTGGAGAGTCTTACTGGTAATCTGAATGCGAGCAATGCTGATTTCACCAATATCATTCATAACTTCTCTATGCTCTCAGATTCTCTGGTCAAAGCTGATGTGGCTAAAGTGATTACTGAGGCAGCTGAAACACTCGGAACGGCATCTGAGGTGATGGAGAAGGTTAATAAGGGAGAGGGCAGCATGGGTCAATTAATTAATGATGACGAGCTCTATAACAGATTAAACAGCGCCAGCGATAACTTAGATGCGCTGCTTGAAGACTTTAGATTAAACCCTAAGAAGTACATCAGCATCTCTCTGATAGAACGGAGAGGAGGTGATTATGAATTGACAAAGAAAGATTTAGAGAAAATCAAAGAATCACTGAAAGAATAAACAAGATTGGGCATAGGTAACATCATATTCATTCTCATCCTAGTCACTGGAATAGCACTTTTTATAAAGCGCATTAGAGAGATTCGTGCCAACATCATGCTGGGGCACGATCAGGTTATCAATGATCGCAAGAGCACACGTTGGAAGACCATGGGTCGTGTAGCTATGGGCCAGTCTAAGATGGTCGATCGACCTATCGCAGGGTTTCTTCATATCGTGGTGTACGTGGGATTCGTTTTAATCAATATCGAAGTCCTAGAAATCGTCATTGACGGAATTTTCGGGACGCATAGGGTGATGTCCTGCTTAGGCGGATTCTATGATTTCCTAATCGGATTTATTGAAGTACTTGCTCTGCTGGTTCTATTAGCCTGTGTGGTCTTCCTGATTAGAAGGAATATTTTGTCCATCAAGCGATTCCATCTAGCTGAAATGACCAAATGGCCTAAAGCTGATGCGAATATTATCTTGATTGCTGAGATTTTACTGATGGGCGCATTGCTCAAGATGAATGCAGCAGATCAGGTCTTGCAAGTGCACATGCCTGAAACCTATCCCCCCGTTGGATCTTATCCAGTGAGTCAAGCATTGGTTGGAATCATGGGTAGCTTCAGTGTTGGAACTGTTCTCTTCTTTGAAAGAGCTTTGTGGTGGTTCCACATCATCGGCATATTAGCATTCCTAAACTACGTTCCCTATTCGAAGCACTTCCATATCATTTTGGCTTTCCCTAATACTTGGTACAGTAACTTAGAACCTAAAGGAAAGTTCGATAACATGGCCAGTGTAAAGAAGGAAGTGGAGTTAATGATGGATTCTAGTGCTGATCCATATGCAACACCGCCAGCAGGAGAAGAGCCGGCACACGGTACTTTTGGGGCTAAGGATGTCACTGACCTATCCTGGAAGAACTTACTCGATGCCTATACATGTACAGAGTGTGGTCGCTGTTCTAGCGTATGTCCGGCTAACATCACTGGAAAGAAACTTTCTCCTCGTAAGATTATGATGGATACACGGGATAGGGCCGAAGAACTGGGGGCATACAAAAAGGCCAACGGAAAGGATTCCCATGACGGCAGTTCACTGATCCATGCATACATCACGGAAGAAGAGATATGGGCGTGTACTTCTTGTAATGCCTGTGTAGATGCTTGTCCTGTGCTGATTGACCCATTAGACATCATTATTGATTTAAGAAGGAACTTGATTATGGAGGAATCCAAATCTCCAGAGAGCATCACTTCCATGTTCAATAACATAGAGAATAACGGAGCTCCATGGGCATTTTCAGCCGCAGACCGAGATAAATGGATAACAGAGTCATGAGCATGCATGTAAAAGATATGGCCAGCTTGGCTGCTGAAGGGAAGAAACCTGAAGTCTTATTCTGGATAGGATGTGCGGGCAGTTTTGATGACCGTGCGAAAAAGATTACACGAGCTTTTGCAAAATTGCTCAATGAGGCTGGTGTTGATTATGCCATTTTAGGGAAAGAAGAATCTTGTACAGGAGATCCTGCCAAGCGGGCTGGGAATGAATTTCTTTTCCAGATGCAGGCATTCAGCAATATTCAGGTCATGAACGCATATGGCGTAGATCGTATCGTGACCACCTGTCCCCATTGCTTCAACACACTGAAAAACGAATATCCTGAATTAGGCGGTAATTATCAAGTAATGCATCACACTCAGTTCTTGAATGAACTCATGGATACAGGTCGATTGAAAGTAGAAGGAGGAGCATTTAAAGGCAAGAAGATTACCTATCATGACCCCTGTTATCTGGGAAGGGGCAATGATGTGTACGAAGCTCCAAGAGAATTGATTAAGAAGTTGGATGCGGAGCTAGTAGAGATGAAACGATGCCGCGCCAAGGGACTATGTTGCGGAGCCGGTGGAGCGCAGATGTTCAAAGAAGCAGAGCCTGGCGCTAAAGAGATCAATATAGAGCGTACTGAGGAGGCTATAGAAACCAATGCTAGTATAGTCGCAGCAGGATGTCCTTTCTGTAATACTATGATGACTGATGGTATGAAACATGCGGAGAAGGAGGGGAGCATACGCGTCATGGATCTAGCTGAGCTCATCGCTGAGGCTAAGGACCTCTGAAAAAAGAGAATCATGGACTGGAAAGAATTAGCAGATGACGCAAGAGTATGGATCTATCAGGCTGATCAGCCATTGAGCGCTGCTGAATCTGCGTCCATCAAAGAACTCAGCCAAGATTTCGTGGATAAATGGAGCAGTCACGGTTCTCAGATGAAAGCGGCATTCTCACTGCTTCATGAGCGGTTCCTGATTTTCTTTGCTGATGAACGCCAAGCTCAAGCTTCAGGATGCAGTATAGATAGTTCAGTTCATTTCGTACAATCGTTAGAAGAGCGTTTCGAGATTAATTTTTTCAATAGAATGCGTGTTGTTTATCGCTCTGAGGATGGCTTGGCTTATTTCGATCTTCCTGATTTGGACCAACTTCTTGAAAAAGGCACATTGAACTCTGAAACTTTGGTCTTCGATTGTCTGGTTAGTACCAAAAGCGACTTCTCAAACTCTTTTGAGAAGTCTTTTTCCAAGACTTGGTTAAGTCGATATCTCGCTAGATAAACTATTTTTAAACAGTTTCGTATGAAGCAACGAGCTGTATACGCTCACTGTCCCTGCAACTATTTGTTAATTTTCCGTAAGCGTTCATAACCTTTTAGACCAAACGGATATGGCAAAAATTTGGGAATATAGTCTCAGACAAATATTTGAAAACACCGCAGCGAGAATCAGTGTACTGCTCTACTTATTTCTAGTAATTCTTGCAGTTTCATTCAGAATATCCAATGACATAGCTTTGAAGAACAGCAGTTTCTCTTCAAATATGAATTTCATCATTGGAAAAGTGAATAATCCCAAGTGGATGATATCTTGGTAGCTGCATTCGAAATACTAGATGCTGAAGGAGAAGGCCTAAGAGGTGAAGAAAATTGACATAGAGGTCAGAGTTCTGAAAGGAAAAAGCCCCCTCCACTATGGAGGGGGTCTCTCTTCCCAGCAGGACTTTTAGGTAAGCTGTGGATTTTGCCTCCTGAGAACGATCCTTATTTCTTTAATATTTTGAACACCTTGCGATATCCCTCGCCATTCAATTCAACAAAATACAAGCCATAATTCAAGTGAGCTACACTCACTGAGATTTCTTCCTGATCATTGAATGCTTCTTCTAATTGCACTCTTCCTAAGAGGTCATAGATTCGTAATGAAGTGCTGATGGAATCTCTATTGAAATAAACATTGAGGCTTTCAATCGTGGGATTAGGGCCTATTTGAAAAGCAAGTTCAGGAATAGGTGTTGGAGGAATTCCAAGATAACTATCCGAGATGCTTATAATGTGAGACTCGGTAAATTCAAATTCTGATCCAGTAGCAAGAATACCCCCATAAAAGTCCTTCAAGGTATAACTCCCATTGCCATACTCGCAGCAGATTCCATCTCCGTATGTGTCTGTAATGGTGAAATTATAGCAGGCATCAAGAGGCACTGAGACCGTAGTTACATTCAATTGAGAATTATTCAAAAGCCCGCTTTCGGCAATGAGTGTTCCATTAGTGTCAGTGATTTTCCATGAGGTCTCTTCAGCATATTGATCAGTAATTAGGCGCACTTCTATATGTCCTATTCCAGCCACGCCATTTTCTACTTGGAAGGTGTAGAGAGTGCCGTTGTTTGATGGGTTCTCATCAATCATTCCATTAGGATCTAGAAAATCTAGCTCAATGGAATTCACACCATCTTGAATTTGAAATGGAGTAAGTTCGACCAATACTTGAGCACTACTAGCTAGACTTCCAGTCCAGTTTATCGTCTCCTGAGCAATGGTGTTATAGCTGTATTCCAGATTCACAGAGCTGATTGTTTGAAGTCCATTATTCCTCAGGCGAACCTTTGGTAAAATAGTTCCCGCAGTGCATATGACGGCAGGTATGTCTGTAAATCCGCTTTGCGCAGCATCTAGGTCATAGACTATGTCAAAAGGTCCAAAACCATTCAAAGTGCTGAGGTTAATATTTCCAGGGTCCAACCAATCTCTCAGTCTAAGCGAAGCATTTAGTCCAGACCAAGAGACACCAAACCTTCCGTAATAATCAGATTGTCCATTGTTAGTTGAGCCCTCACATGCTGCAGTTCCGCCAAACAATTGACCTATGATGCGTCCTGTTTGATTGAAAAGTGGAGAGCCTGATGAACCTGCCTCAGTGACTCCGCTGTCCCATGAATCTATCCACCAGACTTGGGTTGCAGTAATTTGTTGATGATAAGGTGGATTGTCTTCAAAGCAGATTTTCTTCACATCTCCAGAGGGATGATGTATGCCCACAGCACTAGTCACATTAGTCGCGTCACTCTTATCCCAACCAGCATAGAAAGGCTGGAAACTTTCAGGGGGAGATTGATTAAGTTGGATGAGCGCGAAGTCTGAGTTCGCATTATTAGACAAAAGTATTCCTCCAGAAATGGAATGATTAGTTGGCCCAGTATTTCCCGAGCACGATGAGCTTTCGTGACTGAAATAATAAACCCAAGTGCCGGGTGTACCAAGGCAATGATTTGCAGTCAAGAAATAAGGTATTCCGTCTTGCTGGGTGTTATTTACAAGTGCGCCTGTACACAAGGCATTTCCTCCTTGGACTATGAGCGCTACAGACCTTTTTTGTTCTTGCCAAACATCTCCTTGAGGGCAGTTGATGTTGATGTTGCATGCTCCGCTATTGCCAAAAGGACCTCGTTGCTCTTCCCACTTATTCATTACGGATCTATATCCATGCACGAGTTGGGAGATGTGTAACTCAGCTCCTGATTCAGTTCCATTGTACTCTATGATGATGCGCTCACCAGCAATTAGGCCTACAGGGAATACCTTGCTAACAGGATTGCTCTCAATGGTAAACGCACCTTTAAACTCGGTTTTGGATTCATTATAGATGAATAATTCTGCTCCAGGTGGCATATAGAAACTGTCAAAAAGCAAACTCAAGCTCAGTGCTTCAGGGCTCTCAATAATCAATCTGCGGATGCTCGTTCCTTTATACTTTTCTGAGGAAGAACTAGCCATGAAATCAATAGAGACTTCTTGTTCCACACCGAAACGAAATGGAGCCTCTTTATAACTGTCTTGAACTGCATCTTCGGATCTTAACTTCTCCAGATTCACAGAATTCATGAGATACACAGGAAGTCTCTCAGTAAGCGAAGAAGTAGACCAAGACAAAGGTTCACCCCCATGATTTATCTGCGCAAAGGCAGATGAGAGAAAAGAAAAACAAAGTGATATGACGACAATTATTCTCATTCAAACAGGCAAATTTCAGAGCATCGAAGTTAGGAGAACATAGTGTGAAAATCCATGAAAGATACAGGAATAATCGCGCAAGAGTTCAATACTAAATCTCTTCAGAGTTTTGCCTTAAGATCTAGCATTAGATCACGGATACGCGCTGCTTCTATGAAATCTAATTCTTTGGCTGCTGCTTGCATCTCCTTTTGAAGATCAGAAATAGTTGATTTCAGTTCTTCTTTATTAGAATAATCTACATTTCCTTCGGCTGCGATCATCACGTCCTCATTTCTAGTATACGTTCTTACACCTTGACGTGCATTGGCTACAGAGGTTTTTTTGATAATGTCCTCGTGACTGCTCCTTATCTGGGTAGGAGTGATGCCATGTTCATCATTGTAACGTGCCTGTATTACCCTACGTTTCTCTGTTTGATCAATGGTTTTGCGCATGCTGTCAGTGATTCTGTCAGCATACATGATGACAGTTCCATTGATATTTCTAGCTGCTCTTCCTACGGTCTGGGTCAACGCTCTTTCAGAACGCAAGAATCCTTCTTTATCAGCGTCTAATATGGCAACTAAGCTCACTTCAGGTAGGTCTAATCCCTCACGAAGCAAGTTCACACCCACGAGCACATCGAAAACTCCAAGTCTCAGATCTCTGAGAATTTCAATTCGCTCAATAGTATCTACGTCAGAATGTATATAGCGGCATTTCACGCCATTTCTATCAAAATATTTAGACAGTTCTTCTGCCATTCTTTTGGTCAATGTCGTACAGAGAACGCGCTCTTTTTGCTCTATTCTTTTTCTTATTTCCTCCATCAGGTCATCTACCTGATTTTGACTTGGACGCACATCTATTTTGGGGTCAAGAAGCCCCGTGGGACGTATAATTTGCTCAACAATCAGGCCTTCGCATTTCTCTAATTCATAATTTCCCGGAGTAGCGCTCACAAAAATCCATTGGGGAATTACGCCCTCGAATTCTTCGTACTTCAAAGGTCGATTATCCATGGCCGAAGGAAGACGGAATCCATGTTCAACCAAGTTTACTTTTCTTGACCGGTCACCACCATACATGGCTTTGATTTGAGAATTCGTCACGTGACTTTCATCCATAAAGAAGATGAAATCCTCTGGAAAATAATCAATGATGCAGAATGGACGATCACCTGGATTTCGCTTGTCAAAATAGCGCGAGTAATTCTCTATTCCTGAGCAATAACCAAGTTCACGCATCATTTCCAGGTCATAAGTCGTTCGCTCTTCGAGGCGTTTCGCTTCCAGAGCCTGGCCTACACCTCTGAAATAATCTACCTGCTTTACCATGTCTTGTTGGATCTGCCAGATGGCTTCTTGTTGCGTGTCTTTAGACGTCACGAATATGTTAGCAGGATAGAGATTGATCTCTTCCAGATCATACATTTTGGATCCCGTTTCAGGGTCAAAGGCTTCAATTCCTTCAATTTCATCTCCCCAAAAAAGTATGCGAATTGCATGATCTGTATAAGCAAGAAATATATCGACCACATCGCCTTTTACTCTGAAATTTCCACGTTCAGGCATCAGGTCTTTTCGTGAATAAAGTGAGCCTACAAGTTGGTTCAAAAGAAGATTTCGACTAATGGATTGACCCTTCTTCAGTAGGATGACATTCTTAGCAAATTCAGTTGGGTTGCCTATCCCATAAATACACGATACAGATGCGACCACGATGATATCACGTCTTCCTGAGAGCAAAGAAGAAGTGGCATGAAGTCTCAGTTTCTCTATCTCTTCATTGATAGATAGATCCTTTTCAATGTATGTTCCCGTGCTAGGCAAGAAGGCCTCAGGCTGATAATAATCGTAGTAAGAAACGAAGTATTCCACTAAATTGTCAGGGAAGAATTCCTTGAATTCACTATACAGTTGAGCGGCTAGGGTCTTGTTATGGGAAAGGATTAATGCGGGTCTGTCTAGTTCCTTAATCACATTGGCCATGGTAAAGGTCTTTCCTGAACCCGTGACTCCCATCAAAGTTTGAAATGTATTTCCTGCTTCGGCACCTTCTACTAGTTGCCTTATGGCTTCTGGTTGATCTCCTGTAGGATTGAAAGGGCTTTTTAAATTGAAGGGCATATGGCGATGGATGCAATTCGCAAATGTACGGCATCGAAATCAGAGAATTGGGTGTCTTTGATTCTGATTATATTCGATGTGAAATGTTACTGAAGAAATTTCTCTACTATTTGAATCCGAAGAACCTCTTCAAGAAGAGTTCTGAGGATAGCAGTCTACGCATGATGCATGGAGTGAATAAGCTCTCTATCCTGCTCTTCCTTTTTTGCTTGGTCGTAATGGCGTATCGCTATTTTAGGTAGTCAGCATTCCATAACTCCCAAGACTGTTCTGCCTGATATAGCAGCATCTTATGACCGTTCATGGTTAATGCTCCTTGTGCTTTTCCTTTTTTCAGAAAAAGAGATTCTGCAGGATTATAGGTGAGGTCATAGAGTAAGTTTGATTCATTGATATATGGATAAGGAATATCAGGCGCCTGATTGACATTGGGGGCTGTGCCTAGAGGAGTTGTATTGATGATAAAAGGAAAATAAGCCAAGGCTTTGTCGTTCAAATCTCCATACCCAAGTTGACTTCCTGTCGGGTTTCTAGACACGAATCTGAATTCTAATCCAAGTTCCTTCAAAACATAAGCTACAGCTTTAGAAGCACCACCCGTGCCGAGAATTAATGCTTTTTGATGTGTGTTTCGCAAGACAGGTCGCAGAGATTCTTTAAAGCCATATGCGTCTGTATTATGTCCTATTGCTTTTCCATTTCTAATAACTATGCAGTTAACCGATCCTATAACTGAAGCCTCATCCGATAGATCATCCAAGAATGAAATCACTTCCTCTTTATACGGGATAGTGATATTACAACCTGAGATTCCAGAGTGAAGGATTGAAGGAATTATGGATGCATTATCTAGCTCGAAATTCTCGTAGCTGGCAGAGATTTTTTCAGATTCGAATTTCTTGGTAAAATACAAAGCTGAAAAGGAATGGGAAAGCGTTTTCCCAATGAGTCCGAATGTTCTGATGGATTTATGTGACATGGGCTGCAGCGTTGATGGTCAAGCTGCAGAAGGCTCTTCCTTAGGACTCAATCGTGAAAAGACCAGAACAATGGCCATTCCAGCCAAGGCCGTTACAGCAGCCCAGCCCAACTCCGAAGGCAGACCTAGAATGCTCTCATATGAACTCGGACTGATGTTGGATTCTAAGAAAGGAACTTCTTCTCCTTTGCTGTTAATTCTCGTTTCTAAAACTTCTTTCCAAGGCCATACTTTGTTTAAGGAGCCCACCATGAAACCAGTCAGAAGGGCCATGGTCAACTCTCTGTAATTGGCAAAAAGCCATTTGAGGACTTTGGCAAAACTGAGCAACCCGAAAAAGGCTCCGCACAAGAACACAGCAATGACAGGGAGGGCAGCCATAAAATCGCTAGAAATAGATCCTATAGCTCCAAATACAGTACCGTATGCTCCTAGGAGCAGAAGGATGAAACTACCTGAAATTCCAGGAAGAATCATAGCGCATATAGCTACAGCTCCAGAGAATAAAACATACCAAAGACCTACGTCACCTCCTGAGGGGGAGGCAACAGAGATGAAATACGCTATTCCAGTGCCAATAGCCAAAGCCAGAGCATTCTTAACTGAATTCCATTTCAAGTCTTTTCCAATAAAAATGGCAGAGGCGATAATTAATCCGAAGAAAAAAGACCAGAGCCTTATTGGTTCAGTCACCATGAGTTCGGTGATGAACTTAGCCAATGCAATAATGCTCAAAGCTATTCCGCTAACCAAGGTGAGAAGGAATTGGCCATTGATATGCCTGAAGCAGGCCATTGGCCCTTCTTTCATCAGTACTTTCAGAGCAGTAGCATCTAATCGTCCAATAGAATCAACGAGCTCTTCATAGATTCCGCTTATAAAGGCAATGGTACCTCCAGAAACTCCTGGTATAACATCAGCCATACCCATTGCCATGCCTTTAAAGAAGATAATAGGATAGCGCTTGGACGACATAAGAATGAATTAAGAAATCAGTGTTTCTGAATGGACTTTGCTACAATGTCCTTGGGCAGATAATCAAAGAAAGTATCGCCACGTAATCCGAGTCTGAGACATTCTAGCGCGATAACTTCATTAGGAGCAATGTTCCCTAGGTTCACATTAGCACCCAGAAGTTTGATAAACCACACTTGCTGTCCTTTGATAGGCGCTTCCCAAAGAATATCTGCTTTCGGAACGTTTTTGAGAATCTTATTGACCAGTGCGCTGTGAGCCGTGCCATTAGGTCTATAGATTCCTACAGTTCCACTTTCTCTTGCTTCGGCAATGACTTTCCAAGAACCAGCTTCAAGTTCTTTACTCATCATACTGATCCACTTCGCAGGCGAAATGAAGATGCCTTCTTCTTTAGAACCTACTTCAGAGAGCACTGTGAAATCCTTAGAAAATTCTGTAATGAGCTTGCATTTGCGCTGATGACTCAGAGAAATGGATCCGTCAGATATTTCTAATGTATCTAGTCCAAGGTCGAGGAGTAGTTTTTTATATTCCTTGATCATATTCCTAACCAAGAAAGCTTCGAAAAGGGTACCACCAAGATAAACCTTACAGCCTGCTTTCTGATAGATTTGAATCTTCTCCTTGAGGTTATTGGTGACATAGGAGGTTCCGAAACCTAGTTTCACTAAGTCAATAAGGTCAGCTGAGCTTTGGATGAGGTCTTCAGCTTCTCTTAGGCTGAGTCCTTTGTCCATGACCATGGTTAGCCCTTTTTCGCGGGGTCTCTTAGGACGTTTTGGAATGTGAGGTAGAATAAAGGACATAAATTGAGGGTGTGTCTCAGAGGTTTTTGATTAAGGACAGTACTTCAGCATCCTCGAACATGAATGGGTTATAATCTCTTAATAGTTCAAGGCTACCTTCATGAGTATCAACCATGAGCTCTATAAGTGCTGAACACTCGTCTCTGCGTTGGGTTTCATGTAGCGCCTTGATTGCGCGAAGATAGAGTTCTGGAGTATTCCCAATCAATTGAAGTGCATTTTGTACCTTTTCTAGCACATAGTCGTACTCTTCATGACCTAGGAGATGATCCAAGAAGAGCAGGTTTCCTTCTAAGTCTTCGGGATTCAATTGAGTGCACCGTTCGAAGGCTAATCGGCAACGCTTATCCTGCTTATTCTTCGACAAAAGACGAGCAAAGACCAGCCAATACTCAGAATTCTCAGGCTCAAGACCTACAGCCGTTTCTATATGCCTAATGGCATTGACCTCCTCGCCTTGTATATCTCTGATGATAGCAAGGCCAAGGCGTGCATCAGCATACTCAGGATCTAGAGCCAAGCAGGCACTGTATTTCTGTTCTGCGAGATCTAAGTGTTCTAATTGTTCTAAGCACTCAGCCATGCAGCAAAGATGACTGGGGTCTTCAGGGTCAGACGTGTGAAGTTCAGAGTACAAGACAAGAGACTCTTCATACCTATCCAATTGATAGAAACAAAAAGCCATTTGAACTTTATTCGCATTTGAATCAACATCTATGACCATCGCGAATCCAAAAGCATCAATTGCTTCGGTGAATCGGTCGGCCAACCTGAAACAACTTCCTAAAGAAGACCATGCGAGGAAATTATAGGGGGATTCATCTGTAAGAGAACTGAAATAGCGCATTCCTTCTTCTAAAAGATCTGCGTTCTCAAAACATTCTTCCAATTCACTGTATGCAAGCGAAAATTCTTGTTCTATTTCTATCGCAGCTTGCCAATATGGAATAGCATCTAAAGGGCCTTTGACTTCAGCGCTTAATTGTGCCAGTCTCATCTGCGTACTCACAGGGTTCATTTCTCGATCAGAGCGACTTATACTCTCATAAATCTCTATCGCCCTATAAGTGTGACCTATGGAAGCTAAGGCTTCAGCCTTGAGGCGTAAAATATCAGTGTCAGTTGGATGGAGGACTTGCAGTTGGTTGATAATGCGAAGGCATTCTTCAGCTTGGCCATTAATCAATGCAAGATCAGCTTTTCTGAGCATAAGCTCTTGCGATCCTGGATGTTGAGAAAGTGCTTTGTCTAAGACTTCAGAAGCCTCAGGAATATCCAATAAGAACATGAAGTGATCTAGGATTACTTGGAATTCTTCAACGTCAAAGAATCCAGAACGCCTTGATTTCATGAGCAGTTTGTAGCGTTGCACTGCGGGATCACGGTGCCATGGAGGGAGCATTTCGTTTTCGTCCAATAGACAATAGGATAGGTTGTAGCCCAAATATAGGTGAGGCACTAGGTGGCATGCCAGTATATCGCTATTAACTTGTCAACATCAGACTTTGTTTAATTAGAAAAGACCTAGAGAACATAAGCTGTTCCTAGGTGTAATGACCTCTCAATGAGTCCTTTGTAGAGGATTGAGCTTTTGTATTAAAGCCTTCCAAGGTTCCTCAGCATAAAGGAGCTCTTGCATGAATCCACCCTCTCCTTGACCTTGACCACGAGACAGGGCACCAAGGATAAGTGCATTGAACCAAGATAATCCCATTAAAGGTGATAGCATACGTCCCATCTTCATGTCTGAAGCTATGGTCCGTTCTAGTTCCATCCCATACCAAACTCCAGCTTCTTCCAAGTTATACACTCCAGAGATAATTCCTGCAATGCTAGTTGCGGCAAGTCTAGCTGAGCACAGGGCTTGCGGAATTCCATTCGCTGATATAAGATCGATGAGGCCCCCTGAATCCCCACAGAGGAAAACTCCCTCAGCGTATTTCTTTCGCTTGATAGTAGCTAGATGCAAGGACTGGCCTATTGGAGCTGATTCCATCACAGCATTTTCAAATCGTTTGGCTAAAGCTGAATCCTGCGCAAAGCAAACCGCCATGACCTCTCTGAGATTGAGGTCTTTACGTTTTACTAAGTCTTTTCTGAGAACCACATTTACATTGCAACTTCCATCACCCAGAGGAGCGATATAGAAACCGCCTGGCATTGTGTCTTTACGGAGGTAGAGCTCACATCTGTCCTTCTTCAGTCCTTTTACACCTGAATAATATGCTCGCAGTCCTATGGCTGTGTGTCGTTCTGCTTCCTTGTCTTTAAGGCCAATGCTTTTGATTAAACGATTATGACTCCCTGCCGCTAAGACAATGAATGAAGTTCTGAATGAGATTCCATTCCTTGTTTTGACCTCATACCCTTGTTGTTTCTTTTCAATGTGCTTTACATGCTCTCCGTCTATGGCTGAACAAAAGGGCTTCGAACTGGCCTCATTCCACAGCAATTCATCTAGTTCTTTTCTTCTTACGGCAAAGGAAGAAGCCTGCTCACCATCTTTCTCTAATGCGTGATAAGGAATGTCCAAGACTTCATTGTTTTCAATCTTGAGCAATGTTCCCCAAATATCTTGATAGGAAGGGAGCTTTTCGATTTCTTTAATTAAACGGGCATCAGCAAGGTTGAGTTCTCGAATAGCCTTGCTTGTCAGGATATCTGCACAGGCTTTGTCCCTAGGAAATTTCTCTGATTCAAGAATCAAATGTTGAATTCCGGCTGAACTTAGATGTATGCTGCAGACTGTGCCTGATGGTCCACCACCTACTATGATTACTGGAAAATCCATGGTCTAAATGTACAGGCAAGAAATTGAAAATGAATACGAAGAAAGGTTAGATTAAGCCTTCGGTTCTTCAGAGATGAATGAAAATGAGGAAATCAGAAGGCTAGAGTCGGGATATTGATAGGAGATCGATTCTCTTTGATTCTGAAGGAACCATTGGACTAATTCATTGCTATAGCGCTGTAGCTCAGGAAGGTCAGCTTTATTAAAACTTAAGTTGACTTCATCCATGCGAACAATGGAGAGTTTTCCTTTGTCTTCAATGTGTTTCTCACATTTGATATGAAACGTATGCTTTTTAACAGCCCTGAGAATTCGAATATGGTTTTCAAGTCTCACGGTTTTGAATAGACGCACTGTCTAGTTTGGTTTGAGGTAATGCTGAATTAGAAACCAATGTCAATAAGCACTAATGGAATAATGGATGCGGATAGCATCTTTGCTGAATCTAGTGCTATATCAATCCGCAAAATGAAGAGCAGAGCAAAAGACCAAAAAAGCAGAAAAACGCCCAAAAGAGCCGTTGGAGATTCATTTCTATCATGAATCTTCAACGTTAAGTGAACTTTGACTGAGATTTTTTTGGTCAAAAGAATCCTCCAACCCCTTGAAAAACAATAAGATATTAGATAGTGTAAATCATACACACTGATAAATAATAGTCTGTTTAGTCCTTTCTTATAGTCGTCATTCCATACTTTTGCGCTCCTGAATCCAAAGTACTATAACATGCCTCAGAACAT
>ERZ888423.1173-NODE-1173-length-23791-cov-7.177494_pt1 | contig 23791 bp, 20 predicted proteins | sample MGYA00520523_ERZ888423 | MGnify/ENA primary metagenome ERZ888423 (study PRJEB32303, sample SAMEA104408611) | aquatic metagenome | biome: Brackish water; feature: Pelagic; material: water | place: Baltic Sea | collected 2014-06-08T10:24:00 | depth 30,27 m ...
CGATCTGCCGCCTCAACTTGTCCTTGTGGCAAGAGAGCCAGCTGAGAAACCTTGGCCGATACAAACAGCATAGCCGAGCTGTTTTTGCAAGTGGCTACACAGGCACCACAACCAATACAGGTAGCGGCATCAAAAGCCTTGTCGGCATCTTCTTTCGGAATCGGAATGGCGTTGGCGTCGAGTGTATTTCCAGAGGTGTTTACACTTACATAGCCTCCTGCCGCAATAACGCGATCAAAAGCGGAACGATCTACCATTAGATCTTTAATTACGGGGAAAGCTTTGGCTCTCCAAGGCTCAATGTAAATGGTATCACCCTCTTTAAATGAACGCATATGCAATTGGCAAGTTGTAATGCCTCTGCCCGGTCCATGCGCTTCTCCATTGATATACATACTGCAGCTTCCACAAATGCCCTCGCGGCAATCGTGATCAAAAACAACAGGCTCTTCGCCTTTTCCAACCAATTGCTCATTCAGCATATCCATCATCTCAAGGAAAGACATATCTGCCTCTACACCTTGAATGGGATAGGTTTTCATTGCGCCTGTATCTTTTGGACCCGATTGTCTCCAGATTTTTAAAGTCAAGTTCATAGCTTATGTGCTTTACTTGGATATAACAATTACTTATAACTTCTTGTTTTCACCTCAACAAATTGGTAGTTGAGATCTTCTTTATGCAGTTTCGCTGAGCTCGGATCGCCGCTATACTCCCATGCAGACACGAAGGTAAAGTGCTCATCGTCGCGCAGTGCCTCTCCTTCTTTGGTCTGGTACTCTGCGCGGAAATGCCCACCGCAAGATTCGTTTCTCTCCAAGGCATCGCGGCACATCAATTCGCCCAACTCTATAAAGTCGGCTACTCTTAGTGCCTTCTCTAACTCTGGATTCACCGTTTCTGCCTTTCCAGGTACGCGTACTTCTTTGTAGAACTCTGTGCGCAAAGCCTGAATATCTGCAATGGCTTTAGTCAATCCTTCTACCGATCTTTCCATTCCACACTCATTCCACATAATCTTGCCCAATCGCTTGTGGAAGTGATCTACCGTTTTGCTTCCCTTATTGTTCAGCAAATGATCGATTCTGTCCTGCGCTTCTTTTTCGGCTTGTACAAAGGCATCGGTATCGGTAGAAATAGTACCGGTAAGTATTTCATCGGCCAAATAATCGCCCACCGTATAAGGTGCTACGAAATAGCCATCTGCCAATCCTTGCATAAGGGCCGAAGCGCCCAAGCGGTTTGCACCATGATCCGAGAAGTTGGCCTCTCCCAAAGCAAAACAGCCCGGCACAGTGGTCATTAAGTTATAGTCTACCCACAATCCGCCCATGGTATAGTGTACGGCAGGATAAATGCGCATAGGGGTTTCATACGGATTGTCGTCGGTAATCTTTTCGTACATCTGAAACAGATTGCCGTATTTGGCCGCAACAATCTCTTTTCCGAGTTGTAAAATCTCTTCCTTCGAAGCAGACTGCATGCCTCTCATATTGGCTTCGGTTTTTCCGTAGCGCTCAATGGCGGCAGAGAAATCTAAATAAACAGCTTCACCGGTAGCGTTAACACCCAATCCGGCATCGCAGCGTTCTTTGGCGGCTCTTGAAGCCACATCGCGCGGCACTAGATTTCCGAAAGAAGGATAACGGCGCTCTAAATAATAATCTCTTTGCTCTTCGGTCAGTTGGGTGGGCTTTAACTTGCCCTGACGAATGGCCTCGGCATCTTCTTTCTTGGCCGGAACCCAAATACGTCCGTCGTTTCTCAGCGATTCAGACATCAGCGTAAGCTTAGACTGAAGCTCTCCACTTACAGGAATACAGGTAGGGTGGATTTGCGTAAAGCATGGATTGGCAAACAAGGCTCCTTTCTTATGAGCCCTCCATGCCGCAGTAACATTCGATCCCATGGCATTGGTAGACAGGAAAAATACGTTTCCGTATCCGCCTGTGCACAGCAATACCGCATGGGCGCTGTGTCTTTCTAGTTCACCGGTAATGAGGTTTCGGGCAATAATGCCGCGCGCCTTGCCGTCTACTACTACCAGTTCAAGCATCTCATGGCGAGCGTACATCTTTACCTTGCCCTTGGCAATTTGTCTTTCCAAGGCAGAATAAGCCCCCAGCAACAATTGTTGTCCGGTTTGCCCTTTGGCATAAAACGTACGACTAACCTGAACCCCTCCAAAAGAGCGATTGTCTAGCAATCCGCCGTATTCGCGGGCAAAGGGAACGCCCTGCGCCACACATTGGTCAATAATACTGGCCGATACTTCCGCCAAGCGGTATACATTGGCTTCTCTGGAGCGGTAATCGCCTCCTTTAATGGTATCGTAAAACAAACGATAGGTAGAGTCTCCATCGTTTTGGTAGTTTTTGGCCGCGTTGATTCCGCCTTGCGCTGCAATAGAATGCGCTCTGCGTGGCGAATCTTGAAAACAAAAAGCTTTAACGTTATAGCCCATTTCGGCCATGGAAGCAGCGGCAGAGGCTCCGGCCAATCCGGTACCTACCACTATAACATCAATATGTCTTTTGTTGGCGGGGTTTACAAGGCGAATCTCCGCTTTGTGTTTTGTCCATTTATTTTCAATGGGACCCTCGGGTATGCGAGCATCTAACTTCATGGAAGCCGATTTATCAGGTTAAAAAGATATACACAGGAATAATGGCAAAGGCGAGTGGCACAGCGATAGAAAAGACAAGGCCCACTTTTTCAATGATGGGGGTGTATTTCCTATGGTTTACTCCTAAAGTTTGAAAAGCACTCTGAAAGCCATGGTGCAGGTGGAAAGCCAAAGCGGCCATAGAAACCACATACAATAAGGTAGCCGGTATGCCAAAGCTTGGGTGACGGAAGAATTCCATTACTACCGTATACAAATCTTTGTTGCCGCTTGCATCCAATGGAATAATACCAAAGTGCATTTGTGCCCAGAAATGATACATATGCGTAGCAATGAAAACCAAAATAATGGTTCCCAATAACGACATTTTGCGCGAAGCCCAAGACGAGTTGGCCGACGGATTGTTGTAGGCATAGGCTACAGGTCGCGCCTTTCGGTTCTTAATCTCAAGCATAATTCCCCATACCGCATGAAACAGTATGCTGAAATACAAGAGATAAGAGGTTATCTTGATCAATGGAAATGTGGTCATGAAATGCGCATAGGCATTGAACGCTTCTGCAGCACCGGCATCTGAACGCAATAGCGTAAGATTGCCCAATAAATGCACAACTAAAAAGCTGCACAAAAACAGGCCGGTTAACGACATCCATACCTTCCGTACGATGGAAGAACTGAAAACACCAGACTTTGCTGACATAAATTATGATTTTCTACTTACCCAATCTATCTTTGGTACGCAAAGGTAAACGCGGTAAAGACTTTATCGTTCGAAACTTTTTATTTAGAATCATTCCTAATATGCGCTATACTTCCGCTCCTGCTTCTTTGTATTCTGCCAACCGCAAACGCTTTGCTGTACAGATGCAAGCTGGCTCTTTGGCTGTTTTTACCAGCAACGACATTCTTCCTACCAATGCAGATGGCACTATGCCTTTTATGCAGAACAAAGACCTCTTGCACCTTTCGGGCATAGACCAAGAAGAAAGTATCCTAATTTTGTTTCCAGAGGCTTTCGACCCCAAACACCGTGAGATACTGCTCATTAAAGAAACCAGCGATACCATTGCCATTTGGGAAGGGGCCAAGCTGAGCAAAGAACAAGCACGCCAAGCGTCGGACATTGCTACTGTTCTATGGAACACAGAATTCGAAAACTTGTTCAATAATCTCATGACGCAGGCAAGCTCGGTCTACCTCAATCGCAATGAGCATTTGAGAGCTAAGGTGGCCATCGAAACCAAAGAAGACCGCCTGTCATCTTGGGTCCGTCAGCATTATCCTCTTCACCCTGTGCACCGCTCTGCGCCCATTATGCATCAGATTCGTTCGGTAAAGCAAGCAGAAGAGATTGTTCTAATGCAAAAAGCAGCCGATATAAATAAAGGAGCCTACGACAGAATCTTGGCCATGCTCAAACCCGGTCTAATGGAGTACGAGCTAGAAGCGGAGTTTATTCACGAATACATTTCTAAGGGTAGCCGTGGCTTTTCCTACGAACCCATTATTGCCTCGGGCGCCAATGCCTGCGTTTTGCACTATATAGACAACGATGCTCCGGTAAAAGATGGCGATCTCATTCTCTTTGATGTGGGCTGCTGGTACGGCAATTATGCCTCCGATGTTACGCGCTGCTTTCCGGCCAATGGCAAATTCAGTCCGAGACAAAAGGAGGTCTACAATGCGGTCTTGCGCGTTCAAAAGGCGGCTATGGAGATGCTCCGCCCTGGCAACCAATTGCACGAATACCACAGAGAGGTGGGCAAATTAATGGAAGCGGAACTGCTCGGACTAAAACTCATAGACAAGACGGATATTAAGAATCAAAATCCGGAATGGCCGGCCTATAAGAAGTACTTCATGCATGGCACTTCCCATTATCTAGGGCTAGATGTGCACGATGTAGGGCTGTGGACCAGTAAGATGGAAGTGGGTAATGCCTTTACGGTAGAACCGGGTATTTATATTTTGGAGGAAGGATTGGGAATCCGAATCGAAGAAAACATTGTCATTGGTGCAGACGGCAACCTGAATATGACCCAAGCCATTCCGAAGGAGGTGGAGGAGATTGAGGAGCGCATGAACTCAGCTCGATAGTCTAATCCCTTAGCTTTTCCCTATGCTCCATTATTCCGAAGGCTCCGTTGAAAAAGATGAGGCCATTGTTTTTATCCATGGATTTCTTGGTTCCGCTCTTCTTTGGGAGGATATGATTGCTCCTCTCTCTTTGAAATACCATTGCATTGCCATCGATTTACCCGGTCACGGCAAAAGCAATTCTCTCGGAGAGGTGCATACGATGGAGGCGATGGCCTCTGAGCTAAAGAAGCTTTTAGATGAGAAGGAGATTTCAAAATGCCACCTCATTGGCCATAGCATGGGTGGCTATGTGGCTCTCGCTTTTCTGGAGGCAAATCCATCCTATTGCGCTTCGCTTTGTTTGCTCAACTCTACTTCCCAAGCCGATAGTGCCGAAAGAAAACTCCTTCGCGAGAAATCCATTCGCTTGGTTCTTGCCAATCCTTCGGCCTATATCCAAGCCACTATGGGCTCTTTGTTTCCTCCCAATTATACCAATGAAAAGGCATTTGATACTGCTCTTTCGGTTGGATTGCAAACTCCGGTAAAAGGCATAGTGGCGTCTATAAAAGGAATGATGCGCCGCAAGAACAGAACACACCTCTTGCCTACCTTTAAGAATCTGCTCTTCATCTACTCTGAAACCGATCCGATTCTAGACCTTACTTCTTTGCAAAAAGTACTAAACGATCTGCCTCCTAAGAAAGCCTTGAGAATAGAGGGCGCTCATATGGGTCTTTTGGAACAGCCTTTAGAATTGGCTAAGCAATATCAAGCTTGGCTTCTCAGCCTTTAGCTTCTTCTAGCTTCTTGGCTTTTACCGCCCTGCCTAACCATACTACATCTTCGGCAAAACGTTTGGCATTCTTTTCCAAACGGGCATCTATTACGGCATTGCTTTCATCAAATCCTCGGCTGATATCACTCACCAATAGACGAGAGTTCGATAGAAATCCGCCTACATAACTCACAAAAGCGACCATTTGCTGCATGGCGTTTAATCCGCCCATGCTGCCGCTCGAAACCGATGCCAGTCCGAAGACCGTTCGATCGTATTCCGGACGAAAATGATCTAGAAAGTTTTTCAAAGATCCAGACATTCCGCCATTGTACTCCGGACTCACCAAGATTATACAATCAGCCTCTTTCAATTGCTTTGAAAAGGCGGCATGTTTTTCTTGAACTTCCAAGCTGCGCAAGTCTCCATCTTGATAATGGGGAATATCGGCAGAGCTAACATCTATAAGATTGACCTCAATGGCTTCCTCCTGTTGTAAAAGAGAAAAGAGGTGCTGCGCTACTTTGTGCGACTGACGGCCTTGACGGCTTGCGCCTGAAACAATAGCGATGTGTAAAGAATTCATGCTACAATAATTACTCAGGTGCCGAATTGTTCAAAAAGGCATTCCAACCTTGCGCAGTTAAGGCAATGCGCTCGCCTTGGTTGGTTATAAAGCCGTAGCCCTCTTCGGCATTGGTCATATGGCCGATTACGGTAAACAACATATGATTGGCAATCTTTTCGTAGTCGGAGGGAGAAACTGTAAAGAGCAGCTCATATTCTTCGCCACCATTAAGGGCAACTGTTGGAGCATTCAGCCTAAACTCTTCGCAAACCTTGAAGGTGTCTTCTGCAATGGGGAGCTTTTCTTCGTAAATCCGACAACCCAGTCCAGAGGCACGGGCCAGGTGAATGGCCTCTGAGGAGAGTCCATCCGAAATATCGATCATAGAGGTGGGAACGATATTCAAATCACTCAAGCACTCTACCACATCTTTTCTTGCTTCGGGCTTTAAAAGCCTTCCAACTACATAAGTGTAGTCTGTTAAATCAGGCTGACTGTTTGGATTTTCTATGAACACCGCCTTTTCTCTTTCCAGTACTTGCAATCCCATAAAGGCTCCGCCCAAATCGCCCGAAACAACCAATAAATCATTTTCTCTAGAGCCAGAACGCCTTACATATTCATTGGCGTGTACTTCGCCCATGGCCGTAAGGCTAAGGATTAATCCTTGCTTGCTCGAACTGGTATCGCCTCCAATAAGATCCACTTCATGAATTTGACAAGCCCTGCGAATGCCAGAATAAATGCTTTCTAAGGCCTGTAAAGTAAATCGGTTGGAGACCGCGAGGGAAACTAAAAGCTGAGTGGGCTTTCCGCCCATGGCGTATATATCGCTGAAGTTCACCATAGCCGATTTATAACCCAAATGCTCCAAAGGAACATAAGCCAGATCGAAGTGAACCCCTTCTACCAGCATATCGGTAGAAACCAGGCATTGTTTTTCATTGAAATCAAGCACGGCCGCATCGTCGCCAATGCCAAGTACGGAAGAGCTTTGCTGAAGCTCTATGGCTTCCGTAAGATGTTGGATAAGGCCAAATTCTCCTAGTTTATCTAAGGAGGTCAATTCAGAATCGTCGCTCATTTAATGAGGTTAAGTGTTTGGGTATAACTTCTAAAACGATATCGGGTTCCCTGCCGAATGTAGGCTTCTACTACCGCAGTATAAATGCCCGCAGCCAAGGGAATGCCCTTCATTTTTCCGTCCCAAAGGTCTGTACTTTCATTTGATTCGTAAACCCTTTCTCCCCATCGGTTGTACACACTGATCCTATAATCCACCAAATCGCAGGCATGGCCTATCTGGAAATAGTCGTTAAGCCCATCGTTATTAGGACTAAAGCTATTGGGAATATAGAGCTCGCATTCGCAATCGATTACCTCTAAGGTGTAGGAAGCGCGAACGGTTCCGCAGGCATTCTGCATGAAGTAAACGTATTTATCTGCAAACACAAAGGCTCGGTTTTCAATGGGTCCACCATCTTGCCACCAAACCGAATCGGCTAGAGCCCTGGGAAGAGAAAAATAAACGGTATCTTCTAAACAAATAAGAGAATCACAGCGCAGGGCAACAATGCTGTCTTGAAATTCTACCCGAACGGTATCGTAAAAAGTTCCACAGCTGTTGGTAAAAGAGGCCCAATAGGTTCCTGCCTGCGAGATTAAGCGATCAAAAGAGGTACTTCCATCCTCCCAATTCAACAAATAATCTGGATTGCCGATTAAAAGACTTTCACCCACACAAAGGCTACTATCTCTTCCAATATGTAGATCAGGAACGGCTTCACCTAGTATATGTACGGTATCTGTGTAGCTGAAGCAACCATTCGATACGGTAAGCCAATAATCGCCCGGACTGCTGATCAAGAGAGTATCTGTTGCTGATCCCGTACTCCAAGTATAGGATTCCATATCAGCAGGTCCGCCAACGCTCAGACTTCCACCGTCTAAACAAATGGGCAGGGGAGGTCCTAGGTCGAAAACAGGCGTATCCTTTATACTTATTACAATGCTATCTCTAAAAGTGTTGCAGAAGCCTACGGCATCTACGAAATAAATACCCGGCTGGCTCACCCACCGAAGTTGGTCGGTGCTTCCGTCGTTCCAGGTTCTTCCAAAATAACCCGTGCCAGCATCGAGCAAAAGGCTATCGCCGCTGCAAATTGCGGTATCTCTTCCCAAATTCAATTGCACAGGAGGTTCTACCACCAAATCGAATGTGTCAATCAAGGTACCGCAAGCATTGGTAGCTTGTACCCAATAGGTTCCAGTCTGATTTAAGCTTACGGCTGAGCTTGTGGCGCCTGTACTCCATAAATATGAAGACATAGGCGAAGTAACATTTACATTCAGAGTGCTTCCCAGGCAAAATTGAAATTCATTGGCCAAAAAGAATTGAGGTGGAGAAAGGAAACTTACTTGGATGGTATCGCGCTCAATCTGACAGGAATTGGTTACCTCTACCCAATAACTTCCATTTTGATTTACATTCAACTGTCTATTGGTACTTCCATTCGACCAAAGTGTGTTAAAAGGCGAAGAATTGCTTATGCCCGATTGAAGTACGAGCGAACCCCCGCACACTAAGGTGTCTGAACCCAATGAAATAGGCGGAAGGTTTTGATCGGTTTCGATGAAAACGGAATCAGAGGTTTGTCCACACCCATTGATTAGAGTAACCCAAGCGGTTCCGGGCTGTGTGATTTGTACAATACTATCGGTAGTGCCATCCGACCAAATAAAGGTGTTGGCTCCTGAGGAAGCAGCATTGAACTGCGCATACATTCCGGGACAGAAAAAGGCGGTGTCGGGCAAGAATGGATTCGGAGCACTCACAACATCCACCCTAAAACTGTCAGTAAAGCTGCCACATACATTGGTAATGGTATAAAAGTGAATACCCGCCATTGGACTTCTAAAAACCAATCCGGTGTCGCCCGAACTCCAACTTACCTCAGACGGGTTCCAAGCAAAAGGCAAAGTAGTTGAGGCAGTATCGCCAGCACAAAGGGCCAAAGTGGGTATGGGTGCCGGATTGCTGGGAAGGAATTGGGCATCGAGATAAACGCTGTCTCTACGGCTTGTACACGAACTCGTAACGTCTACCCATGCCCAACCTCCTTGATTAAAACTGCTGGCCGGTGTGGTAGCTCCATTAGACCATAGGTAGCTCAAGAAGCTGCGCGAGGGAACAGTAAAACTAACCGATTGTCCTGTACAAAAAGCAATAGTATCGCCCAAGCTGAAATTGGGAATGGCGTTGAAGACCACCACTATGGTATCGAAATAGGTTCCACATCCGTTGGTAATCTGAACCCAAAAAGTTCCGCCTATAACTCGAATGCTATCGGCGGTTGAATTGTTGCTCCACAGTATAGAATTGTAATTGCTAACATTGGGTTTAATCCAAAATCGAGAACAGGTAGTAGTGTCTGAGCCAAGATTGGGTATCAAAGCAGATGCAGAACTACTCACCACAAAAACAGCCGTATCGGTTCCACAAGTATTGGTGCCTACAAGCCGATAGGTTCCATCGTTCAAGATGGATACTGAATCGCCTTGAAGGCCTCCATCCAACCAAGTATAACTAGTACCAACAACCGGATTAAAAGAATAAGTGAGCGGCTGACCCGGACATTTAAAAAGAGTTTGAGAGGCGGGCAGAGCCACAGGATCTTCAATAAGTACATACACACTGTCTGTGGCAAAATTGCAATGGGTACTTACGGTTAATCGCACCATTCTGCTTTGATCAATCAAACTAGTTGGCAAACTACTTCCATCGTCCCAATCATAAGACAGGCTGCTCGGCAATCCAGGATTGAGCAGCAAAGGACCGCAAGAACGAAGAGTGTCTGAACCAAAAGATAGAGAGTAGCTAGGAACCAATCCAACCACCGTGGTATCTGAAAAGCTTCCGCATTCGTTGGTATACTGTAGCCAATAGGTTCCTGGATTACTCACACTTATTTGAGGCGCTGTACTTCCTGTACTCCAGTTATAGCTGCTGGCTGAAATACTGGGAGAAAGAATTACTGGATTGCCATTGCACAAAAAAGCGTTTGCTGGAAGGAAGTTTGGATCGGGAATAGGCGCAACTTCAATAGTGTCGGTTATACTTCCACAACTATTGCTCAGAGTGGCCCAATACGTACCCGGATTCTGAATGTGAATTCCCGAAGCACTTTGTCCGGTGCTCCACTGAATGGTATGACCTGCAGGAACACTAGGATTTAGATTCAGTCCTGTATTTGAACACAAGACTCTATCTGCACCTAGGTCGAGGCTTGGGAAGCTGCCGGGACTCAGTACAATGGTATCGGTACTTTGTCCACAGAGATTGGTGAGCGTAAGCCAATAGGTTCCCGGTGTGGAAACCTGAATAATGCCGGCCGTTTGGCCTGTGCTCCAAAGGGCACTCACTCCGGCGCCCAAAGGCAAGCCTAAGCTTCGAGAAGTATTCGGACAAAGAATGGCGTCGGGACCAAGATTTAATGCGGGAGTGGGAAGTACATTCACTGTAACACTGTCGCTCACCGTTCCGCAAATATTGGTTACCGCCACCCAGAAGATGCCGCTAGAAGAAACCGTATAGGTAGAATCTGTGCTGCCATCTTGCCATAGATAGGTGGCATTTGGATTAAACGCACTTAGAGTGAGGGTAGTTCCAGCACAAATGGTTAGATTCTGACCGAGTACTACTGTGGGTAGACACGACTGTGCCTTCGCCATTCCTGAACCCAATATGTTCAGAAAAAGGCCGCTAAAAACAAAGAAAAGAATACGGTGTATTCGTCTTAAATCCATCCCACGCAAATATAGCCAGAACTAAAGTTCTGATATAATGAACCTTTTAGGGGTTTGAGAGGTTCATTTTTCTCACGTACTTTTGTATTTAGATTCAGTCTAAACAAAATGATAAGCATTTCCGACTCCGCATTGAAGCAACTGGCTTCTTTAATTCAGGCCGATGGCAAGAATACCACAGACACATTTGTTCGCGTTGGCTTACAAAGTGGTGGTTGTTCAGGTCTTTCGTATGACCTCACCTTCGATGAGCAGAAAAAAGAAACGGATCAAAGTTTTGCTTTCGAGGGAATTACTCTTCTCGTTGACAAAAAGAGCCTTTTGTATTTAGTAGGTACAACTTTAGAATACTCTTCCGGACTCAATGGAAAAGGCTTTGTATTTCAGAATCCGAATGCAACACGCACCTGCGGCTGTGGCGAAAGCTTCGCAGTTTAAATCAAGAATCTCCCCCTATGGAAATATTAGATAAAATTACCAAGTCGGACTACAAATACGGTTTCACCACCGATATTGAGTCCGACAAGGCGCCTAACGGCATCAATGAAGACATTATTCGGCTTATTTCTTCCAAAAAGAACGAGCCTGAATGGATGCTTCAATGGAGGCTTGAGGCTTTCGCCATCTGGCAAGAAATGAAAGAGCCCGAATGGGCCAATGTTACCTATAAGAAACCCGATTTCAACGCCATCTCCTATTATTCGGCCCCTAAATCCAAAAAGGTTTTAGATAGCTTAGATGAGGTAGATCCTGAATTGTTAAAGACTTTTGCCAAATTGGGCATCAGCTTAGACGAGCAGAAAAGGCTCAGTGGTGTGGCCATAGATATAGTGGTAGATAGCGTAAGTGTTAAAACCACCTTCAAGGCCAAATTGGCAGAACTGGGAATTATCTTCTGTTCTATGACTGAGGCCATTCATGAACATCCTGAATTAGTGCAGAAATATTTGGGAAGAGTGGTTCCGCGGACAGACAATTTCTATGCGGCATTGAACTCGGCGGTCTTTACAGATGGATCGTTTTGCTTTATCCCAAAAGGGGTGCGTTGTCCAATGGAACTTAGCACCTATTTCCGTATCAATGAATCGGGAACGGGTCAGTTTGAGCGCACCTTGGTAATCGCAGACGAAGATTCGTACGTAAGTTATTTAGAAGGATGCACTGCGCCCATGCGCGATGAAAACCAATTGCACGCTGCCGTTGTGGAACTGTTTGCCATGGACGGTGCCGAAATAAAATATTCTACCGTGCAGAACTGGTATCCCGGAGATGTAAACGGATTGGGAGGTGTTTTTAACTTCGTAACCAAAAGAGGCATTTGCGAGCGAAACGCAAAAATCTCATGGACCCAAGTAGAAACCGGTTCGGCGGTTACTTGGAAGTATCCTAGTTGCATTTTAAAAGGCGAAAATTCAGTTGGAGAATTTTATTCAGTAGCCGTTACCAACAATTATCAGCAGGCCGATACGGGCACCAAGATGATTCACCTAGGAAAGAATACCAAGAGTACCATTATATCTAAAGGCATCTGTGCAGGAAAAAGCAATGGAAGCTATCGCGGCCTAGTGAAAATTGGTCCACGTGCAGACAATGCGCGCAACTTCTCTCAATGCGACTCCTTATTAATGGGCGATGGATGTGGTTCGCACACCTTCCCCTACATAGAAATAGCCAACAAAAGTGCTCAAGTAGAGCATGAGGCCGCTACCTCTAAAATTGGAGAAGACCAATTGTTCTACTGCAACCAAAGAGGTATTCCAACCGAAGAGGCCATTGCACTTATTGTAAATGGCTATTGCAAAGATGTTCTCAGCCAGCTTCCTATGGAGTTTGCGGTAGAAGCTCAAAAGCTGCTTGCCGTGAGTCTAGAAGGCAGCGTAGGTTAGAAGTAGTTAAAAATCCCCTTAAAAAATCAGTCATTTCCGTATGCTTCACATAAAGAATTTACACGCCTCCATAGAGGACAACAAAATATTAAAAGGCATTAATCTAGAGGTAAGACCCGGTGAGGTGCATGCCATCATGGGCCCGAATGGTTCTGGAAAGAGTACTCTTTCTTCGGTAATAGCCGGCAGAGAAGAATATGAGGTAACCGAGGGATCGATAGAATTTCTCAACGAGGATCTTTTGAGCCTTTCGCCCGAGGAAAGAGCCCACGCAGGTATTTTCCTTTCTTTTCAATATCCTGTAGAAATACCTGGAGTAAGTCTTACCAATTTCATCAAAACATCGATGAATGAGACCCGCAAGGCTAAAGGCTTAGAACCCTATCCCGCCAAAGACCTTTTGAAGAAGATGCGCGATTGCCTGGAACTATTGGAAATGGACAAAGGCTTTTTGAGTCGTTCTTTAAACGAAGGTTTTTCAGGTGGCGAAAAGAAGCGAAACGAAATTTTCCAAATGGCACTGCTCGAACCCAAATTGGCCATTCTAGATGAAACCGATTCTGGATTAGACATTGATGCCTTGAGAATTGTTGCCAGCGGAGTAAACAAATTGCGCTCGCCCAAGAAATCATTCGTTCTCATTACGCATTATCAGCGCTTGCTCAATTATATAGAGCCCGATTATGTACATGTTCTCTTCAACGGGAAAATTGTGCGCAGCGGAGGCAAGGAGCTCGCTCATGAGCTGGAAAGCAAAGGCTACGACTGGATTAAACAAGAATTGGCTGAGGTATGAGCGTAGAATTACTAGCCGATAAGCTGTCTTCTTCTTTCATTGTTTTTGAAAACGAATTGAACGGAGAAACCAAGACCGATTTGCACCGCATCCGCAGAGAATCGATGGAGCTTTTCGAGAAAAAAGGTTTTCCCTCCATTCGCCATGAAGATTGGAAGTACACCAGCTTAAAACCTGTACTTAAACACGATTATAAAGTATTTCATAAAGGAGATCAAGCCCTTGATTTCAGCGACATTAAGAAATTCTTTATTCACGATATAGATACCCACAAAATTGTTTTTGTCAACGGGGTATACAGTAGTTGGTTGAGTGAAACCACCCACCAAGGCTACGACGTTTGCACCTTCTCTGCCGCTTTGCGCAGGCACCGTGATGTTACAGATAGGTATTTCAGCAAAGCCGCAGACAACAGTTCTGCCATGGTTGCCTTGAATACCGCTTTTGCACAAGAAGGAGCCTACATACGAATGACCAAAGGGGCGTCGGCAATCAAGCCTGTTGAGATCATTCACTTTACTACCGAAGAGGCGGGTAGCTTGCTCAATCAGCCCCGCAATCTCATTGTGTTAGAAGAGGGTTCGGATGTACAAATCATAGAGCGCCACCAGAGCCTAGGCTCAAAGCCCGTCTTTACCAATTCTGTTTCTGAGATTTTTGTGCATGCCAATGCTTCGCTAGAATTGTATAGGGTGCAAAACGATGCCAATACAGCCAGCATTGTAGATCATACCAGTATTCAGCAACACAGAGACAGCCGAGTGCGTACTGCCGTTTTTTCTTTAGGCGGAAAGCTTATGCGCAACGATCTAAATATTGCCTTTTTAGGAGAGAACGCAGAGGCCCATTTAGATGGATTAACCCTTCTAGACGACGGCCAACATGCAGATCATCACACCCGTGTAGACCACAGAGTGCCGCATTGCAACAGCTTCGAAATGTATAAAGGCATTTACGATGGCAACTCCAAAGGGGTTTTTAACGGACAAATAATGGTTCGTCCGCATGCACAGAAAACCAATGCCTTCCAGCAAAACAACAACATCATCTTGGGCGAAAAGGCGTCGGTAGACACCAAGCCTCAACTGGAGATCTTTGCAGACGATGTAAAGTGCTCTCACGGTTGTACCGTTGGTCAGCTCGATGATGAGGCCTTGTTTTATTTGAGAAGTCGAGGTATTCCGGAGCACGAAGCAAAAGCTTTATTGCTCTACGCCATAGGCGATGAGGTAATTGGAAAGGTTCGATTGAAAGAGCTGCGCAATAGACTACACAAATTAATGGCCAAGAAACTTAACGTCGATTTCCAAATGGAAATCTAATAACCCCCCACCTCAGTTATGGAAAGGCATATAGCCTCTATTCGGGAACAGTTTCCCATTTTAAAGACTCAGGTAAATGGAAAGCCGCTGGTGTATCTAGACAATGCCGCCAGTACCCAAAAACCCACCAGAGTGGTCAATGCCATTGCGCAGTATTACAATACCAGTCACTCCAATGTACACCGTGGAGTGCATAGCCTAAGTCAGAAAGCTACCCAACTTTTTGAAGAGGCGAGGGAAGCGGTTAGAGCACATCTGAATGCAGCATCATCAGATGAAATCATTTTCACCAAAGGCTGTACAGATGCCATCAATACGGTAGCTTCTGGATACGAACGCTTGCTTAAAAAGGGCGATGAAGTACTGATCTCCCACCTAGAGCATCACTCCAATATCGTTCCCTGGCAGATGGCTTGCGAACGAAGCGGTGCCAGCTTGAAGATTATTCCAATGAACCACAAAGGCGAGTTGGAATGGAGCGCCTCTCTTTTGAGCTCTCGAACCAAAATAGTGGCCGTAAATCATGTGAGCAATGCACTGGGAACCATTAATCCCATCCAACAAATTATTGCCGATGCCCATGCTGTTTCAGCGGCTGTGCTTATTGATGGGGCCCAAGCAACGCCGCATTTTTCGGTAGATGTTCAAACCCTCGATGCCGATTTTTATACCTTCAGCGGACATAAAGTATACGGACCAACCGGCATTGGTGTTTTGTATGGAAAGAGGTCGTTTTTAGAAATGCTTCCACCCTATCAAGGCGGCGGAGACATGATTAAAACCGTTACGTTTAGCAAAACTACCTATGCACCCATCCCCTTCAAATTTGAAGCGGGAACACCGAATATGGCTGGCGCCATTGGCTTGCATGAAGCGCTGAACTTTATGAGCGACATTGGTTTAGAGAATATCGCCAGCTATGAAAACCAATTGCTCCAATATGCCAATGAAGAACTTTCTAGAATTCCAGGCATCCGATTTATTGGAACGGCAGAGAACAAAGCTTCGGTGCTTTCTTTTTTGGTGGAAGGTGCCCATCCTTACGATGTGGGTGTGCTTCTAGATCAAATGGGAATTGCGGTACGAACAGGACATCATTGCACTCAGCCGATAATGGATTATTTCGAAATTCCAGGTACAGTGCGCGCCTCCTTCGGCATGTACAACACCATGGAAGAAGTAGATCAATTGGTTCGAGGCGTAATGCGATCGGCTTCGATGCTGGTTTAAAATAGAAGTATGACAATTCAAGAAATTCAAAGCGAAATAGAAGAGGAGTTTGGTTTTTTCGACGATTGGATGGACAAATACGAACATCTCATTGGCCTTGGAAAAGACCTTCCTCTCATTGATCCACAGTTCAAAACCGAAGAGCACATTATTAAAGGATGTCAAAGTCAGGTTTGGCTTCATGCTGAGTTGGAAGATGGAAAGCTATTCTATACAGCAGACAGCGATGCCATTATTACCAAAGGCGTAATCTCGCTGCTTATCCGCTCTTTTAATGCCCAAACTCCTGATGCCATTTTAGAAGCCAGCACTGATTTTATCGATCGCATTGGCCTCAAAGATCACCTTTCACCTACCCGTGCAAACGGACTAGTGAGCATGGTGAAACAGATGAAATTTTATGCCCTTGCCTTTAAGGCACAAAAGCAAAATACTTGAGTATGGAAGAAAATCGCATGCAGCAAATTGGCGAAGATGTAGTAGACGTTTTGCGCGGGATTTACGATCCGGAAATTCCGGTTGATATCTATGAGTTGGGATTGATCTACGACGTAAAAGTAAGCGATGAAGGCGATGTTCATATTCTTATGACTCTTACCTCTCCCAATTGTCCTGTAGCGGAATCGCTTCCCCAAGAAGTGAAGTTGAAAACTCAAAGTTTAAAAGAGGTGAGAGAGGCAGAGGTAGAAATCACCTTTGATCCACCTTGGACAAAAGATATGATGAGTGAGGTAGCAAAACTTGAATTGGGAATGTTCTAATATGGAAGAAAGCATTCGCAATAGAGTAGAGGAAAGCGGGCTTATTACTCTGGATTTAGAAAGGGCCTTTGCCATAGAGAATCCAGTTTTGTTTGATTTAGCCGAATATCTAGAACAAGGCTTTCTGCTGCGCGAAAAAGTCTTTCGTCTGGCTTTACAGCAAATGGATGTTAGTCCTTTCGAGAATAAAGAAGTGGCTCTTTTCTGTTCTACCGATGCCATTGTGCCCCTGTGGAGTTGGATGCTGGTTGGCCTTCGTCTAGGTGAAGTTGCCAAAGGAATTCATCACGCTTCGGCAGAGGAAGTATACGAGCGTTTGTTTTTGAAGGCCATAGAAGACTTAGATCCGGCAGAATACACAGACCAAAGAGTTATAGTAAAGGGCTGTTCCGAAAAGGTACCCAGCTCCGCTTATCTTGCTTTGAGTTTAAAGCTCAAGCCTGTAGTAAAAAGTCTGTTGTTTGGAGAAGCATGCTCTTCGGTTCCCCTGTTTAAGCGCAGATAGCTTATTTCGGAAAAGCGTGTTTTTGGAAGAGCAGCAGCAATCCCACTCCGCAAGAAATGCTAAAATCGGCTAGATTAAAGATCGGACTAAAAAAGACGAAGTAATCGCCGCCCCATATTGGAAGCCAATCCGGCAAGAATCCTTTAAAGAGAGGGAAGTAAAGCATATCTACCACCTTACCGTGCAGAAATCCGGCGTAGCCTCCTCCTTCGGGCATGAAGCTCGCCACTTGATCTATACTATGATCGAAGAACAAACCGTAAAAGGCACTGTCTAGAATATTTCCAGCCGCACCAGCAAGGATGAGCGCTACGGCCGTAATGGCGGCTTTATGTACCTTCTGTTTTACCAAATTGCGAAGCCATATGAACATGGCGCCCACGGCTATAATCCTGAAAACACTCAAGAGCAATTTGCCATAGGAGCCTCCCAACTCAATGCCGAAAGCCATTCCAGGATTCTCGGTGAAGTGAAGAATAAACCAATCGGCTATCTTAATCTCTTCTCCCATTTCGAAATGGGTTTTAATCCAAATCTTGAGGGCTTGATCTGCTAAAAGAACAAGAAATACGATGAATAAGGGCTTGCGCAATTTATTGCTTGTTCTTTGCCTCTATACTGAGGGTTGCGTGAGGTACGAGTCTAAGTCTTTCTTTACTGATGAGCTTTCCGGTTACGCGGCAAAGACCATAGGTTTTGTTTTGTACTCTAAGCAGAGCGTTTTTCAGATCGCGAATGAACTTCTCTTGACGAGAGGCCAATTGAGAATTGGCTTCTTTGCTCATCGTATCCCATCCTTCTTCAAAAGCCTTAAATGTAGGCGAGGTATCGTCTGTACCGTTGTTTCTGTCGTTGGCGAAGTTTTCCTTCAACACCAATAAATCGGCCTCAGCTTTTTTTATTTTCTCTGTTATAAGGATGCGGAATTCATTCAATTCCTCATCTGAAAACCGTAATCTCTCTTCAGACATAGTTCAAATCATATAAATAGTAAACGTGCAAAAGTAAGTTTTAGGTTGAAGCCTTCTGTATTATTATTTGAACACTTCTTTCTTCTAATTCTGTTGCGAAACTAGTAGAGTCTAAATTGAACTTTCGTTCTATAGAAACGCCTAAAACTTCTTCTTTAATATACTCCTGGTGGTCTGCTAAGGCCTCCCAAATTTCATCTTCTGCCTGCAATTCAATCGAAATCCGATCGGTTACATCCAAACCGGAATCTTTCCTCAGATTCTGTACTCGGTTTACCAATTCGCGGGCAATGCCTTCCTTCCAAAGTGCTGGAGTCATTTTTATATCCAATGCAACCGTGGTATCTCCTTCGGAAGCTACTAACCAACCGGGAATGTCTTGTGCCAATATTTCTAAATCGCCTACTTCTAATACAAAAGAACTCTCTCCAAGGTTCAATTCATACGATTGATTTCTTTCATAAGCGGCAATGGCGTCTTTGTCCATACCTGCTACCGCAGCGGTAAGTTGCTTCATTCTTGCACCAATACGTGGACCCAATTGCTTGAAATTGGGCTTCGCCTTTTTAACGATCAATCCGCTGGTGTCTGTGAGAAACTCCAGTTCTTTCACATTCAATTCGGCCTTGATGATATCCGCAACCGACTCTAGCGATGCTTTCTGACTTTCGTCTAAAATAGGCACCACCAATTTGCTCAGCGGCTGACGTACACGAATGCGTTCTTTTTTGCGGATGCCTAGGCTTAGCGATGTAATATCCTGTGCCTTGCGCATCCTCCACTGTAAATCGGCATCTATTCTACTCAGATCTGCAATAGGGAAATCGGCATGGTGTACAGACTCTGCTTTGGATTTAGAGGTAGCCGAGTTTAAATCCATATACAAACGATCGCTGTAAAAAGGTGCGATGGGAGAACTCAGAATGGCCAAGGTTTCGAGGCATTCGTAAAGGGTTGAATAAGCTGCTTGCTTATCCGGACCATATGCTCCTTTCCAGAATCTTCTTCGGCTCAAACGCACATACCAATTGCTCAGATTCTCAGTAGTGAAGTACTGAATAGCACGCGCAGCGCGGGTAGGTTCATACTCGGTATAGGCCAGATCTACTTCTTGAATTAAGCTGTGTAATTCAGAAAGAATCCATCGATCCAACTCAGAGCGATGCTCTTCCGGACAAGGTTCAGAATAATCAAATCCGTCTAAATTGGCATACAGCGCATAAAAAGCATAGGTATTGTACAAAGTGCCGAAGAATTTGCGCTGCACTTCCTCAATTCCATCGGTATCGAAACGTAGATTATCCCAGGGTTGCGCATTGGAAACCATATACCAACGAGTGGCATCGCTTCCGTACTTCGACATAATTTCGAATGGGTCGGCGGCATTTCCGAGACGCTTCGACATTTTGGCTCCATTCTTATCTAGAACCAATCCGTTTGAAACCACATTCTTATAGGCAGGACTATCAAAAACCAAAGTAGCAATGGCGTGCAGTGTATAGAACCAACCACGGGTTTGGTCTACGCCTTCAGCGATGAAATCGGCTGGAAAAGCCTTTTCAAACAGCGCCTTGTTTTCGAAAGGATAATGCCATTGTGCGTAGGGCATACTTCCCGAATCGAACCAAACATCTATGAGATCTGCTTCGCGTTTCATGGGCTCACCCTTAGACGAAACCAATACAATGCGGTCTGCATACGGACGATGAAGATCTACCGCATCGTAGTTGGATTCGGAGAAATCATTGGGAGTAAAATCTTTCAAAGGATTTTCATCCATTATTCCCGCCGCAACCGACTTTTCTATTTCCATCTTCAGCTCTTCGAGAGAACCTATAGATTTGTATTCCGATCCATCTTCTGAACTCCAGATAGGAAGGGGAATGCCCCAGAATCTACTTCTACTTAAATTCCAATCGTTGAGGTTTTGCAACCAATTTCCAAATCGGCCTTCCCCCGTTGCCTTGGGTTTCCAATTGATCTTGGCATTGTTCACCAACATTTTATCGCGTACCGCCGTAGCGCGTATAAACCAAGAATCGAGCGGATAGTATAAAATGGGTTTATCCGTACGCCAGCAGTGTGGATAGCTGTGAACGTATTTCTCCACTTTAAAAGCACGGTTGGCTTCTTTTAGGTGGATGGCAATTTCTACATCGGCAGAACGCTCAGGGGCTTCGCCCTCCGCATAATACTCGTTTTTCACATACATGCCCGCCCAAGGTCCCATTTGAGACACAAACTTTCCTTGAAGGTCAACCAACGGGGTGGGGTTTCCATTTGCATCGAGCACCAAGAGAGGAGGTATTCCGGCGGTTTGTGCCACGCGGGCATCGTCGGCACCAAAAGTGGGAGCAATATGCACTATGCCCGTTCCGTCTTCGGTGCTCACAAAATCTCCACTGATTACGCGGAAGGCGGCTTCTGGATTTTCATAAGGCAAGGCCATATCCAGCAATTGCTCATAGGATAAATTCACCAAACTTTCGCCCTTCAACGACTGAAGCTTGCGCCAAGGAATGAGCTTGTCTCCTTCTTTATAGGAGTGGAAGTCGGCATTTTCGGCCTCGGCTGAGAAATAGGCAGAAAGACGCGCTTCGGCTAAGAGATAGCGTCCTTTTTTAAAGGTATACGGATTGATGCTTTCTACAAGACAGTAATCGATTTTATTTCCAACGGCCAAAGCAGTGTTGGATGGAAGCGTCCAAGGAGTGGTAGTCCATGCGAGAACAAAGGTTTCCTCAGCGCCGAAAAGCTTGGTTTTTTGCTCGGTGTCCTTTAGGAGGAATTGAGCCACCATGCTGGTGTCTTTCACATCGCGGTAGCAACCGGGCTGATTGAGCTCATGCGAACTGAGGCCCGTTCCGGCTTTGGGAGAATAGGGTTGAATGGTGTAGCCCTTGTACATCAGGTCTTTTTCCCAAAGTTGTTTGAGCAACCACCAAACCGTTTCTATGTATTTAGTTTTATAAGTGATATAGGGATCCTCCATATCCACCCAATAGCCCATTTGCCGGGTAAGTTCATTCCAATGATCGGTATAGCGCATTACGGCAGTGCGGCAGGCCTGATTGTATTCTTCAATGCTTAGCTTTTTGCCGATGTCTTCTTTGGTGATACCCAATTCTTTTTCCACCCCCAATTCGATGGGTAGTCCATGGGTGTCCCATCCCGCTTTGCGGATTACCTTTTTGCCCTTGAGCGTTTGGTATCTGCAGAAGAGATCTTTAATGGTTCTGGAAAGCACATGGTGAATACCGGGCATACCATTCGCTGAAGGAGGTCCTTCATAGAAGATAAAAGGCTCGTTGGCGTTGCGCAGTTCTACCGATTGCTCGAAGGTTTTATGCTTCTCCCAATAGGCGAGAACCTCTTGGTGTATTTGAGTGAGGTTTAAACCCTTGTATTCTTTGTACAGTTTCATGAGGCCGAGTGAAATGAGCCGCGAATTTACGGATTGCAATTGGGCTATGATTCATGGGTGTTTTGTGGAAAAGTGGATAGTGAAAAGTGGATAGTGAAAAGTGGATAGTGAAAAGTGAAAAGTGAAAAATGCATGGCTGCAGTCAATGGGTTTCCATTAGAGCTTTGAAATACTACAATAAACTCAAATGCTTCTTAAATAGAATAGACGCAACAGCAAATCATTGAAGCTTTCGCAAGCGGTATGCTTTTACTAGATTTCTATGCTAATGATCAAGAGTTAGAGTTTTCAACCTACATCATCTGGCAAGCATAGCTTGGGAAATCCGTATTCAATTAAACGCTCTCTACATGAAGTTTCAGACGAACATCGCCCTTTCATTCTTTTTGTTTTGTTCTCCCTTACTTGGAATGAGCCAAGGAAAGCTTACCGACGAGGATTTGTTCAATCAAGTCGTTACCGATTTCCGTGAGTCTATAGCCACCAAGGATAGCCTTCGATTCAATGCCCTCTTTTTTAGCGAGGCGGTAGCCTTTGTTGGAATTATGTCGAAAGAAACCGAATGGTCTATTAAGAAGGATTATGCCGAATTTGAAGGAATAGCGGTTTCCAATCACAGAAAGTTCATCCGAGAGATCTGCCTTTCGAATAAAGAACAAAGGGAGGAGTTCTACAAAGTGAAAACCACCTCCAACCAAACCATTGGCTCTATCTCCTTTGACTACGCTTATTTTTCAGGAGATCGGATGATTCAATGGGGAAGTGAAAAATGGAATTTGGTAAAGGTGGGAGAAACATGGCTGATTACCGATGTGATCTTCTCCATACGCTTTCCAGAGGTTGAAGCTTTCCCTTACGGAGGGATTAAGTGAATAGTTATAAGCGAATAGTGGAAAGCGGAATGCGATAAGGGGGTTCTTCCAATCTATTTATGCTGCGCTTGGCTTCGTGTGAAGCTGCATTCTATGGGTTTCCAATTCAAGGCTATCCTTCGTAAATGTTAAACAAATGCAATTTCTGAACAAAAATGAGTGGGGCTGCGTTGAAATCAAAAACCCTGAAAACCCCCCATTTATGAAGAGAATCTCCCTCTTATTTCTAGTTCTCATGGCCTTCACAGCTTGTGAGAAGGAAGACGATCTGAACCCCACTAGCATGAGTCGCGAAGACTTGCTTACTACTTTAACCTTATCCAATGGATTAAGAATAACAGAGTTTGTGGAAGATGGAGCCGATATGACCTCGGATTTTAATCCGTATGTATTCGATTTTGAAACCAATGATACGGTTACAGCTACAAAGGGAAGCGAGACCATCAATGGTACCTACTCGGTTTTTCTAGACGATGGGCGCAAGGAATTGAGGATGAATTTCCCCACGACTTCAGCATTGTATGAGCTGAGCGACGATTGGTACTTTATCTCTGCAAATGAAACAGGCCTTCGCTTTGCAGATGGGGGCGATGTGCTTTGGTTTCAAACGGCTGGAAGCATATCCAATCCACCTCCCACACCAGGCATGAATCAGGCCGATCTTATCGCAACGATGATCAGTCCGAATGGATTGCGCATTACCAAGTTCACAGAAGATGGAACCGATATGACTACTCTGTTTAGTCCGTACTTATTTGTATTTCAATCGAACGGTAGTGTGAGCGCTTCAAAAACAGGCGAAATAGTAAACGGAACCTATTCTGTCTTTACCGATGACGGAAGAGTTGAATTGAGGATGAGCTTCCCCATTAATTCGGCTTTGAGCGAGTTAAGAGACGATTGGTATTTTAGCAAACTCAATGGCAATGTGCTTCGCTTTGCAGATGCAGGAGATGTGTTGAGCTTTGAATTGCAATAAATAAAATAGAATGAGTACAAAATCTAAAAACAGCTGTTCTTGGATTCTATTCTTTTTCCTCGGATTAACGCACATCCACCTAAAGGCACAAGAGAATAGAGAGGCTAGCACTCTTTTCAACAAGCTCAGTACGGTGGATCTAAACCTCAAAGACGTTGGTTTCTTTGTGGCGCCGGCTTATAATCTCA
>ERZ888423.1176-NODE-1176-length-23756-cov-5.737733_pt1 | contig 23756 bp, 17 predicted proteins | sample MGYA00520523_ERZ888423 | MGnify/ENA primary metagenome ERZ888423 (study PRJEB32303, sample SAMEA104408611) | aquatic metagenome | biome: Brackish water; feature: Pelagic; material: water | place: Baltic Sea | collected 2014-06-08T10:24:00 | depth 30,27 m ...
GAACATGGTGTTGTCCTCGGCCTGCAGCTTGCGACAGAGCTCGAGGATGACCCCCCATTCCTCCGGCTCGTTGTCGGGGTCGAACGCAGGCACGGCACCGGCGACCTCGAACTCTGCGCCTTTGTGGACCAGCAGCGTTGCGTCGCCGCCATCGTCGAGGATCAGATTGCAGAACTGTTCGGCGTCGGGCCATTTGAGTGCCTGCTCGGTACACCACCAGTACTCCTCCAGCGTCTCGCCCTTCCAGGCGTAGACCGGCACACCCCGCGGATGATCGGTCGTGCCCTCGGGGCCGACCACCACCGCTGCAGCTGCTTCGTCCTGCGTGCTGAAGATGTTGCAGCTGACCCAACGGACATCGGCGCCGAGTGCCGTCAGGGTCTCGATGAGCACGGCGGTCTGCACGGTCATGTGCAGGCTGCCCATGATCCGTGCCCCGGCGAGGGGTTGCTCGTCGTAGAACTCGGCCCGCAGCGACATCAGCCCCGGCATCTCGTGTTCGGCCAGCTCGATCTGTTTGCGGCCCATGCCGGCAAGATCGATGTCGGCCACCTTGAAGTCACCGTCGGCAAGCGAACGAGGACGTGGATCAGTCACGGTCATGTGAACTCCCTGTGCCGAACAGGATCGGCATCGATTGGAATGGGTGGGAGGGCTGGGGCCCGCTGGCCAGGTTCAAAACAGCCCGAAGCAGCCAAGGGTATCGAAGCAGCCACCGACCGCAAGTGATCGTCGGCAACCAACTGGTCCGAACAGAACCGGCTCTCGAGGAGTCGAACAGATCAACCGACCCAGGTCTTCAGTTCGTCGACCTCCGGGAGCGGGCCGGGGTCGATGCCTCGCTCGGCAGCGGCCTCGATCGACGTGAGATCACCGACGAAGGTCAGATCGAGCAACTGGGCAACCGAACTCTCGCCTCGAGCATGCACTTCGATGATGTCGTGCATCGCATCCGCCGTCTTGGCCTTCACGAAATCGAACCGACGGGCGGTCTGGGGATGTTCGGACTCGTGACGAAGCTGGATCTGCGTCACGAGATCACGAGTGACCGAGGCATTGCCGCCCCATCCGACGAGCTCGTTGTGACACAGTTCTGGCATCGGCGCCCAGAACGCGGGGGCCTTGACGTTGTGGTTGTAGGCGATCTTCCAGCGCTTGGCCGCGGTGGTCCCGATCGCGCCACCGCCGTACACGACAGGCATGGTCTGGCCGATGCGATCAGCAATGGCTTTCGCCGGGCTGTGGGCACCCAACAGCTCTTCGCGACGGGCCTTCAGATCGTTCACGGCGTCGCCCAGCCACGAACGAGCACCTGGGAAGAGTCCCAGCTGCTCGAGGGCCAGCATCGGAGGAACAGCCAGGGCACCGAGCGCAGCGCGGGGCATGACAGCGTCGCTCAAGACCGGAAGCACAGGGGCACCGACCCGACCGGCGAGCGTCTCGAGTTCACCGCCCGAGGTGACGACCACCAAGGAGGAACCGGACTCGACGGCCGCCTCCAGGGATTCCAGTGTCTCTTCGGTCGCCCCTGATCGGCTGATCGCGATCACCAGCGTGGATCGTCCGACCCAGGATGGAGGGAGGTAGCCGCTGTAGACGACGATCGGACGGGACGAGAACGGCCGGGCAGTGGCCGCGGCCAGGTCGCCACCGAACCCGCTGTCTCCCATGCCCAGGATCATCACGTGCTCGATGGACGTCGGGTCGGGAAGGCCGGCGATCGTGCCGATCGCGGCCATGGACGCCTCGATCTGTTCGGGCAGGGACAGCATGGCGTCGCGCATGCCCAGGGAATCGGGAGCGCTCATGACATCACGAACGTCGGTTGGATGTCCTCGGCCTCGACCTTGGCCGACAACCGAGCGACCTCGGCGGCGTCGAGGGCCTCCGCCTCGTCGATCAGCATGACGGGGATGTCATCGTCGATGCGATAGGTCCGCTCCAGACGCGGATTGAAGAGCTTCGACTCGTCCTCGATGTAGAAGAGCGGGCCCTTGTCCTCGGGGCACGCCAGGATCTCGAGTAGTTGCTTCGCAATCGGCATGGTCACAGACTAGCTGGGCGTACCTGGCCCGCATCCACGGTTGCGAGCCAGGCCAAGCCGTCGCCGTCCACCGCCAGCCACCCTTCATCGGCCCCGACGAAAACCGGTTGTCCCTGACCAATCGCTCCCACCCCACCGATCCGCGCCTGGCCGCTCGTCAGCACCACGATGGCGGGTCCGCCCACCTCGATCGCCCGGTCGATCTCGGCCAAGGCAACCCGGGTCAGAGCGAACTCGGGTGCCTCGGAGTCGAAATGGTGCAGCGCACCGACCGGGCGTTGCACCGGAACATCGATGGGGCTGGTGTCGACGACGGTGAGCAATTCGTCGACGTCGATGTGTTTGGCCGTCAAGCCGCCGCGCACGACGTTGTCGCTGTTGGCCATCAACTCCATGCCGACGCCGCTCAGATAGGCGTGAAGGTTGCCCGCCGCCAGGTAGAGGGCCTCGCCCGGCTCGAGCGTCACGTGGTTGAGCAGGAGTGCCACCACGACACCGATGTCACCGGGGAACGACTCGTTCATGAAGGCAACCGAGGCAACGTCGGCAGCGAACGGACCAAGGATCTCGTGGCGACCCTCGTTGGCCAGTCGAGCGACCGCGGACACGACGGCAGAGGTCAGTCGGGCTGCGTCGCGGCCGGGAAGGCGAAGCAAGTAGGCCAGACCAGAGGCCAGGATCTCGTGGTCCGGCCCCGTTGCGGCCAGGTGAGTTCGGAGCTCGTTCAATTCGATCGCGGGTATCGATTCCAGGAGCCGGCGGGTCTGATCGAGGGACCGGAACCCACACTTGGCTTCGAACCGGGTCAGGGCGCAGATCAGTTCCGGCTTGTGGTTGGCATCTCGATACGTGCGCTCCGGCCCATCGAGAGGGATTCCCGCCTCGTTCTCACGAGCGAACCCGGTGATGGCCTGAGGCAGCGTCGGATGCGCCTGGATGGAGAGCGGCCGCGCTGCAGCCAGGACCTTGAACAGGAACGGCAGCTGGCCGAATTGCGCTGCCACCGCTCGACCCAACAGTTCGGACGGACGTTCGGCGATCAACTCGTCGAGTGATCGGGATCCCAGGAGCGATGGAGCACCAGGATGAGCGCCCATCCAGAGTTCGGCTTTCGGTACCCCATCACCGGCTTCGCCGAGCAGCTCGGGTAGGGCGTGGAGGTCGCCCCAGGCGTAGTTTCGCACCACGCAGTCCAGTCGACCGGCAACCATACTCAGTCCGCGTCATTCAGTCCGCGTCGGCCATCACGGCCTGGACTTCGGCCACCCGAGCCTCGACCGCGGCCTGATCCGCGGCCTCCAGATTCAGTCGGAGCAGCGGTTCGGTGTTCGAGGGACGGAGGTTGAACCACCAATCGCCGGCATCGACGGTGAGCCCATCGAGTCGATCCAACTGCGCGCCAGGCTGCTGTCGGTAGTGCTCGGCGACCTGCTCGATCACGGCATGCGCGTCCGATACCCGAGTGTTGATCTCTCCCGACGCCTCGTAGCGCTTGAGTGGGGCCAGGAGCTCTGACAGCGTGCCACCGGATCGACTCAGCTGTTCGAGCACCATCATCGACGCAATCAGTCCGGAATCAGCCCGGTAGTTGCGACTGAAGTAGTAGTGGGCCGAATGCTCCCCACCGAAGATGCCGTCCTCGGTGGCCATGATCTGTTTGATGAACGAATGTCCGACCCGGGACCGGATCGCTCGACCCCCGTTCTCGGCGATCACCTCGGGGACGACCTTGGAGCAGATGAGGTTGTAGACCACGGCCCGGCCCGGGTTGTCCTTCAGGATGGCCCCCGCCAGCAAAGCGGTCGTGAGCGAACCCGAAACCGGTTCGGCCTTCTCGTCGACGAGGAAGACCCGATCGGCGTCACCGTCGAAGGCCAAGCCGATGTCAGCCCCGGTCTCCAGAACTCGGGCTCGGAGATCTGCCAGATTCTCGATCTGGATGGGATCGGCCGGATGATTGGGGAAGGTGCCGTCGAGCTCGCCGAACAGCACCTCGAGATCGAAGGGCAATCCCTCGAATGCCGCCGGGACGACCAGTCCGCCCATGCCATTCGCCGTATCGGCAACGACCTTGAGAGGCCGCAGCCCATCGGTGTCGATGAACGAGCGTACGTGATCGGCGAAGGCCGCCAGCAGGTCATCCGTGCGGCGAACACCCGCAGATGAGGCCGGGTCGGCACCCCGTTCGGCAACGGCCTTGATGAAGGACAGCCCGCTGTCCTCACCGATCGGAGCAGCGCCGGAACGGCACAGCTTGATCCCGTTGTAGCCGGCCGGATTGTGCGATGCGGTGAACATCACACCCGGCATCCCCAGTGAGCCCGAAGCGAAGTAGATGAGGTCGGTACTTCCCATGCCGATGTCCAGGACATCGAGGCCCATCGATTGCACTCCGTTGGCGAACGCATCGACCAGTTCCGGGCCCGACGGGCGCATGTCGCGTGCGATCACGACCTCGGTCGTCGAAGGCTCGGTGTCACGAATGAACGCCGCGAAGCCGACACCGAGCGCCTGACAGGTGTCGGCATCGATCTGATCGGGATAGGTACCTCTGATGTCGTACGCCTTGACGATGACATTCAGGTCCAGCATGTTCAATCCTGCTCTCTCGTGACATCGCCCCGCATCGGGGCTTTGGTGATGCTCGCGCCTTCTCCACCATCGGTCGTGAGACCATCGGTCGTGAGACCATCGGTCGTGAGACCATCGGTCGTGAGACCAGAGAGTACGAGTTCCTGGTGATGGGTGGGCCGATAGCCCCCGGCGCCCGCCCTGCGCCGGATACGCACCAGATCCTTCAGGAGCTGCGCGGTGTCCCAAAGCACCCGAACCGACGAGCCATCCCGATTCTCCACCGTGACCGGGATCTCCTGCATCGACAGTTGATCTTGTTCCGCGATGAGGAAGAGCTCGACATCGAAGGAGAAGCCGTCGATGACGGTGCGTTCGAACACCACGCGCCCGAGGTCCCCCTGAAACCCCTTGATTCCACATTGAGTGTCCCGGAAATGGCCGAGCAGCACCAGATGCGTCAGCCAGTTGACGACTCGACCTCCCAACTCCCGAACGCGACGCGCCCGAACCAAGGTGGTCGTTTCCTCGTGGCGTCGGCTGCCGGCCACGAAGTCCCAGCCATCCTCGAGTGCTGCGAGTACGTCGAGGATCGTCTGAGGCGGGTAGGCCAGATCCGCATCGGTGAAGATGACCGACCGTCCGCCGGCTTCGATGAACCCGGTCCGCACCGCAGACCCCTTGCCCCGGTTGGTCCGTTGCTGCACCACTGTTGCTCCGGCAGACCGCGCCACGTCCGCGGTGCGATCGGACGAACCGTCGTCGACGACGATGATCTCGTAGTCAGCAGGCGGAACGACACGCTCGACATGCTGGGCGATGGCATCGATCGTTCGTCCGATCGAGCGTTCCTCGTTGTAGGCCGGGATCACCACCGACAGGCGGAGTGTGCGTCGGGAGGAGCGAGGTTGACGCTCGGCCATCTCGCGCCGCACGGTGTTGAAGAGCACCCATCGATAACCGATCCAACGCACGGCAGCGGCACCGGCAACGGCCAACCCCTTGGCCACGACCAAACGCAGACCCAGCGCATGGAGGAGCAAGAGGATGGCGAGGTCGACCAACCCCGCCACGACCGCAAGGGCACCGAAGATCGCCGGACTCCGGACCCATCGAGCGTTGGCCTGACCACGAAAGGTCAACAGGCGATTGAGGAGATAGCTGGCCATTGCGGCCAGTGCGAGCGCAACCCCATCGGCGAGCAGCAGACTCTGCGACGACGAGAGGAGCAGCAGGAGACCAACATCGATCGAGGTGGCGATCAGACCGACGACAGCGAAGAGTCGCAGTCGACCGCGCATCAGGATGCTCGGGATCGGCGATCGAGCAGGTACAGCACGACGATGCCCATCAGCCCGACGAGCGCCAGGCCGTACCCGAGGTACTCGGCCATCGTGTAGCCGTAGTGGAGTTCGACCGTGGTCGACGTCGGAACCACGACCATCATGTTGGGGCCGATCCGCCACGGGCCTTCGGCACCCGAAGCGTTCCAATTCGGGAAGTAGGAGGTCTTGACCAGCACCGGTTCTCCCAGCCGGTCGACATCGAACCTGATCCAGTCGGTCCCCTGCGAGAGGTTCGAGACGACCGTCGGATCGATGGCGTCGCTCGGTGCCAGGGTCAAGAAATCGGCCCGAGGCCACGACGCCGGGCCATCTTCGGCCGGCATGGCGGTGAACTGCTGCGGATCGTTGTAGAAGGCGACAGCCTGACTCAACCAACCCACGTCGAATCGGGTGGCGAGGTCACCGATCTGGTCCGAGGAGGGCCCCTCTGCCACCACTGGCTGGAACGCCAGTCCTTCGACCATCGCCGAATCCGCAACCTGGAAGACGCTCCACGGTGGCGACTCGGCAACCAAACGGAGATCCGGGTGGGACAGGGCAGCCTCTGTTGCTTCGTTCGACTGCGCCATGTAGTAGCGGACGCCCATGATCTGGAGCTGCCGAACCCCGGTGTTCATGTCGAAGGCGCGGTACGGCAGGTCCCGTTGGGCTCGGCTCGGAGCGAACGACAGGGTGCTCTGGTGCAGGAAATGGAACGGCGTCGTGGCCGACGACTCGAAATAGAGGCCCTCCATCGAGCCGATGCAACCATCGGTCCAGTGCGGCAACAGCATGAGTGCCATTGGCGTGCCATACCGGTCGAGACCTTTGTCGTACTCCCACATGGCGCGTCCGCAGCCCTCTTCGTCACCGACGGTGTCCATCGTGGAAACGATGTCTCGGTACTCACGGAACGAACGTTTCTCCTCGTAGCCGGAGTAATTCCACGACACCCAACTCGGAATGAAACTCGCCTCTGCGGAGCGAATACCGAACCAGTTGTAGCGGCCCTGGGCATCGACGGTGGAGAACGGCATCGCCCGGAGCGGGATCGACACCGCGATCAACGCCACGACCAGCCCCATGGCTCCGGCCCCGACCATGACTCGCCGGTCGGGACGATGCAACTGCTCGGATATTGCGGCGGCGCTGAAGCGGATGACCAGGCCGACACCGACCGCAGCCAGGAAGTAGACCGACAAGTAGTAGAACGGAAGCAGACGCGCGTTCCACAGCTTGCCCTCGGGAAGGTTGGCGACGCCCGATGCCGAGGCCAGGGCCAAACAGGCGAACAGCAAACCGGCTCGATCCCGGTTGGCGAAGGCCAGCACTGCTCCGATGAGGGCAACCGGCAGCAGGACCTTCATGGGCGTCGTCAACAGTGCAGGGCCGACCTCGTTCAGACGCTCCCAACCCATGTCGTTGAAGTAGTCGGCGCGAAGGTAGAACGGGAGGAGCCAGAAAGCGCTGGTCAGCGCAGCAATGGGTCCGACCACGACCAGCCAGATCGCCCGTCCTCTCACCACTGGGTCGGCCGCGATGAGGGTGACGACAACGACGACGAAGGACAACACGGCAGCCGCCGCCATCAATCGGCTCGAACCGTCGTTCATTCCCACGGGGACGAGTGCCATGGTCAAGCCGACGGCTCCGACCCGAAAGCGTCCGATCCCGGCATGGAGCACAACGGCGATGAAGAGACCCGCAATCAGGAAGAACAGCGGGATCAGATGACTCAGGGCCACGAGGGCAATGAGAACTGCGGCCGAAGCCCGGTGGGCGCCCGAGTCCATGGCCCGCGTCGAAACGCCGAGCGCGAGCAGTGTCAGACACAGACTGAGCGAGAAGGCGAACTCCCCGGCCAGTGTGGACGCCACGTTGCCGCCGTAGATGGTGAAGTTCGTGTCGAACAAGAACAACAACGAGCCGAGGGCAAGAAACGCCGGAACCGGCTCCGGGCACCCCATCATGCGACCCATGAACCAGGCCGCCAACGGGAACATCACCAGACCGGCGACGCTGACCAACTTGAAGGAAATCCCGTAGGGCAGCGGCACGACCAGGACAGCCGCCACCGAGGCCAAGGTCCAACAAAGAGTCCGATGCTTCGGGAAACGGCGGCCCAGCCCCGCACCCGCAATCAGGCAGACCAGCGCCAGCGGAAGTCCTACGATCGGGGACACACCCGCGTTGACGGCCAGAATCGCGAGCGGGGGCGCCACCATGTAGTAGTGGTACGCGGGGAAGCCGGCATACCAATCGGGTGTCCAGCCCGTGAGCCGCCCTTGTGACAAGAGACTGTCACGCATGAAGGCCGGACCCCACACGTGAGCCCCCATGTCGCCGCCCGATGGGGTCGTGTCGGAGAACAACAGGTCGGGTCGCATCTGAAAGAACACGAAGACCGAGGCGATGAAGGCCACCAGGAAGCCGACCATCGCCGGCGAAGGCAGACCGAACGCCAGCGACGAGCCCGCAACCGCCGGGTTTGCGGCGGGCTCCGCCACAGCCTCGGCCTCGGCCACCTCAGACCCCGTCATCTCAGGCGCCGATACCGACATCACCACCGGATCTTCAGGTATCGCCAGCTCTTCGGGCACCGCCAGGTCTTCGGGCACCGCCAGGTCTTCGGGCACCGCCAGGTCTTCGGGCACCACCGGATCTTCAGGTACCGCCAGGTCTTCGGGCACCGCCAGATCCGAGTTCGTCTCGGTCACATCGGCGGACGGCGCCGAACGGGCTGAAGACCGTTGTTCGTCGGCTCGCAGAAAGTCCTCGACCCAGGACGCGTCCGCCTCATCCGGCGGATCATCGCCTTCGATCGCGTCGGGTACGGATGCAGTCATGGGCTTTCCATGGTGGCACCGCCACGACCTCTTGTGAGGTCATGCCGCGAAATCGCCCGGAGCAGTCAGCGACGACGGCCCGAATGCGTGCCGACCTGCTCCAACACGACCTTCAGATCGATCGGGGCACCGCCCAGATTCCAGGTTCGGGTGTCGCAGTTCTCACACGAGTTCATCGCCATCTCGTTGCCGTCGACCATCAGGGTGATCGCCACCACATCGTGTCCACAGGCCGTGCACTTGTCGGGTTCCACCAGCATTGCATCCTCCGCATTCTCGCCTACCGATGAACCGTCGGTCGGACGACGAGAAGTTCGATAGGTCGAACGAACCGCTTCGGCCCAGCGTGGCAACGAGCCGAGACAGGCCGGTCTCCGAGGTCACGCATCGTCAGAGTAGGAGCGCCAACGTTCCAGCGTTGAAGGCCATATGGGCGATCACGGCGGGACCGAGACGGCCCGTCACGGCCACCAGACCCCCGGCCACCAGCCCAAACACGAACAATCCCGGGAACTGCAGCCATTGCGCATGGACCGCCGCGAACACCGCTGCCTGCACGCAAACCGCGACCAGCGGCCCGAAGCGGCGCATCAACGCCCGCAGGAGCAGCCCACGGAAGAAGACTTCCTCGACAACGGGCGCCGCCACCGTCACCAGGACGATCAGCAGGAACCGATCGAGATTGCCGTCGATCGAGTTGATCAGCTCCCGCGCAGGCTGGCTCGGATCGTCATCGATGAACCACAGGATCGGAAAGTAGAGGGCCCAGAGGATCAGGAACTGCGTTACCAATCCTGCGGCCACGCCCGACGCGAAATCCCGGGGTCGCGCCGTGAGTCCGAGATCCTGCACGGGACCGTTCCCGCGGCGAGCCGCCGTCAGCAAGGGACCACCTCCGTAGCAGACCCAGAGCGGCACGGCACCTACGAACAAGAACCAGATCGGGAGTGTGTCCGGGACGGTTCCATCCAAGAAGACCGCCAGCAACAACAACGCCCACGCCACCGAGGTGACCTGCGCTGCCAGCAACCATCCGATCGCGTCGGGCAAGCCCCAGCGAGGCGACGCGGCTGCATGCGATGCAGCGACAGGACGATCGGGAGCGCTCGACACGGAAGAAAACCGTAGCGGCGACCACCTCGTCGGCGCGCCCCGAGCCAACCCACAGAGGTCACAGGGGTGATCACGCCAACGACGCTCTCCCGGCCTAGTCTGAGGATATGGCAGAAAAAAAGTCTCCGCCGCCTCCGCCTGCCGGCCGCAATCCACGGCTGCCTGGCAAAAGTGACGGCGGGTGGCCCCGATGGTCGATCTGGGTCGTCGTCGGGATCTTCGCGCTCCTCCTCACCGTCATGGCCGCGTTCTCTCCTCAGGACTCGAACGAGATCAGCTACGACGAGTTCCTGACCAAGGTCGAGAACGACGAGGTGGCGTCCATCAGCTTCGACAACACGACAGCGAGAATCACGGGCGAATTGAACAACGGAGAGACCTTCCGCTCCACTGGGCTCACACAATGGCCAGAGGCCGACCTGGCCACGCTGCGGGCCCACGATGTCGAGTTCACCCCGGACACACCAACCGGCAACTTCCTGCTGAATCTCATCCCGATCTTCCTGCCCTTCATGATCGTCATCGCCTTCTTCTGGTGGATGGCTCGCCGACAGCAGTCACAAATGGGCGGCATCATGTCGATCGGACGATCGAAGGCCAAGACCTACACCACCGAGCGACCCGGCACGACCTTCGCCGACGTGGCCGGCTACGCCGCCGTCAAGAAGGAGGTCACCGAGGTCGTCGACTTCTTGAAGGATCCGTCCGTCTTTGCCGACATCGGAGCCCGCATCCCCAAGGGAGTGCTGCTCGTCGGCCCGCCTGGAACCGGCAAGACCCTGATCGCCCGGGCTGTGGCAGGCGAAGCCGGTGTGCCGTTCCTGTCGGTCACGGGCTCGGACTTCATGGAGATGTTCGTCGGCGTGGGTGCCAGTCGAGTCCGCGATCTGTTCAACGAGGCCCGCAAGATGGGCAAAGCCATCATCTTCGTCGACGAGATCGATTCGATCGGCCGAAAGCGCGGCGCAGGTCTCGGCGGCGGGCACGACGAGCGGGAACAGACGTTGAATCAGATGTTGGCCGAGATGGACGGCTTCGAGCCGACCGAAGGCATCGTCATGATGGCCGCCACCAACCGGCCCGACATTCTCGATCCCGCGCTGCTGCGTCCCGGTCGCTTCGATCGTCAGGTCGTCGTTCCCCTGCCGGAACTCGATGATCGCAAGGAGATCCTCGCGGTCCACATCAAGCACAAGAAGATGGCGGACGATGTCGACGTCAACGTGATTGCCCGTGGCACGCCCGGCATGAGCGGCGCCGATCTCGCCAACCTCGTGAACGAAGCCGCCCTCTTCGCCGTCCGCAGCGGAGACAAGCGGGTCTCGGCCCACCACTTCGACATGGCTCGGGATCGGGTCCTCATGGGTGTCAAACGCGACTCCATGGTGCTGTCCGAAGCCGAGCGCGAAGCGGTCGCCTATCACGAGACCGGACACGCCCTTTGTGCCGCTCTCCTGCCCAATGCCGACCCGCTGCACAAGGTCACGATCATTCCCAGCGGCATGGCTCTCGGCGTCACCATGCAGTTGCCGAAAGAGGACCGCCACATCTATCGCCGGGATTACATCGAAGACCGCCTGGTGGTCATGTTGGGCGGTCGGATGGCCGAGGAACTGGTATTCGACATGACGTCGACGGGCGCGTCCGACGACCTGCTCCGCGCAACGGAAACGGCCCAGAAGATGGTGAAGGAATGGGGCATGAGCGACAAGGTCGGTCCCATGGCATGGGGCGGCAGCGGTCAGGTCTTCCTCGGGGACAGCATGATGAACACGCAGGAGTTTTCCGACGAGACTGCACGAGTCATCGACGAGGAGACCCAGCGGATCCTGCTCGACGCCGAGGACCGGTGTCGAGACCTCCTCACCACCAATCGCAACGCGCTGGATCTGGTCGCGAGAAACCTCCTGGAGAAGGAGACGATCGACGGCGCCGAGGTCGATCGCCTGATCGGCATCGCTGCCGCCCCCGGCCCCTCCGCCGCTCTGACTGATTCAGTCACCGCCACCGATTCGGTCGCCGCCGATTCAATGGGGGAGAGCTAGCCGAAACTCCTCGGCCGGAATCGGTCCGAAGAAGCTGTGCTGGACGACTCCGCGAGGGTCCACGACCAGCGTGGTCGGGACCCCATCGATTCGGTATCGCTTGTGACGTTCGGCGTCGGCTTCCACATCGATCCGCTCGACCACCGTGTCGGGCCGATCGAGGCTTCCAACCAGTTCCCAGACCCCGGCGCAGCTGTCACAGGTCCTCGAGCTGAACACGACCACGAGGATCGGCGTCTCCGGTTCGGAGAAGTCGGCGCGATCGAGCTGGGTCGGGGCTCGATAGGACGGGGCCGATGGCGCTTCGGGCCGACGACGCTGCAAGACGACAGCGACGCCCACGGCCATGAGCGTCAACACCACCAGCAGCACCAATCGAAGGATCACGAGCCCTCACTTGCATCGATGACGGGAACCGCCGCGATGACCGCGAGCGAGGTGTCGGCAACCACCGTCTGGAGCTCGACATTGACCGGCTGATCGGCCGTGATGAGCAGCGGCGCGCCGGCCACTGCTGCCTCGACCGGGACCGCGACGTAGCCCGAGCCGGGAATCGAAGCTCGAACGGGCGGCAACAACTCGCCTGCAACCACGACCCGGATCTCGACCAACGTGCCCTCGGCGCCGGTTGCGATCACCATCGTCGAGTCGGTTCCGATCGGTTGCTCGCCGACTTCGAACGAGACCCACGGAATCACCCAGCTCAGGGCATTGATCTCCACTCCCCGACTACTGGCGACGCCGACCGAGGCGCTCGGCTGGGTCGAGGCGACGGGGGTTGCAGGGGGTAGGTCTTCCTCGGGTACTTCCTCGGTCTGCCCGTCCTGGCGCATCGTCATCGACGCTGCGAACCCGAACGCACCGTTGAAGCTTGTGCCGATCCGAGCCTCGGCCCCACCGGCCCCGATCAGCGAGGTATCGATCCTCGGATTGACCTGCCAGCGCTCCACCACGACCGGCACGCCATTGGCCGAGCGCACGCTGAGGCCGAAATCGTAGGGAAGCGGGAGCCCGTAGCCAGCGAGTGTCTGGGCCAGGTCGAGCACCACGAATCGGCCGGGCAGAACCGTTGCCTCGATGGGAACCAGCCCGTAGCTGGCCCGGTCTGCCGGATCGAGTTCGAACTCGAGATCGACCTCGGCCTGGTCTGACGTGGGGTTGAAGATCACGACTCGGTGGTCACCGCCTTCATGCACCCGCCCGGCCGGGAACGACCATTGGCCCGCAGGATCGGCAACGCCCAGTTGCAGAGCTGCTCCGCGCGGCCCCAGCGTGCCGTCGAAGACCTGGAGCCGCTCGACCACCAGTTGACCCTGGATCGTTTGGATCGATGTGGCGATGTGATCCGTCCGCGTCACGAAGTCACCCACGTTGAGGACTCGGACCGATTGGGCCGGCACCACGGCCGACTGCAATGCCTGAGGAACGACGGTCCGCGATGCCGCCTGGAAGGTCACGTCGAACACAACATCCTCGGGAAAGGGATTGAGGAGCGCAAGATACTCAACGCTGTCCCTCGTGGTGACGCCGTCGGCGAAGTACCAGCTCTCGGACGCCTCCGTGGCACAAGGACCCTGGGTGACCCCTTGCGCCGTCATGACGCTGTGACCGACCACACCGACCCCGTCCACCACCTCGATCACGGCGCCGAGGTTCGCCGAGCCGTCCAACGCCGCCAGGTCAACGACTTCCGTCGACCGTGGCGCGATCTCGAACCGCAAACCTGGACCAGGGCCGGATTCGGTGATCAGGTCGACATTGGCGATCGCAGGCTCGGTGCCGATGTTGCTGATGGCGACCTCGTGCGTGGCGTATCCGCCCACGTCCCCCGATCCCACCGGGCAGAACCACACGTTGGACAACGGCGCCGGCTCGGCCAGCGCCGGGGTCAGCACCCGATCCTGGACCGGGAAACCATCGGGTTCCGGCGCGAAGTCGACACGGTCGTAGAGGACACCGGCGGCCAACAACCCGAACAACAGGCCCAGGGTGCTCCATCGGATCATGACTCGACCTCACGACGTTCCGAACGAGCCAGGACGATTCCGGCCACCACGATGAGCACCTGTCCGATCAGGGCCAACCTGCGAACGAGCGGCGTTCGATAGGACACGTCGAGTTCCGACCCGAGAGGAGCGTCCACATACAGTAGGCCATCGGAGACACTCGCCACCTGGGAGCCCTCGATCGACGAATCCCAACCATCGGCAGTCACTGCGACCAGGGTCCCGACGTCGGCAACGGTGTCCGGAGCGGCCGCCCCAGCCTCCCATCCCCCGGCCGATGGAACTGCATCGATCCGGACGCCTCCGGACAGGTCGGTGTCGAGCTGAGAACGGGGGGTGCCATCGAGCCCGAGCGCGTCCCTCGAAATGGCGACCACAGGCCCGTCCGATTCGATGTTCCGGTAGACCCGAAGATTGGGCGTCCCGGGTACCCGGGCCAGGTCGAGCTGACGACCGAGCGCGTCCTCGAAACCTCCACCGACATCGTGTTGCGTCCCGACATAGGGCGCAGGCGCGAGCTGGGGCACCACCACCACCAAGTCGACGCCGTAGGAAGCCAGGAGACGGCCGAGTCGGACGACGTCCCCCGACGCAGCCAGATCGAGCCGTTCGCCGATGGCGGTCGTGATGCCGTCCGGACCCGGAGACCAACGACCGAGCGCACTCCCGGCGTGCCCATCCACCACGGCGTAGGAGATCCCACCCTCGGTCCTGGCGGCGTCGACAGGCAGAACCGAGGGATCGCCGACCCACAGCATGCGGGCCGGTCCCTCGTACTGCTCGACCAGCAACGTCGCTGAACTGCGATAACTCTGCTCCGGTTGGTCCCAACGCCCGCCGAGTGACATCTGAACGAGGAGAAGACCGGCGGTCGCCATCGACGCGATACCCCCGAACGCTACGATCTGCCGCCAACCGAAACGGTAGCCGACCAGATCGATCTCGACGGAACGGGTTCCGGCTCCGATCGACAAGGCCAACCCGGCTGCAGCGGGAGCCAGCAACAATTCGGCCGAAGGCAGATCCATCGGCATCCACCCTCTCCGGTCGGCCCAGGCAACGAGCCAGAACACGATGGCAACGCTCCAGCCGTTCACACCGAGGTCGAACCGTGTTCCCCGCCCCAACAACAGCGCAAGCATGGCCGCCAGGAGCAGTCCGAGGGTGAGGAGGCGGGGCCCCGCCACGTCCGGAGCGAAGCGCAACAGGTCGGCCAGGGAATCGAAGGCTGCCTCGGGCGAAGGCGGACCCACCAACCATGCCCAACTCCCTCGACGGAGGATGTCGAACGTCCATGGCGCGTGGAGGGCGCCGGGCACCACCACGGCGGCCACTCCCCCGAGACCGAGTCGAACCAGCCCATCGGTTCGGAGCGTCAGTACCGAGCCGAGGGCAACAGCGACGAGCAAGAGCAATGCAACGAGGACAACGGCAGGAACGAACGTGGCGACCGTGGCGACCAGGAAACCGAACCGCAGAAGTCGAACCTCGACGTCTCGATCGACCACGGTGGGCCCGGGCCGACCGCCTTGTCGTCCATAGGGTGCGGTCCCCTGTAGACGGAGCACCGAGCCGACCAGGGCGGGAGCCGCACCCCACACCACGAGCGCATCCCAACGCCCGGCCGCGATCATCGCCACCAACAGCGGGTTGGCGACGTAACCAACGGCGGCCAACGCCGATGCCCTCGGCGACGCCAGGGGTCGAACCAGTCGCCACATCCCCACCGTGCCCAGCACGACCGGACCCAACAACAGTAGCAGGTCGAACAGCCCGTCGGCCCAGAAGAACGCGAGCTTCCCCAGCGCCAGCACCCCGAACGCGGTGGCCGGATTGCCGGGCGAACCGGCACCGGCGCTCCGCCATCCTCCCGACCATTCCGAGAACAGCCGACCGGCCCCGGGCAGATCGAGAAACTGACCCACCGGTGTCACACCGGTGGAGATCAGATCTCGGGTTCCGAACAGCATGAGGGTCGTCAACAAGCCGCCGATGATGGTGGCATCGCGCAGCCCGGACGAATCATCACCGGCGAAGGAATCCCGCACCGAGCTGTACATCGAAACGAACCGGTCCCCGACCGCGAACTGACCCCGGAAGAACGCATTGAGACGAGCCGAACCACCGACCTGGAGGGCATGGATTTCGCGATCGGAGATCTTGCGCAGCTCATGGAGGGCGGCGCGGCGCTCTCGGATCTCCCCGAAACGACGAGCATTCCACCAGATGGCTCCGATGGCGTCGGCTGCCTGCCGTCGCCTCCCGGCCACGAGCGAGTACCCGGCTTCGATGAGCAACAGCAGCAACGCGAGAGGCAGGACACGCAACAGGGAGAATCTGGACGAGGTCACCAGGAGGGTACGCAGACGGTGTCGGCCCAGAGCTCGTCGTCGCGCATTCGCATCTGCTTCCTCCGGCGGACGAGGCCGTGTCACCACCGCCGACGGCACGGCAACGACACGAGCACCGGCGACGTGGGCACGCCAGCACAGATCGAGGTCTTCACTGACCGATCCCATGGCGACGTCGAAGCCACCGAGGGCTCGGAACAGGTCGGACCTCACCAGCTGCACGCCCGCCGGCGCCACGAACACGTCGCGTACCGAATCGTACTGTTCCTGATCGAAATCGCCAGGTTCCACCAGGTCGACCTGCACCCCGAAGCGATCGGATCCTCCGCCGACCGCCGCGATCCGCCTCGGATCCTCGGCCCGCACGTACTTCGGCGTGACGATCCCCGCATTGGAACGGTAGAGCTCCTCCACCAGATCCGACACGGCTCGGGGCGACAGTGTGACCCCGTCGGTGCAGAACAAGAAGAAGGCGCCCCCGCTGACCAGCTCCATCGCCTGATTGGCGGCCGCGGCAAAACCCAGCTTTGGCTGGGACCGGTGGTGAAAGGCCTCGGGCAGGACCTGAGCCAACCGGTCGGCCACGGGCACCGAGGCGGTATCGATCACCAGCACGCTGATATTGGGGTAGTCCTGGTCCGCCAGGGAACCGAGCAGCTCGTCGAATCGCTCGCCCGGTTCCTGCGCGACGACAACCGCAACGACAGCTGGCGCTTCGTCGGCTGCAGCATGTGAACCGACGACGAGCGCGGCGGGGGAAAGAGGGGATGCCGAGGGAACAGTCACGGGTCGCCAACACTAGCTGCCAGATCCAGCCCACCGTCTGCATGGACGGCTACCCTCTCGACGTGCGTCAGCCCCGACCGGACGAGATTCCAAGCGTGCGACAGTGAAAGCCCTGGTGACCGGGGCAGCCGGCTTCGTCGGCCCGCATCTGGTGCACCACCTGACCTCGCAGGGCGACGCGGTGGTGGCCCTCGATCGCCACAACGGCCCCGACTTGCTCGATCCCGATGGATGGATCGACGTCGTCGACTCGACTGCGCCCGACGTCATCTATCACCTGGCCGGCTGGAGTGACGTGGGTGGCTCGTGGCAGTACCCGCTCGAAACCTGGCGGATCAACACCGAGGGTGTGATCTCGGTGCTCGCTGCGGCCCGGAAGCACAAGGTCGACCGCGTCATCGTGGTCAGCAGCGCCGACATCTACGGCATCGTCCGTCCTTCGGAACTGCCCCTGCTCGAGTCCACACCGGTCCGACCCCGTTCTCCCTATGGTGCCAGCAAGGAAGGGGCCGAGGCCGTGGCCCGACAGTTCCATCAGGGCTGGGACCTCGGCGTGATCATCGCTCGTCCCTTCAACCACATCGGGCCCGGCCAATCGACCAACTTCGTCGCCCCCGCCTTCGCCGACAGGATCGCCCGATCCGAGCTCGTCGGCTCGGGCACGCTGCTGCACGGCGATCTCAGCCCGCGCCGTGATTTCACCGACGTGCGCGACGTGGTACGGGCCTATCGGCTGCTGGCCACGCACGGAAAAGTGGGAGAGACCTATAACATCTGCTCGGGGGCCGATGTCGGTATGCAAGAACTGCTCGACCGCCTGCTGGGCGAGTCGCGGGTCCCCATCGAGGTCACCACCGATCCCGACCTACTCCGACCAGTAGACTTGCCGGTCTTGCGGGGCTCACACGATCGCCTCACCCGAGATACCGGCTGGAACCCGGAGATCACCCTCGAACAGACGCTTCGCGATGTCCTGGAAGACGCCCGGCATCGAGCCAGCAGTCCCCCCATTGGAGAAAACTCATGACGAAAAAGGCACTCATCACCGGGCTCACGGGGCAGGACGGCTCCTATCTTGCCGAGCTCCTGCTGGACAAGGGATATCACGTTGCCGGCATGGTCCGCCGCTCCAGCACGGTCAACTTCGAGCGCATCGCCCACATCCAGGACGCAATCGAGATCGTCCAGGGTGACCTGCTCGACGAGGCGTCGCTGACCGACGTCGTTCGCCGGGTACGCCCCGACGAGGTCTACAACCTGGCGGCCCAATCGTTCGTACAGACCTCGTGGCAACAAGCGGTGCTCACCGGCGAGACAACCGCACTCGGGGCGACCCGGCTGCTGAACGCCGTCCGCGACGTGGATCCCGACATCCGCTTCTATCAGGCCTCGTCGTCGGAGATGTTCGGCAAGGTCCAGGCTGTGCCACAGACGGAATCGACGCCGTTCTATCCTCGCAGTCCGTACGGTGTGGCCAAGCTCTACGGCCACTGGATCACCGTCAACTATCGCGAGAGCTACAACCTCCACGCATCCAGCGGCATCCTGTTCAATCACGAGAGCCCGCGACGAGGACTCGAGTTCGTCACCCGCAAGATCACCCACCACGTGGCCCGCATCAAGCACGGGCTGATCAACGAACTCCGGCTCGGCGATCTCCACCCTCAGCGGGACTGGGGTTTCGCTGGCGACTACGTGGAGGGCATGTGGCTGATGTTGCAGCAGGAGCAACCCGACGACTACGTCCTGTCGACCGAGGAAACCCACACCGTCGAGGAGTTCTGCGAGATCGCCTTCGGGGCCGCCGGTCTCGACTGGCGGGAGTACGTCGTCCAGGACGAGCGCTTCATGCGACCGGCCGAGGTCGATCTGCTGATCGGTGACGCGTCGAAGGCCAAAGCGAAGCTGGGCTGGACTCCAAAGACCAGCTTCCGGGAGTTGGTCGAGATGATGGTCGATTCCGACCTTGCGTTGATCGAACGCCAGCAACGAGCACAGGCCTAGGGACTCGCTGCGATGCGCGTGACCGTTCTGTGTGGTGGCGTCGGGGCAGCTCGGATGCTGCGCGGCCTGATCCAGATCGTCGACGCAGCCGACCTGGTTGCCATCGTCAACGTCGGCGACGACCTGGAACTCCACGGACTGTCGGTCTCTCCCGACCTCGATACCATCACCTACACCCTGGCCGACCAGGTCAGCACCGAGCGAGGATGGGGCCTCGAGGGCGAGACCTGGCAGGCAATGGAGATGGTGAATCGCTATGGCGGCATCGACTGGTTCTCGCTCGGGGATCGGGATCTGGGAACCCATCTGTACCGCACCCACCGGCTCGGACAAGGGGCCTCTCTGGCAGAGGTGACCTCCGAGATCGTCGCTGCCTGGGAGCTGCCCCTCGTGATCATGCCCGTCACGAACGATCGCCTGCGAACGATGGTCACCACCGTCGATGAGGGCGAGATCAGCTTTCAGGAGTACTTCGTGCGCCGCCACCACGATGTTGCCGTGACGGCGGTTCGCTTCTCCGGCGCCGCGGCGACCACCCCGACTCCTGGTGCACTCGACGCATTGAGGGACGCCGACCGAATCGTGATCGCTCCCTCCAATCCAGCGGTGTCGATCGACCCCATCCTGGCGGTACCCGGTATCCGTGAGGTGCTGGTCGAACGCCGAGCCGACGTGGTGGCGGTGTCACCCATCATCGGAGGCAAGGCACTCAAGGGCCCCGCCGACCGCTTACTGGTCGAACTGGGGCGGGAATCATCATCGGTGGCGGTCGCCGAATGGTACCGGGACGTGATCTCGACGTTGATCATCGACGAGATCGACGCCGAACTGGCCCCGGCGGTAGCAGCTCACGGCGTTCGTGCCGTCGTCGCACCAACCATCATGCGAGACACCGATTCCGCCCGAGCGTTGGCTCGGACCGTGCTCGAGCAGGGCTAGCCGGCGTCCGCAGCCCCGAGGGTGGCGATGTCGTTGATGATCGGAGACTTGGGGATGTCGGCGGGATCGGTCCCGACCGGAAGCAACGCGATCGTGATCGCGTAGTTGTCCTTGACGATCCTGAAGTCGCCCAGACCCTCGGTGATGACTTCGGGCGGTGCGTCGGACTGGGGATCCTCCCAGTAGGCCAGCACCAATTCAGCCTCTTCACCATCGCACCCGACGCTCTCGTCCAACTGGGTCGGGGCCTCGGAGGGTCCCGGGATGTACAGGCTGTCGGTCAGTACGCCACCGGTGGCCTGCAGATAAGAGTTGATAGTTGCGTTGCGACCCGATGCGGTCGTGTTGAAGGGATGGACGTGCATGAGCCCATCGCCATGGGTGTGCACGCCGGCTGGATCGTTGCTGGTCGTGGCGAAGGGCAGGTCGGTACCGCAGTTGTTGAACAACAAGGCACCGTGCCAATGATCGATCAGGGCCCGAGGAGCGACGCCGACGTTGCCCTCACGCTGGGATGCCAGATACCCCACCGCTCCGGCGCCCAGCAGCACGATCAGCACGATGGCAGGGACGAACCACGACCGGCCTTGGTCGGGGGCCGGCGCCTTGATACCAGAAGTTGACGAACGATTACGTCGAGATTCCTTTGCCACGGTTCGTCAGGGTAGAGCCCCCTGAAGCTCTAGCGTGGTCACATGCTGACACGGCTCGAGATTCTCCCTGTCCCTGGTCTTCCCGAAGTCGCTCCCGGTGATGACCTCGCAGGCCAGATCATCGATGCCTGTCTTCATGGGGTCGTCGACGACTCGACGCCGGTCGGCCTGCGCGACGGCGATGTGTTGGTGGTCAGCCAGAAGGTGGTGTCCAAGGCCGAGGGTCGTCAGGTCATCGTCGATCCCGATGATCCCCTGGCCCACAAGCCGCTCGTCCTCCAGGAATCGGTCCGCATCCTGCGCCGACGAGGTGAGCTCATCATCAGCGAGACCAAACACGGCTTCGTCTGCGCCAACGCTGGCATCGATCGGTCCAACGTGGCTCCCGACGTCGCCCTGTTGCTTCCCGAGGATTCCGACCGCTCCGCCCGTCGCATCCGAGATGCCATCGAACACCGGACCGACACGCGGGTTGCCGTGATCGTGGCCGATACGTTCGGGCGCCCGTGGCGCCGGGGATTGACCGACATCGCGCTGGGCTGCGCCGGCATCCTGCCGGTTCTGGATCTTCGAGGCACCGAGGATGCCGGAGGCCGGGAATTGCACGTGACCGAAGTCTGCATCGTGGATGAGTTGGCCGGTGCCGCCGAACTGGTGCGCGGTAAGTCGAACGGCATCGCCGTCGCCGTCATCAGAGGCGTCGACCCGGCCTGGCTCGCCGAGGGAAGCGTGGCCGAGGACATCATCCGACATCCGTCCCAAGACCTCTTCCGGTGAGCAATCAGCCGCTGGCGTCCAACGAGCAGCTGCCATCCACCGCACCACCGCAGCCCCCGATCCTTCGCCATGTTCCCGAGGATCCGACGCCCGATGATCTGGTCGATGGCTTCATCGCGTTCGTGGAGGAGCAGGGCATCTCACTGTATTCGGCCCAGGAAGAAGCGATTCTCGAACTACTGGCCGGCAACAACGTCATCCTCAACACCCCCACCGGATCCGGCAAGTCGATGGTTGCGGCCGCCGCCCACTTCGTTGCGCTCGCCGGCGGAAAACGCAGCGTCTACACCGCACCCATCAAGGCCCTGGTCTCGGAGAAGTTCTTCAGTCTGTGCCGCGACTTCGGTTCGGAGCGAGTCGGCATGATCACCGGCGACGCCAGTGTCAATCCGAGCGCTCCGATCATCTGTTGCACCGCAGAGATCCTTGCCAACTGGGCACTGCGCGATGGGAGCGATGCCGACGTCGACGTGGTGATCTGCGACGAGTTCCACTACTACGCCGATCCGCAACGAGGCTGGGCCTGGCAACTTCCACTCCTGGAACTGCCCCAATGTCAGTTCCTCCTCCTTTCCGCAACGCTGGGACCAACCGACTTCTTCGAACGTGACCTCAGCCGACGGACCGGGCGGGACACCGTGCTGGTGCAGAGCGACGTTCGGCCGGTCCCGCTCGACTTCCAGTACCGAAGGACGACGCTTCATCATTCGATCGAAGAACTGTTGCGGACCGGTCGGGCCCCCATCTATCTCGTGCATTTCACTCAACGGGAGGCCACCGAGGCGGCTCAGAGCTACCTCTCACTCGATCCGCTGACCAAGGACGAGAAGGAACGGGTCAAGGCTGCGATCGGCGGATTCCGGTTCGACACCCCGATCGGCAAGGATCTCCGGCGCTACCTGGTCGGCGGCATCGGTGTCCATCACGCCGGTCTTCTCCCCAAGTATCGACTCCTGGTGGAGAAGCTGGCCCAGCAGGGGCTCCTCAAGATCATCTGCGGTACCGACACGCTCGGGGTCGGCGTCAACATCCCGATCCGTAGTGTGCTGTTCACCCAACTCTGCAAGTACGACGGAACCACCACCCGTCAGCTGACCCGTCGGGAGTTCAAGCAGATCGCGGGTCGAGCGGGGCGAAAGGGATTCGACGACGAAGGCACGGTATGGGCCCAGGCCCCGGCGCACGTGGTCGACAACCTACGGGCCGAGGACAAGGCCGCCAGCGACGGCAAGAAGAAGAAGGTCGTCAAGAAGAAGCAGCCGGATCGGGGCTACGCCCACTGGACCGAGGAGTCCTTCACCAAGATGATCGAGGGCGATCCCGAACCGCTCCGATCCAGTTTCGAGGTCAACCACCAGATGGTGATGCTCCTTCTGGACCGACCGGGCGACGGCTGCGCTGCGGTGAAACACCTGCTCACGACCAACCACGAATCCAAACGGCGGCAGCGCAACCACATTCGCCGGGCAATCTCGATCTACCGTTCCCTGGTCGATGCCGAGCTCCTGGAGTTCCCCGACGAGCCCGACGATCTGGGTCGAAGAGTTCGCGTCAACTTCGATCTGCAGGACGAGTTCGCCTTGCACCAGCCCTTGTCTCTGTGGGCGCTGGAGGCCATCGAGGAGCTCCGACCGCTCCGAGAAGAACCCGACCACGGACTGCGAGTCCTGACCGTGATCGAGTCGATCATGGAGAATCCGGCCGTGATCATCGCAGCTCAGGTCAGCAAGGCCAAGGACGCCCTGATGGCCGAGATGAAATCCAGCGGCGTCGAATACGACGAGCGCATTGAACGTCTGGCGGAGTGCGAACCTCCCCGCCCCGACAAGGAATGGCTGTACGAGTCGTTCGACCGGTTCCGGGTCCACCATCCCTGGGTCGGCAGCGCCAATGTTCGGCCGAAATCGATCGTTCGTGACCTCCACGAACAGGCGATGACGTTCACCGAGTTCGTGCAGTTCTATGGACTCAAGCGATCCGAGGGAGTCGTACTGCGCTATCTGTCCGATGTCTACAAAGCCCTCCGTCAGAACATTCCCGAGGACGACAAGACCGACGAGATCGTCGATGTGACCGAATGGATCGGCGCGGTCGTCCGCCAGGTCGACTCCAGTCTGATCGACGAATGGGAACGGCTGACCCATCCCGAGGACACGATGAACGACCCAGCCCGGGTCGAGGTCCGTCCCGACATCGATCAGATCACCGACAACACTCGCGTCTTTCGGGTCATGGTCCGCAACGAGGCGTTCCGCATGATCCAGTTGCTGGCCCGGCGTCGAACGAACGAACTCGG
>ERZ888423.1177-NODE-1177-length-23717-cov-14.210802_pt1 | contig 23717 bp, 19 predicted proteins | sample MGYA00520523_ERZ888423 | MGnify/ENA primary metagenome ERZ888423 (study PRJEB32303, sample SAMEA104408611) | aquatic metagenome | biome: Brackish water; feature: Pelagic; material: water | place: Baltic Sea | collected 2014-06-08T10:24:00 | depth 30,27 m ...
CAGGTCTTCTACCAGCAACACGTTTTAGACTGAGGAGAGCTTTTGCCCATCAGCGGTGCCGATCAATGGGGTTGACATGGATGTAGGTTTTCTCGAGTGGGCCACCGTATTAGGCGTGATTGCGGCCCTGCTCGCACTGGATTTACTCACGTTTAGTCGCAAACCTCATGACGTCGGCTTCAGAGAAGCCGCCTGGTGGTCAGTGTTCTATGTTTCCGTGGCACTGCTTTTTGGCTTGTGGGTCTTCTTCGACGCCGGAAGTGTCTATAGCACCGAATACTTTGCCGCCTACCTGGTGGAAAAATCTCTCAGCGTCGACAACGTCTTCGTCTTCGCCATCGTGTTAGCCCAATTCCAGGTTCCCTCGAAATATCAGCAACGGGTGCTGCTCATTGGTGTTCTTCTGGCGCTGGTCCTACGCGCCATTTTCATTGCCATTGGTGCAGCAGCCCTGGCCTATTTCGCCTTCACCTTTGTCATCTTCGGCGCCATCCTGATCTGGACAGGTATTGGTCTGATGCGCCACTGGAACAAAGACCCCGACCCATCGGAGAATTTCTTTGTTCGTGCGGTAAAACGGGTCACGCCTTTTACCGAGGAGTACCACGGCACCAAGCTGTTTATTAGAGAGAACGGCAAGCGACTGGCCACCCCCATGTTTTTGGTCATGATTGCGATTGGCTCCACTGATTTGCTCTTTGCCCTAGATTCCATCCCTGCCACCTTCGGGGTTACACAGGAGCCTTTCCTGGTCTTTAGCGCTAACGCGTTTGCGCTACTGGGACTTCGGGCGTTGTATTTCATCTTGAAGGGTTTACTGGATAAGCTCATCTACCTTTCGCTGGGGCTGTCCTTCATCCTTATCTTTATTGGCGTCAAACTCATTCTTTTATTCGCCCACGAGCAATGGTCCATGGTGCCAAAAATTGACACCGGGCTGAGCCTGTGGGTAATTGGCGCCATTTTGATCGTTGCGGTCGTGGCAAGCTTCATCAAATCAAGCTCTGACCCGAGCGCAATTGCCCACGCTGGTAGCGTCCGCGGAGACAAAAAAAGCAAGGCCAGCAAGAAAAAGACTGAGCCAAAGCAGCCATAGGGTGACGGCGGCTGAGGCCGACTCGAGCGAGCTATGGTTGTCTAGCGTCCACGAATAGAGATGCGCCCCCAGTGCGCCTAGGCCGCCGCACAGCTAGCTCATAGGCAGCATCACCGAAGCTTTAGGGCGCGTTCAATAAGAGGAGAGTCGTGCCCCAAGCCAAACAGACCCGAACCGAAAAAGCGAAAGAGGCAGCATCCTCCGGGGTGATGAATCACCGCCAGATCATGCTCGTGCTTGCCGGTCTCATGTCGGGAATGTTTTTGGCCGCGTTAGACCAGTCCATTGTGGGCACAGCAATGCGCACCATTGCCGACGACCTTGATGGCCTTGCCCTACAAGCCTGGGCTACCACCGCCTATTTGATTACCGCGACGATTTCCACGCCCATCTATGGCAAACTCGGCGATATTTTTGGCCGTCGACCTCTGTTTATGATCGCCATTTCCATTTTTGTTATCGGGTCCGTCACCTCTGGTTTTGCCCAGACCATGTATGAACTTGCTGCGTATCGTGGCCTGCAGGGTCTTGGCGCAGGTGGCTTGTTCTCTCTTGCTTTGACCATCGTTGCCGATATCGTCTCGCCCAAAGAGCGAGCTAAATATCAGGGTTACTTCTTAGCCGTGTTTGGCACATCGAGCGTTATCGGACCGCTGGTCGGTGGCCTTTTTGCCGGCATCGATAGCTTCTTGTGGATTGATGGTTGGCGCTGGGTCTTTTTGATCAACCTGCCCATTGGCATCGTCTCGCTGATTATGGTCGTCACTTTTCTCCATGTCCCCCACTTCCCCCGGCCTCAAAAAATCGACTGGTGGGGTGCCGTCACCGTCATCATGGGTGTTGTGCCTCTGCTCATCATCGCTGAGCAAGGTCGGGACTGGGGTTGGAGCTCTCCCATCGCAATCGCTTACTACGCAACCAGTGGCATCGGCATCGTTGCCTTCATTTTTGTCGAGCGCGCCATGGGCGATGCTGCGTTGATCCCTCTCGCTCTTTTCAAGAACACCACGTTTGCCCTGACCCAAATTCTTGGTGTCATCGTGGGTGTGGGGATGTTTGGCGGGATGATCATCTTGCCTCTGGTTCTCCAAATTGCCTATGGCGTCACCCCCACGCAGTCGGGTCTTTTGATGTTGCCCATGGTTGTTGGTATGGCAACCGCGACCACACTTTCTGGCCGAATTACCTCGAAAACCGGCAAGTACCGAATCTTTATGAACCTGGGAACCGCCGTGTTATCGGCGGCCTACGCCTACTTCTTCCTCATCCTCGAAGCCACAACACCGCTGTGGATGGTGTCCGGGGGCATGGTGATCGTGGGGCTTGGCCTGGGTCAGCTGATGCAGACCCTGATGGTCTCCAGCCAAAACTCCGTACCGGCAAGAGACATTGGTGTTGCCACATCTTCAGCAACGTTCTTCCGTCAGATGGGTGGAACACTCGGTGTTGCCGTGTTTCTCTCGATCCTCTTTAGCCGTCTTGAAGAAACGATCTTCACCGCCTTCGGCGACGCAGCACTACAAGCTGATCTTGTGGCCGCCACCCAAGACCCAGCCGTGTTGGCAAATCCGGCTAACCAGGCGTTGCTTGGCTCGCTGCGGTCAGGTGGGGCAGAGAGCGCCCTCACCTCGGATAGCTCCTTCCTTATTGGTGCAGATGACCGCCTGACCGCACCGTTTAGGGTTGGCTTTGTCGAGGCAAGCCTCGATGTGTTCTTCTGGGCAGCAGTCGTTCTGGCTATTGGTTTCGCCATTAGCTGGTTCATCAAAGAAATCCCGCTACGCGATAAAAGCGCTTCTCAAGAAGCTGCTGAAGAGCGCCTCGCAGCGGCGAGCTAAGGCCCGAACTAAACCCGTTAACCAAAGAGTCAGTTATGGCCTAAGGGCGCTCGAGCGGAGTACCATTATGGTCGTGAAAAAGTTGCCTAAGAAAACTATGGGTCTTTTTGTTGGCATAGCCCTCGGGTTTAGTGCTGTTCTTAGTGGCTGCGCCTCTTCCGACGGGGATGGTTCTAGTGGGGCTAGTCCATCCTCCGCTGAAGAAAACCTCTCTTTCGACACAACATTTAGCCTCGAACTGGGCTCATCCTTAGGGCTGCCTGGCGTATCACCAGAAATCATCAAGCACCCCGACGGGGGTTACCTCCTGTTGGCAACCAGCATCGACCAGATCCGGGCTTTTCGATCGAGCAATGGCGCCGATTTTGAGCCTGACCCCAGCATTTCATTACCCATGGGCAGTGACTACTCCTTAGTTCAGCGCCCAGATAACTCATGGTTGCTCTATTACGTCAGCTTTGATGGGCCTCCAGGTAACCCGGGGGAACCCATGGACCCATCGACCATGACAAAGGTTGTGATGGTCTCGACCTCGCAGGATCTCAAAACGTTTAGCGCAGGACAAGCCACCGGTATCAGCCAAGACGGCCCGGGCATGGCATGGGGCGTTCCCGATACCTACGTCACCCCTGAGGGAAAAGTAATGATGATGTGGGTAGATGAGGTTGAGGGGGAAAACTGGGAAGTATTACGCACCGCCACTTCCGCGGACGGGCTGAGTTTCACCGCCAACGAGGGCTTTGTCATCAGCGATGGCTATGTCGATCCCTACATCCTCCGAGCCGAGGAAGGTGACTGGGTTGCGCTGCTCTCCACCACACCTGCAACACAGCGCCTGCCACAAAAAATATTCTTGGCCCGATCCACCAACGGTGAAACCTGGAGTATCGCCGCGCAACCCCTCCTCGAGGCATCTGATCGAAATTATCTAGACCCCGGCGCAGTCGAAGTTGCACCGGGTGAATGGCTAGTCATTTTGAGTACCTCCGAAAAAGACCAGGCACTATCGGGGCCCTATGACTATGTGAGTGCAACTCTGCGCGAACAGGAGTAACCCTCAGTGCGCTGCGCCAACACTGGACCAAGACAACACGTCTAGTCATGGTTGCAGAGATCACTTAATCCAGCAGAAAATTATCCGGGCGAAGTCGTGGGGAATCTGCAGGGTTAATGCCGCTGGGTCGCCCCAGGGCAACAAAACAGATGATCTCTTCATAGGCCGGAATGCTGGCGGCTTTTCTTAAACGATTTGCCTGGGCGTTGGTGGCAGAGAAGTTCATAGGACAACTAGCGAAGCCCTGGGATTCAATCGCTAACAGCAACTGCTGCAAGAAAATTCCCCCATCAATCCACATTTGGTTTCGCTCGTGGGGCCCAACAAACGAGCGAATATCGCTCGAGACGAGAAGCAACAAGGGAATCACATCGATTCCAACATGCCCATCTTGATGCGCTAAAAGTTCGTCTTGTTTACCCGGATCTCGGTACTGGCGAACCCGCCATGACTGGGTGTTGGAAACACTCGGCGCCCAGGCGGCCAGTTCGATGATTTTCTCTAACTCCTGCGCTGTGGGCACTTCGCCTTCAACAAAGCTTCGAACCGAGCGGCGCGTGGAAAGAATGGTCTCGCCTTCGCGTTCCGGTTTAGTTCCGACCGGTCCAGGCCGGATGCCGTGTTCATTCCACTGCAACCTATCTTCGAGAGCTCGCTCGGCTTGTGCCAGTAATTCCACGGGCACTACCGCGCCGAAGTCCTCAATGGTTTGCAGGATTCTTTGGGTCACCACTGCCCCAAAAGGGCGCCGAGGCTCGGGCAGTGAAAGTGCGCGCTCTAGCAGATGAACATCTTTTTGGAGTTGCGCTTGGCCCTGGATGCGATTCTTCTGGTGATGCGGGTGAGCGAAAAATCGCATGCGTCGAAACGCGTCCCTGAGCGACTCAACGACAATGCTGCTTCCCAAGAGGACAGATCCCACGCCGGCTACTACCCACAAGACAAGCCTTCTCATGCCCTCTAACCTAGAGGCCCGCACTCGCAGCAAGAACTTTGGAAGTGCCGCTACCGGGATTTGAGTCGTAATCGGCCTTGGCCCACTGCTGCCCCCAACAAAACCACACCGCAGCCGACAAGCTCGAACCAGGTCAATTCTTCCGAGGTGAACACAACGGAAATGGTGATGGCCACGATCGGAACAAAGTAAATAACAGTCGAGGCAATGAGCGACCCCGCGAGGGCGATTAACCGAAAATTCCATACGAACGAAATTCCCGTGCACAGTATCCCCAGGGCGACCATGGACAAGACCTGATTAACGGACGAAGGCGCTTCTCGTACACCGAAAAAGAGAAAAACCGGAAGCAACGTCGCAGCAGAAAAACCAAACTGCGTGGCTACCAGTGCTTCCGGCGCGGTGCCGTGGGGCAAAATGTACTTCTTTGTATAAGGGTAAGAAAGTCCGTAACAGATTGTGCACCCCAAGAGAGCGAACAACGCCCAGGCCGGGACGTCCCCGAAACCCTGCCACACACCCAAAATCACCAGTGTGCCGAGAAGGCCAATCACTAAACCAACGATTTGCTCCCGCGTCATTTTCTCACTTCGAAAAACAAAGACAATCGCGAGGAAGGTCATCAGCGGCACGAGTGCGCCAGCTATTCCCGCCAGAGCGGAGGTGACTTGGGTTTGTGCCAGTGCCATGAGAACCCCGTATAGGGAGCTTTGGAACAACGACAGTACAAAGATGTGCCCCAGCTCTCGGCGATTGTGCGGGAAGCGCACCTGACGACGCAGGGCAAATAGCAGCATCGCCAGACCGCCCAAGGCGTAACGGCTAAACGCCACTCCAATCGGAGTGAGAAACTCCAGGCCGCTCTTGATGAAAATGAAGGCCGAACCCCAGCTCAGAGCAATCCCAACGAACAACGGCAACCAAGACCGGGTGGGGCGCATGCCTGAGGGTAGCAGTGGTCAGCACGTCTGCAACATCCGCAGGTCACATCCGCACTGTTGTGGGCCGTGCAGAGGAATGTAGAGGGTATTGCCGTTGAGTCTAAATAACACGATAGTTTTCCATATGAGCGCCAAAGCCACACCACACTCGGAGGTCCCACCCATGATCAAACGCACACTCGCTGTTGCTATTTTTAGCATTGTCCTATTGGGCGCTGGGTGCACTAGTAGCGCGCAAGAGAGCATTAGCTCTCGGGTGTTACTGGATAAAACCGGGCAGACCATTCTCAGTGAAAATTTCAGCTACCCCGTCACCAGTGAACCCCAGGTTAGTTCGAGCATCGTGACGTTACCGCCCGGTTCGCAAACTGGTTTGCATCTCCACGAAGCTCCGATGTATGCCTACATCCTTCAGGGAACCCTCGAAGTCACGTATCTCGTCGAGGGCGTTGAAGAGACAAAGATTTACCAAGAGGGAGAGGCCATTATGGAAGGCCTCGATACTCCGCACAATGGAAGAAACACTACTAAGTCCCCGGTCAAAGTCCTCGTGGTCAATCTAGGCTCCCCCGATCTTGAGAACACCGTCAAGCTCGAGTAGCCTCACTGCGCAGTGTGGCCACCATCGACAACAAGTTCGGTGCCGGTGACATAACTGGATTCCTCACTGGCTAAGAACAACACCGCATAGGCAGCTTCCCTGGGCGCGCCAAGCCAGCTCACCACACTGGGGCTACGGGCGCGACTGGTCGCGATCTACGTCTGATGGCCAAAGTTAGGCCAACTAGGAGCATAAGCCCGCCCAGCGACGTTGCCACGAGCACTACAGGCATCCAGCTGACCGGTCCGCCTGTGACCGGACTCAAACGGTTCGCCGGCGCGCTTTTTTGGTGCTGGGCTCCCCTGCCGGCAACTAGGTTTAGACAATGGGCCACGAGTTCAAAGACCGTCGAGTCTTACTGGTGGAAGATGACGCGCTCACGCTCACCTTGCTCGAAAGCGTCATCCGGACATTTGGCTTTCACACCTATTGCGCGGCAAGTGCCACAGAAGCCAAAGTCGCCCTGACATCATTTGACCCCGATTTGGCTATTCTTGATATCGACCTAGGCCCAGGCCCCACCGGTTTGGATTTTGCAAAGATGATGTCCAAAACCCACCCTCATGTTGCGGTACTTTTTCTCTCCCGGTTGCCCTATGAAGATGCCGCGGGCAACATGGACTCGGCATTGCTGGGCGATATTGGCTATCTCAATAAACTCAATCTCCACGATGTCGAGATAGTCCGCTCAGCTATTGAAGAGTGCCTTCGTCCAGCCTTGCAGGCGACAATCAGACCAGTCTTTATCCCGGGGCGCGGTCTCACGAGGATGCAACATTCGTTACTTCTCGACATCGCCGGCGGGCTGACCAATAGGGAAATTGCCACTAAGGACGGCAAGTCACTGCGAGCCATCGAGCGCATAGCGGAACGGATTCAAGCCAAAATTCCTGAATTATTGCTCGATAGCAGGACGCTTCGATTGGAATCTGTGCGGAAATATTTAGAAAAGCTGAACTCATGAGGCGATTAGCGTTTAGTCAATCTCTGTGGTTGAGGCTTCCAAACTATGTCCCCTGGAGTTACGTCATCATTTGGGTGCCATTTCGTATTCTCTCGGGTAGACCCGTTTTTTCTGCCACCAACGGGCCAGAATGGGGGTGGGAAGCCTTTCTATGGCAGGGGGCCAATCTTCTTGCGGCGCTAGCAATCGTTGGGGCGGCCAGATTCACTTCAGCTCGCATTCACGGAGCACTAGGGCGCATGGGCGTAGCCCTTGTCGCCTATCTCACGGTGCCAGTGAGCCCTCTTCTGCTTGCCCAGGTTCTTCTTGACGAGACGAAGGCTTCCGCCCTAGCGGAATTGGTTGCCGGAATGATCGCGCTGAGCCTACTGTCCGCCCTTTTGGCAATCTCGATTTCCGGCCCAGCCTCAGATCAGAGGCAACAGTTGAGCGACTTGCAACGCGCGCGCGAAGAGCTGCTGGACACGAGAGAGAGGATTCTCGCGCGGCGGACAAGAATTCAACGCGAGCTCGATTCAAACGTTCGCAAGGTCATTAGCCCCGAAGTCAACAAAGTAATCGAGTTCCTGAAGAGCGGCAGATTCGACACAGGATTCGTCGACCGCATGGTGGCCGACATTTATCATTCAGTCGAGGTCATCATCAGGCCATTTTCCCAAAAACTACTCGCAGACACTTCAGCGCCCTTCACTAAACGCCCGCGCCAAAACCCCTCAGCGGGCAACCCCGCAGGTTGGGCAACCCCAGTGAGTCTTTCTAGTTCGATGCAGCCACTTGCCATCGCCAGCGTGATGTTCGCATTCCTGATTGCGATTTATCTTCGAGATCAAGCAACGCCTGGCTGGGATACGGTCCGAATCGCATTATTTTCTTTTATCATCGGCTTCGTTATCGTCGTGGTGCTCAAACTCATACAGCGGCTTTTTCTCAAACGCGACGGGGCTCACCCAATCGCTGTCGTGTTCACGGCCTGGGGGATTCAATATCTCGTGGGGTTTGTGGCAATCACTGCCATCTTGCGCTTTCCTAGAGATCTTTTTGACTACGACCGATGGGGGCTCCCCGATCGCCTCCCGAACGCTCTCGCACTTGCCGCGGTGTACACCCTGGCCCTGTCGATTTCAGGTGTCCTCTCGGCCAGACGGCGAGATTTCATCGAGCAAACTCAAGACATCGAGTCCCAAATTCGGCACGAAATATCCCTTCTCAACACCGACGTGTGGCACCTGCGTCGCCAGAGGGCCCTTTTTGTTCACGGCAGGATTCAATCTGCGCTGATCTCAACGGGACTGCAATTGCAACAGCGGCACCTGGAAAAGGATGATGTCTTCCCGCTAATCGAAAGACTAGAAGAAGCGCTTTCCAGTATCCGATCTAGCAGCGACAACTCGATGCCCTTTGACGACTTCCTGAATTCCCTCAGCACCATGTGGGCCGGCGTGGCACACATCACCCACGCCATATCCGCCGATGCCGCTGCAAGCCTAAAGGCAAGCGACACCGCTCAAGACGCTGTGCGTGAGGTCATCCGGGAATCGATCAATAACGCAATTTTTCACGGTGGCGCTTCCGAGGTGGTCATCCGGGTCAATCAAAGAAGCGACGAAATTTTACATCTGGTGACGGAAGATAACGGAACAGGTCCGGCTGGTGAGATAAATTTTGGCTTGGGAAGCAAACTAATGGACACTGTCACGCTGAGTTGGACACTTCGCAAAGGCTCGCCCCACACAGTTCTGGAGGCACATTTCGCTATCGATAGTGTCGCTGCCACACCAGCTATCTAGCGCCTGAGTATTCGCGCTCAGGCACCTCTGCGAGACCAGTTAGGCTCAAGCAGTGGCACATCTCCTCGGAGCTCATCAAATCTCCCTCCAATACCCCACCAAAGTGGTCTTAGACAACGTCACGGTGGGCATCAATGATGGCGACCGCATTGGCGTGGTGGGCCGAAACGGTGATGGGAAATCGACACTGATTCGCATTCTGGCCCAACGCATTCAACCGGATTCCGGAAGTGTCACCGCCAGAGGCGGGCTTCGGGTCGGAATTTTGGACCAATCAGACACGATTCCAGAAGACCAGAGTGTGGCGTTTTCCGTGGTGGGTACCCAAGATGACCACGAATGGGCCGGTGACTACCGCATTAGAGATGTCATCACTGGGCTGCTCACCGACGTCCCCTGGACTGCCATGGTCGGCGAGCTAAGCGGAGGGCAAAGACGACGCGTTTCTCTCGCTGCGCTGTTAGTGGGGGAATGGGATGTCATCTTCTTGGATGAGCCCACTAACCATCTCGATGTGGCCGGTGTTGCGTGGCTGGCGAATCATCTCAATAATCGCTGGTCTGGGGCCAATGGTGGCCTCGTCGTGGTAACACACGATCGATGGTTTTTGGATGCGGCCACCACCTCCACCTGGGAAGTCCATGACCGCATGGTCGACTTCTATGAAGGCGGCTATGCCGCCTACATTTTGCAACGCGTTGAGCGTGATCGCAGCTCCCAAGCCTCGGAGGTGAGACGACAAAACCTCTTGCGCAAAGAACTGGCGTGGTTGCGTCGTGGCGCCCCTGCTCGGACCACTAAGCCGAAGTTCCGCATCGACGCCGCGAATGTGCTCATCAGCAATGTTCCCGAAATTCGGGACCCGGTCACCCTAGCCAAGATGTCCTCCCAGAGGCTTGGAAAAAAGGTCATCGAACTCGAAGACGTCTCAGTCACCATAGAGGGCGCCACCATTTTGCATCCTCTGACTTGGCGTCTGGCACCGGGTGAGCGAACGGGAATTCTCGGCATCAATGGTGCGGGTAAGACGACCCTGATTAAATTGATAGAGGGCACACTGTTGCCCACCACAGGGCGGGTCAGTCGAGGCGCCACGGTGAAACTGGCAGTACTAGACCAGCGCCTGGCCAGCCTGGATGAGATTAGGAACGACCGCGTCAGCGAGGTGATCGCCAGAAAGCGCACCACCTACCATTCAGCCGGAGGGGATCTCACCCCGGCTCAGTTACTGGAACGCCTAGGTTTCACCTCCGCTCACCTTTCAGCCCGGGTATTTGAACTTAGCGGGGGCCAGCGCCGCCGCTTGCAGTTGCTGTTGCAGTTGCTTGAAGAGCCCAATGTGTTGCTGCTCGATGAGCCCACCAACGATCTGGATACCGACATGCTGGCCGCCATGGAGGACCTACTGGACACCTGGCCCGGCACCTTGGTTGTTGTCTCCCACGACCGCTACCTGATGGAGCGCGTAACTGACCAGCAATACGCGATCATCGATGGTGTATTTCGTCATTTGCCCCAAGGTGTTGACCAGTACTTGCAACTACAACACGACCGCTCTCCCGCCAGTGTTGCCGATCTTGCCGGCCACGGCGTCAGCGCCGACGCTGCGACCCTCTCTGCAAAGGAGCCCGGGCTGCGGCCCGGGAGCAATGAGCATCGCGTTGCCCAGAAAGAACACGCAAGCCTTGGGCGAAAAATGGGCACCATCGCCGCGAAGATTGAAGATTTAGACCAAGCGCTGCTAGCCGCTGACCACGCCGATCACGAAAATCTGAAGGAACTTTCCGGCTCCCGACAGGCACTTGAGGCGGAGATGACATCAATGGAAAGCCGGTGGTTAGAGCTCGCTGACATTTTGGGATAGATGGGCTCTATTCTAAAGCGATGAAACCAGACGCCACCAAAAAAGTTTTGGCGCCAGAAGAACCCCACCATGATGTGGAGATTTCGTTTCTTGACGCGGTCGATTCGCACGTTTTGGTCGGCTTAGTTACCGAAGTTTATCAAGGCTCCTATGACGCACAGTGGGTCTACCAAGAAGAGGAAATTGCCCGGCGCATCTCTTCTGGGCAGATGAAAAGCACGATTGGGCGTCTGCCAGACGGGACCGCCATAGGACACGTGGCGTTAATGATGGAGCACGGAGTCGTATCGGTCGTGCACGCCGGTGTCGCCGTAGTCACCGAAGCAGCTCGAGGCCATCATCTCTTTACCCGGTTGAAACAGTTCGCTGCTGCGTGGGCTAGCTCTGCTGGGTATTTCGGAATTTTTAGTGAAGCCACCGCAGCTCATCCCTACAGCCAGAAGGCCAATGTCGATCTTGGTGCAGTGGAAACAGGGTTTTTACTCGGCTGGATTCCCGATAGCGTCACCAACAATGCTGCCGTTGACCGCAAACCCCACCGGGAGTCTGTGGCCCTGTTTTATCTCAAAACAAATGATGGGCAACCCCGGCCGATATATGCCCCCCAGCGACACCGTGATGTCATTGAATCCATCGTCGCCGCCAGTGGAATTCACGGCGAGGTAGCAATCGCTCCACCGAGTACCAGCGTGTCTGAGAAATCTCACATTGTTGTTCACGAGAAAGATGACCACAACCTGGCCACCATTTCTGTGATCGAACCGGGCTGGGACCTTTTAGATGTGCTCGATAGCACTCGAGCGCATCTTGTTGAAGTAGTCGGTAGAGACGCGGTTTACGCAGACTTTTCGCTGGAGGACCCTCGGACTGAAATTGTCCTAGATGCTTGCGATGCGGGGCTCTCGTTTGGTTTTGCCGGAATTTTTCCCAACCAACATGTCGGTGGTGACGTGATGCGCCTGCAGTCACTGCACAACATCGAAATTCACAGCGCCGACATTGCTACCGCCTCGGATTCGGGCCGCAAACTCTTGGAATACGTCATCCAAGACCTCGATCGAACTCACGCGAATCGCTAGCAGCGCCCTTGAGAGGCCCTAGTGGCTGTTTTGCTCAAACTAGACCAGCCCCGTCGACTTGAGTCTAGAAACACCCCGCGGGAAGCACACCATCCAGCAGTCGGAGTTATTTCTGTGGTGAAGCCCGAGTTATGGCGATGTCGCTAACGCGGGATAGGAAGATCGCAAACACGAGAGCAACAACGATGCCTGCGCTCACCAGAAGTTCGGTAACAGCCTTCTCGAAACTAACTTGGGGCTTTTCCGCGCCCAAAGTTAACGATGCTCCGACGGTGAGAATGTGACGCACCGCAGCGATGATGCCAATAATCAAGAAGTTCTGCAGCTGAAAGACACCATCGGTGTATCGAGCGATGATGGTACGAAGAATTTCCAAAATGATCACAATAAACAAAACGTCGTTAATCGCCTGAATCATCCCGGTGGGAAAAAACGGTGAGGTCGTAAAGACCCGAATAACGCTATAAATGAGCGCCGCGACGGCAATACCAAAGAGAAAAATGCCGAGCACAACATGGAACACATCTTCCATTCCCTCCGCCCAGCGAGCAGGAACGAGGCTTTTTCTGGAGAGGTGATTGTTTGTCGCCATCACCACACAATACCCGTCCCAGAAGAAACATTCCTAAAGGAGATCATCATCACGAGCAAGGCGCTGAGAGATATAAACAGGAATCAAGGACAACAGGATTACCACCGTGGCAACCACGTTGACCACACTGGCCTGGTTTGGTCTGGCCATTTCTTTGAGAATCCAAAGCGGTAACGTATCAACCCCTGGTGGCGCAGTGAAGATTGTCACATAAACCTCATCAAAACTAAGCGCAAAGGCGAGAAGTGCGCCAGCAATGAAAGCGGATCGATACTGGGGAAACGTCACGAGACGAAAGGTTTCCCATAAACCAGCCCCCAAATCCATGGATGCCTCCTGGAGATTGGGATTCAAGCGCTTCAACCGAGCAAAAACGTTGTTGAAAACCATGACGATGCAAAACGTGGCGTGAGAAACAATCAGCCCAAAATATCCAATATCGATGCCAAGGGGGGAGAGAAAGTTTGAGTAGGTGTTAGAGAAGGCAACACCTGTGACGACACCGGGGAGGGCAATCGGTAGCACTACCAGCAGGTTAATCGTGCTTTTTCCAAAGAAATCATGCCGGTTCAGGGCAAAAGCGACTAGGGTCCCCAAAACACCAGCGATTACTGTGGCCGCGGAGGCCACAATGACTGAATTCAGCAGGGCCATACGAATCGGTTCGTAGCTTGCGGCGAACTCCCACCAGTGAAAAGAGAAGTCCTGGATAGGCCAGGACGAGAGCTGCGCAGCGTTGAAACTATTGATGATGACCACGAAGAGTGGGACGTACATAAATGCCAGCACAAAAAACACAACGGCGATTAGAGAACCCTTGGCAACTTTCGACATCTGGAGCATTGCCTACATCCTCTCCAAAGATCCGGTACGTCTCGCCACCATCAGATACAGCACAACAAAGGCGATGGGAACCATCGAGAATGCCGCAGCGACAGGAGGATTGAGGTTGATATTGGAAGCGATAATGCTTCCAATCATCTGAGTCGAACCACCGGTAAACCGGGCTGCCAGATAGTCACCGAGGCTCAGTGAAAAAGTGAAAACTGAACCAGCGACAACGGCGGGAACAATCAGCGGCAACACAACCTGGAAAATAGTCGTGAACGACTTCGCACCCAGGTCAGCGGAAGCGTCAAAAAGGCTGTTTGGGATCTGCCGAATCGCAGTAAAGACGGGTAGCGCCATGTAAGGAAACCACAAGTACGTCAGAGTAATGATGGCCACCCACAAATTAAATCCAGGGCTATGAATCCCTAAAGGGCCGAGCGCCCAATTGATAAACCCGTTCTCGGTAAAAACCAGCCGCATAGCGAGGATTTTTACTAGGTATCCGGCCCATAGTGGCAAAGTAATGGCTACTGCCAAAAGGTTTCGCGTTAGTGGCGACGCCAATTTCGCCATATAAATCCCGAGTGGAACAGCAAACACTGCGGAGATTGCAGTAACGGCTAGAGCCATCCCGAGGGTTCTAAGCGACGTTGAAAGGTAAGCGGGAACGGTAAAAATACTGACAAAGTTCTCAAGGGTAAACCCCGGGCTCACCCTCGAAGTAAAGGGGTTGACGACCCAAAAAGCAGTTACCAGCAAAAGCGCCAGCGACACGATGTAGACACCAACGAGCCATGTCATTGGCAGAGCGAGCAGCCCAAGAAGGCGAATACGTGAGCGCTGGAACAGGTAGGTCGAAAGTGGTCGTGAGTAGTCGGCCGAAATGGATGGAGCGTCAGCGGACTTCTGGCTCATAACTTGCTCCCTCCCTAGTGTTTGCCGCTATGGGGTGGCTCCTAGGAGCCACCCCATAGCAGGGGAATTATCCCTTAACCGTTAGCCAAGCGTTGGTCCAGTCTTGGAAGCTGGCGCACTTGACATCTGTGCGCCCATCGACGCACTGCTCAATGGGTGTGGTCCACGGCCAGACTTTGGAGAAAAACTCCTCGTCCTCAGCTGAGAACTCATCACAGTGGGCTTGCGCTTCTGGACTGGTGGCGCAGAAAGCGGTGTTTGCTGGGGCCATTCCGAAGTTCATCGCAATAGCGCCATTAACATCAGCCTGACTGGTGTAATCCATCCACGCGTACGCACAGTTCACGTTAGGCGTAGTGGAGCTCACCAACCATGCGTCGTACCAACCTGTTGAGCCTTCCACGGGAAGAGTCGTCTTCAAGTTGTCGCTTGCTGCGAACTTCCGAAGAATCTCCCATGAAGTTCCCACAACAGTGTTTCCACCGACAAACGAAGTGATCTGCGCAACAGGGTCAGACCAGTACTCGCCAATTATGTCGTTCTGCTGCTTTAACAGCTCGACGGCCGCGGCCAGCTGGGCTTCGTCCAGCGCGTAGGGGTTCTCGATACCGAGATCAGGGTTGTGATACATCAGGTAGACAGCCGCGTCAGCGATGTAGATCGGTGCATCGTATGCCGTGATCTTGCCCGCGTAGGGGCTGTCAGACTCCCATACGACATCCCAGCTCTCGGGTGCCGAACCAGTGATGTCCTCGTTGTACTGCAAAAGGTTTGCGCCACGACCAATGGGCACACCGTATGGATTGCCATTGACGGTGTCATAAATCTGGCCCTTCATACCTTCCGCGATGTCATCGCCAAAGTTAGGGATTAGTTCAATGTTCAAAGGCTGAACGTCTCCACCAACAATCAAGCGCAGTGCTGCATCACCCGAGGCGGAGACGATGTCGTACTCACCAGTCCTCATGAGGGTGACCATCTCATCAGAAGTTCCAGCGACACGAGGATTCACTACACAGCCAGTGTCAGCGGTGAATTGATCCGTCCAGGCAGGCTCCACAAAGCCAGACCAGTTGACAATGTTCAGCTCGCCTTCGAAAGCTCCTACTTCTTCCACCATTGGAACATCAGGAACATCGAGTGTTAGCCCACTGCTGCCAGAGCATGCGCTCAGGATAACCGCCGACACCGCAAACAGCGACACAACGGCTAGCTTTTTGCTTCTCATTTATTTTCCTTTCGCCCAGCTTGCGCTGAGGTTATTGGGGAATTGTCGCGACATGAGCCTTGCGCCATGTAGCGACAACCTTGTCACCGGTCACAAAAGAATTTTTGTGACCTTGTAACTCTTCATTGAGCGTGGTCGAAACCAGACGGACGCCGGTGTCAGTCACAACAACTGTGATGGTGTTGGGGCCGGTGTAAGCGACCTCAGCAACAACTCCCGCTACACAGGAGGAATCTTTCTCAGGTGTGTAACCAGGGCCCTCAATGCGAATGCGTTCAGGCCTGATGTTCACAAGCTCGGAGCGGCCAACTAGGGCCTGGGCTTTTGCACCCTCTATGAGGTTGGACACTCCCAAAAACCCTGCCACGAAGGCCGTCGCGGGGTTCTCATAAACTTCATGGGGTGTCCCCAACTGCTCAATCCGACCAGCGTTGAAAACCGCAATGCGGTCGCTCATCCTCATCGCTTCTTCCTGGTCGTGAGTGACGAAGATGAACGTGATTCCTGCCTCTCGTTGAATCGATTTGAGTTCAGCTTGCATTTCCTCTCTCAACTGTTTATCCAGAGCGCCGAGAGGTTCATCGAGCAAGAGCACCTTTGGGCGGAGAACCAAGGCTCGAGCCAAAGCAATTCTCTGCCTTTGGCCACCCGAAAGTTGATGAGGAAGTCGAGTGGCGACACTAGAGAGCTTGACGCGTTCAATGGCTTCTAAAGCCTGCTTTAAACGCTCCTCCTTGGGAACCTTACGGGTGCGAAGCCCATAGGCAACGTTGTCTTGAATTGACATGTGAGGAAACAGTGCATAGTCCTGGAACACGGTATTGACAGTGCGATCAAAGGGCGCCAGTGACGTGATGTCTTGTCCGTCAATCGAGACTGTCCCCGTGCTCACTGATTCAAATCCCGCAATCATGCGCAGAACAGTTGTCTTGCCCGAGCCTGAAGGGCCGAGCATCGAGAAGAATTCCCCCGACGAAATGTCGAGATCTAAGTCAATTACAGCTTGGACCGCACCAAAGTCCTTGGAAACAGAGCGCAGCGAGACATACCCCGGTTCTAGCCCTTGGGAGAGATTCAAAAGTCAGTCACTTTCGGCTCTGGTGCCTCGAAAACCGGGGCAGGAAACAGGACAGTAAAGTTCGCACGAATATATCTTGGCACGGCAGGACTCCATCGTCTAACCAATTACTTTTCGGGCGCAGGGATGAGCATAAACGACGCGGTGACCCACCGGTTTCCAAGAAACAACACGAAATAATTATGCGCAGTGATGCCTCCCACATTGCGCAACTGTCCCAACTCCTCGGTTAAACCCCACTTCCCACTTCAGGCCAATATGTGGTGTCGCTTGAGTCTTTAATCTTCTCCGTATGTTGTGGAGGTGGCCTTTTGGGGCTTCCCTCCTTCGACTGGGACGCTCAACGCACTCAAAACCCCTCGCGCTGTTGCTCCTGCGCGAGCAGTTCAGGCAAATCCTTCAGCTTGCCTAAGCCAGCCAGCGGCTGAGCCATCCGGAAATTTCCCGCGAGGCTCGTTTTGTGTCCCTCGAGAAAGTTCCAATACCCGGCGGTGAAATGGCAAGCCTTCTCGCCAACGCGAATCTTGGGAGAAAAAGGACAGCTCGTGCAGTAATCCGTCATTTTTGAAATATAGGCACCGCCAGACGTATACGGTTTGGTCGCAACCTGTCCCCCATCTGCATATTGGCTCATGCCCAGAACGTTGGCGGGCATCACCCATGGAGTCCCATCCACACACACGTCAATAAACCAGTCGTTAAGTTTTTGTGGGTTGAGTTCCCGCTGCAGGGCAAAACTACCGATGACCATCAATCGATTAATGTGGTGGGTCCACCCGCGCTCTCGGAGCTCACCAAGCACCTGAGAGAGGCACACCGAATCGACGCCCTCGGGATCAAGATTTTGCATACTTTCTGGCAGTTCTTCGTGGTGAGAGAAGTAGTTGGATTGGGCAAACTCTTCACCCAAGTGCCAATACAAATGCCAGACCCAATCGCGCCAACCCATTATTTGGCGAATAAAACCCTCTGCACTAGCAATGGGCACCTCCCCCTGCGCATAAGCCTCCAGTACCCGATGAATGACCTCCCAGGGGTCCAGTAGGCCAAGGTTCAGTGCAGGACTCAACAGGGAATGGGACATGGCCCAATCTTGTTGAAGTGCCGCGTCCTCGGTGGGGCCAAACGTGACTAAACGGTGAGTCACAAACTGCTCTAGGGCGTCTAGGGCTTCCCTCCGGGTCGCGGGGAACAATCGAGGCCCATCAACACCAACAAATCGGACACTCCCCCGGGATTCAAGATGATCTAAATATTCTCGAACCTCAGCATCAATATCGTCCTCGGTGGGGAACCACGGTGAGACGACGCCCAGAGTGGATTGGCCCTTGGGCGGCGGTTCCCGATTCTCATGGTCGAAGTTGAATTTCCCACCCTCAGGGAGCTTCTGACCGGAAGCATCAGGCGTCATCAGCACCCCGGTCGCGACGCGGCGCTCGCGATAAAAGTTTTCCATCAGGAGGCGCTTGGAGCCCTGGCGCCCGGCCCAGGCCGAAAAATCTTCCTCTGAAGTCACAAATCCTCGCGAGGGCAAGATTTCCCATGGTTGGGTCTTCGAGAGATCTGCCATGAGGCTGCGAAGCCCCCGGCTAGTCGGGTTGATGACAGAACCGCTGCGGCCAGAAAGAGCTTCGTGGTAAGAATCCCCGCGCAAGAGCTCCACCCGCTCACCCAACTCGTGGGCACGATGGCGAAGAGCCGAAAGGATGAGGTGAGCTTTTTGACGGTGGTAAGTCCTTCTGCGCAGGGGGCTAAGCACTTCGGGTAAAAGAATCGGTCCCCCATCGTCAAAATGAGGGCCCAATTGATCAGCAAAAAGCAAGCGAGCCTGAGCACTATCCACTTAGGAAGTGTAAAGGCCCAACCTGGCAGAGCCGGCATGCCCAGAAAATCTAATTCTCCGCAGAACACTGTTTGGCTGACGAAACTTGACACCGCAAACGCTTAGGCCAAATTTCAGACGGAACTCCCCCACTGCGTCACAGCGGCTCACAACTGCTGTTTTCGTGCCAGTTCGAGGACCAGCGTGCCTCGGACGACTACAGTTCAGGATTGCGGTTGCCGTAGTTTCTAATTTCCAAAACACCCTTTCACTCAGTCAGACAGTGGAATAGACCACACCTAGGAGACTGGCGCTAGGCGCCCACTGGGCCGTTGGCGCCTGCGAATAGCTAGCGTCACGCCCACGAGTATCAGCAACCCACCAATAGAGGTCCCCACAAGAATCGTGGGTACCCAATTGAACGGATCCCCCACCAGCGGGACAACCGGCGTGTTTGTGGTGTCCTGCACCACAACACCCAAGTTCGCGGCTCTCACAAAACCATCATCACCCACACCTTGAATTTGAAGGGTGTGATCCCCTGTAGGAACAAAGTTACTGTCGACCGCGAAGTTTGCACTAAACGTCCCATCGGCGGCAATATCGACTGTTCCCAAAAGTGTCGGGTCAGAAAACAACCACACATCCGCCCGGGTGCCCGGCATGAAACCCTCACCACTGAAGGTAACCGGCGCATCACGAGTGAACCCAAGCGTTGGCGCGGTCTGACCGGTGGTGGAACCGCCAACAGTGAACGCCCACCCGTCACCTTCAACAGAGGTCGCCGCCCCAGAACGCTTCAGCGTGACGGTTTCTGGTGCCCCCGCGTTGAATGCCGACGTCTGGCCTGGCGTCAGCAGCGGCCTTTGGCCGTTGACCCGGTTGATTTCCGGCGCAGGCACGGGTTGAGAAATGGTTACTGGAATATCCAACACCGTCTCGTTACCGTCTTCATCAATGCCCACCATTTGGATGAACCGTTCACCAATCGGCATGGGCTTCGCCCGGTTAGAGGTTCCGAACGTCAGCGAACTATCAAAGGAGCCATCCGCTGCGACAGGCACAGAAGGCAACTCAATAAAGGACCCATCAGACGCTGGCAGAAAAACCTGCATTGTCGAGTTTGGTTGCAAACCAGAACCCTTCAACGAAGCCGGTGCATTGTTGGCAATCTTCAACGAGGGAACACCACCCACAGAATCTACGACACCGTCACCCACCGCGACACCGACATCAACGGTCACTTTCCCGACACCGTAGCTAGCGGCCTGCGAACCTTGGCCTGCAGCCTTCACAACCACCTCTTTGCCGCCAACCAAAGCGACCGCTTCGGCCGGTTGAGACGACCCAGAACTTTGCTGCGTGCGCGCAATCACAGCGGGAGATGTCACTGCGGGCGCCGCTTGTGCACGTCGAGGCACAACAACGACAGCACGTGCAGGGGCGGGATCACTCTGCACCGCAACCGACCCGCTCTCACTGCCACCGCCCGAGGAAACAGGGGCAGCAACTACCGCGGTCCACTGTGCATAGAGCGTCAGGTCAACAGAGAAATCAAACGACTCGCCGTCCGAATAAGGGGTGCCCGAACCGTTCGCAGCTGTGTTCCAGCCCGCGAACGTAAACCCAGTCCGCGTAAAAGTATTCGACGTCAGCGCAGTCGCAGAGGACCCTGACTGCGACGACATCGATCCAGATCCGGAATTAGCGTTGAAGGTCACTGACTGATTGGGGTTAGAAACATGAAATATTGCCCTCGTGTAGTTAGCACCGTTACCATCCGAGGGTCCCTGCCCAAGTAAGCGGGTTGCGGCGAGGCTCCACCCAGGAGACAAGCCGGCCTCGGTTGCTGCCCAGGCTGGGGAGGCACCTCCCCAGCCGTAGGAGGCGGGAATGTTGGGAGCGGAATGCCAACAGATTGATAGCGACCCGTCGTAACAAGGCGTGCCGCTTTGGGTGTCCGTAAAGCCGACAGCTTGGGATCCGTCAGCTGCCGCACCCCGATCATCACCGAAATACCATTTAGAGCCATTGGAGCTGGTTGCGTCAGCAATACTCGCAGTCGCAGTCGTTGCAAACACGTCGGACCGGGGTGCCGCAGCCAGAACGGGAAGGGTCGAAGGAAGGGTTTCGGGTGACGTAGAGACGCCACTCCAACCGGTGTACATGATGTATTCGCCGTCACAGGCCGCGAGAATTACGGAGAATTTGGCGAAGCCGTTATACGGCCCAGACCAGCACAACTCCCAGCCGCCACCAGTGACGGATGTCGTCGTGACGTTCGTTTGGGGCCCAGACGGATAGTAACTGGGTATCCAAGACCATTGCGCGAACAAGGTGATATTCGTGGAAAAACTATACGAAGCGCCGTCGCTAAATGCAGTGCCGCTCCCGTCAGCAGCGGTGTTCCAACCGGCGAAAGTGAAACCAGACCGGGTAAAGGTGTTCGACGTCAAGGCTGTCGACACTCCTGCCGACTGATCCGCAAGAGAACCGACGCCTGAATTCGATTCAAAGGTAACTGAATGCGAGCCATCGTCGGCCCAGGCTGAACCCGAGGAAGAGGAACCTTGCAAGACAAGCGCAGCTAACACGACGGCAATAAGGAGCAGAAGGCTAGCGCTGTATTTTCTCAATAGTCAACCTCACCTAGCGGCTTTAAGCCCTCGAACGAATCACACAGTAATAAAAATAAACGCCGCCCTAGTTGCAACCTCAAAAATGTTCGCGGGCGAACCTTTTCGGTTCCTGCTCACCCTGGACGCAACTACGTTTAGACCGTGCTGGAAGAGTTCGGTGACAGGCGGGTGTTGCTGGTCGAAGATGACCCTCTCACCCTCACCCTGCTCGAAAGCGTGATCCGAACATTCGGGTTTGATACCTTTTGCGCTGCCAGCGCGACTGAGGCAAAAAAAGCCTTGGCGACCTTTGACCCTGACCTGGCCATTCTGGACGTCGACTTAGGCCCAGGTCCCACCGGTTTGGACTTCGCCAAAATGATATCCAAAACCCACCCCCATGTAGCGGTGCTTTTCCTATCCCGCACGCCCTATGAAGACTCCGCGAGCAAAATGGACGCCGCTTTGCTGGGTGATGTTGGCTACCTCAATAAACTCAATCTCCACAACGTTGACATAGTTCGCTCAGCCATCGAAGAGTGCCTTCGCCCGGGTCTGAAAGCAACAGTCAGACCAATATTTATTCCAGGTCAAGGTCTTACCCGGTTGCAGCACTCCCTGCTCCTCGACATCGCTGGCGGCCTCAGCAATAGGGCAATCGCCACCAAGGACGGCAAAACCCTTCGAGCAATTGAGCGCGTGGCAGAGCGAATTCAACAAAAAATCCCCGAGCTGCTTCTCGATAGCAGGAGCCTCCGCCGTGAATCGGTGCGAAACTACCTGGAGACGTTGGGTGCATGAACCGGTTGCCGTCTAAGGGATCACCGTGGATGCGACTTGTGAACTGTATCTCGTGGAGCTAAGTCGTCATATGGGTTCCTTTTCACTCCTCGTCGGGTAGACCTGTTTTGAAGCCATCGACGGGCCAGAACTGGGCCGATGTGTGATCCGCCACAGTGTTTCTTGGCCTTGGGATGAGGGAGGTTCTAGAGACCGTAGGCTCTTGTCATGACTCATCCCCTGTTTTCGCTAAAGGGCGCAAGCGCCGTGGTGACGGGGGCTGGGAGCCCTGAAGGAATCGGATTCGCCACCGCCACAGTATTGGCCGAGCTGGGCGCAGAAGTGCTCATTTTGGGTGCGAGCCCCCGCATTCATGAGCGTGCGCTGGAACTGAGCGCCCAGGGGCACACCGCCCTAGCTGTGAGTTCGGACCTCACCACAGAATCTGGCATTGACGCTCTCTTGGAGAAAGCAAGCTCACTTACTCACCCGCTAAAAATCTTGGTCAACAACGCCGGGATGACCAGTGTCACCGCACCCATGGCCACCACGGGTGAAAGCGCAGGAATTGATGACACTTCTCGAGCCTCCTTTGATGCGGCATTGGCGAGGAACTTAACTAGCGCATTTTCCGTGACAAAGGCCCTGCTCCCCCTGCTACGCGCAAACCGTCCCAGTCGGATCGTCATGGTGACAAGCGTCACCGGAGCGCTTATGGCGATGAAGAATGAAGTGTCCTACGCAACGGCCAAGGCAGGGCTCACGGGTTTGATGAGGGCGCTCGCACTTGATGAGGCGCAGGGTGAGATCACCGTCAATGCCGTTGCGCCAGGCTGGATAGCCACCGGTTCTCAAACCGAGTCTGAACAAGCCGAGGGCCGTGTGGTGCCCCTGCGCAGATCAGGAACGCCACGGGAGGTTGCTGCAGCAATAGCCTGGCTAGTCAGCCCGTCCGCAAGCTACATAACGGGTCAGACCATCGTCGTAGATGGCGGTAACACGATCGCAGAAGAGCGTCGATAATCGGATTTGAAATCCCGCACCAAGCCCGCAAGAACAGTAATAAGCGCACTGACCAAGAGCCAACTCTTAGGTTTTTGCTTTGGGAAAAACTTTCGGTAATGCTAATGCCCCCGTTATGGTGGCCCTTTCTAATGTGGCCCCAGAGAGAATTATCCCCGGCCGGGGAATAAGCCGGGAGTCGCGCTCAGCGCTAAAGCGATTACCCCCGCGAGAATCCAGACCCATCGGGAAAGGCTCTTTTTCGGGGGCTTCTTGGACGAGGACATGTGCTCTCCCTGAGGTCTGATGAGTGTTTCGGGCCACCAACTAATCGACCAGCCTACAAACAGAAAACAAGAGGAGGGACGAAACCTCCCACAGCGGGGGTAGAGCGCCCTCTTTAGGCCCTCCAACGTCGACTGTATCGATGACGGCTACGTGTGGCGCGCTGGCAACTTATCGCGTTCTACGGATGGGGCATCCACAATCAAACACCCTGACAACGGGTGCTAAGCCTCCCGGCGGTCTGAGCTAGTCGGCAAGGCCTGGGCAGGCGGCGGGGTCCCCTACTGCCAGTGAACCCGTGGGGCACAGGGCCCCCTCCAGGTTGGCATCCGTCAGGTTTGCACCTTCAAGGTGCGCTCCGGTCAGGTTCGCCCCTTCAAGGTGCGC
>ERZ888423.1179-NODE-1179-length-23690-cov-31.641464_pt1 | contig 23690 bp, 16 predicted proteins | sample MGYA00520523_ERZ888423 | MGnify/ENA primary metagenome ERZ888423 (study PRJEB32303, sample SAMEA104408611) | aquatic metagenome | biome: Brackish water; feature: Pelagic; material: water | place: Baltic Sea | collected 2014-06-08T10:24:00 | depth 30,27 m ...
GAGGTCTGAGGCATAGAGCATCAGCCACCAGATGTTGCGGATGGGGATGCTCATCACGCCATCAGCCGAGCAGGTCCTGCACGTGCTCGATCAGGGCCTCTGCCCGCTGACACCAGGCGACACGATCTAGGCCGAGCTCCTCCGGTTCATCGTCGTAGCGGCTCTGCACGGCAAAGGTGGTGAAGCCCCGCAGCGTCAGGAGCTGACTCACATCGACCCCGGCTTGCTCCAACAGCACGAGCAGACGGGCGATGTCATGGCTGTGGGGTGGTTTGACGCCCAGCTGTTGCAGCCAGGCCTTGGGGGTTTTCTCGAAGGTCTGTTGGAGGGCCCAGCCCCAGCTGGCCTCCTCCACATCTGGGTCCAGCAGCCTGCGGGCCATGCGCAGGTCGCGCTTGGCAATCCGCAGCAGCCGCTCGGCCTCAGACGCGGCCACTGAGCAGCACCCCGTCGCGGATGGCTTCCTGCACGAGGGATCCGGGTTGCTGGGCCCGACGAGCGGCCTCACTGCTGGAGTGGAGCACCAGATCCACCGAGAGATCGGGCTGGGCCACAGCGCCCCAAAGCTCGGCGAGCAGCGCAAAGCGGTCGCGGCTGGCCAGCCAGGCGTCTGGAGCGGTGATCAGCAGGTCCACGTCGGAATCAGGACCGGCTTCACCGCGGGCTCTGGAGCCGAACAGACGAACCTCAGCAGTTGGGATCAGCCGGCGGATCGCTGCCGCCATGCCAGAGAGGCGCTCCTCGATTGGTGCGGCAGGGGCCAGAGTCATGCCGCCATTCTGGAGCAGTCGGCCAGGCTCACCACCCCTCCAGCAAGCGGTCCGCCTCCCGCTCGGCTACATCGGGCGCATCGAACCAGTACTCGTGCAGCAGGGGCCGGAGCTCAGTGGCCACCACCTCGGCGAACCAGTCGCGACTGGAGCGGCCTTCCAGGCTCTGGTTGGGGGTGATGTAGCTATGGCCGATGCGGAAGGCTTTGCCGAGGCGGCTGTCGGCGCTGATGGTGCTGTTGAGCTGCTCCAGCCGTTGCTGGATCGTGTCGGCTGCAGTCGCCTCTAGCTGAATGGTGCCCACCACCCACTCGCGCCAGGCAGCGCCCAGGGATGGCTCCAGATCGACGAAGGCGAAGCGGCGGCGGAAGGCCATGTCCACCAGGGCCAGGGAGCGATCGGCGATGTTCATGGTGCCGATCACGTAGAGGTTCACCGGCACATGCACCGGACGGTGCACACCGTCGGGATCGGGGTAGCAGAGCTGCATGGCATCGCGGGGCGTGCGTTTGCCGGCCTCCAGCAACGTGAGCAGCTCCCCGAAGATCTGGGCGGGGTTGCCGCGGTTGATTTCTTCGATCACGAGCACGTGGATTTGGCTTGGGTTATCCAGGGCGCCCTTCACCATCTGCATGAACACCCCCTCATGCAGGGCAAGCCCGCCATTGGCGGTGGGCCTCCAGCCGCGCACAAAGTCTTCGTAGGAGAGGTTGGGGTGGAACTGCACCGAGCGCAGCTGGGGCTCCTGCACCAGATGACCCACCAGGGCCATGCCGAGGCGTCTGGCCAGCCAGGTTTTGCCGGTGCCCGGAGGGCCCTGCAGGATCAGGTTCTTCTTGTCGCGCAGGCGGCGCAGGATGCGCTCCAGCTCGCTGCGGGGCAGGAAGCAGCCATCGGAAAGGATGTCATCGATGCCGTAGGGCGTGAGCGGGATGACCGGCTCCACCACTGGGGTGTCGTCGACCTCACTGACGGCAGGCTCGTCGTCTGCTGATTCGTTGTCGTCCGTGTCTGTTCCGCTGGCGGTGTAGGACCAGGCCTCCAGCGAAAGCTCTGGGAAGGAGTGGATACTGAAGTCGGGCTCTTCGAAACGCTGTTTGAGCGCGTCGATCAGATTCAGATAGTCGGCAGCGCTGCAGTAACCCTTGGGGCCGTTGCGGCCGATGGGGAGGCGCAGTTTCTCACTGACGTAGTTCCGGACCTTGCCATCGAGGCTCGGGAAGCTCCAGGGACGGCACCAATAGAGGCCAAACGTGAGGTTCCAGGCCACCCAGGGGTGAGCCATGGCCGAATTGAAGTCGTAGCGGAAGGCGTCGATGGCGAGCTCGGTGTCGCCCTCGGCTACCGCCAGGCCGCTCTCGAACACCTGCCAGAGAAGATCGATCTGGGCGGGATCGCGGCTCTTGGCGTAGGGGAAAAACCAGGAGTTCAGGTTGTTGAGCACCGGGATGCCATCGAAATTCTCGGGCACGGGTTCCTGTACCCCGAGGAACTGGGCGATGGCAGCGGCGATCGCCTGGCGATTGCGGTCGCTGATGCCGCGGTTGAAGAGGCCGAACAGGGTGAAGGGGTCGATGTCCTGAATGAAGCCCTTGCTGCCGTCGGCGAACTGGTCGCCGCTGAGCAGGCCCAAGCCCTCCACGCTCGATTGGAGCTGCTGGAGGAATTCGATCAGGGGGCGGCGATCGGCGCGATGGCTGATCAGTCCATCGGCAATGGCTTGGTAGAAACGCGCCCAACGGAATCGCTTGTGTTGCCTTGGATCCGTGCCGAACCGTTCCCGCCAGAAGGGATCGTTGCAGAAACGGACGAAGTCCTGCGGCTTGTTCTGGAAGGCGAAATCGATCAGGGCATCGGTTTTCCAGTCGCCTGGGGTGACCTTCCAGATCGTTGCTTGGTACGTGTAAAAGTACCACTCACGGGCGGGACTGACGCGTTGCCAGTGCACGCGAAGGCGGCGGCCATCGCCCATGTTTTCGGCGATCACCCCGATGGCTTTGATCGCCATCACCGACACGGTATTGCCCCAGGTTTCAAAGGGAAGATCTCTCTTCCTGATGTAGGCCGCCTTGATGGCGATGCGCTCTCCGGTCTGCATCGCACGCACTTGTACCCGCACCTTGCTGTCGGCATCGAAACCGTGCTCCCAGATGCCTTCTTCGATGTAGAGATCGGTCTGGTCGACGCCGGCTGTCAGCGCCCCCACGAACCAGCAGGGGCCGCTGCCCAGACCAGATGCCGCAGAGATCCCACTCAGCATGGGAGACCAGCCCAAGGACCCAGGAACGAACGACTGAACAGCAACAGACCAAGTGCATAACTCGCCATTAGCGACGAGATAGGGGCTCTCTGTTTGCTTTCTCGTCTTTTTTGTCGAGTCATGGCTTCTTGGGAGTGGTTAGCGCTGCAGCAGGGTCAGGCGATGGCTGGCCTGAATCGGGCTCCATCGGTCTTCCGCTACGCCGGCTTCAGCCGCAAAGCGCGGCCAGTCGCGAACGGCAGAGATGACCTCCTCGGCGATGGCGTCCGCCCGGCCCCGCTTGAGCTGGGCGTTGCGGCCGGCGGCCAGGAGATCGGCCCGATCGAACTGATCGCGCTTGCCATTGACGGACATCTGGTGGGTGGCCGTCCAATCGCCATCAGGATTGAAGCTCCAGGTGATGTCAAAGGCGGGCGAAAGCGACCACTGGCCAGTGCGGTCCATCAGAAAGGCGATGTTCTTGACGTGATCATCCTGATTGCGGGCCACCAGATTGAACACCATGCGCCGGTACTGCTCTTCGAGATCCCGCATGGGCAACTGGAGTTGCCGCATCACCAGAAAAGCCTGTTCGTAGCTGTAGCTACCAGGTTCGTTGTAATCGAAGTGGGCCAGGGCTCCGAGCGACTGCATGTGGAGCTTGTTGCCGGCGTCATCGCGATCGAAGCGTCGTGTCATGAAATGCTGCCGGCCGTTCTCTGCCAGAAGACGGCAATCAGTAATGGTGATCCCTGCAGCCAGGGCCATTTGGCTGTAGGCCAGTTCAATCAGGCCATAGCCCTGGGGATCCTCCAGCTCCTTGTCTTTGTTGCCGCTCACCCCATCGAACTTCAGCAACCAGTGGGTAAAGCCTGGCGGAGCAGCCAGGTGGCCGGAGCGCACCTCGCCGGTGCTGGGGTTCCAGGCGATCAAGGCCTTGGCTCTGGCGCCTCCGGCCGAGGTGCCCACGCGCAGAATCGTCTGCAGGGCTTCCTCCCGTTCTGGCCCTGCGAGGGAGGTGGTCCATCCCTCGTGGCGGGAGAGGATCTCGGAAGCCAGATCCACGAGCTCGGCCAGTTGGATGGGTCCGCTGGCTTCAGGGCTGGGACCCTGGGCGGGGACGAACTCCAGGCCCCCCATGCCGCGCTGGCCGGTGTAACAGAGCCGCTCAACCGCATCGAAGCTCTCCTGTGTGCGGCCCTGGCGTGCCAACCAGGTGTTGATCAGGTTCTTGCCGAAACGATCCGGCAGGGAATCGGCCAGAAGGCCCGGCAGGCCGTGAAAGGTACGCGCTGAGAGTTCAGGAAAGCTGTACACCCGATCAGCCAAGGGCATCGTCAATGGCGCCAGTTGGATGCCGCTGGCGAGGAAGGCCGGGTCGTACTCGAAGGAAGCGACACCGGTTGATCCCGTGAGGGCCACGGCACCGATGCGTGTTCCCCAGAGTTCGACGGCCGCAACGGTCATGGCTGGCCCCAGGCCCAGGAGCTGGCCGGTTTGGCGACGCGGCGGCGGCTGGCGCGTTTGCGCGTGGATTGCTGCTGCTCCAGCAAGGCCAGGGGTGAAGCTTGGGGCTCGGGAAGCAACAGCTCCAGCCTCTCCAGAAGATCCAGCTGTCGCAGCACGCGCAGAAACAGCGAGAGCTGGGTGGCTGCAGCACCGGCTTCCAGGCGCTCCAGCGTGCGCTTGGAGATACCGGCCTGCTCCGCCAGCTGGGCCTGGCTGAGGTTGCGCTCCAGGCGCAGCCGCGCGATGCGCTGCCCAAGCTCCTGCAGGAGTGCCTCATCGCTCATCAGGCGCTGGATGGGCATGGCATGAGGGCAGTGAGTCGCCACCTTTGGCGAACTAGATAATACTGGCAGGCTCTTCTCGTCTTATCAGTCGAATCAATAAGGTCGGCCTTCCTCGTTGAGGCAGCCTTGATGGCAATGCGCTCGCCGGTCTGCATCGAGCGCACCTGGGCCAGCACCCTGCTGTTGTCGCGGAAGTCGTGCTCCCAGATGCCTTCACCGATGAAACGGTCGGTTTGATCGTCGCCACGGTTGATCATGGCGCCGACGAACCAACAGGGACTTGATGATGCTCTCTCCATAGTAATCACAACCAGCGGAGCCAATGCAGATAATTTAAGATGATTGACTATTGCATAACACAATTTTCACTACTTGCACACGCGGCCAACCTAAGGAGTAGCAGTTTGCCCACACACCGTGACCAAGCATTTAAAGGCTGCGACCAAGTCCTGAGCCTTTAATGAGGGGTCAAAGCTAAGGTAATTATCCTGATGCAAGGTGGTCATAAGAGATGCCAGTTTCAGAGACATTCTCTTATTGATGTCGCTAGCAGTCTCATCAAGCAAGCGCTTGATTTGACGAACGTTCTTGGAAGAAGGCGTTAGGAGCTTTTTCCCATCAACTGAGGATTTCAAAAATTGTCGAAGCTTGATGGCATCTGACTCGGTAATCACGCCAAGGTTGTGAACAAGCGTGTGCCTTAACTGAAAAATTGCAGAGATTTGCCTTGATCGCATCAACTCCTCTTCCGATCCGTGCCCCTTCTTCATCGGGAAGACGTAGAATTTACCACCTGCTTCAAAGGGATCTGCAAGCAAACCCCTAAATTTATCATTCACACGAGGACAACTTAGCCATGTATCTGCTTCGCAAAGAGCATTGCCCACGGTTTCGGCCTTGAAATGAGCGGCTGCGACGCTTCCCTTCAATGAAAACTCATCAAGCCTTCCATCAAGAGAAAACCCAGAGAGCTCATTAACGCAAACCACGGCAAGCTCCTTCAAAAACCTCTCAAAAGCACCTACCAGATTGGCCAAAGCCATTCCATGGAGCCTACTCATGTGACGATCAAACGGCTTGGAGTAATGGTTGACTCTAGCTACATTTCTATCCATGTATAAGACTAAGTTCCAGGCATCGTTTGCCGATCTCCTGTAGTGTTCCCAAGGCGAAGAAGATTCTAGCGGCAAGTCTCCTGAATTAGAAGCTGTGTCCAGGATTGCTTGATTAAAGTCGATCGGAGGCATTGCCATTTCAGCTGTCCTCAGGTAGGTCCTCGGAAAGGACCCAGGCATCTTCGGGACCCTGGTCTTCCCAATAAAGCGAAAACGAGATAAATTGATCGGAATCTCCAGGTGAAACCGGAAAACGCAGTATGGCTTTATCCAGAGTCCTTTCGCTTAGCCCTTCATCAGAGTCCGGAACTTGGATTTGCAAGACTTGATTAATGTCATGGAGTGTAGTCGCCAAGTCTTCGGTGGAGCATGGAAAGTCGAGCTTTGCCGAAAGCGTCTCTTCCCCATCGACGCTCCATAACTTATCGGGAACATTTCTGCGCAACCAATTCGCAAAGTCCTGCGAGGAGATTGGGGAAAAGCGTGAAGTCGCTGGCGGAGTAATCATGAGAAAGAAGGCATTAGAGGAAACTCTGAATGGCCATGTGGACTGTCTTGTATCAGTCTAGCGCTGATCCACATTTCTGAGAACGTCAGTCACGTGATGATAGCTTCAGGCCAATGAGATGAAATTGAAAACCGTGACCCCTCTCACCCACCCCCAAGCAACCGATCCCAGGCCTCCAGCACCAACCGCTGGGTGCGGTACTCGCCGAACTGACGGATCTCGTTGTTCTTGAGAACGCGGAAGGTTTCGCTGGGGTAATCGGGGCCCATCACATCGGCGGGATCGAGGATGTAGCGCAGCTCATCGCGAGTGAGGCCGTAGAGGTGGGCGAAGATGGCATCGAGTTCAGCCCGCAGCAGGGCGCGGCGATCGGGATCGAAGCGGAAGGGTGGGCCGTCGTAGCCGAGGTCCTCGGCCCAGGGCTTCAGGTCGTGGGCGGTGTAGGTGAGTTCAAGGACGTGGGGCTGGATGAAATCTATCGTCGATCCCGTGAATGCACATGGGGGCGGAACTGGGAACTGCTTCACATAATTGTGAGTCATGTTCGTTCCGCCCACTTTTTGGCGAACAGCGAAATCAAAGGCTAACGAGCCAAGAAGTGCCTGGAAAGCTGCCAGCAGTGGTCCACCTCCATTGGCAAAAAATACAGTGGATGAATGCCCAACTCCTCCAATTGGCATTGTGTTCGAGATAAATGTCCGTTCATTTGTTGTACTTGCAATGTTTCGCCACCCCATCAGCCACTGTCGATCCCACCCCTGTGCCTTTAGCCGCGCCTGCACTTCCAAGCGATCCACCCAGTAGCGAGGCATGATCTGCAAGCCGGGATTGTGCTTCTCACCCAGCGTCACATCACGGCTAGTGCCATCGCCCTCATAAGTAGCCCGCCGATGGTCATAGTGATGGATCAGCTTGGCTTCGTAGAGGGGCAGGCGATCGGGTGCCGGCTCGTCGAAGAACAGATGGCTGTCGTTCGACATGTGGAACATCGTCATGAACTTGATGCCCCAGGGATTGCCCTGCTGCCCCAGTGCTTCATCAATCAACACCGGCACGCGGCCGTAGATCTTCTTCGTGAGCTCTGCATCCATCTGGCTGCGGAACACCGGACAGGTGCGAGTGTTGGGACTTAGCAGAGTGATGTCGCTGGCCGAAAGGCTGAAGAAGCGATCTGCTTGGCTCAACTGAGGGAAGTAGCGTATGTAAAAGCAGTACTGGGCTGAGCCATCCTGTTTATTATTGATGCGCAGTGTGAGAACGCAAAACTTATAGGCGTGGTGCACCTCGCGGAAAATAAATGACTCGTTCTCGAATGAAATGAGTGATACGAGCTGTCCACTCCCGCTGATTGCATCGAAAAACGCCTTGGTGCTGTTGTCAGTCGCGATACCAGTAGGCACGATCAGACCAGCCCGCCCGGCCGGGCCAATCAGGTTCAGGAAGAGCTCGGAGAACAGGGCATAGGTGTTCAGATCACCCACCGCAGTGAGGCCAAATCGACTGGAGCCGCGGATGAACTCGCCGCTGCCCTCTGCTTCCCGCTTGGCGAGCTCGAACTCCTGGACCAGTCGCCGATCCACCTCCGAGGCTTCTGGTGCTCTCAGGGCCTGAATCAGCCGCTCCCGTGCGGCCTTGTTCGGCGCCGTGGCAATGGCCTCTGATCGCGCTGCGAAGAATTCCTTCTCCTGCAGCTTGATCCGCTCCCAGGGCGGGTTGCCCAGCAGGCAATCAAAACCTCCAGCGCGCATCACATCCGGAAAGGCCAGATGCCAGTGCAGGAAGCGAAAGTCGTCCGCTGCCCTGGCAACCGCTTCCGCCATCGAGCTTGAAAGCTCTGCCCCCCGCTGGATGGCATCCAGGTTCTGGGACACGGGCACCAGATGCTCCTTGCCTTCCTGCTTGGGCAGGAAGAAGGCGGCGGTGTAGGCATCGGCCCTCTGCAGCTCCTGGCGGATGGCTGGATCGTTGCGCCAGGCCTGATAGGCCCGTTCTTTGCGGCGCACCGCCGCCAGATCGTTTTCCTCGATCGCCTCGAAACCCGCGGCGCTCGGCAGCGCCTGCGTCATCGCATTGGCCGTGAAGAGATCCGCCTGGCCTTTCACCACAAACGTCTGATTGGTCTTCTTCAGGCTGGTGCAGACCTTCTTGTCATCGCCAGTGAGGGGCTTGTAGGCACCATCGGGGATGCCGGCCTCCAGCACCTGGGGATCGAACACGCCCACCAGCGAATCGCCGCACTGGATGTGGGCATCGAGGAAGCCCAGGGGCTTGCCCGGCTCAATCGCCTCCATCCACAGCGCCACCTTGCACAGCTCCACTGCCATCGGGTTCTTGTCGACTCCGTAGAGGCACTTCGCCACCACCTCACGCAGGCAGTGGCGGCGGAGGTCTTCGCTGGGTTCGTCATCGCCGGCCTCCACCCGCGCCAGCTCCAGTGCCAACCGCCGTGCCGCCGCCAGCAGGAAATGGCCGCTGCCGCAGGCGGGATCGAGCACCTGGATCGCCAGCAGGGCTTCTCTCTTCTCCTGCCGTGTGGTGGCGTTGCTGAGCCGATCGCGGATCACCGGCAGGAGGGCCGAGAGGATCAGCAACCGCACCAGGTCTTCTGGGGTGTAGTAGCTGCCGCTGGTCTTGCGTTCGCTGCCGGCCACCCCGCCGAGAGAGAAACGCAGGCTGGCGCCGCTGCCACTGATCTGCGGGTGCAGCTCCAGCAGGCTTTCGTAGACGCTGCCGAACTCTTCGGTGTTCAGCGCCTGGTAGTTGATGCGGGTGCGGCTCTGGCTCTGCTCGTCGTAGAACCAGCCGATCGCCCGCACCGCTTCCAGCAGCGCTGCATTGCTGAGGTGCGCCGTGTCGAGATCGGGGCAGCGATCCTCTTCAAAGAGGCCTCCCAACGCCGGCAGCCCGAGGCTGGAGCCCTCCGGATTCCGGAGCTGCTCGAACACCAGCTTCTGCAGCAGCCACAGATCACCGTGCTGGTGCTCGTGCGCACCGCTTTTGATCGCCAGATCGCGCAGCCGGCTGAGGCTGTAGCCCTGGTGATAAATCAGCCTCAACTCCAGCGGCACCTCAGCGGCAAACAACAGGTTGCGATCTTCCGCCACGCACAGGAACAGCAGGCGGTACACCAGCCGCAGCAGCTGCCGGAAGAAGGCCTGGGTGCTCAACTCACCGCTCTGCAACCTGGCCACCAGCTCGCCATTGGCCGGGTGCTGCAGCACCCCCTGGCCCACCGCCTCCAAGGCTGCCTGCACGCCATCGCGCAGCTTGTTCAGTGCACGCTCGCCGCTCTGCTGCCCCGCTGCCTTCCAGCCATCCAGCACACAGCGGCCCTCGCCGTTGCGCTGGAAGCGGCTGGCGTGCAGCAGCAGCCACACCACCGCAAACTCATCAAACAGGCCGCCGCTGAGGATGTCGCCGATCTCCACCTGCACGTAGGCCGGTTTCACCAGGGCCGGGTTGTCGTGCAGCAGCCGCAGGCTGGTGCCATTGCCCACCAGGCCCCAGTTGGAGCTGTCGTCGGCATTGAGGCATTCCTGCAGGCAGCTGTGCGGTGAGCGCTTGCGGCCCTCCTGGCCGAACTGCGGGTGGCCCCGGTCGAGCTCGTCGGTGGGCAGGCCCGTGAGCACCAGCGGCACCGCCGCCGAGAAGGCCTGGTGGCTGATCGGGAACTGGGCTTCTGCCACCTGGCGGGGCGGGCAGGGGACAAGATCGCTCCAGCCGAACACCTGCTCCAGCAACTGGCACGTGAACCACGGCGCCCAGGGCGTGCCCTCGCAGCGGCTGCGTAGTTCCTGGGCCTGCTGCCACAGCGCCCTGGCGCGGATCCAGGCCTGGTCCACCGCCACCTGCAGGCGCTGGTTCTTCTGCAGGCCGTAGTCGCTGGCCTTCTGGCCCGCTGCCTCCTGGCGGGCGATCTGCTCCAGCAACGACGCCGGCAGCAACCCGCCCACCAGCCGGATGGCGTTGAACTGCAGGGTGGCGCTGCGGCGGCGGGGCATGGGGGTCAGGCGATCCTCATGGGGCCGTCAGTCGTAGATCCGGCTGCGGTGGCCCAGCCGCACCACCAGCACCACCAAGCGCTGGTCGACCAATTCACAAACCAGGCGGTAATCGCCCACCCGGTAGCGCCACAATCCGGCCAACGGGCCTGTGAGTGCCTTGCCCCGTTCACGGGGATCGTTGGTTTCTTCCACAAGCCGCTGGAGGTAGGTCGCCAGCCTCTTGGCGGTGGCGCCATCGAGCTTGCGGAGCTGACGTTCGGCACCGCTCGAAAGTTCAACGGTCCAGGCCAAGGTCTTGCATCACCGCATCCAGTGGGCGAGTGCTGGATTCGCCCCGGTGCACCCGTTCGGCTTCCAGGGCACCGAGGTAGGCATCTTCCAGCTCATCCATGCCCTGACGGATTAACTCCTGCACATAGAAATCCTTGCTGCGACCGGTGGCCTGGGCGAGTTGCTCCAGGCGGTCTTCGATCTCGGGGTCGAGCTGGATGGTGGTGGTCATCGTCATGACTGCCGGTCTGAGTTTCACGCTAAGGGTGGTGGCCATTCACAGTTGCGGTGCCGGCAGCAGCACGAACAGGCCGATCACATCCACCGGCAGGCTGGGCTCACAGCGGAAGCGCATGCGCAGCGCGCCGCCGGTGCCCACCGCGGCCTGCCGCACACGGCGGTGATCGTCTTCCGCCTCGGCAGCCCGATCCAGCGCCAGGGTGCGCAGGTCGGCCTCCAGGGCCGGCAGCAGCTTGAGCGCCCGCTCCAGCTCCATCTGCCGCTGCCCCGGCTGCACGTTTCCCACGGCTGGCTGCTGCAACAGGGCCAGGGCTTCTGCCTCCGCCAACACCTGCAGCCCAACGGCCGCGCAGCGCACGGTGAGGCACTCCTCCACCAGCAGCGGCGGCATGGCCAGAAAGCCGGTGTCGGTGCGGCGCTCCTGGTTGATCTGGTGCCGCAGGCGCAGCAGCAGCAAGGTGGTGCGCTCGCTCACCCCCTGGGTGCGGATCACGGCGCTGCGGGCGGCCAGCTCAGGCTCCTCGCCGCTCAGGGCCCGCTCGGCCACAAACTCCGCCAGCTCCACCACCAGCGGATGGGAGCGTGTGAGCAGCTGGGCGCCATCGCGGCAGGGGGTGGTGGTGGCGAGGCTCAGCCGCCCCTCCAGGCCCTGGCTCTCCAGCCGTTCCCGCAACGCGCGCCGCTCCGGCGGGATCTCGGCCAGGTTGAACAGCCACGTCCCGCCAGCCGTTGCTGGTGCCGGCAACCGCAGGCGGGCGCAGGCCTCCACCAGCAGCCGTTCCACCGCAGTGTGGTCGCCGAGGGCCTCCTTGCTGCGCTGCCACTCCGGCAGCACCTCCTCGGGCTTGAGGCGCCGTTGGGCAAAGATCGTCTGCGTGCGCTTGGCGTTCTCCTTGGCGCTCTGCCACTGCTGATCGAGCGTGGCCTCCCAGCCCACCAGCGGCAGCACCTCGGGCATGCCCGGGGGCGTTGCCAGCCCCAGATCCAGCCCCAGCTGCTGCACTGATTCACCCAGCACATCGGCGAGCACCGCCTGGGTGATCGAGTTCATGTCGCCCGGCACTGGCACGCTCACGCCCAGTTCCTTGCGGATCACCTTCTCTTTGTTGAGGATCACCGCCAACACCCGCTCATCCACCGGGTTGCGGCGATTGGGGTCTTTGCAGGCCCCATGCAGCATCACGGCCCGCACGGTGTTGCGGGCCTGGCCAAAGCGATCCACCCGGCCTTCGCGTTGCTCATGGCGCGTGGGGTTCCAGCAGAGGTCGTAGTGGATCACCGCATCGAAACTGCGCTGCAGGTCGATCCCCTCCGAGAGGCAATCGGTGGCCACCAGCACCGGGGTTTTGGGTTTCTCCGGATCGAACGCCTCCGCCTCCAGCGCCGCAATCCGCTCCACCCGCTCCTCGGGCGGCAGCTCGCCGGTGACGGCCCGGACCACAGTGCTGCGCTTGGGCAGGGCGGCGGTGAGTTCTTCTGCCAGGTAGTGAGCGGTGGGGCGGAAGCGGCAGAAGATCACCGGCCGGTAGCCCTCGCCCAGCAGCTCCTGCACCTGCCGCACCAGTTGCCGCAGCTTGGGGTCCTTGCTGGGGCCCCTCAGACCCTCGGCTGTTTCGATCAGCTCCTCGAGATGAGCGCGATCGGCCTCCACCGCCAGATCGCCTCCCGGGGCGGTCTCCTCTTCTGACATCGCCTCATCGAGGCCGTCGAGCACTCCCTGGCTGGCGAGGGCCTCCAGCTCGCTGAGCTGCTGCTCTTCAGTGAAATCGCGGCCGTTGCCCTGCTCCAGGCCAGCCAGCTTGGTGCGCAGCGAGGCAGCTGCGGCCGCAGGGCTGCTGCTGATGCAACGCAGCAACGCCAACGCCGCCCACCAGCTCATGCGCTGCCGCAGCCGGCTCTGGCCGGCGCTGCGCTTGATCAGCGTGCGGGCGTACTCGAGCACGTCGTTGAACAGCGCTCCCCAGGCGCCGGTGAGCTCGTAGGTGGCTTCGCGGGTTTCGCGGTCGGGGAAGTCCGCTCCGTCACTGCCCCACTCCGCCCGGATGTCCTGGCGCCGACGCTGCACGAAGTGATCCCCAAGCTCGTCCCGCAGGGCATCGCGCCGTGATCCCTCGGGCATCGTGCCCAGCTCGGCAAATTTCGCATCCAGCAGCCCCAACAGGTGGTTGAATCCCTCGCTGTCGCCGCTGTGGGGGGTGGCGGTGAGCAGCACCACATGGCGATCCGGCCGTGCCGCCAGACCGCGCAACAGCTCATAGCGCTGGTGCCGGCCCCGCCCCTTGCCGGCGGTGCAGGTGTGGGCTTCATCGACGATCACGAAGTCACCGCAGCCGCGGATGAAGCCGTCGCGGTAGTCGTCGCGCTTGATGGTGTCGAGGCTCACCACCGTGAACGGATAGGCCTCAAACAGCGAGTGGCCCACCGGCAGGTCCTTGCTCAGTCGCCCCACCGTTCCGGGCCGCACCACTTCGGCGTCCAGCTGGAACTGCTGAGCCATGTCGCTGCGCCACTTCTCACACAGGTGCGGCGGGCAGATCACAGTGATGGTGCGGATCTCGCCGCGATCGAGGAGCTCGCGGGCGATCAGCAAGGCTTCCACCGTCTTGCCCAGGCCCACCTCATCGGCGATCAGCAGCCGCGTGACGCGCTGCTTGAGCGCCATCAGCAGCGGCACCAGCTGGTAGGCCCGCGGCTCCAGGGCCAGATTGCCGAGGCTGCGGAATGGCCCCGCGCCTGCGCGGAGCTTGAGCAGCAGGGCATCGCGCATCAGCAGGGCCGAGCTCTGCGAACCGCTCTGGCTCGCATCCGGCCAGGGGAAAGTGGCGGGCGTCACCTGGTGCCCCTCCAGCGGCAGGAACAGGGTGGCGATCTGCTGGTCGCCGCCGCCAAGGGGCCGCAGTTTGAGGGTGTTGGGCGCAGGGTTGGGCAGCACCACCCACTCACGGCCCCGGGCCCGCACGATCGAGCCGGGGGTGGTGGGTGCCGTTGGTGCCATGGGGGTGCTGGTCATGACGGCTGGCCTCCAGCGAGCTTGTCAGCGTGCTGGGCGAACACTGCCGCGATCTGCTCACCCAGGTCTGCGGCGGCACCGCGTGGCGCGGCCGCAGGCGGGTTTTCGCCATGGCCCTCGCCAAACAGCCAGCGGTATTCGTCGAACACCGCATCCCACTGGCGCGGGTCGTCTGCAAACACCACCACGTTGAGGCCGGCGGCATCGAGGGCCGAGCGCTTGCGCTCATCCAGCTGCTGCTGCAGCGGCTGCTTGTGGTGCGGACCGTCCACAAACACCAGCGCGGCCGCTTCCACGTAGGTGAAGTCAGGCACCACGTAGTGATCGGGCACCGGCGACTGGGCCTTATCCGGCAGCAGATAGCCCCGCTGCTGCAGGGTCTGCAGCCAGAGCCGCTCCAGCCCGCTCTGGCACACCTCCAGCAGTTGATCCAGCCGCTCGCTGCGCCCCGTGGTGCCTCCCTGGGCCACCACATCGGCGCGGGCCAGATCGAGCAGGAACTGCTTCAGGGAGGGGAGGCGCCGATCGATCAGCTCGTGGTCGCGCTGGTTGTTGTAGCTGAGCAGGCAGCGATAGCAGCCGGCTTCGCAGTCCTTGTCGGTGTCGTGGAGGTCGATCGCCTGTTGGGGCAGTAGCCCCTCCCACTTCCAGTGGCAGATCTCCAGGGCCTGGCGGCCCAGCTGCTGCATCGCCGTGGGGCTCTCCACCAGGCGGCTCAGCACCCCGGCACCGCCCTCCGCAGCCTCGTAGATCAACAGCGCTGAGGCGTTGGCCTCATTGGGCATCAATTCGGCTGCGAGCTCGCTGGGATCAAGCTGGAAGGCCACCTCGATGGCGCGCTTGAGGGCATAGCGCACCGAGATCAGGTCCCGGGCGGTCCACTCCTGGCGGAACTGCACCAGCAGGGCGTTCTTGCGGTCCTGCACATAGGGCGTGATCTTGACGTAGCCGTCTTCTGATTCGCTCTCGTCGTCGTCGCCGCCGGCGACCAGGTCCGACTCCTTGCCCCAGAGGCCTTTCACCGGATGGATCGGAAAGCCGATGTTGCCTGGATTCTCCCGCCGCCGCCGGCCCAGGTTGATGCGGCTGATCTGGGTGGCGGCGCCATAGCTGAGTGCCAGCAACGGCCGGCCTGCCACATTCACCTCGGCGATCGCCACCCGCACCTGGTTGTTCTCCTTGGGGAACTCGTAGGTGGTCAGCAACTCGTAGCCCAGCCGCTGGCGTTCTTCGTCGTCAGAGGTAATGCGCTCCGCCCGGCGCGTGGTGACCTGCTCAATCTGATAAAGAGATGGGATCTGAATGGCATTGCCATTGGGAGGGAGTTTGAGGGCGGCTCCGCAGTGGCAGCACACCTCTAACTCCGAATCGTCGCCGACGTGAGCATGGCCGCATGAACCACACAATCGGGCATTGCGGGTAGCCAGTGTTTTGGTGGTGGTGCTCGCCTGTTCCTGCAGGTTGAGGATCGCCCCACGCACCTTGTAGGTGTTGCCCTCGTGATAGATCAGCGAATGGGGGCCGAATTCACTGATGCCCACAAACCGCGGCCGGCTGAGGTAAGTGCCGCCATTCACCTGCTCGCGGCTGCCGGGGATGAAGGCCAGCAGCGGCAGCCGCGGGAAGTTGTAGCCCGGCATGAAGCCCTGGCTCGCCAGGTAGCGATAGGTGGTGAAGTCGCCATTGGTGCCCTGGGGGCCGCTGCGCTCGGCCAGCAGCAGACCCCGCTGCAGCAAGGCCGCCCGCTGGCGCTGCTCGGCGTTCTTCTGCTCCCGCGGCGGCAGCGCGTAATTGATCATGTCCTGGCCGGCCGACACCAACTGGCTGGTGACGGCATCGAGCAGGCCGCGCCAGCGGTTGAGTGAGCGGTCGAAATCGCGCGCCGTGCCATTGATCAGCCCCTCCAGCCAGCTCTCGGTGAGCCAGGGCGGCGGTGTGGCCCCCAGCCAGTTGTGGCGTTGGAGGTCATCGACGATGGACTGGCAGGCCCGCAGCGCCTCATCCCGTGCCTTGGGGTTGTCGAGTGCTTCTGCGATCTCGTTCACCACAGGCTTGAGCTCGGACTCGAGACCAACCAGCTCCTTCACCTTGCTGGGCAGGGCCTTGCCCGTGGCGGCCAGCCACAGGGCGCGGAAGTGGGCGATCAGCAGCTCTTCATTGGCGAGCTCAAGCGTGGGTGCACTCACGGCGCCGGACACCATGCGGGTGGGAGCCGAGAAGAAATATTGATCATGAGGCGAGGTAGCACCGCAGTAGCTCAACACCAGCGCTGGCTGACCGCTGCGCCCTGCCCGGCCGCTGCGCTGGGCATAGTTCGCCGGTGTGGGCGGCACGTTGCGCATGTACACGGTGTTGAGCGAGGAGATGTCCACGCCCAGCTCCATCGTTGGCGAGCAATAAAGCAGCCGGAGCTGCGCTTCTCGGAAGGCCTCCTCCCGCTTCTCCCGCTCCAGTGCATCCACCTGGGCGGTGTGCTCGCGAGCCAGCAGGGTCTGCAGAAAGGGCCGGCCCTGCCCACTCAAGGTGGTGGCCAGATCGTTGTAGAGGTTGCGGAAGTAATCGTTCACCGGCCCACGGCGTCCGGAGCCCTGGCGTTGTTTCAACAGCGCTGCGTGGTACTCGTCTTGAGGCGCTGCATCCGTATTGCACAGCATCCAGCGCAGGGCACTGCTGCTGAGTCGCCAGCCGTTCTTGCTCTCGCCGCTGCCGCGCCGGCTCAGGCGTAGATCCACCTGCTTGACCAGGTGATAGCGCGCCAGGACGGTGACCAGCCCGACGGTGATCTCCTGGTAGAGCGCCTCATCCCATTTCAGACCCGCATGCAGCTCCTCCAGAGAGAGCCAGCGCTCCCGTGCCTTGAGCCAGCGGCCGAATTCACCGCGCAGCGACAGCCCCTCCAGACCGCGGAACTCCCGGCCCCGGGCATCGCGCGGCACTGTTTCAAACACCACACTGCGCGCCAGTTCGCCCTTTTCATCAGCACCGATCGCCCACACCTCTTCCAGCTCAGAGGCGGCACGGCGCCGCCGCTCGAACTCCTCGGCAAACAGCACGTTGGTTTCGATCGCCAGCCGCTCCCGCAGTTCCTCGAGCAGGCGGTGGCAGATCAGATAACGCTCGATGGCTGAGCACTGCGCCAGCAGGGGATGCTGATCCGCCCATTGGCCCTCGTCTTCCACGCAGTTCACCAGCTCGGCGTAGTCGACCTCCAGCAGTTGCAGTTGTTCCAGGTTGGGGTTGGTGAGCCGCCAGCCGCGGCGCAGATCCACCACCAGCCGGTACTCAAGAACCTCACGCAGGGCCTTGCGGAACTTGCCCTCTGCCGCCGGCACAATGTCCTTCTGCTCAATGAAGTCGTCGGCCTCCAGCCGCAGCGCTTTCTCGGTTTCCTGGGCCAGGGTTTCCAGGCTCAGCTCCTGCTCCGGTTGGGCCTGCAGTGCTGCCACCAAGCCGGCGCGCAGCTGCAGCACCCGCATGAAGTCGTTGAAGTGGCCGGCCTGCAGGGAGGCGTCCTGGCGATTGTCACTGAAGGCCAGCAGTTTGCGGGCGTTGTCGGGTAGCTCGTTGGCCGGGAAGTTGAGCAGCTGCCGCAGCACCGACAGGCTCAACGTGGTGGTGGCGGAACTGCGGCCCTCAGAGCTCAGGCCGACCAGCTTGCGGAAATCGCTGCCCCGCGCGCTGTGCTCCACACCGCAGGTGGGGCAGAAGCGGAAGCTGCCGCTCAGGAACCACCCCGGCAGCCCGTCGGTGCTGGACAGGCCATCGGGGCGGAAGCGGCAGGGTACCGGCGCTGATTTGCGGTAGTGCTGACGCAGCACCAACTCGCCGTCCTTGCCCGGCTCCAACCAGCCATCGGGGTAGTTGGCCTTCTCGGGCTCATCGATGGAATACAGCCCCGCCGCATCGGGCATGAAGTAGCCATGGATCACCTCCTTGTCGCTGGAGCTGGTCTGGTCGCCGAAGTCGCGCGGCTCCAGCCGCACCGGCCGCTTGCTCTGCAGGTGGGCCCACACCGGATGAAAGTCCTGGCCGCAGCTGCGGCAGAACACCAGCGGGAACAGAAGAGCCTGACGGTCGCTGCCCGGCCGGTAGATCTGACCCTTGAGCGTGGGATGGCGTGACCACGGTGGCTCCAGGGTGCAGTAGATGTCGCCACCGGCCGAGACGAACTGGTGCAGGCGGAAGGCAAAGAACCTCCTGTTCGGTGCCACCTCCACCTGATACGCCGCCAGCAGGAACTCCCGCAGACGATTGCGAGCCTGCTGGGGATCGACCCCACTGAGCTGAGCGAGCTCTTCTGCCGCAATCCGGAACGCCTTGGGGTTGGAGCGAACCCACTTGCCATCCGGCATGTCGTCTTCTCGCCGCAGCCCCAGCCGCAGCTCCACCCAGCGAGCCAGGGGGTGACGGCGCAGGCTCTCGCCGTCCCCAACAGCCACGTCTCCCGCCAGGGCCTGGCGTAGCTCGTCGGCGCTGGGCAGCTCGCCTGCTGTGACCCGCTCCAGCGTCTCGGTCACCACGTTGTCAGCTGGAATCGTGGTGCCGAACAACTTGCTCGCCACCGATGCCACCAGGGTGTTGCGCTCTTCCGCGCTGCCCTCACTGGCCATGGTGGCTGAGGTGCCGATGCAAAGCAGCTTGTTTTCGGGTGACAGGCGTTGCCGAACACGGCGCACCAACATCGCTACATCCGCCCCCTGCCGGCCGCGATAGGTGTGCAGCTCGTCAAGCACCAGGAACTCCAAGCCCTGCGCCGCGCGTATTACCTGCTGATCCAGCGGGTTCTGACGCGTGAGGATGTACTCCAGCATCACGTAGTTCGTGAGCAGAATGTCGGGGGGATTGTTCTGGATCTTCTCCCGCTCTTCCGCTGATTCCTGCCCTGTGTAGCGGGCAAAGGTGACTCGCTCAGACCCCTTTGGGTAGCCCAGGCAGAGGTACTTCTCCAGCTCCTTGAACTGGCTGTTGCACAGGGCGTTCATCGGGTAGATGACGATCGCCCGTATCCGCTTTCTGGTATCGCCGGACTCCTTGGCTTCGATGATGCGCTGCACCATCGGCAGGATGTAGCCGATCGATTTCCCCGAGCTGGTGCCGGTGGTGATGACCACGCAGCCACCTGCCAGCACGATCTTGAGGGACTCCAGCTGGTGGAGGTGCAGCTGTAGCTCCTGGCCTTCGCCGTTCTCTTTCCCCCAGCGGAAGATCTGCCGGCACTCGGGGTGCAGCAGGCCCTGCTCTACCAACTGGCCAATGCTCCCCCCGTCCACGAAGCTGGGGTTGAGCTGGATCAGGGGTGAGGGCCAGTACTCCTCGTCCCCATAGCGGTCGTCCACGAAATCGCGGATGTCGTCCGCACGGAGTGTGGTGAAGCTGCGGCTGAACTGCCCGTAGTCCTCGACGACCCGGTCGCGGAAGGAGAAAACGTCCATCAGCGGGCGGCCTCCGAGGGGTGGGGCGGCCGGGGTGACATCGAGGTTCTGAAAAGCCTCCCAGCAGTCTGCAGCGACATGAGGCTGTTGGGAACCGCTAGCGACCTCCATTGATCTTGAATCTGCATCGCTATGCACCTGGCGCATACTTCTGAGCCGGGCTGTAGACCAACCGCTCGGCGGTGTGGGCCAGCACCGCCTGCTGCCGCCAGCCCTCCGGCAACACCAGCCACAGCGGCACGCTGATCGGTGCGGGCTGGGCCAGCCGGGTGAGCGGCTGCCACCAATCAGCAGGCGCCACCTGGGGGAAGGGCATCGCCAGGCCGGCTTGCTGCAGGCGTGCCAGCCACTGGGCCGGTGTGTGGCAGGCGTTGCCGGCGGTCTTGAGCGAGAAGCCGCGCTGCAGCAACGCCTGCTGCAGACCTTCCGCCACTGCCCGATTCGGCACCAGCACCTCCGGCTGGTCGCCATTGGAATGGGGATGGCGACCTGAGACCGCCAGATCGAGCGAAACCGCGCCCAGAGGCAACAGCTCCAGCTCCTTTGCATCTGGCGGCTCCTCTACCTGAAACTCCAACCCCGACACCAGGGCGCCATCCAGCACCCCCTGGCGCACCAGCTCCAGCCAGCCGTCCAGCGGCCGGAACCGCGGCGGTGCTGGTAGCAACCAGCTGCAGCCCGCCAACAGCGGCTGAAGGATCACATCGGCGCCCAGCCGTGCCACGCCGGCTGAGAAGCGATGGGCGCGGCAACCCAGGCGCAGCAGCCGCATCGCGGTGGAGGTGCCGTAGCGACAGCCCAGCTGGCGGCGGCGGTTCACCTGCAGGTTGAAGTCATCAGCCAGGAGCCTGCTGCGGCGGCTCACAGTTGGCTGGCTGAGCCCGCAGACGCGGCCGGCCTCCAGGGTGGTGCCGCTGATCTCCAGCAGATCCAGCAGGCGGATGTCCTGCAGCAGGGCCGGCAGGCGGTAGCGGTGGGCAGGTTTGGGGACCACCGCAGCGGAGATGTCCATCGGGGAGCTCTGGGGCACTGCTGGAAGCTTCTGGTCCCTGTGCTCCATTCAGACACTTTCTTGTGCGAAAGAGCAGCAGGGTCTGGCTTAACCCTTGTTGTAACTGGGAATCTGATTTGCTTTTTCGCAGCAAGCGCTTGCTTCTGCACCCGTTTGCGGTCAGCCTGCGGCGATGACCACTCCCCCCTCCCAGCCCCTGCGCTGCCACCTGCTGATCGGCCCGCCGGCCAGCGGCAAAACCACCCTGGCCGGTGTGCTGGCGGAACTCACCGGTGCCGTGGTGCTCTCCACCGATGTGGTGCGCGGCGAGCTCTTCGGGGATGCAGCCGTGCAGGGCCCTTGGCGCGACATCGAGGCCCTGCTGCACCAACGCATCCGCGAGTCGGTGGCGGCCGGGGTGCCGGTGATTGTGGATGCCACCCACGCCCGCCGCCCCTGGCGCCTGGCGATCACCCAGGCCCTGGGCCTGCCCGCGCCGGTGGAGTGGATCGGCTGGTGGCTCTACACCCCCCTGGGTACGTGCCTGCAGTGGAACCAGACCCGCAAGCGACTGGTGCCCGAGCCAGTGATCCGCGAGATGGCCGCCGCCCTGGCCGATCCGGTGTTCGGTCCATCCCGAGCGGAGGGCTTTGCGGCGGTGGTGGCGGTGGTGCCCACCCACCAGCGCGAGCTGGCGCCCCTCCTGCGCGATGAGCTCGCCCGCCTCGATCACCGCATCCGCTCGGCCCGCAACCGCGAGAAGCACTTCGCCCTGCATGGCTACTCCCGGCTGCTGGATCTCGAGCGGCTCCTCTACCTACTCAGGCTGCTGAACACCTACCCCGAGCTCTCCGCCGCCGATCCAGCCACCCGCGCCGAGCTGGAGGCGATCGTGTCTCCCCTGCCGGAGGGCGACCTGGCGGATCAGGCCGCCGCCTACCTGCGCCGGCTGCACGGCGAGTGTTACGGCGAGAGCACAGCGATCCGGGGGGATCTGGAGTGGCTGGACGCCAACAGCTTCTGCCAGGGCGAGCCCTCGCTCGCCCCGATCCAGCCGCCACCGCCAGTGCCTCTGCAGCCAGGGGATCCCTGGCCTGGTGGGGTGCACGGTGGCTTCCCGCCTCTGGGCGATGCGCCGGTGCTTCAGCGGGTGTTCACCCTGCTGCGCCACCTGCTGCAGCAACCCTTTGATCGGGAAGCCGGCACCCCCCTGCCGGAGCATCTGATCGCCCAACTCGAAACCATCCCCGGCGCCTACCTCGCCGGTGAGGCGGCCACCCTGCGCAAGGACCTTGAGAAGCTGCTCACCCCCTACGGCTTCCGCAGCCGCAACGACAACGTGCGCCATGGCTATGCCATCGGCACCGCCCTGCTCTCGGCCCACCGGCTGCGCGAGATCCATGGGGTGGTGAGCCAGGCCGCGGGCCGCCTGGCGGATCCCACCGCCCAGGATCTGCTCGCCGAACTGGAGCAACGGCTCCAATGGGGAGGCCTGGCGCTCGACACGGCAACCCCGGTGCGGGCGTTCGCCAACCGCTCGATCGTGAGCAGCGCCCTGGTGCGGCCCGATTCCTTGGCCGCCGAACGCCAAGCCGAAGCCCTGGAAACGGCGATCGTGGAGCGGCGCCGCATCGAGCTGGAGCGCTACGTGTCGGTGGGCTCCTTCGCGGACAGCCCCAGTGGCTCGTTTCGCGTGTGGCCATTGCAGCTGCTGTTTCACAACATCGGCTGGTATCTCGTCTACGAAGAGGACGCCATCGGTACCTCTGAAGGCCTGATCCGCAGCGAACGCATCGACCGCCTGGCCCTGCGCCGCAGTGAGCGGGGCAACCGCCGCGGTGATGACGTCCACGCCCAGGCCCTCAAGCGACTGGAGTTGCTGTTGCACCACAGCGGCGGCATCTACTTCGGCGACAACCTGGAGGCCCAGCTGCGGCTGGCCAGTCCCAACCCTCGGCTGCGGGCCAAGCACCTGGTAACAATGCGCTTTTGCTGCCAGGGCTGGTGCTTTGCCTTCATCCGCGAGGGTCTGCAGCGCTACCCGATCGAGCACACCCGCTTCTCCAAGCCCCTGCCCGGCGAGCACTGGTGGCACCATCCCAACGCGCCGCATGTGCTCGAACCCGGCAGCCCCAGTGACACCCACCCCTATCCGGTGGAGCTCGACTTGCCCCCCTGGACCGTGGAGCGCGACATCGACCTGCGCAACTGGCTGTTCGGCTTTGGCGCCGGCATCCGCATCGACAGCCCCGAGGCCCTGAGGGACGAGCACCGCCGGAAGTTGGAGACTGCCCTCGCGGTGTATCAGGCCGTCTGAAACGGCTGGAACCTCAGTTGAGCGAGCGGGCCCGGCGCTGCTTGCGGGAGGCCTGCTCGATCGTCTTGAGCTCCTCGGCCTCTTCCTGCAACTCACCGGCGAGGGCATCCAGGTCGTCTGCGGCGTCGCGCAGCTGGCTGCTCAGCTTGAGGCCTTGCTCAATCGAGGCGCTGTAGGCCGCTGCCGCCTGATCAATCTCGGCGAACAGCTCTTTGTATTCCTCCGGTGGGTTCCGGTCCCACTCGTCCATGGCGACCGCCGCCTGCTCCAGGACCCCCAAGGCGGAGCGCCAGCTGGCCTTGAGGCGGAAATCGAGATGGCGCAGATCCACGTTGGCTCGCTTGAGCTCCTTGGTGCTGGAGACCTTTGCCAGGGCCAAGACCTGGCGCTTGAGGTCGGCCAGCGAGGGTTCCTTCTGCCGCGCAGACCTGGCTTGAGCCGGCGCCTTGGCGGTTGCCTTGGCCGCTGCCTTGGCTTTGGCGACTGGCTTGGCTCCTTTCACTGCAGGGGAAGACTTGCGGGGCATCGTGCTCACTCAGCGAGGTCCAGCCCCAGCTGCTCACCGCCGCGCAGTTGCTCCAGCTCCCGCCGCAGGGCCTGGCTGGTCTGCCGTTCGATCCTGAGGGCTTCGCTCAGCTCATCGCGCTCCCGCCGGTAGCGGTTGGTGTGGGCGACGCGGCCACCGAGGCTCTGGTTGTTCTTGGCCAGTTGCTTGCGGCGCTCCACCTCCGCTTCGAAAGCGCGCTGCAGCGCATCGAGCTCCTTGCGCAACTGGCTTTCAGCCTTGGATTGCTGCTGCTCCGTTCGCAGAGCCTCGTTCTCTGCTTGCAGGGCATTGATCCGTGACCGCAGGCGAAGGATGGTGCCATCCTTTCCTTTGAGGATGTCTTTGAGCTTGCTGATGAGGGCCAGTAACCCTCTCTCCTTCTGGCGGTGATCGAGGGCTTGTTCTTCACATTGGCGGGCATAGTCGCGCTAGAACCCTGTACGGCGCTGCAGCA
>ERZ888423.1180-NODE-1180-length-23686-cov-5.638187_pt1 | contig 23686 bp, 25 predicted proteins | sample MGYA00520523_ERZ888423 | MGnify/ENA primary metagenome ERZ888423 (study PRJEB32303, sample SAMEA104408611) | aquatic metagenome | biome: Brackish water; feature: Pelagic; material: water | place: Baltic Sea | collected 2014-06-08T10:24:00 | depth 30,27 m ...
AGGGAGGTGAAAGCAAGGACAGGACAGAGGAAAGTGAGAACAAGGACCACACCAAGGTGCCTGGCAAGACCCACAATGGGACGACCACCGAGGACCTCGCCGAGGACGGGCGCGCGGCCATGGCGGCCGAAGCCGATCGGTCGGTGTGGCAACGCATCATCAGTGGCCTCGGCTCGCTCGATCGGTTGCTGTCGGGCGAGGCACGCGAAGACTTCCAGAGCATCGCCCACGACATTCTGGCCCCGGCCCTGGCCGGACTCGGGCTCTCGAGCCTTCCCGCGGACGATGACCGGACCCGCCAGTTGCGGGGCGACCTGATCCGCGCCATGGGCACCCTGGCCAACGACCTCGAGATCCAGCAGGAAGCCCAGCGCACCGTAGCCGAGGGCCGACGGAACCCCGAACTGGTCGATGCTGCCATCATGGCGGCCGCCGTCGAGGTGACCGCCAGCGTCGGCGATGAGGCCGACTTCGAGGATTTTCGAGCACTGTCGGCGGCAGCCGAGACCCCGCAGGAGGAGTTGCGCTACCTGTATTCGCTGGCCGACTTCCCTGACCCCGACTTGGTTGCTCGCCTGTATCCGTCGATCCTCGACGGTGAGATTCGGACACAGAACGCTCCGTTCTGGCTGCGTCGGGCCCTGGCCAATCGGGCCGTGGGCCCCGACACCTGGCGGTTCATCGTCGACAACTGGGATGCCCTGGTCGCGGCCTTCCCCAGTAGTTCGATCACCCGCATGGTCGATGGTGTCACCACGTTCACCGAACCGGACGACGTCCGTGACGTTGCCGCGTTCTTCGCAGCCCACCCCGTCCCCCAGGGGGCCAAGACGTTGTCCCAGATTCTCGAGCGGCAACGGGTCGGTGCTGCGTTGCGGGCACGCGAAGCGCATCGACTCGCCCAGACGATCACGCCCTGATGCCGGTCCGCCTCGCCCGTCCCCCGTTCACGCCCTCTGCGCTTCAGGTCTGGGCCGTCGAGGACACGTCGATCCAGCTCACCTGGGGATCGCTGCCGGCGGGGCCCATTCGAGTCTCGGCCCAGGATCGGACCGTCGAGATCGAGCACACCGGGGGCCCGGGCGAATTCACCTTGTCCGGGCTCTCACCGGCCACCGACTACCGCGTCCACGTCGACCATCGGGCCGGGACCCGGACGCTCGAAGCCCGAACCCTGGCCACACCGCCCGGCGCCCTCCTGAGTCGGGTCGCCACCGTGTCGGACCTCCACATCGGTTCGCGACGGTGGGGCTTCCTCAAGACCATGGTCGAGACGGAACCGTTCGACACGCCGTTCCCCGTGCGCTGTGCTCGTGCCGCCATTGGTGAGGCCATTGCCTGGGGGGCCGAGCTCATCATGATCAAGGGTGACGCCGTCAACCACCGAAGCCCCCACAACTTCGCCGAACTCGGCAGACTCGTCGACCTCTTCCCCGACACCCCGATGCTTCTCGTCCCCGGCAATCACGACGTCGATTTCCAGCACTCGACCATGGAGCTGCCGGCCACGGTCGGTGAACGGGCTCTTCCCTTCACCACGACCGTGGTCCATCTCGACGTACCCGGCCTTCGGGTGATCGCCGGCGACACGTCGATTCCCGGTCAGGGACCAGGCACGCTGGCCCGCACCGGCGAGGCCATGATCCAGACTGCGGCCGAGGCCGACCGACCGGCTCTCGTCGGGGTTCATCATCATTTCGATCGGTTGTCGCGCCCGACGCACTGGCCACCCGGCATACCCAAGGCCGAGGCGAAGCCCTTCTTCGACGACCTGAGGAGAGGCAACCCGGACGTCCTGGTCACCTCCGGGCACTCCCACCGGAACCGAGCCCGCCGTCACCAGGGAGTTGCCGTGACCGAGGTGGCGTCGACCCGGGATTGGCCCGGTGTCTGGGCGGGATATGCCGTCCACGAGGGTGGGATACGACAGGTGGTGCGGCGGGTCGCGGCTGCCGATGCCGTGGTGTGGCACGAATACAGCCGAGGGGCCGTGCTCGGGGCCTGGGAACACTGGGCCCCCGGCCCACTCGCACAACGGAGTCTTGCCATCAACTGGTCGACAGACTCGTAGCGGTTTTCCGGGTTCGCTGCCAGAATGCCAGGCATGGCCGACACCACCACAGATCACCGCGACGAGCCGAAACGACGCCCCGGCGTTGCCGGGGGGGGCACCGGCGGTGGCCGATGACGGCGACGTCGCCTTCGGCGGCATGGTCGGCATCGCGGTGGCAGCGGAACCGGACGAAGCAACGGGAGAGGAACTGGACGAGGACGCGGCGCCGACCACGACCGAGACCCCGACCACGACCGAGGCACCAGCAGCTGCCGTCGATGCCGCAGCCGCGACGGTGACGGCCTCTTCCGACGGCATCGTGCTGGCCGGCACCGTCCCGAGTGAGGACATCGCCACGAGCCTGCGGGCCGCGGCCGCAGACCAGTACCCCGAGGATCAGATCGACGATCAGCTCGAGGTCGTCGAAGGAGCCGAACCGTTCACCCTCACCGTCAGCGGCACCCTCGACGACGCAGTCGTAGTCGACGGGTTGACGGCATCCTTCGATGCCCTGGGTCTTGGAACCGGCCTGTCGAACGAACTGGCTCTCAGCGAAGGCGGTGCCGCGGTCGCCGAATTGAACGATCTGTTCGCACTGGAGCCGATCCAGTTCGAAACGGGAACCGCCACCATCGTTGCCGATTCGCTTCCCACGCTCGCAGCTGCGACGGAGATCCTGTTGGCCAATCCCGACCTGGCCGTCGAGGTCGGTGGCCACACCGACTCCCGTGGCAACGACGAGGGCAACCTGGCCCTGAGCCAGCTACGAGCCGATGCCGTGGTCGCAGCACTCCAGGACGGCGGCGTGACCAACGATCTGACTGCGGTCGGCTACGGCGAGACGGACCTGAAGGAAGATCCGGACGACACAGCGGAGAAGCAGCAGGCCAACCGCCGCATCGAGTTCAAGCTCCTGTAGCCATCGTCCGCCAGGCCCGAGCCAGTCGCTGAAGCCCCTCTCGCAGCTGTGGCTCGGGTCGATCGAAACACAACCGGATGAACGACGATCCGTTGCCGTCGACCGACGCTGCGTCGCCTGTCGCGATCGTCACTCCCTCGGCTGCGCTGCGGTGAGCCAGGGTTGCCGCGACCGGCGAACCCAGGTCGATCCACAGCGAGAGACCACCTCGGGGTTCGGCGACCTGCCAGCCCGGACACAGGTCACCCAGCAGTTCCTGGGCCATGCCGGCCCGTCTGGCCAACGTCCGTTGTCGCGACTCGGCCATGACGTCGAAGTTGCTCAGCAGGGCGGCCGAGATGACCTGGGACGGAATGGAACTGCCCAGATCGTCGGCAAGACGAGATCGCACCATCTGGTCGACGACGCGACCCGACGCCCGGAGCCACCCGATGCGGAGACCGCCCCATCCGAGCTTCGACACCGATCCCACCACCACCGTTGCGGGAGCGAGCGCGGCGAGGGGTCGAGGGCGCCGGCCGTCGAAACGAAGATCACCGAGCACCAGATCCTCGATCACGGTCAACCCCAACCGGGTCACGGTGTCGGCCAACCGTCGGATGTCGGCATCGTCGGCCACGAACCCGGTCGGATTGTGGACCGACGTCTGGAGGTAGGCCAGTCGACAGTCGTTGGCTCGCACCAGTCGACCGAGGCCGGCCACATCGATGCCGCCCTCGACCCGAGCCAGCGGCAACGGCTCCAGTTGTCGCGCCGCCAGAAGGTCGACGACTCCCGGATAGGTCGGTTCGTCCACGATCATCCGATCGCCGGGACCGGCGAAGTGGGCAAAGGCCAAGGCCAGAGCGTGTTGAGCTCCGTTGGTGATCAGGATCTGGTCGGCCTCGGTCTCCAGACCGTCGGTGGTGAATCGCTCGGCCACGGCGGCCCGTAGCTCCGGGAGTCCGGCCGGGGTGTAGCCGTGCCGTGACCCGGCCTGCATCAGTGCATCGAGATCGACGTCCACATCGGGAAGGGCCCGTGCATCGGCCGGGCTCGAGGCGGCGAGATCGATGCCTCCCCCATCACCGCCGACCCCGTCGCCGGCAACTCTGGTCCCACTTCCGTGGCGGGCATCGAGCAAGCCCTCGCTCTTGAGTTCCCCCAGGGTCGCGGTGATGGTCGACCGACTGACACCCAGCGAGCGAGCCAAGGTCCGTTCGGAAGGCAACACGACACCGGCTGGCAGCACTCCAGTGGTGATGGCCTGCCGGAACGCATCGCCGAGGCGACCGTGGAGCGAAGCACCGTCACCGGTAGCCCAGTCCCCCAGCATGTTCAGCAGCGCCCGGGTCCCGAGGCGTTCGGCGGCTTCGGTCGTCATGGGGACAAGTACAACAGATTGGCCTGCTGTGGACCAACCAATTCCCCCCGTTGGTTCAGGACCGACTGCCCCGTCGGTCGACCCGCACGGCCAGGATCCACCGCATGATGTTGACGTCGATTCCGTAGAAGGCTGCCAGCACCTCGGGGTTCGAGTCGGCGACCAATTGATCGGCGAAGGACGGATGGCGGGCCAACAATCGGGCCCGCTCGTCCACGAACTCGACCGCCCGGGCAACCGTGCGCAGCGAGCAACCGTTGGCCAGGGCAGCTTCGGCCGCCGTCGAACCGCTGGCCCGATCAGCGGCGATCTTCAGGTAATCGAACCGCACCGCAGAGCTGCGGAACGTCTCGCTCGCCGCTTCGCCGGCCGCGGCCAACGATGCCCCGGCCCGAGATCGGGCCCGTTCGGACAGCTCGTCGTCGTCGAGTGATCGTACGGCCCGGGCCATGGCCGACCACAGACGATGCGCCACCTCGTGACGACTGTGGGCTTCGGCTTGCTCGGCGGCAGCCCGCAGATCGCCCACCGTCAGTGCGGCATCGGAGCGCGCCAGATCGACTTCGACATCGAAAACACTGGGATCGATACTGCCTTCGATCGGTCTCAGCCTCAATCGTCCGCGTGTCGCAACTGCCCGCATCCCCTCTGTATCGGCAGAATCCGGGTCGAGCTGAGAAGAACGGCCCACGGTCGACGACACCGAGACGTTCACCCGAAGAGGTGCGGTTCCTCCAACTCGGTTCGACGAAGCGGTGCCGGCTGATCGGTCACCGTCACCTCCTCGATGCGTTCCAGCCGGAAGCTTCGGTGATCGTCGGCCGATCGACACCACGCCATCAGGTACCAATGCTTGTCACGCGTCACCAACGCAATCGGTTCGACCGTGCGCACGGCGAGCGTTCCGTCGGCGCCCCGGAAACGAAGAACGACGACCCGCTGAGCTTCCAGTGCCCTTCGCAGCTCTTCCACGACCGGACCGGAGAGTCCGACGATGCGACGAGCCGTCGACGGGTCCGATGCCGACATGGCGGCGATCAGCTTCCGTCGAGCAGAACGAGCCGCTTCGACGAAGGGGCCCGAGGAAGAACCGGACAGCGCAATGGCCATGGCCGCCGCCTCGGCCGGAGTGAAAGCGAGAGGAGCCAACGGTCGGTCGACTCCCAATCGATACCCGCCGTTGGGCCCCGCCGTCCCCACCACGGGAACCCCGACCTCGGCCAGCGTGACCAGGTCGCGTTCGATGGTTCGGGTACTGACCGAAAGCAACGTCGACAACTGGGCGGCAGTGACGGGTTCGGGACCGGCGACTCTCAGCTCGTCGAGAAGTCGGTACAGCCGATCGGTGCGGGTTTCCTCACGCGGGCTCACCGGACAAGCTTGCATCATTCGCCAACGGCAGGCGAAGCCGAACCCGCCCCCCGGGGCCGGCTTCGATGGCGATGTCGCCTTCGTGCGCCTCGACCAACGTCTGGGCGATGGCCAGTCCGAGGCCGGCGCCACCCAGTCCCGACCGGGCACCATCGGCCTGGCTGAAGCGTTCGAAGGCTCGGGGCACGAACTCGGCTGCGAAACCTTCTCCCTGGTCGAGGATCTCGACCAGGACCATGCCCTTGGCCACCCACACGCCGACATCGACGGATCCGCTGGGCGGCGAGTGCCGGATGGCGTTGTCGAGGAGATTGCGCAGCACTCGCCCCAGCGCGCTGGCATCGCCGCTGATCGGGATGGCCGCCGACAGGTTGGAGTTCACCACGATGTGTCGTTCCAGTGCGGCGGGACCAACGGCCTCCCTTGCCTCGTCGATGAGTTCGGCCAGGTCCAGGGGCTCTCGAGCCAGTGAGAGACTGCCGCTGTCGGCACGGGCCAAGAGGAACAAGTCCTCCACCAGTCGCTCGAGTGCCACCACGTTGCGTCGCATGGCCGGGAGATGGTCATCCTGGCTGCCGACACCGTCCTGGAGCGCTTCCACCGATGCCAGCAGCGATGCCAGAGGTGTCCGGAGGTCGTGGCTCAGGGCGCTGACGACGGCCCGCCGTTCGTCCTCGGCCGCGTCTCGCTCGGCCTCTGATCGTGCCAGCTCGCGTCCCAGCTGATCGACGGTGGCGGCCAGGTCTCCGAGCTCGTCCTGGCGAGTCAGCCCCGTTCTGCTCGAACGATCCCCACCCGCGATTGCGGCAACGGTGGTGGCAACGGCGTCGAGGTCGTTGACCAATGGTCGGGCGAGCCGCCAACCGACGATGATGGCCGCCAGACCCGTGATCACGGCCACCATCGACACGTACCCGACATCGCTGCCCGACAGCACCATGCCAACGGCACCGATGAGACTTCCGGCGATGGCGAGCAGCGGACCGATGGAGGCCAGAACGGGAACGGCCTGACGCAGGTTGAGGCGACGAAAGAACGGCGGAAGCACCACCGTGGCGGCCGTCGACAAGACGACGGTGGCCACGACGAAAACCCCGATGCTGGCCGTGTCCGGCATCATCTCCGCTGCCAGCAGCGAACGGGTCATGGGTCGAAGCGGTAGCCGACGCCGTAGACCGTGACCAGCCGCAACGGCTGGGCCGGGTCGGCTTCGATCTTGCGGCGCAGCCGACGGATGTGCACGGTGATCGTGCTCGGGTCCTGCCAGTCCGGACTCGACCCCCAGACGTCACGGAGCAAGTCACCCCGGCTGTGCACCTGACCCGGCGTGGACGCAAATCGGGCAAGCAGGTCGAACTCCTTGGGGGGAAGATCGAGCTCCTCACCCCGCTGCGTGGCGCGGCGGCCCACGAGGTCGATGACGAGGTCGCCGACCTCGATGGTCTCGGGTCCAGCGGTACCAGAACTGCGAAGGACGGCTCGAACTCGGGCCGCCACTTCTCGGGGAGAAGCTGGTTTGGCCAGATAGTCATCGGCTCCCAGTTCGAGGCCGGCGACTCGTTCCGACTCCCGACCCTTGGCACTGAGCACGATCACGGGAACCTGATCACCGGTCGCCCGCAGCTTGCGCAGGACCGTGAGCCCGTCGACGCCCGGCAGCATCAGATCGAGGACCACCAAATCGGCGCGCTGGCGCGCCAGCTCGGCCAAGGCCTCGGTTCCATCGGCTGCGGTCCGGACCGTGAACCCCTCGAGTTGCAGGTAGGTGGCCACGATCTCCCGGACCTGCGGTTCGTCGTCGACAACCAGGACGTCGGGGGGAGAGCTCATGGACTCTGTGAACACCGTTCCGACCCTGCGACTTCCTCGGTTCACCACTTGTTTTCACCGTCTGCCGTCACGGCTTGCGGTCCAGCAGCAACGGGACGATGCACGCCAGCGAGTCCAGACACACCTGTCGATCCACCAGCCACTCCTCCAGATCGGCGAGCGCGACCCGGTCCACCCGCTCCACCTCTCCATCGGGGCAGGTCGGTTCGCGATCGGATCGAGCCAGATAGGCCTGACCGAGAACCCGACCGTCCTCGGCCTCATAGCGAACTCCGCCGAGCGAGAAGAGCGCGATGCCTTGCAGCCCTGCTTCTTCGGCCAGCTCCCGCTCGGCGGCATCGAGCCACGGCTCACCCACATTGCAGATCCCACCGAAGCAGACGTCCCACCAGCTGGGGTACACGTCCTTCCATGCCGCTCGCCGATGGACGACCAGCCGATCCAACGAGTCGACGACGGCGACGTAGGTACACCGGTGCCGGAGGTTGTCGGCTCGCAGCGCAGATCGGGTCACGACCTCGAGCACCTGGCCGTCGGCATCGACGTGCTCGACCAGTTCCTTGGCCGCTGAAGCGGCACGGTCAGCCTCCAAGGGTCTCCCTGGCCTCGGCCATCGTGGCTCGCTGTTCGATCAGCTGCCGGGCCTGAACGGCTTGTCGAGGCCGGTTCCACGCCAACGCGCCGACCAGTTCGTCTCTGTCGGGCCGGCCGTAGATCTGCACGAATCGTTGTTCTGCCATCGAGCCGTGGACAACCTCGGCCGAACTGGTGGGCATCCCGGCCAGCTGAATCTTCCGATCGTACTGATCGGACCAGAACCAGGGCACCGGGGCGAACGGCGCCACCTCGTCCTCGGCAAGCAGTCGACGGGCGACGTAGGCCCCCTGATCGACGGCATTGTCCCACTGCTCGACCCGAGTCAGCTGTTCACCGAAACGCACGTTTGGCCATCGGGCCACATCTCCGGCCGCGACGACACCCGGGGCCGCCAGACACGTCTCGTCGCACACGACGCCGTCGTCGATGGTGAGACCCGAACCTTCGAGCCAACCGGTGTTGGGAGTGACCCCGATACCGACGACGACCACATCGGCCTCGACGACCGTGCCGTCCGCCAGCGCCACCCCGGCCACGGTATGAGCCCCGGCACCTTCGCCCGACACCAGGGAGTGAACGCCGACACCAAGGCGCACGTCCACGCCATGGGACCGGTGGAGGTCCGCGATGGCCAGGCCGGCCGCGGTGTCGAGGACCCGACCGAGCGGCGACTTCGCCGCTTCGATCATCGTGACCTCGAGTCCCCGTTCTCGGGCAGTGGCGGCAACTTCGGCGCCGATGAAGCCGGCCCCGATCACGGCCACTCGCTTCGGTTCGGCATCGAACGCGTCGCGCAGGGCTCGGGCATCGTCGAGGGAGCGCACGACGTACACGCCCTCGAGGTCAGGACCCGGGAGCCGACGGGCCGACGCTCCCGTCGCGATGATGAGGCCGTCGTAGGGGATCGAGGTGCCGTCGGCCATCATGACGGACGATCCCGACAGCTCCAGAGCTCGGGCTGGAACCCCGATCCGCCAGTCGATCCCGAGTTCATCGGGATCGACAGCGGCCCGAAGCCGGAGCTTCGATTCGTCCCACGAGCCTGCCAGGTACTGTTTCGAGAGTGGCGGCCGGTCGTAGGGGTAGTGGGGTTCGTCGCCGATGATCGTCAACGAACGGTCGTAGCCTCCGCGCCGGAGCATCTGCGCGGCCTGCATGCCGGCCAGCGACGCACCGACGATGACGATATGGGCCAAGGAATCCGTGGCAGTCAACGGAGCGGCTTGCTCAGTCTTCGAGCGTGATGGCCTGCTTGGGACACCGCTCGACGGCTTCGCGAACACGATCATGGAGCTCGGGCCCGGGGTTCTCGTCGAGGATGTACAAGAAATCGTCGTCTCGAACCTCGAACACCTCGGGAGCGATGCCCATGCACACCGCGTTGCTTTCACACAGATCGAAATCGACGACAATCTTCACTGGTCTCTCCACAGTTCTCTCGTGCACGGATGGACGAGGCGAGTGTAGATCGGATCCGATCAGGCCTCGGCAGCCAACTGCAGAACTTCGCCCTCGGGGATCGCTCCCCGCCAGCTGCCGATCTCCTCGCCGGCAGCATTGACGAGCACGACGGTTGGTTGGCTGGACACACCGAAGTGCGACCACGAGGTGAAGCCCTCGTCCCAGTACATCGGGAACGACACCGTCCCGGTGGTTTCCCGGAACTCCTGGGCGAACCCGAAACTGTCCTGGGCTCCCATGCCGATCACCCGAACCGTGTCTGCGTTCTGCCGAGCAAACTGCTCGACGTCCGGGCCCTCGGCCCGGCAGACGCTTCAATGAGGCGCCCAGAACCAGAGCAGGACCGGCGTGTCACCCCCACCGAGTTCGGTCGCCAGATTCGCCGAGTCACCGGTCGAGACATCGAGCACATCGATGTCGGGGAAGAAATTGGCCGCCGTCTCGGCGCTCTCCGCCGATTCCGTCGACGAGTCCGCTGGTTCCCCATCGGACACCGCGTCGGATGCCGCAGGCGAGTCATCGGCCGCCACGGTCGAGGACGAGGCCGGGCTCTCGGTTGGAGCGATGGCGTTGTTGTCGGCTGATCCGCCGCACGCGGCCACTCCGAGGGAGAACGCCGCTGCGAGCAGGATCGTTGACGCGTAGGGTCTGGTGGGCATGCTGGACCGAACCCACGACCCCCGGCATCCATTCCGCACCAGCCGGACGAAGTTCTGAACATCTGCGGAACGACGGAAGCGTCGTTTCCCGTTCTGCGTTAGAAGCATCCATGACCAAGCAATCCACCACCATCGCCTCCGCTACGGCCGGAGCTCTGGCCGGCGCAATGGCGTTGGCAGCCGGCGAGTTCGTGGGAGGTCTGGCAGCACCGACCCCGGGCCCCGTCACCGCGGTGGCCAATCGAGTGATCGACAATGCACCGGGATGGTTCGTCGACTTCGGCAAGAACCTGTTTGGTCTCAGTGACAAACCGGCACTCATCCTGGGAACCATCTTGTTGTCCGTGATCCTGGCCTCGGGCCTCGGCATGGCGTCGCGCCGACGCCGCTCGGTCGGCGTGACCGGCATCGGCCTCTTCGGTCTCGTCGGGTTCCTCGCCATCGCCGGCGACGCCTTCGGCGGCATCGTGTCCGGCTTGCTCATCGCCGGAACAGCGGCCGCGGCCGGAATCCTGACGCTGCTGGTCCTGCTCGATCGGGTCCAACCTGCAGGTTCGGTCGTACAGGACGAGCAAACCCAGGATGCGCCGACCGACCCTGCTGCCAGCCGTCGGTCGTTCCTCGGTTGGGCCGGCGCAGTCGCCGCACTTGCCGCCGTCGGCGGAGCGGCTGCCCAAGGCCTGCGAGGCCGATCATCCGCGGCCGAGGCACGGGCGGCGGTCACCCTTGCACCCGTCGTCACGGCCGAGCAGGTGGCAACCGACGTCGCCGACGCCCAGGCCAATCCCATCGCCGCCACCGAGGGGATCACACCGATCGTTGTTCCCAACGACGACTTCTACCGGATCGACACCGCTCTCCCGGTGCCCCAGGTGGACCCCAAGGACTGGAACCTGACCATCAGGGGAATGGTGGATCGGGAGCTGACCTTCACCTATGACGAGCTCCTGGACCGAGCCACGACCGTCGCCCCGGTCACGTTGTCGTGTGTCTCCAACCAGGTCGGTGGCAACCTGGTCGGCAACGCCGTATGGCAGGGCGTGCCACTGATCGAGCTTCTGGACGAGGCCGGAGTGCAGTCGGGGGCGACCCAGATCAAGAGTGTCTCGGTGGACGGGTGGGACTGCGGTTTCCCCACCGATCTCGCCTACGACGGACGGACGGCACTGGTCGCCGTTGCCATGAACGGCGTTCCGCTTCCCATCGATCACGGCTTTCCTGCCCGGTTGGTGGTCAGCGGCCTGTACGGCTACGTCTCGGCCACCAAGTGGCTGAAAGACATCGAACTCACGACGCTCGAGGACTTCGACGGATACTGGATTCCGCGTGGTTGGTCCAAGCTCGGTCCGATCAAGACCCAGTCGAGGATCGACACCCCGCGCAACGGTTCCGCCATACCCGAGGGGACCGAGACCGCGATCGCCGGCGTGGCCTGGGCCCCCAACAAGGGAATCGCCAAGGTCGAGGTTCGGGTCGACGACGGCCCTTGGACCGAGGCGCTCCTCGGGGAATCCCTGGGCGACAATGCCTGGCGTCAGTGGTACCTGTCGTGGACAGCGGTCCCGGGAGATCACCGAGTACAGGTTCGGGCCACCGACAACACGGGTGAAACCCAAACCGAGGTCCAAACGGCTCCCGCCCCCAATGGCGCCAGTGGTTGGCATACGGTCTCGGTGAGCGTGTAGTCACCGATTGCCGATGATCAGGGCAGATAGGGACGGGGGTCGGTGGCGACACCGTTGACCCGCACCTCGAAATGGAGGTGGGGTCCTGTGGAGTTCCCGGTCGAGCCGACATAGCCGATCACTTCGCCCCGCCCCACCGACTGACCGGCGCTGACAGCGATCTGCGACTGATGGGCATAGAGGGTGCTGATGCCTCCACCGTGACTGATGACCACGGTGTTTCCGTACCCGCCCCGCGGACCGGCCGAGATCACGGTGCCTCCCTTGGACGCCGCGATGGGTGTGCCGGTCGATGCTCCGAGATCGATTCCGGCGTGGAGCCGTCGAGTGCCGTAGATGGGGTGAATCCGATAGCCGAACTCGCTGGTGACGCGAGCGTTGATCGGCCATTGGAATCCGGCGGCGGAAGGACCGGTGGCAGCCGGTGACGGAGGTGGTGGCGGCGGCAGAAGCTTGGCCTCTTCCTCCCGGATGAACTGTGTGAGCTCCTCCTCTTCGGAGGCGAAGGTGTCGAGCGTTTGCTGCCATTCCTGCACCCGAGCCTCGAGCTCTGCCTTGAGCGTCGCCTGCACCTCGCGTTGAGCTTCGAGGTCGGCGAGAAGGGTCATCATCTCGGCCTCCAGAAGCGTGGCTTCATCGACCGCGGCCTGGGCGATCGAGCGGGAGATCTCGCGATCTTCGATGACGACCCGTAGTTGCTCGAGCAGGTCAGCGGTATCGGTGTTGGCCAATTGGAGCATGGTCTGTTGCCGGATGGCCTGGGTGGGATCCTCGGCACCGAAGAAGATGTTCTGTTCGCCGTCCTGAGAGCTGTTGAGGAAGCCGGACACGGCCAAGGAGCCGAGCTGGGCCTCGATGCCAGCCCGCTGGTCATCTGCCGCCACCACCTCGGCTTGGGCCTGTTCGGAAACGGTCCTGGCCACGTCGAGTCGGCGACGAGCATCGTCGAGTTCCTGTTGCTGGGCATTGACCGAGTCGGTGATTGCCTGGAGCGCCGCTGCGACCTCCGCGTCGGCAGCCTTGGCCGCATCGAGTTCGCGGGCCGCTTCGGCCTTCTGATCACGAATGTCGTCGCGCTGCGAGCGAGCGTCGGCAATGGAGTCCTGACCCTGGGCGTCGGAGGACCCGACGAGACCGAGAACCACGAAGGCGGCAAGGATGGCCGCGAGTCGACGCATGAACGGACAATCCTACAATCGCAGTAGCGTGGGAACGTGCATCCGTTCCTGGAAGGCGTGAGCCCGCTCGCCGTGGCTCTCGGTGGCGATGTCGTCGGTCCCGGCGAGCTCGCCGATGGCGACATCCCACTGCACTTCTGCGGTGAACTGGTCGGCGGCTATCGACCAGCCGGTCTCCAAGGTGCACTCGACCGCCTCATCAACCAGATCGAGCGAGAATTCGGTTGTGCGCTGACCGATCTCGACCGCCAACGCAAACAGGATGTGGTCAGACGCCTCGACGAACTCGGAGCGTTCACGCTCCGCAAGGCAGTCGAGGACATCGCCGACCGTCTCCAGGTCAGCCGTTTCACCATCTACAACTACTTGAACGCTCATGATTGAACCCACACCCCACACCGACCTTCATCTGGAGTTCACCGTCGAGCCCTTCGTCGAGCACCGACCGGGACCCCATGTCCTGGCCGCCATCGATGCGGCCCGTGTCGACCAGGACCTGGATGTCGAGGTCGGCCCGTTCGGCACCAGCGTTCGGGGTGAACGAGACGCGGTGCTGAAGGCGGCGACCGAGGTTCTGGCTCGAGCGTTTGCCAATGGTGCCACCCGAGTGGTCCTCCAGGTGTCGACAGACTGAGCGGGTGCAGTGAAGGATGCACGGAGGGACGGATGCAAGGACGGACCAGTGTCGCTATCGGATAGGTTCGGAATCATGGTCGACGAACAAGAGCGCGAGGTCCTCGACTGGGCCACCTACGGCACCGCCATCCGAGAATTGGCTCGGCAGGTGGCCGACAGCGGCTTCCGGCCCGACATCATCCTGGCCATCGCCCGGGGTGGCCTGTTCGCTGCCGGTTCGCTCGGCTATGCCTTGTCGGTGAAGAACCTGTACGTGATGAATCTCGAGTTCTACTCCGGGGTCGATGACCGTATGGAGATGCCGGTCATGCTGCCGCCCTACATGGACAAGGTCGACCTGACCGACGCCAAGATCCTGATCGCCGACGACGTCGCTGACACGGGCCACATGCTCAAGGCGGTGCACGAGTTCTGCCAGGACGTGGTTGCAGAATCCCGCACCGCGGTCCTCTACGAGAAGTCCCACTCGTTGGTCAAGTGTGACTACATCTGGCGGCGAACCGACCAGTGGATCAACTTCCCGTGGTCGACCGAGCCGCCGATCGTCGGCCCCGAGGCCGGCAACATCGTCCTCGACGCCTGACGACACCGTCCCCGACGGCTGACGACACCGCCCCGACGGCTGGCAACATCGTCCTCGATATCACTCACAGCGCCTTTTCACTCTCCCCTTGCCACAGTGAGTGATTTTTCGTAGGCTCGGTTGCGGCGGACATCGGATGTGGCGAACGCCGATGCAGCGAACAACGACAAGGCGGATGCGTAATGGGCAAGTACTTCGGCAAGAACCACGATGAGGTCGAATCGAACGGCGGACCGGAAACCGGCGAACCGAACATCGATGCGACCGAGGTCGTGGCAGCGCCTGATGGCCCGTTGACCGACGACGAAGCCTTCTCGGCGCTGGCGTCGGCCATCGCCGCATGATCGCGGCCCGCCGAAGGCGGTAACGTTCGAGGCTCGTGCCTGCTCCGAGCCCCCACCACCCTTTCAACCACCGACAAGCCCAGGCTCTGGTGTTCTACACCTCGGCCGCAATCCTGGTGCTGGAGATCCTGGCCGGCAGGCTCATGGCACCGTATGTCGGGGTATCGCTCGAGACCTTCACCGGCATCATCGGCGCGATCCTGGCCGGAATCGCCCTGGGAAGCGCAGTCGGCGGCCGTCTGGCCGATCGACGCCCCCCCGAACAGTTGCTGGGCCCGACCCTGGTGCTCGGCGGCGCACTGTCGGCGCTGGCCATTCCGATCATCGCCGTCGTCGGCCCCGGCATGAGCGCCGATCCGATCTCGATCGTCCTCCTGGCGTCACTGTCCTTCGTCGCCCCCACCACCGTGATCAGCGCCGTCAGCCCGATGGTGGCCAAACTCCAGCTCGATGATCTCGGAGACACCGGGCGAATCGTCGGTTCGTTGTCGGCCGCCGGCACCTTCGGCGCGCTCGCCGGCACCTTCGTCACCGGCTTCGTGCTGGTGTCCGCAGTGGCGACACGCCCCATCGTGCTGGGAGTGGCGGCATCGCTGGTCGCCGTCGGACTGTACCTGTGGGTTCGGCTGGCCGGGGTTCGACCTCACACCGGGATCGCTGCCGTGGTGCTGGCCGTGTTCGGTCTCGGGGCCAACATCAGCGGTCCGTGCGACGCCGAGACCGCCTATGCCTGTATCGATCTGGTCGAGGATCCGGCCCGGGAGGGCGGTCGAAGCCTGTACCTCGACGGACTCCGGCACTCCTATGTCGATCTCGATGATCCGACGTATCTCGAGTTCCGCTACTTCCGGATGTTCGCCGACGTCGCCACCGTCCTACCGCCCGGCTCGATCGATGCGCTGAGCATCGGGGGCGCCGGCTTTGCCTTCCCCCGATACCTGGAGGCAACTCGTCCCGGCACCTCGAACCTCATCCTCGAGATCGACGGGGCCCTGGTCGATTTCGCTCGAGACGAGCTCGGCCTGGTCCTCGGTCCCGACATGGAGGTGCGAATCGGCGACGCCCGGGTGGCGCTACGTGATCTCGAGTCCGACTCGTTCGATCTGATCGTCGGTGATGCCTTTTCAGGACGCTCGGTCCCGTGGCATCTGACCACGACCGAAGTCATGGCCGAACTCGATCGTGCACTCCGCCCTGACGGTCTCCTCATGATGAACGTCATCGACGGCGGCGAGAATCGTTTCGCCCGAGCCGAGTTGGCCACCCTCGGCGAGCATTTCGACCATCTCGGGCTGATTGCCCCGCCGGCCGACACGGTGGGTCGACTCGCCCAGAACCTGGTCCTGATCGCGTCCGACGCGCCACTGGGCGACATCGACGTCGATCCCCTCGATGGTGTGCTGGTCACCGGTCAAGGCGTCGTCGACTTCATCGATGACGCCCGCATCCTGACCGACGACTTTGCGCCCGCCGACCAATTGACCGCAGACTTCTGATCATGGAGACACTGGCGTTCGGGTATGGGTTGATCGAAGGTCCGCGGGTCGACGCCGAGGACAATCTGTACTTCAGCGACGTACCCAACGGTGGGGTCCATCGCCGCAGTCCCGATGGCGAGATCTCGGTCGCCATCCCCAAACGGCGCGGCGTCGGCGGTATCGCCCTGCACGTCGACGGAGGCCTGGTGGTCAGCGGACGCAACATCTGCCACGTACTCGACGGCGAGACCCGGGTACTGTTCGACCCGGTTGTCCCCGGATTCAACGACCTCATGGCCGACCCGCAGGGCCGCATCTACTGCGGCACTCTCCAGTCCGACCCTTTCGCCGAGGGTGGCGATCGTGTCGCCGGTGATTGCTACCGCATCGAACTCGACGGCTCGGTCACCCACCTGTACGGCGATGTCGCACTGACCAATGGCATCGGTTTCTCGCCCGACGGCTCGCAGATCTACCACTCCGACACCGGCCACCAACATCTGATCTGTCATGACATCGTCGACGATCAGCTGGTCAATCGGCGTGCACTCCATCACTCCCGTGCCTTCTTCCCCGACGGGTTGGCGGTCGACGAGGCCGGCACCATCTGGGTCGCCGATTTCCGCGCCGGTCGCGTCCTCGGCCTGTCTCCCACCGGCGACGAGATCGATTCGATTCCCGTCCCGTCGACTGCGGTCACGAGTCTGTGTTTCGGCGGTGCCGATCGACGCGACCTGTACATCGTCACCGCCGACAACACCGACGATCCATCTCGTGCCGGCACCGTGTTTCGCACTCGTGTCGACGTCCCCGGAGTGTCGGTCGGATTGGCGCGGATCTAGTCGTAGCCGGGCGGCGCCACGAAACTGCCGAGTTCGCGTTCGAGCAACCCGGCGAAGGCGATGCTGCGACGGTCGAGCAGGTGGGGGGCCACGATCTGCAGCCCGGCCGGAAGTCCACTGGCCGTCAGCCCGGTCGGAGCCACGGTGGCTGGAAGGTAGACGTTGCAGGACCAGCCGGCCCAGAACAGCTGGTCGGTCGTCGGCTGTTTCCCGTCGTTGACGTCGATCATTCGATCGGCCCGCTCCCCCTCATGGTCGTGGAAGTTCGCGGCCGAGGCTGCGATCGGGCACAACAGCAGGTCGTGGTCGGTGAAGAAGTCGGCCCACGTTCTCCGCATGTTCTCTCGTTCACTGGACGCGTGGAACCAATCTCGATGGGTCATCGTGACTCCTCGAGCCGCCCGAGCCCGATAGTCACGGTCGCCCTCGCGGTAACGGGCCGCGTGCTGCTGTTGCGTCGCGAACTCGTCGTCGTCGACGAACACCCCGGTGGCCGCGCGCAGCAACGTCAGGTAGTTCTCGTGGGCTGCGATCTGATCGATGTCGGGACGGGCGTCCCAGTCGACCTGCAACCCGGCCGCGGCCAGGGCTTCGACCGACGACGTCAGCTGGGTGGTGAGCTCGCGATCCTGGACGATGGCCGGGCTCTCCAGCATCACAGCCACCCTGAACTGCGAGAGCTCGGTCCTCGTCTCGGCCGGAAGGTGGGCCCGGTAGCCGATGGCGTCGAAGCGGTCGGGGCCGGCCAACACGTCGAGGGCCAGATCGAGATCAGCCGCCGACCGGGCCAGGGGTCCAACCACGCCGATGTCCATGTCGGCATTGGCTCCGGGGAGCGCATGCCCGGTCATGGGCAGCAGATCGAAGGTCGGTTTGTGCCCGAAGACACCACAGTAGTGGGCCGGGTTCCGGATGGAGGCCCCGATGTCGCTGCCGAGCTCCAGCGACGCCATGCCCGACGCCAGTGCGGCAGCCGATCCGCCCGATGAGCCGCCCGGCGAGCGAGCCAGATCCCAGGGATTGTTGGTCGTTCCGTAGATGTCGTTGAAACTCTGCCAGTCGCCGAGCGCGATGGGCACGTTGGTCTTCCCGTAGATGACGGCACCGGCGGCCAGGAGGCGGTCGACCATGGTGGCGTTGCTGGTGGCGATGTTGTCGGCCTGGGCCGGGTAACCCCACGTCGTCGGTGTTCCCGCCCAGTCGAAGGCCTCCTTGATGGTCATGGGGACTCCGGCCAGAGGCCCGACCGGGTCGCCGGCGGCAACGGCAGCATCGATGTCGCCGGCTCGCTGCCGGGCCTCGTCGATCCGGGTCACGACCACGGCGTTGAGCGCGGGATTGAATCGCTCATAGCGATCGAGCGCCGCGTCCAGCAGCGCAACGGCGGTGACCCGCCCCTCGCGGACAGACGTTGCCTGTTCCGTAGCGGTCTGCATCACGAGTTCGGAGGCCAAGGGATCGGTCATGGTTGCCATGTTGCCCCGGCACCGAGGCGGGAGCGAAACTGCACCCCATGGATCCGACCTACACCGATTCCTCCGCCGCCTATCGCCAGACCATCCGCGACTTCCTGGCCGCGAACCTTCCCGCTGGGTGGTCGGGCATGGGTTCGCTCTCCCCCGACGAGCGGGCCGAGTTCATTGCCCGATGGCGTCCGCTCCTGGCCGAGAACAATCTGTTGGCAGTGGCTTGGCCGGCCGAGTACGGGGGCGCTGGACTTTCGTTGCTGGAACGAACGGTCGTCAGTGAGGAATTCGCCAAGGCCGGCGTGCCCAACGGCAACGACAACGACATCTTCTCGATCGGCATGTTGGGCCACACCCTCATCGAATGGGGCACCCCCGAACAGCAGCAGCACTATCTGCCCCGCATTCTCGACGGCAGCGACGTGTGGTGCCAGGGCTACAGCGAACCGAACTCGGGCTCGGATCTGGCGTCGTTGGCCACCAAGGCCGAACTCGATGGCGACGAGTGGATCATCAACGGCCAGAAGATCTGGACCTCGCAGGGTCACAATGCCAACTGGATCTTCGTGCTGTGCCGCACCGACCCCGACGTGCGCAAACAAGCAGGCATCTCGTTTCTGTTGTGCCCGCTCGATCAGCCCGGGGTCGAGGTACGACCGATCGTGAATGCGTCACGTCATCACGACTTCAACGAAGTCTTCTTCACCGACGCTCGGACGGCGAAGGAGAACGTGGTCGGAGGCGTCAACAACGGCTGGGCGGTCGCCAACACCCTGCTGGCCTACGAACGAGGCGACGACGCCACCCTCACCGGCATCCGGCACGGTGAGGAACTGAGTCGACTGATCGAGCTGGCCCGCTCGAACGGGAAGTTGTCCGATCCCAACATTCGCCAGCGACTGGCCTGGTGCCATTCGAAGGTGCAGATCATGCGCTTCCTCGGACTTCGTATGGTCACCAACGCGCTCGGCGGCTACACCCAGGGACCGGAGTCGTCGCTGAACAAGCTGCTGTGGTCGGAGTACCACCAGAAGCTCACCGAGTTGGCACTGGACATCCTGGGTGCGGATGCTCTCGCTCCGTCGGGGAGAGACGCTGCCAGCGGGGTGGGCATCGACGACGTGGGTGCACCGCCCTCGTCGCTGGCCTGGGTCACCAACTTCATGGGAGCCCGCCCCGGAACCATCTACTCCGGCAGTTCGGAGATCCAGCGCAACATCGTCGGCGAGCGAGTGCTCGGACTTCCTCGCGAACCTCGGGCCGATACCGGCGCCTGGAACGAGACGGTGCGGAGCTAACGTTCCCCCTCGTGGTTTCCCTGGCGCCGACAGCGGCCGATCGTCCCGATGCGCTGCCCACCGATCGGCTCTTCGCCTCTGGCCGAGCTCGACCCGGTATTGCGCCCGGATTGCGTGACGTGCCGGACCGCCGCAACCTCTTCGCCGTCGTCTCGGTGTGGTTCCAGATCACGGGCGGATGGGTGGTTGCGGGCCAACTGCGGCATCCGTTGGTAGGGATCGCCGTCGTTCTGTGGGTCGGTCGGTGCATCTCGTTGATCTTCTTGCTGAATCACGAGTCGGTGCATGCCTTGCTGTTCTCTCGGCGTCGCTTCAACGACGCGGTCGGCCGCTATCTGTTGGCCGCTCCCGTCTTCCTCAGCTACGAGGGATATCGCGATGCCCATCTGGCGCACCACAAGGACGAGCTCGGTCCGGGCGAACCGGACATGGGGCTCTACGCCGGGTATCCCACGACCTGGGCTCGGTTCGCCAACCGGGTCCGACGGGATGCCCTGGGCCGATCGGGTTCCAAGCAGCTCCGTCTGTTGCTCGGGGGACGACGATCGTTGATCGCACGTGTTGCGGCCGCCAACGTGCTGGTGGCGCTCGCGGCGTGGGCTGCGACCGGCGCCTGGTGGGCGTGGCTGATCGTCTGGCTGTTGCCGTGGGCCACGGTCTGGCAGGTGATCAATCGACTCCGGGCCATCGCCGAGCACGCCGGCCTCGAGCCTGGTGACGATCGTCGCCTGAATTGTCATGTCGTGCGCCAGACCTGGCTTCCCGGCCAGGTGCTGGTCCCGTTCAAGAGCGGCTACCACCTGGCTCATCACGTCGACACCAGCATTCCGTGGACCAAGCTCGAGACACTCAACACCGAATTGGTCGACGCCGGTTGGATCACCTCGACGATCACCCACCGGAGCTACCGGGCGTTGTGGCGCTACCTGGTGACGGGTGCCCGGCCGACGGCAACAGCGTCGTAGTCGAACAACCAGGCGTTGCGGTGGGTGGCCGGTGCGTCGGCGAATCGTTGGTCGCGAGCACGCTGCTCGGGACCGTCGGGCAGATGAAAGGTCTGCTCGTTGGCTCGGGCCGCCAACTGCACCTTGGCCGTGCGTTCCCTACGGAGACGCTCGTAGTGACGTAGCCCGGCGGTCAGATCGTCGACCTGGGCCAGCACGCCGGCCAACACGGCTGCATCCTCGATGGCCTGGGCCGCGCCCTGGGCCATGTAGGGCAGCATCGGATGACAGGCATCGCCCAACAAGGTCACGGCTCCCTCGCCCCAGACCGGGAGCGGGTCGCGGTCGTACATGGCCCAGCGGTAGACGGTGGATCCGCTCATGGCCTCGATCAGTCGGATCACCATCGGGTTCCAACCCTCGAAGTCGGCCAGCGCCTCATCGAGTTTCCCGGGGGCCGACCACGATTCGTCGGTCCACGTGTCGGTCGGGGCGACACCGACCCAGTTGACGAAACGCCCGGCCGACACGAAGTAGTGGACGAAGTGCGCCCCTGGCCCCAGGGTGGCGGTGGAGCACACGGCGAGGTTCAGGTCGGCCACCAGCTCGGCCGGCACCAGGCCCCGCCAGGCCGCGGCCCGGGAGAAACGAGCCGATTGCGGTCCTTGCAGTGCTGTGCGCACCGCGGAGTGGATGCCATCGGCGCCGATCACGACATCGGCGTCGACGGTCGAGCCGTCCTCGAATGCCAACCGGACCGAGCTTCCGCTCTCGATGATGCCCGAGCAACGGCGACCCAGCGACACCCGCTCCGGGCCGAGACGCTTCCTCAGCACGGTGTGCAGATCGTTGCGATGCAGGTGCAGGTAGGGGGCCCCGAACTGCTGGGCCACCTCGTCACCCAACGGTTGGCTGGTGAGGATCGAGCCATCCTGCCAACGCCGCAGATCACCGGTGAGCGGCCGAACCGCAATGCGATCCAGATCCTCCTGCAGGCCGAGGTGACGCAGGACCCGGCTGGCGTTGGGGCTCATCTGCAGGCCGGCGCCGACCTCGCGCAGTTCGGTTGCTGCTTCGTACACGTCGGACTCCAGGCCGACGTCCCGCAACGCCAGCGCCAAGACCAAGCCGCCGATGCCGGCGCCCACGATTGCGATTCGAGGTGAAACGGTCACGGCGCTGACACTAGGTTCATTGCATGTCTTGGCCCAAGAATGCCTGGTATCACGCTGCGTGGATGCACGAAGTCACCGATCGCCCGTTGGCTCGTACCTTTCTCAACGAAGAGGTGGTGTTGTTCCGGGATGCCGACGGCAAGGCTGCTGCGCTCCAAGATCGATGTTGCCATCGAGCCACACCGTTGCGGTTGGGTGAGGTGACGGAGTTGGGGCTGCAGTGCGGCTACCACGGGGTGACCTTCGATGGTGGCGGCACGTGCGTCATGATTCCCGGGCAGGACGCCATTCCGTCGGCGGCCCGAGTTCGGGCCTATCCGGTGCTCGAGCGCCAGGAGATCGTGTGGATCTGGATGGGTGACCCGGCGTTGGCCGACGAGGCAGCATTGTTGGTCGACTATCCCTGGCTGGACGATCACGAACAGTGGCCCCACGTCCACGACATGTACGAGGTCGAGTGCAGCTATCAGCTGCTGATCGACAATCTGATGGATCTGACCCACATCCCGTTCATCCATCGCAACACGATCGGCGGCGGCAGCCAGCAGGGACAGGTCAACGCGACGATGGACGTGACGCCGACCGAGACCGGAGTGCACTACATCCGGTGGATGGAGAACATCGCTCCACCCCCCACGTACGTGAAAGGTGCCGGGTTCGCGGAGGGGACCATGGTGGACCGCTGGCAGGAGTTCGAGTACATCGTGCCGTCAACGGTGGTGCAGTGGACGGGGGCGCTCCCGGTGGATCTCGGGGCCAAGGAGAATCGGGTGCAGGACGGCGGATTCAATCTGCGGTTGTACCACGGTGTCACGCCCCGAACCGACAGCAGCTGCTACTACTTCTGGACGCCGCTGAACGGCTACAAGCCCCACGACCCCGAGGCCACCGAACTGTTGTACAAGGAGATCGCGTTCACCTTCAACGAGGATCTCGAGTTCCTCGAAGCGCAACAGGCCACCATGGCGGCCACCCCCGATCTGCCCCTGGTGAACATCAAGCACGACAAGGCCCGGGTCCAGGCCAACCGCGCCCTCGAGGCCATGATCTCGGGCGACGGACAGTCCTGATCCTCTTCGTGCCTGATCCTCTTCGTGGCGTTGACGGTTTGTCGACAGACTCCGAGCTGGTCTGCAAGCCACGAGCGGGCCCGGATCAGAAGTCGATCAGGATCTTGCCGACATTGGCGTTGGTCTCCAGGTAGCGATGGGCATCGGCGATGTCGTCGAACGCGAAGCGCGCATCGATCACCGGCTCCAGTCGACCGCTGTCGAACAACGGCAGCATCTCCCGGCTGAACTGTTGGGCCAGCGCCGCCTTCTCCTCCAGCGGACGAGCCCGGATGACCGTGCCGATGATGGAAGCCCGCTTCGGCAGCAACAAACCGAGTGGCAGTTCGACGGTGCCCTCCCCCATCACACCGACCTGGATCAGGCGACCCTTCACTCGCAACGACTGGATGTTGCGAACGGTGTACTCACCGCCGATCACATCGAGGACGACATCGACGCCGACACCTCCGGTTGCTTCGGCCACGGCTTCGGCGAAGTCAGCAGAGGTGTAGTCGACGACCACGTCGGCGCCCAGCGAGCGGCACCGATCGACCTTGCCGGTCGAGGTCGTGACGATGATGCGCGCCCCGATCGCCTTTGCGATCTGGATCGCCGCCGTGCCCACGCCGGATGCACCGGCATGCACGAGCGCCCAGCGACCGGAGGTCAAACCGCCCTGCACGACGAGGGCATCGAAGGCGGTCATGAACACCTCGGGGATGGCCGCGGCATCGACCAGGGCAACCGAGAGG
>ERZ888423.1181-NODE-1181-length-23682-cov-8.285902_pt1 | contig 23682 bp, 19 predicted proteins | sample MGYA00520523_ERZ888423 | MGnify/ENA primary metagenome ERZ888423 (study PRJEB32303, sample SAMEA104408611) | aquatic metagenome | biome: Brackish water; feature: Pelagic; material: water | place: Baltic Sea | collected 2014-06-08T10:24:00 | depth 30,27 m ...
CTCGTTATTTCCATGCAAGAGGCTCACCAAGACATTCTCATATTTATGAAGCACATCCTCAAGTTCATTCATGTCTATTTGACCTTGCTCATCTACCTTAAGCCAATAGGCTTCAACCCAGCCCATCTTCACAGCATGTTCAATGCAATACAACACGGCCTTATGCTCAATGCGCGTGCTCACAATCATCTTCACCCCTTGCTTATGCACGGCAGTATGAATAGCGAGGTTATCAGCCTCTGTTCCGCCTGATGTGAAACAAATTTCGGCTGGGCTACATCCAAGATGAGTTGCCACCTTTCTTCTCGCAGTCTCTAGGGCATCCTTCGCTTTACGCCCATAAGAATGGATAGAAGAAGGATTTCCAAAGACCTCGCGCATAAAAGGAATCATCTCTTCTATGACCTCTGGGGCAATAGGTGTAGTCGCTGCGTTATCTAAATAAATACTCATGGATCAGAATTATTCCTTGATTCAATGCGTAAATGTAAGCGCAATAGGCATATTGCTAGCAAACATGAAGGGAATCTTATTACGCTCTGGAATCCAAGGATATAGAGCTAGTATGAGTTCATTGGTTAAAAAGTGCCACTGCCTTCATAGCCGCAGTTTCAGTGCGCAGGCGTGATGTTCCCAGACTTACTGCTGTGAATCCTTTTTCTAATGCACTTTGAACTTCTTCAAGGCTGAAATCTCCTTCAGGTCCTATAAGGATTAAAGTACTTCCTGAAACACCTGAAAGACTAGCTTTCTCGCCATCATAACAATGAGCGATATGCTTGTTCTCTTCCTGGGAGGATTTTATCAATTCACTAAATTCAGTGGCTTCATGCAATACCGGGAAATATGTTCTTAGCGATTGTTTCATGGCTGAAATAGTGATTCGCTCAAGTCTGTCCATGCGCAGTCTGTCACGTTCTCCGCGTTCGCTCATCAACGGAGTAAAACTTCCTATGCCCATTTCCACTGCTTTTTCAAGAAACCATTCTAGGCGATCTATCTGTTTTGTAGGAGCCATAGCTACATGAAGAGGCGAGATTTGATCTTCACCAGTAGTACTTTCAAGTAATAAAAAAGTGCAGCGATCTTTTCTGATGGATTCCAGGCGAACATGGGCCAATTTTCCATGACCATTCAACAGCACAAGCTCCTCTCCTTCTTTCAGCCGAAGGACTTTACTCATGTGATGCACTTCGGGGCCTTCCATTTCTTGCTCAATGGCATCAGACAATGAAGGATGATAGAATCTGTGGAGTTCAGGATGCATAGGCGGCCAAGATAGATAGTTGGAATCAAAAAGGGAATTTAAATCAAAATGAAAAGAGGAGGCTGGAATGTTGAACTTGAAGCCGTGTGCAGGCGTGTCCACGGTCAGCGCGGGACAAGTGGCTTTTAGGCTCGGAAGCTTGGCCTGTGCGCCAAAAAATCCCGCAGGCTTTTGACCGTGGTGAATTTCTTTGGTTCTTTCTTTTTTCAGAAAACAAAGATTGAGGTGGAATATGAAATGAGGATTAAACGTCACTTCGAATGCTTCAAGGACAAGAAAGAAAATGATACTTTTGAATTCAACCTACTTGCTTTCTTTGACTACGAACTGAAATACACGATTCAATTCATCTATATCATGCGAATATTACTTGCTGCTTTCTTGATTTTGATCATCTCCTGTGCTACTCCGCCTCCACCGCCTCCACCTGCACCCATAGCTAGTGCAGTGGAACGAGTGCGCATAGATTCACTCATGGATGCATGGCATCTTGCTGCTGCTTTGGCTGATGAGGACAGCTTCTTCGGAGCTATGGCTGACGATGCCATATACCTTGGCACAGACAAAACAGAGCGTTGGGAGAAGTCCGTTTTCCAAGACTGGAGTGCTGAGTATTTTGAGAAAGAAAGCGCCTGGGACTTCACTGCTTTTGACAGAGTCATATACTTTAACGAAGAAGAAAATCTTGCCTGGTTTGAAGAATCATTAGAAACATGGATGGGGCCATGTCGCGGAAGCGGAGTGCTGACATTAAAGGATGGTGAATGGCTCATACGCCATTATAACTTAACCATGCTTATAGACAATGATGATGTGCACAGAGTGCTAGAAGTAATCAACGACCCTCTAGATCCTACTCAGGATGAGTGAAGCGGCATCTGCTCCTAAAGAACTCCCAATAGCCACACCCATTCCGCCAAGGCGCACAGCACAATGAATACGTTCTGAACAACTTTGAAGTATAGGATTACGGGCTGAACCCGTTCCCATAATACCCACCCAGCGTTGGGCAATACTGATGTTAGAATTTGGGAGAATCTTTTCTCTCAATAGCGTTTCAAGAGATTCTTGGATTACTGGGCTCACGGTCATTTCATCAGTGTATTCTGCTTCTATGTCCAGATTCCTTCTTCCGCCCAATAAAATCCTATTTCCCACATTTCTAAAATAGGTATATCCGAGATCCAGATGAAAAACTCCTTTCCATTTCAAGTCAGGAATGGGTTCTGTAATTAAGACTTGCGCTCGTGTGGCTCTTACATCAAGGTCTAGCAATTTTTTACTCAAGCCATTGGTTGCTACTAATACATGTCGAGCATACAGAATTCCTTCGTCCAAATGAAGTTTTACACTTTCTTTTTCCTCCTCTATTCGCTCCACCCTTGAAGCCATATATATAGGGACATCCATTGCCCTGAGTTTGCTATGGAACGCATCCATCATCTTAGCTGGATCGAGCTGTGATTCATAGCTATTTCCAATAGAGGTATGAAATCCTTTGAACCCAAAATCTTGTGGATTCTCTTTCTCACTGAACACTTCAGGGCCTATGATGGGCAAAAGAAGCGCATTCATTCGTTCTCGCTCCGCCCAACATTTTTGAAATAACTCCTGATCCTCGAACACTTCATGACCTCCACAGGGAATGAAATCCATGGCAGCAACTGGGATTAAGGATTTCAGTGTATTCAGGCCTTTCCATCTTCTCTTGACTAAATCTAACATGGCATCAGTTCCTAGAAGCGCCTCGTCTTCCAAAAGCTCACTTAAACTTCCGAAGCAGGCAAAGCCAGCGTTCTTCGTGCTCGCTGTGGTCATAAACAGCTTTTCTGCTTCCACGATGGCCACCCTAAGTTTTGGCGATTGCTTTTTCAGATTTATTGCCGCAGAGGAACCTGTAATTCCAGAACCTATCACGATAACATCGAAAGGCTGATTTCTATGTGCTTGTTCCCAATAACTGAGCATAATGCAATTTGTCTGTGAAAGTATAGCTTTGAGCATGCTTTTTGCATTTACAGGGTAAAACTATGTGTGTTTTCGGAAACAAATCATGACCCAGAATCGTTAGTATAAAGATTAACTTTGGTCAAGAATTTCACCTTTAAGCGATATAAATCAGATTTTGAAACTAGAAAGGAGCTATACTTCTTTGATATTTAAGGTGTTGGCCTTGTTTGTCATTACTTTCTCATTGTTGACCCTCCAAGGTCAGGAATCAGCTGACGTGCTCATCTACGGAAATATCAAGGACCATTTCAGCAGAAAAAAACTGGAAGGCGTTACTGTTAAAGTGACTCAAGATGGAAAGCCCTTTGATTCTCAAGTAGTCTCTGGAAGTGGTAAATATGAGTTCTTCCTTCCTCTCAATCACATTTATACTATCGCTTTTGAGAAGACTGGTATGGTGTCTAAGTTCTTTGAACTCAATTCCAAGAATATTCCCGCAGAAGATCTCCGCGGTGGATTCTCTATGCCCGCTGATGTAAGTCTTTTCGATACCATGGAGAATGTAGATTTCACCCTGCTCAAAGACCCCATAGGCAAAGCGAAATATGAACCTACTCGAGGCGGAATGGAATGGGATATGGAATATACCAATCGCATGCTCAGCGAGATAGCTCGTCTCATGCGTGAAGTAGAAAAGGCCGTAGCAGACGAAGGCAAGAAAGAAGATGCTGTTGCTGCAGCTGCGCTTAAGCTGGAAGAAGATTATAAGAAACTCATGGCCACTGGAAATGCTGACATGACTAAAAAGTCTTACGAAAGCGCCATGAATAATTTCAAAGGTGCTATGGAATTAAAGCCTGGTGATGCGCCTGCAAAGACCAAGTATGACGAAGCCAAGAAGAAATATGATGAAGATGCCACAGCGAGAGAGCGAGAAAAGAGCTACCTCGCCTTTATAGATGATGCCGACAACGCTTTCAAGGCCAAAAACTGGCAAGAAGCCATTGGGAATTATGATGGGGCCCTAGGTGTTAAACCTGGTGAAAAATATCCCACAGATCAGAAGAGATTGGCTAAAGCGGAATGGGATAAGGAAAAAGAGGCTACTGTTAATGAAATTGCCGCGGCTAAGCTCATTCAAGAAGGAGATGTCGAAGTAGGTAAGGAAGCTTATCAAAAAGGAATAAACAAATTCAAGGCCGCTTTAGCCATCATTCCAGCGCATAAAGAAGCAAGCCTAAAACTGGCTGATGCTGAAAAGCTACTTGCAGCTTATTTGGCCGAAGCAAAGGAGCGCGAAGCATACCAAAAGTTGACCACTGAAGCCGATGGTCTTTTCGGCAGCAAAGACTATCAAGCATCCATCGCTAAATATGAAGCTGCTTCTTTGGTGTTACCGAGAGAGGTTTATCCGAAGGACAAGATTAAGGAGGCACAAGACCTAATGACCAACCTAGCAGCTGAAGCTGCTGCTGCCAAAGAGCTCGCTGAGAAACAAGCGCGTTTCGATACGTTGATGAAAGAAGGTGAGTCAGCCATGACGGCTAAGACGTATGTTTCTGCAATCAATAAATTCTCAGATGCTTTGACTGTTCTACCTGACAATTCCAAGGCCAAAGAACGACTAGCCGCAGCCCAGAAGGCTAAAGATGATACCACTGCACTTGCTGAAGCTGAAGATCGTTATCGCACAGCGATAGTAGAAGCAGATCGTTATTTCAATAAAACGGAATACGAAGCATCCATTGAAAAATATCGTGAAGCACTAAGTGCCAAAGATGAAGCCTATCCTAAACAGAAAATCGCTGAGGCAGAAAAGTTGATTAAAGAGAAGGCAGAAGCAGCCGAATCCGCTGAGAAAAAGTCAAAGTACGATGCATTTATGAAAAGTGCTGATCAGTCTATGAAAAGTACTTTCTATGACCAAGCCATTGCTGACTATACCAGTGCCCTAGGTGTCATTCCTGCTGATATTCCTGCTACGCTAGGAAAAGCTGCGGCACAAAAAGCAAAAGCAGATGATCTAGCAAAGCTTGAAGCAGATGAAAAAAAGAAAGCTGAAGCTGATGCCTTATCTGTCAAACAAGCTGAATTTGATGGTCATATGGCAACGGGTCGTTCCAATTTCAAGGATAAGACATATGAAAAATCAATCAGCTCATTTGAGAAAGCCCTAGGCGTATTCCCTGATAGTGGTGAAGCCATAGATGAATTAGCCAAAGCGAAAAAAGCACTTGAGGATCAACGATCTGCTATGGCCGATGCTGACAGAGAAGCTGCCGAAGCTGAAGCTCTAGCCGCAAAGCAAGCTGAATATGATGGTCTTATGGCTAGTGCCGAAAAGGCATTGAAAGACCAAGAATTCCAAGTGGCTATAAGCACGTTCGGAAATGCTGCAGGCATCTTCCCTGACAATTCGAAAGCTCCAGAGCGTATAGCATTGGCTGAGAAAGCATTCGCTGATTGGAAAGCTGCACAAGGAGAAGCTGAGAAGCTAGCGCTCTATGCCAAGTATATGAGTGATGCACGTGAGGATATGGAGTCTCAGTCATATCAAGATGCCATAAGTGATTATGAAGGGGCGCTAGGTGTAATAGCCAATGACAAGGATGCCATAACGGGAATAGAGACTGTAAGAAAAGCTATTGCTGATAGAGAGGCTGCAGCTTCTGCCGATGAGCATAGAAAAGCAGAAGAAGCGGCAAAAAAGGCAGAGCAAGATAGACTCCGAGACCTAGCTGATGCTGAAGCTGCCTCTAGGAGGTCTCAAGAAGAGCAAGACAGAGCGTATCAGGATGCTATTAATGAAGCCGATTCTTATTTCAATTTCAAGGAGTACTTAGTCTCTAAGACCTATTATGAAGATGCATTAGCTATCAAACCAGCTGAAGTTTATCCTAAATCAAGGATAGAACGTATTGGACTGCTCTTAGCCAAATCTGCAGCTGATGAAATCGAAAGAGCAGAGAGAGAGGCAAGGGAAAGGGAGTTGGCTGAGGCTAATTCATTCAACCGCGGCTCTGACTTGTCAAATAGCACTGAAGATGATATGGATGCGCGCAAGGCTGAAGAACGCAGAAAGGCGCTCGAAGAAAAATGGGCCGCTATGGAGCGTGATAAAGAAGCTTGGAAAGAAAAAAATACTGAAATCTCCCGTGGTGCTGGAAGTAGGTTGTCAGAAAATGAAAGCCTTACTAAAACATACAACGAAAGCGGTAAAGAAATGAGCGAACAAGGCAACCTAAAAGCTGAAGAAAGAGCGGAAAACATGGTTGGATATAAAGAAGCCATGATGAGTCAAGATCAGCGCAGAGAAGCTATTCACGCTGAAAAAAGAGATGATGCTGATCGTGAGTTCAAGGATTTCAAAAAACAAAGCACCGAGGAGCAGGAACGATATTATGGTAAAAGCTCTACCTATGCTGAGCATCAGAAAAATGTTGTCAAAATTAAAGAAGCAAACACATCTCTCATGACTAGAGGTCAAGAGACCTATGAATACAGCGTTTCTGACGTTCAAAAAGATGAGCAGCGATACAATGAATACCTGAAGCTAAAGGAGGCTGAGAGTGATGAGCGCATGGAGGTGAAAGAGAAAGACGTTTTGGAGTTTAAAGAGGCTATTGCTGAGCAAAATGCTAACGCCTTAGCCAAAGACAAGCAAAAAGAAATAGAGGAGATAGAAACGACCAAGGAAAAGCAGAAAGCATCCAAGGAACGTATGGGCAGCTTATCAGAAGAGAAGAGAGCTGAACAACTATTGGAGATTAAGAGTAAAGAGACCTACACACATGAGAAAAACCCGATGGATTTCAGGCCTTCTCCCCTTTTGGATGAATATCCGCAAGGTGTGACAGAAGAGACCTTTGAAGAAGGAAACAAAACAGTCATACGTAGGATTGTAATCGCAGGAAATAAGGCCTATGAATATCACAAAGTAGTCTCTAGATCAGGAACCTATTACTTCAAAGATGGTCTAAGTATCTCTATAGCTCTCTGGGACCTAGAGAGCAATAAAGTGCCTGAGTAATGCTTCTTACTCTGAACTATAGGGCACCTTTATTTTGCAGTTCTCTGGACAAAGCTACAGCTTGAACTTAGAAACAAGTTCTATGAGAAAGTTCAAATATCTTACCGTTTTATCTTTACCTGTCACAGTCATTTTCTCTCTCATTGTAAATGGACCATGGACTTTTCTTCCTCTTGTCGTCTTTTTCGGTATGGTTCCATTACTTGAGCTCCTTTTTCCTCCTGATGCTCGGAATATGGAAAATAATGATCGTGTATTAGCAGAGAATGATTCTTTCTATGACTATCTACTTTATCTGATGGTCCCTATCCAATGGGGAACTCTTTTATACTTTCTCTTTGCTATTCAAGAACCTGGATTGAGTTATCTTGAACTCACTGGTAGAATTAGTTCTATGGGACTTATGTGCGGTATCATTGGTATAAATGTTGGACATGAACTTGGTCACAGAAAGCCTGGGCTTGCTCATTTTCTGGGCGAATTACTTATGCTATCATCCTTGGAAAACCACTTTATTCCTTATCATAACATAGGTCATCATTTTAATGTTGCTACACCTAAAGATCCAGCCACTGCACGCAGGAATGAGAGCATCTACAGGTTCTGGATTCGTTCCCATTTTGGAAGCTATCGCATGGCTTGGAGCATTGAGAATGAGCGCATAAGGAAATTGGAGCAATCATGGTATTCTCTCAAGAACAAGATGATACACTACAGCTTGGCCCAGGTCTTACTTTGTACCGGTATCTATGTTCTCTTTTCTTGGAAGGTCCTCCTTGCTTTTTTTATCGCCTCCGTCTTTGGAATACTGCTACTTGAGACTGTAAATTATATAGAGCACTACGGGCTTCTTCGCCAGCTGAACCCTCAAGGACGCTATGAGAGGGTGAATCATCAGCATAGCTGGAACTCTGATTATGTTATTGGCCGATTGGTTCTTTTTGAGCTCTCAAGACATTCAGACCATCATTATAAAGCAAGTAAAAAGTATCAGACTTTAGACTCGCTCTATTCAAGTCCTCAAATGCCCACTGGATATCCAGGAATGATGCTCTTAGCGCTAGTCCCACCTCTTTGGTTCAACTATATGAATGTTCGCATAGATGAATTTCAGAAATTAAAGGTGCCCTAATCACTACGTAAATCAAAGATTCTTAACCTTTTAGATCATTTCACGTGTCAGAAACTGAACTTTATCTGATTCTGAAATGAAAAAACAAAAAGCTGGGGTTTATCAATCCTTATGCTTACAGGCGCCTTTGGCGTATCAGCTCAAGACGTCATTAAGGACGCAAGCATATAAGGTAGAATAATATACCCCGATGGAGGCTCTTTCCCCGACTCAGGTCGAGAAGGTGAGAGCTACTCTAATTTCGAAGACAACATCTTAACGATGTGTTCATCTAATGGTGAGCCTATGAACTTGGATTTCGCAAAATTGAATCTGGAGACTGAGAAGAACTTCCTTTTCGTGTTCAATGGAATGAATTGGCACGCCAATCCTGTATAAGGTACCCTTTCACTGGTCCTAAAGCAAAGGAGATAGTGATTGAATCCACTTGATCATGTTTGACTTTCAGAATGAGTACTGACTTTAGTGTCAAAAAATCAGGATGGTTCGCTGACATTTCTGTGGCAGTATAATGACATCGCATCGTTCGTGAGCGATAGATAAAATAAAAAAAGGCGTGATATTATCACGCCTTTTTTATTTCAATATTCTCAGTCTGTTAGCTCGTCACCATAGCCACGTCATTAGTCCCAAGGTCATGCAATAGTCTCATGTGCGCAACAATAGCAGAGAAGAAGCTTTTCTCACTCTTATACTTATGTCCGAATTCTGCAGCTGTCTCAGAAACAATCGCAGAGAGCTTGCGATAGTGAACATGACAGATGTTGGAGAACAAATGATGTTCTACCTGATAATTTAATCCGCCTACGTACCATGAGAAAATGCGACTCTTAGGAGCGAAGTTGGTTGTAGTCATTAACTGATGAACAAACCAAGCTTCTTCCATTTCTCCATCTTCAGCAGGTTCTGGGAATTCACATTCAGGCATGACATGAGCCGCTTGGAAAATCAATGATAGCATAAGGCCACATACAAAGTGCATCATAAAGAATCCTAGTATCAGCCATCCAACTCCAATGGAAGCGAAAATAATAGGCAAAACCAAGATGAAGGCATAGTAGACTACTTTCCAAAGAGCTACATCCCAGAATAATTTCTTGACTTCTTCATCACTGCGTATGACACCTTTCCTTCGGTAACGTGCTATTCTGAAGAAATCAGCGTAAGTAGCAAACATCAATGACATAAGACTATACAGAGGCCAAGCATAAATATGCTGGAAGCGGTGCACCTTATGGCGTTTTTGATGCGGTGTGAAGCGGAACATAGATCCTACTTCTATATCCTCATCTTCTCCTTCAATGTTCGTATAGGTATGATGCAGCACATTATGCTTCATCTTCCACATTTTATCATGACCTCCTATGAGCATCATGATTCTGCCTACCCAAGTGTTCACTTTAGCATTTTTAGAATAGGTCCCGTGATTCGCGTCATGCATCACACTCATTCCTATTCCGGCCATTCCCACTCCCATCACCATCCAAAGGACAAGGGACAGCCATACGCTAGTCACAACGCCTGTAACAATAAAAAGGAACGGAACGAGGTAAATCATGACCATGACTATGGTCTTAATCACCATCCTCCAGTCTCCGTTTTTAGAGAGATTGTTCGATGCGAAATACTCATTAACACGTTTATGCATCGTTTGAACGAACTCAGAATCCTTGGTCCTGGGGAATTTCAATCTTCGATTTTCAGCGCTCATAGTTGTTTATAGATTTAGTCTGGCACAAAATAGTCATTAGGACAAGCTATTCAACGCATACTATGCATTTGAATTGCACATTGGAAACTTGATTAACTTATTGTTGCTTGTTTCTTTCCGGGCTTTCTGATGCGCATGTTCAAAAACTCAACCAAAAGTGAGAATGAGATAGCAAAGTAAAGATAGCCTTTAGGGATTACCCCAACTTCCTTGCCGAAGATGTCTGCATGGGCCAAATGCATCCCTTCAGCTATCAACATAAATCCAATGAGAATCAAGAAACTCAAGCCAAGCATCTGAATAGTAGGGTGTTCTTGAACAAATTTGCCCACAGGGTTCGCAAACATCAGCATAATTACTACTGACAAGATGACCGCTATAATCATGAGAGTAAGTGCTCCTTCCATGCCATTTGTCATTCCTACAGCAGTGAGAATGGAGTCAAAAGAGAAAACGATGTTGATTAACGTAATCTGAACTATGGCATTACTCAATCCTGTTTTTCTTTTGGTTTCCAAATCATGATACCCATCTCCTTCTACCTTTTCACGAATCTCAGAAGTACTCTTATATAGTAAGAAGAGTCCTCCTATGATGAGAATGATGCTTTGACCTGAAAAAGCAGCATGGGCAAAATCAGTATGTAGTGTCCAGAAAGGCTCTTTCAGGCTAATCAGCCAGGATATCCCAAAGAGCAACAGTATACGCATGACCATGGCTAGAATAAGACCAATGTTCGTGGCCTTTTTCTGCTCTGCCGCAGGAAGTTTGCTTGCAGCGATAGAAATGAAAATGATGTTATCTATTCCAAGTACAATCTCCAGAAAAACCAGAGTGAGTAGGGCAATCCAAATGTCAGCAGAGAGAAATATTTCCATAGGACTTCAAAGGTATTAAAGAGCGTGAATCCTTCATCAATCTGGCACAGAATCATGTCCTTGACCTCCCCAAGGATGACAGGATAAAATACGCTTTGCAGATAGCCAAAGTCCTTTGATAGGACCATGCTTCTGAAGCGCTTCCAAAGCATAATGTGAACATGTAGGTGAATATCTACATGTCGCTGGAATCCAAGGTGATATAACTAATTGGTAAAAGCGAATTGGCAAGCTTAACAACCATGAGAAGAAGTTCCTCATTTTTTATTCTTGAAGTATTCTAAGGCCAGTTGATACGAGGTAGGGCCAAAGCCGGTAATCACTCCAACACATACCTCTGCTATCACAGAATTCTGCCTGAATTCCTCCCGTGCATGAACATTAGAAAGATGAACTTCTATGACAGGTGTGTCTATGGCGGATATAGCATCACGTATAGCTATACTGGTATGGGTATACCCTCCTGCATTGAGAATAATCCCTTGCACTTTTCCGTCCCATTCTTGCAAAGTATTGATTAACTCACCTTCTACATTGCTTTGAAAATCAAGAATCTCAGTCTCTGAATTGGACTTTTTCAGATGCTCAAGTAGCTTATTCAAGCTCTTATCCCCATATACACTGGGCTCTCGCTTACCGAGCAAATTCAAGTTAGGACCGTTGATAACACCTATTCGCATGGCTCAAAGGACGTGTTTTATCCCTTAAGATTGTTCTAATGAATTGGACGCAAGGCATAAAGGGCTTTCTTTCTTATCTCCGATTGGAGCGAGGCCTATCTAAAAATAGCATAGAAGCATATAGCCGCGATGTAAAAAGGCTATTCGCCTTCATGATTGCCAGCCACCCAGATGTAGAACTTAAAGGAGTGAAACAAGAGCATCTTGTCTCCTACATTCATCATATACATGCCGCTGGGCTCAATGCTCGCTCTCAATCTCGCATGATCTCAGGGATTCGTGCCTTTTTCAAATTCCTACTTCTAGAAGGTCTGCTTTTCGAGGATCCATCTGAACTGCTTGAACTTCCTCGTATCGGAAAAAGACTTCCTGTCACTTTGGACATATCTGAAGTAGAAGCTATGATTAAGGCTGTAAACCTTAGCAGTGCTCAAGGACAACGCAACAGGACCATCATAGAAGTGCTGTATGGGTGTGGTCTTCGAGTTACTGAACTGACAGAATTGAAGAAGAGCAATCTATTCATGGATGAAGGAGTCGTTAAAGTTATTGGCAAAGGAGATAAAGAGAGACTTATTCCTATTGGAAAATCGACTATAAGGCAACTTAAGCTTTATATAGACTCTGTAAGGATTCATCAGAAAATCCAAAAAGGCTCTGAGGACCATGTATTTCTGAACCAGAGCGGGAAAAAACTGAGCCGTGTTATGGTCTTTCATATCATTAAGGATAGCTGTGCTAAAGCAGGCATTAAGAAGAACGTTAGCCCTCATACGATGAGACACAGCTTCGCAACACATCTAGTTGAAGGTGGTGCAGATTTGCGTGCTGTTCAGGAAATGCTCGGTCATGAATCCATAACTACTACAGAGATTTATACGCACCTTGATAGGTCCTATCTGCAAGAAACGATTCGCTCCTATCATCCTTTAGAACGCATGAATAAGAGCTGATTTTCTTAGAACTCATGTTTTTCAACGCTTTTTTGTAAATCCTACAGCTCCTACTGAAGCTGCAGAGCAATTTGTAACTGGTGCACCTTGCAGTGTTGGTGTTGAATTCGTGAACCGTGCCATTACTGTATCTGAAGATATGACAACGGCTGCATTCTGCTGGGAGTCATGTGATGCATGTGATGCAGCTGTTTGCCAAGTTCCTACCAAAATGGACGTAGTAGAGATCACATTCGGAAAGGTCAACCCACGTGTGAACGCAACTTGGGTAAATGCTGAGGGAACTGCTTCTTGTGAAGTGAAAGGTGGAAGGATCTCTGATGCTTATGCAGGAACTGCTTCTGGAGTGGTTACTGAGCGTGTCCTTATCAAATAATCAAAGTTTTCATTTCGACAAAAGGGCCCCAACTGGTTAAGGGTGGGGTTCTTTTTTTAAATTACTTCTATGAAATATTTCGTTGCGCCTTCCTCCTATCCTTCTAACCTTACCTAGCCTTTTAATACCTGTGATTGTTTCATCCTCTTGAACCTTGATATCACCACTGCTGACCCAAATGGAAATACTGTTTTCCCAGGTCAGATAGACCTGGACTATGTGCGGCTTTATCAGAATCCTTTTGGGAGCTATGATGTCACTTTCAATATGGATTTGACCGACATTGGACTCAACGCCACAGATGTTGTTCACCTGAACGGTAATTTCAATGACTGGTGCGGCACTTTCGCTCCTATGCAAGATTAAGGAAACGGCATCTGCTCCATCACGGTACCTCTGGCAGCAGAACCTGGTGAATACAAATTCAAGCTGAATGGATAGACGACCTCGGAGTCCTTCGTAGGAGGATTTTCCTGCTTTTAACGTTTTTTGTTAATCTCCTCTATTCTTCCCGTCTAATCAGGCTTGAGGAGCAATTATATTGTTAATAATGCCTCTCTAGCCCTTTAAATATCAACATTTCCTAGGACTTATGGTACTTTGTACTATATTTACATTCAAACAAATACCATAATACTGATGAAAAAACTATTAAGCCTTTTAGCAATTTGCTTTTCAATAAGCGCATTTGCACAAAACAACGTCACGTTCCAAGTGGACATGAATGAATATGCTGGTGCATACACTACAGTTAACCTTAACGGTACTTTCAATGGTTGGTGCGGCCCATGTGCCGTTATGACTGAAACCGCTCCAGGAAGCGGTGTTTACGCTATTACTGTAGATATTCCTGCTGGACCGATTGAATATAAATTCACTGTTGATGGCTGGGCTGGAGAAGAGTCTCTGACGCCAGGGTCGTCCTGCACAGTTACCAGTGGTGGTTTCACTAATAGATCTCATAATGTAGCTGCAGCTACTACACTAGATGTAGTGTGTTGGAACTCATGCGCTGCGTGTGGAGTTGTAGTTACTTCGGATGTCACCTTCCAAGTTGATATGAATGAGTATGCAAATCCATTCACTACCGTTTATATGAGCGGAACCTTCAACGGATGGAGCGGAGATGCTAATCCTATGTCTGAGACCGCTCCTGGAAGCGGAGTATACGCTCTTACCTTAACACTCGGAGAAGGTGCCCAAGAATATAAGTTCACTACTGATAACTGGACTGATCAAGAGTCCTTAACCCCTGGTGCCTCTTGTACTGTGAGCGGGCCTGGCTATACGAATAGAGTGCACAACACCTCTGGTGATGCTACTCTTGATGTGGTGTGCTGGAACTCTTGTGCGGCTTGTGGAGTTGTTATCAACTCAGATGTCACATTCCTTGTTAATATGAACGATTATGTAGATCCATTCACCACTGTATATGTGAGCGGAACCTTTAATGCTTGGAGCGGAGATGCAAATCCTATGACCGAGACTGGTCCAGGAAGTGGTATCTACACTGCAACAGTAAGCATACCTAATGGTGCCCATGAGTATAAATTCTCTTTGGACAACTGGGCTACTAGCGAAAACTTAACGCCAGGAACTTCATGTACTATAACTACTAGCGGGTTCACTAACCGTTTTATAAATGTGACTGGTACTAGTTCATTAGGTGCTCCTTGTTATGCTAGTTGTGATGCCTGTGGTATCAACAACACATCTGACGTGACCTTCATAGTGGATATGAGTCAATACACTGTTGCTTTCACTGAAGTAGCCGTTTTCGGTTCGTTCAATGGATGGTGTTCAGGTTGCAACCCAATGACTGATTTTGATGGTGATGGAATCTATGTGGTGACATTGACATTGACTAACGCTGCTTATGAGTACAAGTTCATTGTAGATCCTACAGCTCCTACTGAAGCTGCAGAGCAATTTGTAACTGGTGCCCCTTGTACTGTTGGTGTTGAATTCGTTAACCGTGCGATTACTGTTTCTGGTGATATGACTACTACTGCTTTTTGCTGGGAGTCATGTGATGCATGTGCTGAACCTGTTTGCCAAGTTCCTACCAATATGGATGTAGTAGAGATCGCATTCGGAACGACCAACCCACGTGTGAACGCAACTTGGGTAAATGCTGAGGGAACTGCTTCTTGTGAAGTGAAAGGCGGAAGGATCTCTGATGCTTCTGCAGGAACTGCAAATCCTGTGTTCCAGAACCCTACAAACACTAAGCTTTTGACCCAGACTAACGGAACGACTGTGAATTTCAATATTGCCCTTTATAATAACCCTACCATTCCATTCGTGATTGGTAAGACTTATGGGTATGAAGTGCGTTGTGCATGTGCTGATGGTTCAGGATTCTCTGCTTGGTCAGGTATTACACCTGGTGCTACGTTTGTTGTTCCTGGACTTCCTGCTACTGCTGCTGTATCAAGCACTAAGCTTCTCGAAGCTGGTCTTAATGCAATGAGCGTTTATCCTAACCCAGCAGACGCTATGCTCAATATCCAAATGGAATTGACTGTAGAAGGTTCTGTAGAGATTAACTTGATTAATGCCCTTGGACAAACTGTGCTTCAAGAGCGTAACAGCGGAACCGCTATGAACGCTCGTGTTGACGTGAGTTCATTGGATGCTGGAATCTACATGCTATCTTTAAGAACTTCTTCTGGAGTGGTTACTGAACGTGTCATTATCAAATAATCAAAGTTTTCATTTCGACAAAAGGGCCCCAACTGTTTAAGGGTGGGGCTCTTTTTTTTAATTTACTTCTATGAAATATTTCGTCCTTCTTTCTTTCTTCTTTCTCACCATCACCTCCCAGTCCCAGAACTGGCAATTGATTTGGGCCGATGAATTCAATGGCACATCCCTCAATACCAATAATTGGACACAAGACCGTGGAACTGGAGCAGTACAAGGGCTCAATGGATGGGGGAATAATGAACTTCAATACTATCAAGAACAGAATACAACAGTAGCTGGTGGAGTATTGACCATAGAAGCGCGCCAAGAACCACAAGGTATTTCAGACATCTATAGTGGAAACAATCCCTATTTCTATTCTTCTTCCAAGATTCTCACCCGTGACAAGTTCGAGTTCCGGTATGGGAAGGTAGAAGCCCGTATCAAAACCATAGATGGACAAGGCTATTGGCCTGCCTTCTGGATGCTTCCCAATGGTGGATGCTGGCCAGAGAATGGTGAGATAGACATTATGGAACAATGGGGTCATGATGGAAATTCCAACGCCACCACAGGAGCAGCGCACACAGGTGTATGCGGAGGCGGAAGCACTTATTCCGTTGGTTCCTCAAACTTGAACCTTGGTTCTTATGCTGATGATTATCACCTGTACTCGGTCATCTGGTCTGAGAACAATATCGCTTGGTATGTAGATGATCAGTTATTCCACGCAGTTACTCCGTCCTCCTACCCTTCTAATATAAACTGGCCTTTTAACAGCAGTGATTGGTTCATTATCTTGAATCTCGCCATCACCAATGCTGGCCCTAACGGAAATACTGTTTTCCCAAGTCAGATAGATGTGGACTATGTAAGGGTCTATCAGGACCCTATCGGGATTTATGATATCTCTTTCAATGTGGACGTTACAGACCTTGGACTCAGCGCTACAGATATCGTGTACTTGAACGGTAATTTTAATGCCTGGTGCGGTACCTGTGCCCCTATGCAAAATCAAGGAAACGGCCTCTGGTCAATCACAGTGCCTCTGACTGCAGGGGCTTATGAATACAAATTCACGGTGAACGGATGGGCACTCTCTGAAACCTTAACGGGAGGAGAGTCCTGTACCTTGACTACCGGTGAATTCGTGAATCGCCTCGTTCAAGTAGCCGATGAAGCCATCTTACCCACCGTTTGCTGGGAAGAATGCACAGGCTGCAACGACTTCTCTGAAGTGACTTTCCAAGTGGATATGAATGAATATCCAAACCCTTTCACTAACGTGAATCTAAGCGGAGGATTCAACGGTTGGTGCGGAGAATGCAACCCCATGACTGATCCAGATGGTAATGGAGTCTATAGCACTACCATCTCGCTTCCCTTTGGGGCACATGAGTACAAGTTTAGCCTTGATAATTGGGCTGATGCGGAGAGTTTCACTCCTGGAGAGCCCTGCACCAATACCACTGATATCTTCACGAATAGGATCATCAACTTGAGTACTGATGAAGTATTGCCTCAGGTCTGCTGGAATTCTTGTTCTTCCTGTCCTAGCCAAGTTTGCCAAGTTCCTTCAAATTTGGACATAGTAGAAATAGGCTTTGGCGGAACGAATCCAAGAGTCAATGCAACTTGGAACAATGCCGAAGGCACATCTTCATGCGAAGTGAAAGGAGGCCGAATCTCCGATGCTAGCGCTGGAACTACCACACCCATATTCCAAAATATGAGTAACACACAGATACTCAGCCAGACCAATGGAAGCACCGTGAATTTTAATATCGTCTTGTATAACAATCCTACAATTCCATTTGTAATAGGAAAGACCTATGGCTACGAGGTGCGATGTCAATGTGCTGATGGGTCTGGATTCAGTGATTGGTCAGGAATTTCCCCTTCCTCTACGTTTATGGTGCCGGCATCAGGTTCTGCGGCTTTATTGGGTACGAAAGCATTTGAAAATGAAGACATCCAGCTGAATGTATACCCTAATCCTAGCAATGGAATCTTTCACATGGATTTGGTCACTGAATATCAAGAAGAAATAACCTTGATGCTGAATGATCTTCTAGGAAAGACACTCTTGTCTATGCAATTGAAAGGAGGAGAAATTCACAAAGAACTTGACTTCAGACATCTCCAAAAAGGAGTCTATGTGCTCATTTTGAACTCGCAATCAGGCATGTTCACTGAGCGAATCATCATCCAATAAACCAATGAGTGTATGTTGATCAAGCCTGTCTTTAAAAAGGCAGGCTTTTCTTTTTAAAGATCGTTCTATGAGTCATCTTCGAGATAGATTCATGTTCTGATTGTTTTTTTAACCCGAAGAGGCCACGGATCTTTCGCTAAGGTCTTAGTTATACAAGACGATATAGAAATTCAGGGACGTAGCGATGAGAATCCAAATGAGGTATGGCAGGATTAAAACCCACTCCCACTTCATATCCCTGATGCCATATTGGAAGAAACGAAAGACAAAAAGGGCCAACAGTGAAATGATAAAGAGCCCCATAGTAACTTTATGGAAGTGAAAAAACACAGGATTCCAGATCACATTCAATACCCATGCTCCGGAAAATACCAAGATGAATTCCTTGCGCACGGTTCCTTCATCTTCCTTGTAAGCCTTAGCCAGAAAGGCAGAGAAACAGACCATGATCAGTATCCATGCAGCCCCGAATACCCATCCTGGCGGAGTCCAAGGCGCTTTCAGCAATCCCAGATACCATGGTTCTGTCACGGCAGTCGTGAAAAAAGAACCTATGGCGAGTCCAGCAAAATTGATTGCTAGGAAAAGTATGAATCTTAAAATCATCTGCATGCAAATATGGGAGAACCTCGCGTAATACGAAACGCTGCACCCTATTTTCTTGGAGAATTAAATGAACAATGGCCATCATGACCAGCTTTCTCGTCATGATGGCCAGGGTTCAATCAGTCCTTTTTCTTGTTCCCAATGAAATAACTCGCTAACAAACCGAGTCCTGACATTAGGAATATGGATGCTGGATATACGGCTTCCTCTCCTGTCGCTTGATATAGGAATATGGCCATGGTGATGCCTAATCCTACACCCACAGCGGTAAGCGCGAGATTCAATATAACCAAGCGTCTTCCTTCAGAACTAGAGTCTCTCTTGGTCTGAAACAGACTTGCGTCAGCTCCTTTGTCTATCAAGGACATGCGTTCTCTATGACGCGTGGTGAAGTAGAGGTAGAATATGCCAAACGTGCAGGCAAAAACGGACATGGGGACTAATATTTCTTCTAAGTGCATATCTTTAAGTATTGCGATTTAAACCTATGACGACACTTTCGATTCAGAGGTTACGCCTTTTCTTTTTTCATTTTAAGATAACGAGTGTGTAACCGATACCTTAACGCTGTCGTCCAAACAAAGAATGAACCCAACTGATGAACAGCATCTCATCGCAGGAATCCTGCGTAAAGAGCCGATTAGCGTAGAGCGCTTCGTGCTTTCTCATCAGGATGCTGTGTTCGCTCAGTCATACAGAATCCTAGGGAACAAAGAAGATGCTCAGGAAGCTGCTCAAGATGCTTTGATGAAGGCATTGAAACAGATGCCCGTCTTCGAGGGAAGATGCAAACTCAATACATGGGTGTATAGAATCACCTATACCACTTGCCTTGACATGCTGAAGAAGCGCAGGCGTAAACCCAAGGAGGACGACATAGATGGGCATCAAGAGGCTTCTTGGTCTACCTTGGAAGCGGGATTATCCATTTTGGAGGAGAAAGAGCAACGTGGACTGATAGAAACATCTATCACGCAGCTCGAAGAAACGGACGCTTTATTGATTGAACTCTATCATTTGCAAGAGTATCCCATTGCAGAATTGAGTGAGATTACTGGAATGACCGAAGGTGCTATTAAAGTGAGACTCTTCAGAGCAAGGAAAAAACTCGCATTGAACTTAGAAAGAGTCTTGCCTAAAGAAACAATTGAAATACTTAGACATGGATCATAAACATGAACACGAGGCGTTAAAGCGCATTCTGCAACATCAGGAAGTAAAGAAGGCCCCCAGCGGAATGAGTGATGCCATCATGAAGGAATTCTTGCAAGCAGAGCAGCCTAAACTGGCTCTGAAACCATTAATCTCACCTAAAGCATGGATTATCAATGCTTTGGGATTCTTGTTGCTTATCGCATGGTCTATGAAGTCAAGTTCTTCTGTGCCAGCTAAGAGTAATCCCTATTTACACTTGATAGATCAACAGATGGATCAGTTCAGCCATTTATTCATCGGTATATCTCCCATCTTCATGATGTCATTAGCTAGTTTTGGATGTATGATGTTCTTGAGCGCATATGTGCTCAAGCATAGGTCAGGACAACATTGGACTTAATCCTTGTAGAAGAACTTTATGAATTTATCTCCGAACTTAGTGTCACCACTCTGAATACGTTCTTCCCTCTGACTGTCTTTTTTAGTCCTGTCTCGCTCCCTCCTTCTCTTGTTCTTCATTGCACCTGAGATAATCACCGGACGCACTGAAATCCCTACTTGATTCTCAATCCAAGGTTCACGTCCTACCACATTGAAATTAGGTTTTATGTCTAAGCAGACCGCGTATTTTAGCATGGTCAATTCGATTCCAGCGAGCAAATCCACTCCCATTGTTTCGTTTCTAATCGCATAGCCTACTATATTATTCGCTTCGTCCTGAAATCTGCTGCGCTCAAGGCCCGCTGATAATCCCGCTCCGAAATAGATGTTCAAGCGCTTTGTTATGAATGGCCTGTGCTCTCTGATCAAAAGGTGAGCAGTGTGCACATCATCAAAATTAGATTGAGCTATACCCTCTATAGTTGTGCGCTCGAAAATGCGATATGCCGCTGTTACCCCGAATGTCCTGACATCAGGACCATTTCCCATGCGAAGGCCTGCAACTAATGCATAGCTCTGCGCGGAGCTATTGACCGAAAGCATTATAAAACCTATACCCAGAAAGAACCCTAGCTGCTTTTTCATGTGTTCGAAATTAAAGGGAAGAAAGAAAGGCCTTTAGCCTTATCTAAGAACGTATCATTGAGCTGATGCTCGCTGTGTGTTTATACTGTGTTCTTCATTCCATGTTCTCCGAGAGAACACTATATAGACGTTGAAAATTGCATAGCGTATCAAGAAAGGTCGGCAAATTGTCTACTTGAAAATTGGCGGGGTTAATGGCTAATCCTATCTTGTCCAACCTAAAATCATACATAATGTTCCAACGTACAGTCCTTCTTTTCACACTCTTCATTGTCCTTCAGACACAGGCTCAGAATAACAGCCTACTTTTTGACGGGGTCAATGATAAAGTGGTCATGCTCAATGACCCTATCTATACCCTCACAAACGGATTTACGATTGAAGCTTGGATCTATGCCAATGCATGGAAACCCAATGTTTGGCAAGGAACGATCATAGGAAAGGACTTGGATCCACAGCGAGGTTTTGTTCTACGCTGCGGTGCGAATGGCACCCTAAGTTTCACCGTGGGAACTGGATCTAACTGGAATGAAATCATCAGCGGCCCTGTAATGAGCACGGATACATGGTATCACGTAGCGGCCGTTCTTGATGGCGGCCAATCTCGCATCTACATCAATGGAAGCCTTGTAGGAAGTGGCTCCTGCCCTGCATCCATGACTGCGAATACTGCCTTACTCATAGGCGAAAGTTCCGGATTTTCGGGAAGGGTTTTTGACGGGCGTATTGATGAAGTACGAATCTGGAATGTAGTGCGAAGCGAGTCAGATATCGCTATGAATCAAGCGGTCGATTTGACCAATACAACTTCAGGACTCGTGGCATACTATAAGTTAGATGAGACCTCAGGAACCATTGCAAGTAATCACATAGCTCCAGGCGTTACAGATGGTACTTTGGTGAATTTCGGGACGAGCCCTTGGCAGAGTGGCTACACTATTCCAGGATTAGATATGAAGACTGAGGCTATTCTTTCTCCTGATGCAGTCACACTTTCAGGTGGTGCTTCCCAAGTGAAAGCACGCTTTAAGAACAACGGATTGGATCCAGTGACTTCCTTCGAGGTATCCTATACCTTCAATGGTGGAACTGCGGTGAGTGAACAAGTGAATGTCACGCTGGCGCCCGGAGAAAGCTACCTACACACCTTTAATGAGGCTGTACTTAGCAATGGCAGTACAGATGCACTTGTTGTGAATGTAAGTCTCATGGATGACAGCAATTCCCTGAATGATGCGCAGGAAACCAGCTTCGCTCCTCTTGCTGGGCCGAATACTCTAATGATCTTCGAGGCGGTGCAGCATAATTTCTCTGCTGCAGGACAGAGCCATGTGAGCCACGTTTCCTTGCCTGAGAATAATTCAGCTTACGGAACCATCCTCATGAACATCTGGGTAGATTGTCCTACAAGTGGCTGTGACCCTTGGGATCAGCCCGCTAAAATCTCGTTGGTCAAAGATGGCATCACATATGAATTAGCCAGATTCATCACTCCCTATGGAAAAGCATGTGGCCCATGGATTATTGATGTGACCAGTTTCAAATCTATCTTGCAAGGCGATTGTGATTTCCTCAGCTACATCCAAGTGTGGGGGGCCAGTGGTTGGATGCTCAACGTGAGCCTAACGTATGCCATGGAAACTGTGGATCATCCGTTTCAACGGGTGACTCCTATTTATGACACCGATAATTGGGTCTACGGAGACCCTGGAAATGACGATGACCTTCCGAATAGTATTCAGAGCATACATCCCTTAGCACAAGATGCGCAGTTCCGCCTGACCGTGAGCGGACATGGACAAGCAAACACTGATAATGCTGCCGAGTTCTCTCCTAAAACGCATCAAGTAAGTGTGAATGGTGTTGATTTCCAATCTCATTTCTTGTGGAAAAATGATTGCGAGTTTAATGACTGTGATAATCAGGCAGGAACATGGCTCTATGACCGTGCAGGATGGTGTCCAGGCCAAGGTGTGGATCCACTTATGGTTGAACTTGGATCAGCTATTACAACTGGTGAGGATCTCATCCTAGATTATCAATTACAGGCATACACTAACCTATTAAATACAGGCTATAACGGTGGTTCGCATACGGAACCACATTATAAGATCCACGCCTATCTCGTAGAGAAAGCAGATGAACATATAGCTTCAGAAAGCTGGATAAATGCTACCGCTATGGCCATGGATTACCCTACTGTAATTGGTGATTTGAGTGTTGCAACTGATGTGAATATCACCTTCAAAAATACTGGAACTGTTCCTTTCCAATATGTGAATATGAAACTTTATGTAAATGGGGAGATGATGCTTGAGGAGAATGTAGATATCACGGCCACACTTCTTCCAGGTGGACAGTACAATTACACGTTCACAGAGAGCTTGAATCTGTCTGACATGAGCCAGGACATGAATCTGACGCTACTTGTGCATGCCCTGAACGATGAAGCCGCAAATGACAATGTAATTAACACTCATTTTGACCTCGTAAGCGGCCTAGATGAGAACAGGAACATGGAGCTGATGATCTACCCTAATCCTAACCAAGGAGAAGTCATACTCTTCTCAGCCGGAAGCCAAGAAGCAGCAATGCTGATTATCTATGACCTTGCAGGAAGAACCATAGACCAACAGCAGATTCCTGCAGGGAACCTAAGCCAAGGCCATCGCATTCTTTTCCCCTACGCTTCAGGTACCTATCTCTTAGAGCTTCAGAGCGGACAAGGGAACGTGATGAAGAAAGTTGTGGTAGAGTGAGATGTGAAATTATTATATTTGGTAGCTATGCAATATCCCAAAGTATGAATGCCTTCATCAGGTAACTCAGATGTTGCACAACGGAGGGGAAAAAAGAAAAAAATACGGCCTACATGAACTTAACCGACATTAAACGTTTATAAATGCTTAAAAACGGATTTATAGCTGATGTTCAAGTGTTTATAGATTGAGCGTTAAAGATGCTAGGTCAGGCCATAAGGGATATATGCGGAACAAAGGTCATCATATCCATATG
>ERZ888423.1182-NODE-1182-length-23679-cov-5.827252_pt1 | contig 23679 bp, 18 predicted proteins | sample MGYA00520523_ERZ888423 | MGnify/ENA primary metagenome ERZ888423 (study PRJEB32303, sample SAMEA104408611) | aquatic metagenome | biome: Brackish water; feature: Pelagic; material: water | place: Baltic Sea | collected 2014-06-08T10:24:00 | depth 30,27 m ...
TAATATATATACATATACACACTTGTAGACTGGTGACGCCGACGTTGGGTCGACCGACGATCGGTCTCGGTGTGCTGGCGGGCGAGGTGACCTCGATGGACGACTACCTGCGACGGAATTCCGAGTCCTTTCCGTTCAGTTTCTTGTTCAACGTCACCGGCTGGGCTGCCCTCAGCGTGCCGGCGGGAACGACGGAGGCCGGTCATCCGATCGGGGTGCAGCTGGCGGCCCGCCCTGGCCGCGAACTGGCACTGTTGCGGCTTGCGGGCGAGTTGGCATGAAGCTCGACCGAGCCAACCAGGCCCTCGTCGTCGCCGCCACCGCGATGTTGCTGGTCAGCTTCGTGGGCACCGCCACCAACATCGCGGTGCCGGTCTTGGAGGATGAGTTCCCCAACGAATCGTTGTCGACCATTTCCTGGGTGATCTCGGGGTTCAACGTCACCCAGGTGACGTTCATGCTCATCGGAGGCCGATTGGCCGATCGACTGGGCCGCAAACGAGTGTTCCTCACCGGCATGGTGTTGTTCGGGGTCGGGGCAGCACTGTCGGGGGCTGCGCCGGACATTCGTCTCATCATCGCGGCCCGCGTGATCCAGGCACTGGGTGCCGCCCTGGTGTTGCCGTCATCACTGGCCGCTGTCCTGCCCGAGTTCCCGATCGAGCGGCACGCCACCGTGGTGTCGTTGTGGTCATCGATGGGAATCCTGGGCGCAGCGGCTGCCCCCACGGTCGCTGCCGGGTTGTTGCAGGTCTCGAGTTGGCGGGCCGTGTTCTTCGTTGCCGCCCCCATCTCGGCCTTGGCCTTCGTGGCCGGTCAGCGCGTCCTGACCCCAGTGCCCGGCGCCCCGACGGCGGGCCGATTGGACCTGGTCGGCACCGCGGCGGGAACCACGGCCGTTGGCGGTCTGGTGCTGGTCATCGTCCAGGGCCGGGTCTGGGGCTGGACCGACCCGGTCATCTTGGCGGTCGGGATGCTGGCAGCGGTGAACGCCGTGCTTTTCGTGACGAGCTCTCGCTCGAGCGCCGAACCGCTGGTCGACTTCGGGCTGTTCGGCGTGCAGTCGTTCACGGTGGTCACCCTGGCCTCGGCCTTGTTGGCGACCTCGACGACGGCTGCGTGGTTCCTCTACCCGCTGTTCATGATCGAGGCGTGGGACTACTCGATCTTCCAGGTCGGCTTGGCCATGACGCCCGGCCCGGTTGCGCTGGTCGTTGCCTCGTTGTTCTCCGGTCGCTTCGCCGACCGTCGCGGCTACAAGCACATGCTGATCCTGGGGTCGGTGCTGGCCATGGTCGGGACGGCATGGATGGCGCTGTGGTTGGAACCGGGTCGGTCCTATGTCTTTGCGTTCCTCCCCGGCACGTTGTGCATCGGGTTGGGGATGGCCCTCATGCTGGGGCCCGGGAACTCGGCGGCGTTGCGTGACGTCGACCTCGCGCAGTTGGGTGCGGCCAACGCGGTCTACAACACCGCCCGGATCTTCGGTGGCGCACTCGGCATCGCGGTGGTCGCTTCCATCATCGGCACCGCCGTTGCCGGACAACGGCTCGACGAGTTGCGGACCGGCTGGTGGACCATGGTGGCGGTGATGAGCGTGTCGCCTCTGCTGTTGGCGGTCGCCTACCCCCGCGATGCCCACGTCAGCTGAGCGGCCTGCGCCGAAGGACTCCACCCCCCAAGCCGCCCGACCCGGGTGCTGGTCTCGCCGCTGGTTTCGTGGTGGCTGGTTTCTTGGCGGCCGGTTTCTTCGCCGCAGGTTTCTTGGTGGCTGGTTTCTTGGCGGCCGGTTTCTTCGCGGCCGGTTTGTTGGTGGGGGGCTTCGTGGCGGTTGGCCGCCTGGGAGCTGGCCTCGTGGTGGGCGTGGGTCGGCGAGCCACGGTGGCGCCGCCCAATTCGGCCAGTGTGACCCCACTGCGGTGCATGTCGCCGCCGACCTGCCCGAGGCGGGCTCCGGTTGCGGCCAGCCCACCCCCCAGGGTGCCCAGACCGCTGCTCACCTTGGACAGGGCGGCAGCCACCTCGGCCAGCGTCTGGGCGCTGCTGGCCAGGTCGGCGGCCGGGCCCGCGGCCAGCGGTCGACTCTTGATGTCGATGCCGGAGACGACGCTCAGTCCCATGATCTCGCGTTGTTCCACCGCGAAACTGGGGATCGCAAGATCACCCACCTCCTGGGCGATCCTGGCCACCAACCTCCCGACCGAGGCCAGATGGTCGTGGCATTCCTCGATGGCGCGGGCCGCGTTCCGGGTCAGGTCCTCGGCCAGTGCTGCGCCGGCCCGGCCGAGAATGTCGGGCAATCGTGCCATGAGGTCGAGCAGTTCATCGCCGTGTTCCTGGATGAAGTCGATGGCCTTCAGCAACGAGGTCTTGTTCTTCAGCACCAAATCGACGGTTTCCATCACCTGGTCGAGCGATTTGTCGCCTCCGAGGGCCGAGATCAGATCGGTGATGTCCATGTCCCGAGTCTTGCAGATGGGTACTTCTGACGATTGTCGAAACAGTGAATCTCTCGATAGCAAGGAGGCGTGATGCGTTTCGACCGCCCCGGGTGGTTCTTCGCCCTCGTTTCGGTCGGGGCCGTGGCAGCGATCCTCGCGCTCGTCATGGCGTCGCCGGCTGAGAACGATGACCTGGTCGCGCCGCTGGGTGCCCTTGCTGTCCTCAATGGATTGCTGGTTCTGCAGCGCACCATCTCGCCCGGGTTGGTGCCGACAGGCAGCAACCGAGGCGGAGGCTTCGGCGCCACCGCTCGCGATCTCGCGAACAGCTTGGGCCAGAGGGCAACCTCGGCCCTGGCCGCAGTGTTGTTGCTCTCGGTCGTTCTGATGCTTGCTTGGTTGTTGTTCAACTTCTTGCTGCTGGCGCCGGATCCCAGTCTGAGCTGATCGGCAAGTTTCACAGACTGTTCTCGAAGTGATTGTCCGCGGGACTCCGAACCGGGCGAAGATTGAGGCATGAACGTGACTGGTGCACTTGTCGACCGTGTGGACGCCGACCGGCTGTGGTCGAGACTGATGGCCATGGCCGAGGTTGGTCGGACCGCCAACGGGGGAAGCAATCGTCAGGCGCTCAGCGACGAGGACGCAGCAGGTCGTGCGCTCTTCCTGGGATGGGCGACCGCCGCCGGTTGTACGGCCGAGACCGATGAGATCGGCAACCTGTTCATCCGGCGGGCCGGAACCGATGCCACCAAGCCGCCCGTTCTGATCGGCAGTCATCTGGACACCCAACCGACCGGGGGTCGCTTCGACGGCGTCTACGGCGTACTGGGTGGCCTCGAGGTCCTCGAACGATTGAACGATCTGGACGTGCAGACCGAAGCGGCCATCGAAGTCGCGGTGTGGACCAACGAGGAGGGCTCGAGGTTCCAACAGTCGATGCTGGGATCGGGAGTCTGGGCCAACAAAGTGCCGTTGTCCGATGCCCGGGCCCTGACCGATGTCAACGGCATCTCGGTGGGTGAGGAACTCGATCGTCTCGGCTGGGCCGGCCAGCGTCGGGCTGCGCCGAGCCCCTGTACCGCAGCGTTCGAGCTGCACATCGAGCAGGGACCGATCCTCGAAGACGAAGAGGTCGAGATCGGCGTCGTCACCGCAGTGCAGGGACTCCGGTGGTACACCATCGAGTTGCACGGATTCCCGGCCCATGCCGGTCCGACTCCGATGGAAGGTCGTCGGGATCCGGCTCGAGTCATCGCCCGCATCATCAGCCGGGTGTACGACGTCGTCGAGGACAACGCGCCGTGGGGGCGCGGCACGTTCGCACAGTTCGGGTCCGAGCCGATCAGCCCCAACACGATTCCCGAGCGCCTGTGGTGCACACTCGACCTTCGCCATCCCGAGCTCGCCGTCCTCGAGGACATGGAGGCCAGGATGCGTGCCATCGTGGCCGAAGAAGCCGGAACGCTCGGCGTCGAGGGCAACGTGATCGAGTTGGCCGAGATCGCGCCGACGACCTTCGACGAGAACTGCATTGCCTCCGTCGAGTCCGCGGTCACCGAACTCGGGTTCAGTCACCGGCGAATCGTTTCCGGAGCCGGGCATGACGCCTGCTACGTCGCGCTGCATGCTCCGACGTCGATGATCTTCGTTCCGTGCCTCGACGGACTCAGCCACAACGAGGCCGAGGACATCACCAAGGAACAGGCCGAGCAGGGTGCCAGCGTGTTGCTGGGAGCGGTGCGTCGGGCTGCCGGCGGATGAGCTCGGGGACTTCGCCGTTGGCCGGGGTCACCGTCGTCAGTCTCGAACAGGCCGTTGCCGCCCCGCTGGCCACGTCGCGGCTGGCCGACGCGGGGGCTCGGGTCATCAAGGTAGAGCGACCGGAGGGCGATTTCGCCCGGGGCTACGACACGATGGCCGACGGCATTTCGGCGTACTTCGGGTGGCTGAACGGCGACAAGGAATCCATCGCACTCGACCTGAAGAACCCCGCTGATCTCGACGTGATGCGCCGACTCGTCGACGGCGCCGATGTGTTCGTCCAGAATCTGGCAGTCGGGGCCGCCGGGCGAATGGGTCTCGATGTGGCGACCCTGCAAGCCACGAACCCGGGTCTGATCGTGTGTGATTTGTCCGGCTATGGACCCGAAGGGCCCTACGCCGAGATGAAGGCCTACGACCTGCTGGTCCAGGCCGAGAGTGGGATTCTCTCTGTGTCGGGCGCGCCGGGGCCCTTCGGAAGGGTCGGCGTGAGCCTGGTGGATCTGTCGACGGGTCTGAATGCGGCCATCGCCATCATGCAGGCGCTGTATCGCAAGGCGCAGACCGGCGAGGGTGCCCACCTGGAAACCTCGTTGTTCGCCAGTGCGGCTGATTGGATGACGGTGCCGCTGCTCCAGTTCGAGGCGACCGGCCGAGGTCCGGAGCGGGTGGGTCTGGCTCATCCTTCGATCTCTCCCTACGGCGGTTTCGAGACCGGCGACGGTGACGTGATCGTGATCTCCATCCAGTCGGACAGGGAGTGGCGCACGTTGTGTGAAGGTGTGCTCGAACGTCCCGAATTGGGCACCGACCCCCGGTTCGCCACGAACCCGGACCGGGTCGCTCATCGGGCCGAGACCGACGGAATCGTGGCCGAGGTCTTCGGGGGACTCGATCGGGACATCGTCATCGGTCGCCTCCGGGCGGCAAGAATCGCCTTCGGGCAGGTCAACGACGTCGCCGGTCTGGCAGCCCATCCGCAACTTCGTCGAAGCCGGACCCTGCACGGTGCCGGCTCGTTCCAGTTGCCGGGACCTCCGGTCACCACCGATTGGGCGCGGACCAGGGTCGTGCCCGACCTCGATCAGCACGGCGCCGCGATCCGAGCCGAGCTCCTGGCAGAGGCCGGGCCCCCGGCGCAGGACAGGACGGCACCAGACACGACAGTCACCCAACGCCAGCACGAGACCGGTCGCCAGCACGAGACCGGCCGGTAGTCCCACAATCGGGTCTCTGGCTAGGCTCGCCGGGGTAGCGACAGCCCCGGCGGGCGACCAGGTCGCTATGGCGTGAACAACAAACGGTAGATCAAGCCCAGGGCGGCGCAGAAGGGCGGAACTCATGAGCGACATCCCTCACGGACGGGCCGGTCGCCCGTCGACGTGGTTCGGGCACCCTCGGACGTCGGAGTCGATCGGGGGTCAACCAGCAGAGGTGGTCACCGTTGCGGCCGGAGTGTGGTCCGACGACCACCGGAGACGGTTGCTCCAGACGCAGACGATCGATGGTCTGGTGCCGACGGTCGGGATCCGTCGGACGTTCGAGGAATCGCGGGCCTACCAACTCCCCGTCACCGGCCGTTCGTTCACCGATGCTCTGGACGGACGTTCGGTCTCGGGATTCGAGGACATCGTTGCGGTGACCGAAGCAGCGTCGCGGGCAGTGCACGCTGGCCACCTCACGGGAATCACGCACGGTGCGCTCAGCACCGACGACATTCGCATCATCGGTAGCGACGTAGCGGTTGCCGGCATGGGACTCGGCGTCGGTGGCAGTCCGGAAGCGGATCGCGAGCCGTTCGTGGCTCCGGAGGTGCGAGCCGGTGGTGCCCCGACGGTACGCTCCGATGTGTACGGTCTGGGTCGGACGCTCGAGTCGGCGTTGGGCCGACTGCAGGGCAATCTGCCGACTGATGTTCGCCAGTTGGTCGCTGACGCCACCCACGCCGACCCGAGCAAGCGACCTCCTTCGGCTCGGGCCTTCGCTGATCGCCTGCGAGATCTCGATGGTCGTCGCAAGCGTCAGTACGGCTTGGCTCCGCTCGGCCGTTCGGTCGCCGCCACGCAGTTGGGAACTGCGGTCAACGGCAACCCGGTCGTGACGACCGGCCGCTCGGCCAGCAAGACGGGTGCCGGTTCCGAGCCAGCCGTTGTCGCTCCCGGCAAGGCTGCGGCGACCAATGTCGACTCCCGTCGCCGTCGGGGGGCCGGAATCCTCTTGGCCGGACTCGTCGGCGCCGGCGGGATCGGCTTGTGGGCCCTGAGCAGACAGGACACGACCTCGGACACCGCAACGGTCTCCGACACCGCCACCATCTCCGGGTCGGCGACGACCGAGGCTGATGATGTCGAGGCTCCGGCGACGACCGAGGCTCCGGCGACGACCGAGGCTCCGGCGACGACCGAGGCTGATGATGTCGAGGCTCCGGTGACGACCGAGGCTCCGGCGACGACCGAGGCTCCGGCCGATGGTGCCGAGGCTTCGGCTGATGATGCCGAGGCTCCGGCGCCCCGACCGGCCAGCGTGCTGTTGGCATCCGATGCTGCGCAGGCCTTCGAGATCCTGCACGCCGTCCCCGGTCTGGCCGTGGATGCCTACATCGATGGTCAGTTGGCTGCGCCGGGCTTCACCGAAGGAACGCTGGCCGGTCCGTTGCCGATCTCGGACGATGGGCAACCCATCGATCTGTTCCCGGCCGTCGACGATCCGGCGCAAACCGTGGACGATCGGGCCGACGTGCCCTTGCTGAGTGGCCTCACCAGTCTCGACGGCTCTGGAACCTTGGTCGCCTTCACCAACGCCGACGGCACCCCGATGCTCCAAGGGTTCGGGAACAATCTCGATCCCGTTCCGGCGGGGCAGGGGCGGCTGGCGCTGCGGCATGTCGCTTCGGCCGGCCCCGTGACCATCGAGGTCGATGGCGAGGCCGTGGCTTCCCAGGTTCCGGCCGGAGCCTCCGTGGTCCGGGAGGCAACGGCAGGCCCACGCTCCATCCGAGTCCTCGATACCGCCGGCGACGTGCTGATGGAGCAGCAGATCGATGCCGTCGAGGGTGAGCTCACCTCGGTATGGATCCGGGGTGGCAACGGACAACCGATCACCACGTCCATTCGTCGCATCGCCGGGCTGCAGACCGCGCCGGCCGGTATTCCGAGCGGGAACTCCGGATTGGCCAGCCGTTCTGCCTTCGGTGACGCGTTGGTGCCGTCATTGCTCGTGATGGTTGCCCTGGGGGGCGCTGGCCAGTTGGTGCAACGTCGCCGCCGCACCGGCTCATGAACTGCTGGTCGATGGTCGGGATGAGCGCCTCGTGAAGGCGTCGGGATGAAGCTGTCACTGGGGGTGTTGGCGCTCTCGGTGCTGATCGCGGTCCTGGTCGCAGGGTTCGGTGGCCCGGGGTCGGGAGACGACATGGTCGTCGCCACAGCAGGCACCAGGGCCGAGGATCGATCGGCCGTGGACGGGACGCAGCACGGAGCGCCGGACCGGACCCGAGCCGACGATGCCCCGGCCCGGCCCGACACGGTGGCGACGAGTACCTCCACGGTTCCCGTTCATTCGGGATCGTCGGCGCTGGAGCCGTCGACGATCGCCCGACCGGAGCGAGTCCGGGTGCCGACGATCGACCTCGATGTTGCCATCGTCCCGGTCGGTGTCGATGAGCATGGGCTCTTCGACGTGCCGCACGTCGACGAGGTCGGCTGGTACCAGTTCGGGCCTTCGCCTGGAGAACCAGGCGCCGCTGTCCTGGCGGCCCACGTGGATTACAACGGCCACATCGGCGCGTTCTTCGAGCTCAGTCTGCTCGAGGTCGGCGATCGCATTCACCTCGACTATTCCGATGGCAGCGAGCAGGCGTTCGAAGTGGTCGAGCAGGTGTTGTACGACAAGGACTCGTTGCCTGCCGACGACCTCTTTCGTCGCGGTGGTGATCCCGGGCTTCATCTGGTGACCTGCGGCGGCGTCTTCGACCCTGTCGTCAGGAGCTACCGCGGTAATCGAGTGGTCAGCGCCGTTCCCGTCGCGCTCGACTCGGCGGCCGTGAGTTAGCCCTCGCTGCGGCCCCGGTGGCATGATCTAGCGGTGTCGCGGCCGGGAGCCGTCGACGAACGACCGATCGCAAATCAGCAAAGGGGCCCCATGCCTGCCAATCCGTTGAACAATGATGACTTCGGTGGACAGATGTACGACCTGTCCATGTCCGACGGAGCGCGTCCGCTGCTCGAGGCGGTGGTGAAGTTCATCGCGGCCGAGGTCGATCCCATCACCGAGGAGTTCCATCGTCTGGGCGAAGGCCGGGAGAACATCTGGTCGTGGGGCGAAGGGCAACTGGAACTGCTCGACAACGCCAAGGCCAAGGCGCGCGAACAGGGCTTGTGGAACTTCTTCCTGCCCGATGCCGAGACCGGCGAAGGCCTGAGCAACCTCGACTACGCCTACATCGCCAATGAACTGGGCAAGAACCGTCTGGCCTCCGAGGTGCTCAACTGTGCAGCCCCCGACACCGGCAACATGGAGGTTCTGGAGCGGGTCGGTACCCCGGAACAGAAGGAGATGTGGCTGAAGCCGCTTCTCGAGGGCAAGATCCGTTCCGCGTTCGCCATGACCGAACCGGCGTACGCGTCCTCCGACGCCAAGAACGTCCAGACGACCGCAGTGTTGGACGGTGACGAGTGGGTCATCAACGGCGAGAAGTTCTACATCTCCGGTGCCGGCGATCCCCGCTGCAAGATCATGATCACGATGGTTCGTACGAATCCCGATGCGGCACCACATCTGCAGCAGTCGCAGATCCTCGTGCCGATCGAGACCAAGGGTGTCGACATCCTCGGCCCGATGCACGTGTTCGGCGATCCCGACGCTCCGCACGGCCACATGCACATCCGCTTCAACGACGTCCGCGTGCCGAAGGAGAACATCCTGCTCGGTGAAGGACGGGGCTTCGAGATCAGCCAGCTCCGCCTCGGCCCCGGTCGCATCCACCACTGCATGCGATCGATCGGTGCCGCCGACAAGGCACTCCAGCTCTACTGCGAGCGTGGTCTGTCCAAGGATGCCTTCGGCAAGCCGTTGATCCAGCTGGGCAAGAACATCGAGCTGGCATCACGGATGCGCATCGAGATCGAGGCCATGCGCCTCATGGTGTTGCGGGCGGCCAAGGCCATGGACGTGCTGGGCAACCGCGAAGCTCGGGTCTGGGTGTCGGCGGTGAAGGCCATGGTTCCCGAGCGGGTGTGCGAGATCATCGACAACGCCATCCAGATGCACGGAGCGGCCGGCGTCAGCCAGTGGACGGTGCTCCCCGATCTGTATCACCAGCAGCGGACGTTGCGTCTGGCCGACGGCCCGGACGAGGTCCATCACATGGTGGTCGGTCGGGCCGAGGTCGCCCGCTACCAGGCCCAGCCCATCGCTGGTCTGGAGACCGGAATGGTCGATTACGACAACCCGCTGCAGATCGAGCGCATCCCGATGCCCGAGTAGGAGCCGAAGCGAGTCGGCCGGGTGATCGGCCCGGCGCCTAGCGAGTTGCCTCTCTGAGGACGAAATGATCGGCCGCCTCCTCGAGGCGGCCGATCACGTTTTCGTCCAGCGACAGCTCGGCTGCGGCCAGGACGGCGTCGAGTTGTTCGGGCCGGCTGGCACCGATGATGGGAGCCGTGATACCGGGTTGATGCATGACCCACGCCACGGCCAGGGTGGTGAGCGGTATGCCGAGATCCTCGGCCACGGCCAGGAGCTTGTCGACAGTCGAGAACTCGGCATCGTGCCAGTACCGGTCCTGATACCGCTGGGCCGCGGAGCCGAGCGTGAAGCGGCTTCCCTCGGTCGGTGCTGACGATCGTTGATGCTTGCCGGTCAACAAGCCGCCGGCCAGCGGGTTGTAGGGGATCACACCGATGTTCTCGGCCAGGCACAGTGGGAGCAGTTCTCGTTCGATCATCCGGAACATCAGGTTGTAGCGAGGCTGGACCGACACGAACTTCACCCGGTGCTCGAGTTCGGACACTCCGAGACTGCGGGCCAGACGCCACGCCGCCCAGTTGCTGACACCCGCGTAGCGAACCTTGCCGGCAGTGACCAGATCATCGAGGGCTCGGATGGTCTCCTCCAGCGATGTCTGGGGGTCGTCGGCGTGCAGCTGGTAGAGGTCGATGTGGTCGGTCCCGAGCCGCCGGAGACTGGCCTCACAGGCCTCGACCAGGTGTTTGCGGGAGTTGCCCCGATCCCAGCGACGTCGCGAGGTCGGTGCATTGGCCTTGGTGGCGAGGATGATGTCGTCTCGGCGACCCTCGAGCCACTTGCCGATCACGACTTCGGTGTCACCGGTGGTATCGGTGGTGCCACCCAACGGGTAGGCGTCCGCAGTGTCGAAGAAGGTGACGCCGGCCTCGTAGGCCCGGTCCATGATGGCGAAGCTGGTGGCTTCGTCCGACTGGAGACCGAAGGTCATGGTGCCGAGGCAGAGCCGGGAGACCGGGAGGCCGGTGCCGCCGAGTTGTGTGTAGTCCATCGACCGAAGGTAGCCCGGATCGCACTTCAGAATGGCGGGTCGCCTGTGGCAGGCTGGCCGAGTTCGGCGAACACCAGGGAGGTCGGATCGTGCGATTCGGATTGCTGTATTCCTTCGAGGCACCGGCCGAGTTCGGCGTCGGCCCCGCGCAGGTGTACGCCGAAGCATTGGCCCAGATCGCCGAAGCCGACCGCCGCGGTCTGGATGAGATCTGGCTGACCGAGCATCACTTCTTCGATGATGGCTACTGCCCGTCGCCGATGATGGCCGCAGCCGCAGTGGCTGCGGTCACCGAACACGTCCGGATCTGTCAAGGGATCGTGGTGCTACCGCTGTACGGGCATCCGCTGAAGCTGGCGGAGGATTGCGCGGTCGTCGACAACATCTCGGGCGGCCGCTTCGAGTTGGGCGTCGGACAGGGCTACCGGCGGGACGAGTTCGAGGGGTATGGCTACGCCTACGGCGAGCGGCGGGGCCGCTATCTCGAAGGGCTGGACATCCTGCAACGAGCGTTCCGGGGTGAACGCTTCAGTTTCGAGGGCCGGTACTACCAGGTGTTCGACGCCAAACTGACGCCGCCCCCGGTCCAGAACCCTTCGCCTCCGATCTGGGTGGGCGCAGCCACGCCGACGACGCGTCGACGGGTGGCCGAGGACGGTCATCGACTGCTGATCTCGCTGCTCACCGATCTGGACCACACCCGAGCCCAGTTCGACGACTATCGCGCTGCGCTCACCGCGGTTGGACGCAACGAGGCCGACGAGCCCATTGCCCTGATCCGCGAGTTCTATGTCGCCGACTCGTGGGACCAGGCGTGGGAAGAGGTTCGGCCTCACCTGATGCACACCTACCGGAACGTCTATGCCCCTCCCGGCGTGTCGATGGTCGAACGCATGCCCGATGGCCGCCGTCGCCCGGTCACCGATCTCGATGATCCGTTCTATGACTCCGAGGCGTTCTGGCGCGATCGGTTCATCATCGGGGATCCCGACTTCTGCATCCAGGAGATCCGTCGCTACCGAGACGAGGTCGGTGTGACCGATCTCGTGCTGCGGCTCCAGCACCCGGGGCTCAGCAACGAGCGAGCCATGCGCAGCCTCCAGTTGCTGACCGAGGTGGTGATCCCGGCCGTCAACGGTCGTTGACTGCACGGCCCTACCCAGGAAGCACGGCCCTACCCAGGAAGCACGGCCCTACCCAGGAAGCACGGCAGCCAAGGCGTCGGCGGCCAGGCGATCGGGGGCCTCGAGGGGCCCGAAGTGACCGAGGTCGGGGTACTCCACCATGGTTGCGTTGGCCAGCACTTCGAAGGCGGGCAAGCCGAGGGGACCGAACGTCTCGCTGCGCCCTCGCCCGATGTGGACCGGGGCCTGGCAGTTCGTGATGCGGTCGTTGGTCGAGACCCGTTCGCCGTCGTAGGTGGCCGCCTCGTTGGCGCCCCGGCAGCGAAGCCGGACGGTTCCGTCGTCGAGGTCCTCGAAACCATGGGTGACGTAGGCATGGAGGGCGTCGGCCCGACAGGTGGCGAAAGGAGGGCGACCGGCGAAACGTTCGATGGCCTCGGCCCGGGTGGCAAAGACCTCTCGGCGTTTGGCCGCTCCGGCGACGAGCGGGTTCTCACCCGGCCCGAACGCCTCACCGGGCCGCCACATGATGGGTTCATAGCCATACATGCGGCGCAGCAGGCCGGGTCGCTGGGCATCGGCCAGCAACAGCATGGCGGCCCCGATGCTGTGGCCAACGGCATCGAGGTCACCGGTGGCGATGCCGAGATGATCGACGGCGGCCAGCACGTCGTTGGCGATGTCGGTCCACTGGTAGTTGCCGTTGGTCGGGGGAGTGCTCCAGCCGTGAGCCCGGAGATCAGGGGCCCAGACCGAGAACTGCTCGGTCAGTGGGGTGGTGAACGGCGTGTAGGTTCGGCCGTTGAAACCTGTTGCGTGGACGAACAGCAGCGGGGGACCGTCGCCACCGAGATGATGGAGCGCAACTTGTACGCCGTCGCTCGACGGGATCATGAGGGGTTCGGGAAGATCGACCAAGGCAAGTGACCTAGGGGCGTGGACCGAACTCGGGGCGTTCGGTGCGTGTTCGCTTCAGTTCCCAGAATCCTTCGATGTTCATCATGGCGACCAGGCCGTCCCACATCGCCAGGGAGTCCTCGGTGTCGGGGACTCGGGTGATGACCGGTCCGAAGTAGGCCTGTTTGACTCCTCGGCGATCGTCGAAGGCGATGATGGGGGTGCCGATGTCCTCACCGGCCAATTCGATGCCGACCGCCATCCGGTCCCGGATCGGGACGTCCCAGGCCTCGTCATCGGCCGCGGTGGCATGGGTCGGGTCGAGGCCGACGGCGGTGAGGGCATCGGCGATGTCGAACTCCCGCTCCTGGTCGTGATGGATCCGGCGCCCGTACTCCCAGTACAGGTCGCCGACCGGTGCGTCGCCGAGCGCTGCCCGAACCGACTCCATCACTCGGAGCATGCGATGCGTGCTGTAGTAGACGTCGTAGCGCTCATGGCTCTCGTCGACCTCGTTCTTGAACAACAGACTGATCGGCTGCCAGGTGATGCGCAGATCGCGTTGTGGTGCCACCTCGTCGACGACCCAACGGGCCGTCACCCAACACCACGGTCAAATGGGGTCCACCCAGAAATCCAGATCCATGCCCGAGTCTCACACGAACCCCCCGCTTCACGAAAATGCGCTCGGAAACGAAAGCCGCCGTCGTGGCCGCGCCCAGGAACGGGTCAGGTGGAGGAGACCGCGGCGATCATGTCGCTGATCATGGCATCGACGTCGTGGGCCGGTTGCCAGCCCCACTCGGTACGAGCCGCAGTGTCGTCGATGTTGAGGTTCCGGGCCAGGGTGAGCGCGGCCGCAGGGTCGGGATCGAAGGTGATGGCGGCATTGGGGATCTGACGGCGGACCGCGTCGGCCAGTTCGCCGGCGGTCGGGGTCGGTCGGGCCCCGTCGACCAGGTAGTTGATGCTCTGGATCGCGTCGAACGGGGCGGCTGCCAGATCGAGCGCGGCCTGCGCTGCATCCCGGTAGTAGAGAATGGGGATGACGGTCTCGGGCACCGTCCACACGGTGAAGGGATTCCCTCGGGCCGACTCCTCGATCATCCAACTGGTGTACTGGGCCAGGCTCTTCGTCGTGACGCCGGGTCCGACGATCGACGGATAGCGAAGGCCCCGGAAGTCGAGCCCGTACTTGGTGCGGTAGTAGGCGCCGAGGTTCTCGGCGAACACTTTGGTGACGCCGTAGATGGTGCTCGGTCGCTGCAGACTGAGATCGGTGACGGGCTCTCCCGGGGGCAGGTCCCGACCGTAGGTGCCGATGCTGCTGGCAAAGATGATCTGCTCGACGCCGGCTGCTCGGGCCTCCTCGAACAGGGTGATCACGCCGATGGCGTTCGACTCGAGCAAGCCGCGATTGTCGGCTTCGCCGTGACCGGTGAGCATGGCCCCGAAGTGGAACAACTTGGTCGGCTGCACATCCTGGACCATGGCGGTGATCCCGTCCTGATCGGCCAGATCGACCTGGTGCAGGACGAGGTCGTCGACCACGTCGGCCAGACGATCGAAGTTGCCGGAGCGGTGGGCGACGTGGATCGGGCCCGCCTCTCGGTCCAACAGCATGCGAACGATCTCGGCACCGATGAAGCCGGTACCCCCGGTGATGAGGATGGTCATGACCGACAGCTTGGCAGCGAGCGAGCATCGCTTCCAGACGAGGCGGTCTGCCGAAGAAGAACCGAAGGAGGGAGGGAAGAACCGAAGGAGGGGAGGAGGTGGAGGCCACGAAGGAGGGAGGGGAGAACCGAAGGAGGGAGGGGAGTACCGAAGGAGGGGAGGAGGTGGAGGCCACGAAGTGCCGCGTAGCCTCGAACCGATGGGTGTCGCGGCCGATGGGCGTCTGGGGGAATCGAAATCGACATCGGCGAGTGCGAATCGGGAATGGAGCACCGGCACCCGTTTCGAGCCCGTCGACGTCGAGCGGCGCTTCGAACCACCGCGAGGCAAGATCCATCCCGACCGAACGCTGGGATGGATACGGCGGATGCTGCCCATCGTGGCTGCCCACAAATGGGTGTTCGTTCCCACCCTGGTGCTGGCACTGATCGCCAACTTGCTCCAAGTGTTGCTGCCGGCCGTGATCCGCTCCGGCATCGACCAGGCGCTCACCGATCGCACGGCGTCGCTGAACCGCTTCGTGGTGATGGTGTTGGTCATCGGTGTGCTGCGGTCGCTGCTGACGTTGGTCTATCGCTACGGGCTCTACAAGACGGCCTTCCAGATCGACAGCGACCTGCGAAATCGGCTCTACGAGCACCTGAGCGAGCTGTCGTTCGACTTCTACGACCGCATGCAGTCGGGCCAGGTGATCTCTCGGGCCAACAGCGACATCCGGTCGGTGCAGATGTTCCTCACGTTCGCCCCCTTGATCTCGATGACGGTGGTGATGTTCTCGGTCGCCTTCACCTTCATGCTGACGATCCACGTACCACTGACCCTGGTGGCGATCCTTCCGCTGCCCGGCGTGTACTGGCTCGGTGTCCGACTCCGCAACGAACTCTTCCCGCTGTCGTGGATCGTCCAGGGCCGACTGGCCGACGTCGCCACCACCGTCGACGAGAACATCAACGGAGTGCGCGTCGTACGGTCCTTCGCCGCCGAACGCCAGCAGATCAACCAGCTGGCCAAGGCCGCGACGTCGTTGCGGTGGGCCTCGGTGCGAACCGTCGACACCAGGGCCCGCCACAACCCCCTCATCGAGAACCTGCCGCGCCTGGGGACTCTGCTCGTCCTTGTCTACGGCGGCTGGTTGGTGATCGACGAGCAGGTCACCGAGGGCACGCTCTTCGCCTTCACCGCCTACGTCACCCTCCTCCAGGCTCCGTTCCGCACCCTGGGGATGGTGCTCATGCTGGGGCAACGGGCCAAGGCCTCGGCGGAGCGCATCTTCGAGATCCTCGACACCGAACCGAGCGTGGCCGACCGCCCCGATGCCGCCGACCTGGCCGACATCGATGGTGCGATCGAGTTCGACGACGTTGTCTTCGCCTACGGAAACGGCTCGGACCGGGCCGACGTCCTCGATCGCTTCTCGCTGCGGATCGAGCCCGGTGAGTCGGTGGCCCTCGTGGGACGAACCGGCTGCGGCAAGTCGACGGTGGTTCGGCTGCTGGCCCGGTTCTACGACGTCGATCAGGGGGCGATCCGTGTCGACGGCCACGATGTGCGCGACGTCACGGCGGCCAGCCTGCGCGCTCACATCGGCATGGTGACCGACGAGCCGTTCCTGTTCTCGACCTCGCTCGCCGACAACATCGCCTACGCCCGACCGGGTGCGGAACGAGGTGCCGTGGTCGCTGCCGCCGTCGAGGCCCAGGCCGACGAGTTCATCGCCCAGCTGCCCGACGGTTACGACACCGTGGTCGGAGAGCGGGGCTACACCTTGTCGGGAGGGCAACGGCAACGGGTGGCCATTGCCCGGACCCTCTTGACCGATCCCCGTATCCTGGTCCTGGACGATGCGACCAGTGCCATCGACGTGCACGTGGAGGAACGGATCCACGCCGCCCTCACCGAGCGTGCGGCCCAGTGGACCATGATCGTCATCGCTCACCGTCTGTCCACCATTGCCCTGGCCGATCGAGTGGTGCTGATGGAGGACGGACGGGTAGCGGCCACCGGCACCCACCGGGAGCTGATGGCGAACGAACCTCGCTATGCCGAGGTCCTGGCCCACCTCGACGACGGGGGTGCAGCGTGAGCTTCGGGGGTCCCGCCGGGTCGCCGTTCGGTGGTCCATCGGCATCGGCCACCAGCGCTGCGGCCGGGTTGCCCTTTGCCGGGATGCCGAGTGAGTTGGCGGAGCGAGCCGAACGAATCCTGGCCCAGGAACCCGAGCACCCCGACCCCGACGTCGCATTCTCCCAATCGGAGTACGATCGGCGACCCTTCACCCTTCGTCGTTTTCTCGGGCCTCATCGCCTCGGTCTGGCCGGGGCCGCGGCGTTGGTGATCGTGGAGACCGTGGCCCTCCAGGCCGGACCGTTGTTGACCCAGATCGGTCTCGATCGGGCCATTCTCCCTCGGGACGCGACCGTCCTGTGGTGGGTGGGGCTGGCTTATCTCGCATCGATCGTGGTGAATCTGGCGGCCTCGGCGGCTCGCGTTTCCTACACGGGGCGACTGGGCGAAAAGTTGATGTACGAGCTCCGGGTCCGCGTCTTCTCGCACTTCCAGCGTCAGTCCCTGGACTTCTACACCGAGGAGAAGACCGGCCGGTTGATGACGCGGATGACGAGCGACATCGACGCGCTGGCTGCGCTGTTCCAGGACGGCCTGGTCAACCTGGCGGTACAAGGACTGACACTGGTGATCATCACCGGGGTCATGTTCGCGCTCAGCCCGACGCTGGCCGTCGTGACGCTGGTGGTCGTGCTGCCCGGCATGTTGGCGCTCACGTTCTGGTTCAAGGGCGCCTCCGAACGTGGATATGGGGCGGTGCGGGACCGGATAGCGGCGGTGCTGGCCGACCTGTCGGAGAGTTTGGCCGGCATGCGGGTGATCACGGCCACCAACCGTCGGCGCCACAACGTGATCCAGCACGCCAACATCGTCGGTGAACACACCGTAGCCAACGTCCGTGCCTCGACGGTGGGTGCCATCTACGGACCGGCCAACGAAGCCATCGGAGTTCTCGGCCAGGCAGCTCTGCTGCTCGTCGGGGGCCGCATGGTGCTGGACGGCTCGTTGACCGTGGGCGAGTTGTTCGCCTTCCTGCTCTACCTGACGGCCTTCTTCGCGCCGATCCAGCAGTTGGTCCAGCTCTACAATTCGTATCAGCAGGGCCAGGCGGCCGTGGTCAAGCTCCGTCAACTCCTCCAGACCGAGCCAACCGTGGTCGAGGCCCGGGATGCGTTCGTGCTGCCGCCGCTGGAGGGCCGGATCGAGTTCGAGGGGGTCACGTTCGGCTATGACCGGGAACAGTCTGTGCTCCGAGACGTGAACCTGGTGGTGGAACCGGGCGAGACGCTGGCCGTCGTCGGACCGACCGGCGCCGGAAAGTCGACGGTGGCGAAGCTGGTGACCCGCTTCTACGATCCGGATCAGGGTCGGATCCTCCTCGATGGCCACGACGTCCGGGACGTGACCCTGCACTCGTTGCGGCACCAGCTCGGCGTCGTGCCCCAGGAGGCGTTCCTCTTCCACGGTTCCATCGCCGACAACGTGGCCTTCGGTCGACCCGATGCCACTGCCGAGGACATCGTGGATGCCTGTCGTCAGGTGGGATTGGGTGACCTCATCGACCGACTGGGCAGCGGTGTCGACACCCCGGTGCACGAACGAGGGTCGTCGTTGTCCTCGGGGGAGCGTCAGCTCCTGGCGCTTGCCCGGGCCTTCCTGGCCCAGCCCCGGGTGTTGATCCTGGACGAGGCGACGTCGAACCTCGATCTGCGGAGCGAGACCGTGATCGAGCGGGCGCTCGACGTCGTGCTCGAGGGACGCACGGCGATCGTCATTGCCCATCGACTGGCCACGGCGATGCGTGCCGATCGGATCGCGGTGATCGACGACGGTCGAGTCGTCGAGCTGGGGACCCACGCCGAACTGGTGGCCGCCGGCGGTCGGTACGCCGACATGTATGCCACGTGGAGTGCACACAGCTGAGCGCCCGGGCGGAAGTGAACCGTGCCCTGGTCCAGCCACACCGCAAAAAGGAAGACACCCCCAGCCTCGTCCGGCTTGCGCCAGGGCGATTCTGGGGGTGTCGAGTTCGGTCGAGTATCCACCCACGTCGATCACCCCGGCAGTACCGTTCGTCTCAACGTGTTTTCACTTCCCGTCGGACTCTCGTCCGGCGGGAAGTTCCGTTTTGGCCAGGTGGCGGATTTCCCCGCACCGGCCGGCGGGAAGCCATCTTCGTTCGCTCCCGGGTTCGTCGCCACGTTTCCGGGTTGCCCCATCGGCGTGGTGTCTCACTCGTTTGCTTCGACGATCGCTCCCCACCCAGTTCGAGCGGTGGCCGAAGCCTCCGGTCTCCCTGTGGCTCGGCTCCGAGGAGCCTCACCGAGTGGTTCTCTACCTGTTCCAACAGCGTCCCGTAGCGATCGCCTCGGTTTCTCCGGGTAGCTCGCTGGGCCCGAGAGCCCTGCGTATTTCCCAGAACCCCGAGGGTCCTGCTTGCGATTCGCCGTTGGCGTGAAGCCCACTCAAGTCGCTGTGTTTTCCCTGGTCAAGAGGTTTCTCGATATCCCCATGGTTATCCGCAGGATTTCTCGGTTGTCCGCAGCCCATCCACAGTCTCCTGCCGCTTGTCCACCGGTTCACCCACAGTGTCGGGGCAGTGGCGGCGACGCCGTCGTGTTGGCCTCGGTCAGCGACGCTGTCGGTGCCCCGGGGTACCGTGCAGCAGATGTCGAATCTCTTCGCAGCGTCGGTGCCCGGCGATCCGGATGGCACCGGCACCCCGGATCGTTCCGACACCGTTGGTCGCGTCATCGGTATCGACGATGCCACGCCGCTCGAATTCTGGGTGGCCATCGACCCGGCGCACACCCTGCAACTCGACGACGTCGTTGCGCTCGATCGAGTCCTCCCCGATGGGCAACGGGTGCGGATGTTCGGTTTGGTGACCCAGGTGCGGGCTCGCCATGAAGGAGCCCGCTTCCAGAGTGATGTCTTCCTGATCGCCGAAGGAATCCTGCCGGCCGAGGTCAGCGAGGCGGCCCTGATCCAGCCCACCCGATTCGAACCCGAGATCCTGGTGCCCCCGCTGCCGGGCGCACCGGTCCGTCTGGCCACCGACGTGGAGCGCGACATGGCACTCTCGTTCGACGAGGTGGAGCGGCGTCTGCCGGCAGGGCTGTCACGCAACAACGAGCCGGTCTTCCTCGATCTCGACTTCGTCGACGGCACGAAGGGAGCCCACATCAACATCTCGGGCATTTCCGGCGTCGCGACCAAGACGAGCTACGCCACCTTCCTGATCTACTCGATGTTCTCCTCCGGCGTGCTCGGCGCCGAGGCCGCCAACACCAAGGCCCTGATCTTCAACGTGAAGGGCGAGGATCTGCTGTTCCTCGACCACGCCAACGCCGAACTCAGCGAGGAGGCGGCCGGCCGGTATCAGTTTCTCGGTCTCGAGCCGGCGCCGTTCCGTGACGTCGGGATCCTGGCGCCACCGCGCCGCGGTGATGCCAACGCCACGCCGGCCACCGGCTCTCGCACGTTGGGCGTTCGCCCCTTCTTCTGGACGATTCACCAGTTCTGCCAGCAAGGCCTGCTGCCGTTCCTGTTCGCCGATTCCGAGGATGAACGCCAGCAGTACACGATCGTGGTGCAGTCGGTCACGGCTCAATTGGCCCAACTTCCTGCCGCCGGCGACGGGGGCGTGAGTCTCGATGGTCGAACCATCCGTTCCTTTGCCGATCTGGTGGACGCCATCGAGATGAAGCTCATCCCGGACGATCCGGACGACACCGTGGACCAGCGTTGGACCGGCCGGGCCGTGGGAGCCGGCACCATCAACGCCTTCATCCGTCGCCTGGCCTCGGCCCGGCGCCATGTCGAACAACTGATCCGGGCCGACATCGCCGACGCGCAACAACACGCGCTGGATCTCGACGCCCACCAGGTGACGGTCGTCGACATCCATTCGCTCCACGATCGAGCCAAACGGTTCGTCGTCGGCGTCGTGTTGCGTCAGGCGTTCGATGCCAAGGAGGCCAGTGGTGTCGCCAAGCCCCTCCAGCTCGTCGTGCTGGACGAGCTCAACAAGTACGCGCCCCGCGATTCCTCCAGCCCCATCAAGGAGATCCTGCTCGACGTGGCCGAACGGGGCCGTTCCCTCGGGATCATCTTGATCGGTGCCCAGCAGACGGCGAGTGAGGTGGAGCGACGGGTGGTCTCCAATTCGGCCATCCGCATCGTCGGGCGTCTCGATTCGGCCGAGGCTCGGCGTGACGAATATGGCTTCCTGCCGCAGGTGCAACGGCAGCGCTCGACCATTCTGAAACCGGGTTCGATGTACGTGTCCCAGCCGCGACTGCCCGTGCCGTTGCTTGTCGAGTTCCCGTTTCCGGCGTGGGCCACCCGTTCGTCGGAGGCTCGGTCGGCCCCCTCCGACGACAACGATTCGGACCCGTTCGCGGGTCTGGCGTGAACCGCCTGCGTGCTGGTGTGGTGTTGCTAGTCTCACCGCCGTGAACAAGCCCTCAGACAAGCCCGCTCTCGTCGGTCCCGAGTCGGCACCGGCCATCGATCTCGACGAGCTGTTGCACCCCGAGGAACAGTCGCGGTTCCGGCGTCTGTGCCTGGAGACGTCGTCGGCCGAGTTGGCCGAACTGGCCGGCGTGGTGCAATTGCATGTCGATCAGGTGCGAGACGTGGCGGATCATCGAGCTGATGTCGAAACCGCCGATCGCATCGCCTCGGTCCTGATCAAGGTCCTGACCGGAACCAAGGGGTTCGCTCCGGACGAACGCGCCCTGCTTCGGGGGGCCGTGGAGTACTTCCTGCTCACCGAGGATGCCGACGGCGACCTCACCGACGTGTTGGGATTCGATGACGATGTGCGGGTGGTGAACTCGGTCCTCGACCGGATCGAACAGTCCGAGCATCGGATCACGTTCGACTGATCGAACGGTTCCGCTTCGATTCTTGCTTGTTCTCGCGATTCCGCCGTGTTTCTCGCGTGCCCGGCGCCGGTCTGGATGTCACACCGACGACGTACGGTTGAGTCCGTGGCCCACCGACACCAGGCACGAGGCATCCAGTGAAGTTGTTGCACACCAGCGATTGGCATGTCGGCAAAGCGATCCGCGGTCACAGTCGCGCCGACGAACACCGTGCCGTCCTCGACGAGATCGTTGGCGTCGCCCATCGGGAGGTGGTCGATCTGGTGGTCGTAGCCGGAGACCTGTTCGAGACCGCTGCACCATCGCCGGAATCGGAAGGCATCGTCTACGACGCCTTTCTCCGGTTGTCCGAGGTCGCTCCGGTCGTCGTGGTCGCCGGTAATCACGACAATCCCCGACGGCTCGGCGCCGTTGCCCCGCTGCTGCGCCTGGGTCGGGTCACCCTGGCCACCGAGCCGGTCGCCCCGGACCTCGGCGGGGTTGTCTCGATGCAGGTCGAGGATGGCACCCGGGTGCAGGTCGCTCTGTTGCCCTTCGTGTCCCAGCGCGGCATCGTTCGGGCAGAACAGCTGATGAACGACGCCGCCTACGAGCAGGCCCAGCGCTACAGCGATCGCCTGCAACGAGTGCTGGCCGCCCTGACCAGCGGGTTCAACTCGGACACGGTCAATCTGATCGTGGCCCACGCCTTCGTCCGGGGCGGTGCTGCCGGGGGTGGTGAGCGGTCGGCACACCTCCAGGACGAGTATGCGATCCCTGCCGTGGCCTTTCCGGCAAGTGCCAGCTACGTGGCGCTCGGACATCTCCATCGGCCGCAAGTGGTTCGAGGTGCGACGTCGATGCACTACTGCGGCTCGCCGCTGCAGCTCGACTTCGGCGAGGAACAACAGACCAAGCAAGTGAATCTGGTCGAGCTGGCACCGGGCCTGCCGGCCAAGGTCACGCCGATCCCCCTGGTCTCGGGTCGAGGGCTGCAAACCCTTCGAGGCACGCTTGCCCAGCTCGAATCCGTGGCCGACACCGTTGGCGACGCGTGGCTCCGGGTGCGGGTCAACGAAGCCTCTCGTCCCGGTCTGGCCGATGACGTGCGAGCGATTCTCGGTCAGGGGGTCGTCGATGTGGTCGTCGATCACGACACCGTGCCCCTGGCGCGGGCTGCTCGTCGACGAGATGGCCGATCGCCCCAGCAGCTCTTCGGCGATTATCTGGCCCAGACCGAGGTGGTGGATCCGCGCCTCGAGCTCGGCTTCGGCCAACTCTGGGACGAGGTGGTGCAGGGGAATGACGTGGTGCAGGGAAATGACGCGGTGCAGCGGGACGGCGCTGGGGTCGGTGGCGTGTGAGACCGATCCGCATCGAATTGGAGGGTTTCTCGACGTTCAAGGAACGAACGGTCATCGAGTTCGGTGACGCCGACCTGATCGCCTTCGTCGGCCCGACGGGTTCGGGAAAGTCCAGCATCATCGACGGCATGACGTTCGCCCTCTACGGGTCGGTGGCCCGCTATGGCGATGCTCGGCTGGTGGCCCCCGTCATCCATCAAGGTCAGAACGAGGCCAAGGTTCGCCTCGACTTCGAACTGGCCGGCGTTCGCTACGTCGCGGTTCGGGTCGTTCGTCGGACCAAGACCGGGGCCACCACCAAGGAGGCTCGACTGGAGCAATTGGGTGACGTCGATGATGGTCGTGTTCCGGTCCTGGCCTCGGGAGCCAAGGAACTGACCGAGAAGGTCGAGGAACTCCTGGGTCTCGATTTCTCCCAGTTCACCCGCACGGTGGTGCTGCCCCAGGGTGAGTTCGCCGACTTCCTCAAGGACGAGCCTGCCAATCGCCAGAAGCTGTTGCGTCGTCTGCTCGACTTCGAGGTCTACTCACGGATGGGCTCCTTGGCCAGGGACGTTGCCAAGAAGGCCGCCGGTCAGGCCGAGCTGATCGAGGCCCAGTTGACTCGCTATGCCGATCTGACGCCGGGTCTCGTCGACGAGCAGCGGTCCCGACTCGGTGCGCTGGGCTCGTTGGCCGAGACGGCCCGAGCCGGTCTCGACGAGATCGACCGAATCGAGGAGCGTCTGGTCGCGCTGCGTTCGGCGGTGACCACAACCGATCATCATCTGGCAGCGCTGACGGCGGTCGATGTGCCGCCGGCAGCCCGCGTCGCCAGCGATGCAATGGCCTCCCTCCGTCGAGAGCTGGAACAGAACCGATTGGCCGTCACCGAGGCTCGGGCTGCACTCGCTGTCCGCGAAGCCGAAGCCGCCGTCGCCGGCGATGCCCGCGACCTCGAGCGGCAACGGTCGGCCGTGATCC
>ERZ888423.1183-NODE-1183-length-23677-cov-7.275464_pt1 | contig 23677 bp, 22 predicted proteins | sample MGYA00520523_ERZ888423 | MGnify/ENA primary metagenome ERZ888423 (study PRJEB32303, sample SAMEA104408611) | aquatic metagenome | biome: Brackish water; feature: Pelagic; material: water | place: Baltic Sea | collected 2014-06-08T10:24:00 | depth 30,27 m ...
TGGGCGCAGGAGAATAATGAGCACAAGTGCCGCGGCAGCGAGTGTCACCGCTGTGATGACGTAGGGCCCCGCCAACTGGGGTAGGCCCAGCGCTATCCCCAGTCGGCCCGAGGGCGCCAGCAGATTGGGCCCGAGGACGGCGCCGATCGTTGCAGCCCACACGACGTAGGAGAGTTGGCGACCTCGCCTGCTATCAACGGCAAGGTCTACCGCCGCATAACGCGCCTGATATCCGGATGCGCTCGCGACGCCGACCAACAGACAGCCGATGAGGACGAGAACAATGTTGAGCCACAGGGCCCCCACAATGACGATGACCGCACCGGCGGCTCCCATGCCATATCCGAGGGACAAAGAGGCACGCCGACCCTTTGACAGTGCCACGCGCGCCAGCGGAAGCGCCATGAGCGCTGCCCCGAGAACGCCGAACGTCTGAGCCAGCCCCGCCATGCCCTCGCTGCCGGACACTGATGCTGCGATGAGAGAACCTGCGGCGACGGAGCCGGCAATAGCGATGCCACTCAAGACCTGACTGCCGGCCAGCACGCCGACAGTGCGGCGCTGCACGCGCGGGACGTTCACATCAACCAGGGTCTCGGTCATCGGGCGTGACGTTAGCGCAGTCTCATCAGCGTGGAGGCGATGGGCGTCAACGCAGCAGCGACGGCACGTCAACAGCCGCGCACACCGCGTCCCATATCTCCCGGGTGTCGACCCCGGCATCAACCGCCTGCACGACAGTGCGCTCACCGAGCGCTGAGAGGGTGAAGTCACGGGCCCAGGAACGGGAGTACTCCGCACCGAAGACAGCGTCCATCCGCTCCCAGAAATCCGTCAACCGCACAGGGACATTGTGCTGCCCGTCCCACACTCCGGGGGACCCACTCCCCAATCCCCACCGGCCACTCCCCCAACCCCACCGGCCACTCCCCCAACCCCGGTGACTGGCGGCTGGTGGGTGGGCCTTCTGGGATGCGGACACCCACCAGGCGCCAGTCAGGGAGGGGGCGGAGGATGGTGCGGTGCCGAACTTCTCTCCTGCGACCCAGGCGTGGTTTGACGCGGCCTTTGCTGCGCCGACGACTGCCCAGGTGCAGGCCTGGGAGGCGATCGCCGGAGGTCGCGACACCGTGGTGATCGCCCCCACCGGCTCGGGCAAGACGCTGGCGGCCTTTCTCTGGGCCATTGATGACCTCGCTGCCCATCCCGTCGATCGGGCTGGCGTGGTCGGGCCTCGCGTTGTCTACATCTCACCCCTGAAGGCTTTGGCCGTGGACATCGAGCGCAATCTGAGGTCTCCCCTGGTGGGGATCGAACGCGAGTCCCAGCGCCTGGGACGGACGGTGCCGGATATCCGCGTCGGGGTGCGGACGGGAGATACCCCCGCCGACGAGCGCCGGCGTATGACGAAGAGCCCACCCGACATCCTCATCACAACCCCGGAGTCCCTCTTCCTGCTGCTCACCTCGCAGGCACGAAGCATCCTCGGGGATGTCCGCACCGTGATCATTGATGAGATCCATGCACTCGCGGGCACCAAGCGCGGTGCCCACCTAGCCCTCAGCCTCGAGCGGCTGGAACGACTCAATGAATCACGTACCCAGCGCATTGGACTCTCCGCCACCGTCAACCCGGCTGATGAGATTGCCCGCTTCCTACGCCCCGGCGGGGATGTGGTTATCGTCGCCCCACCCGCGGATAAGGCGTGGGATCTCCGCGTCGTCGTACCCGTGCCGGACATGACCGCCATGGGCGACGAGCAGGAGATCGATGGTTCCGCTGCGGCGGATGCGCGGCGGACGTCCATCTGGCCGCACGTGGAGGAGCGCGTCGTCGATCTGATCAGCCAGGAGCACTCCAGCATCATCTTTGCGAATTCACGCGGACTCGCCGAGCGTCTGACGGGTCGGCTGAACGAGGTGGCCGAGGAGCGTGGATTGCCGCTCCCACTTGCCCGCGCACATCACGGATCGGTGAGCCGCGAGCAGCGAGCCGTGATTGAGGAGGACCTCAAGGCGGGACGACTATCGGCTGTCGTCGCGACCTCAACACTGGAACTCGGGATCGACATGGGCTCCGTCGACCTGGTCATCCAGGTGGAGGCACCCCCGAGTGTTGCGAGTGGATTGCAGCGCGTCGGACGTGCGGGCCACCAGGTCGGTGCGATCAGCCGCGGCGTCATCTTCCCAAAATTCCGAGGAGATCTGCTGCAGGCAGCCGTCGTCGTTGATCGCATGCGTGCGGGCGCGATTGAGCCGCTCGCGATCCCCGCCAATCCCCTTGACGTGCTCGCTCAGCAGGTCATCGCGATGGTGTCGATGGATGACTGGGATGCCGAAGAGCTCTACGACCTAGCGCGAGACGCTGCGCCCTTCACCGCATTGCCCCACGACGTCTACGCCGCCGTACTCGACATGCTCGCGGGGAAGTATCCGGGCGATGACTTCGCCGAACTCAAGCCTCGCATCGTCTGGGACCGCCGCACGGGCCAACTCACCGCCCGCCCCGGCGCGCAGCGGCTCGCGGTCACCAGCGGCGGCACCATCCCCGACCGCGGCCTCTACGCCGTCTTCCTGGTGGGCACGACGTCTCGGGTTGGTGAGCTCGACGAGGAGATGGTCTATGAATCACGGATCGGGGATGTCTTTGCCCTCGGTGCGTCATCCTGGCGAATCGAGGAGATCACCGCTGACCGCGTCTGGGTGTCACCCGCCCCCGGCCAGCCGGCCCGGCTGCCCTTCTGGCGCGGTGATGCATTGGGACGACCCGTCGAGCTCGGCCGCGCCATGGGCGAATTCCTCCGCGGCGCGAGCGATCCCGCACACACCCGCACCCAACTGAGCCACTCCGGCCTTGATGACTGGGCGGTCGACAATCTCATCGCCTATCTCGAGGAGCAGCGCGCCGCCACCGGACGCCTCCCCGACGATCACACCATCGTCATCGAACGCTTCCGCGATGAACTCGGGGACTGGCGCATCGCCATCCACTCGCCCTTTGGGGCTCGCGTCCACGCACCCTGGGCTCTCGCCATCGGCGCGCGGCTGCTGAGCGATCACGGCATCGAGCCGCAGGTCATGCACTCCGACGACGGCATCGTCCTGCGGCTGCCTGACACCCTCGATGAGATCGCCGCGGCTTCGCTGGCCGATCTCATCGCTATCGATCCCGAAGACATCGACGACATCGTGCAGCGCGAGGTGGGCGGCTCCGCCCTCTTTGCCGGTCGCTTCCGCGAGTGCGCCGCCCGGGCACTGCTGCTGCCCCGGAGGATGCCCGGACGGCGCAGCCCCCTGTGGCAGCAGCGCCAGCGATCCCAGCATCTCCTCTCCGTTGCATCCCGCTATCCCACCTTCCCCATCGTGCTTGAGGCGGTGCGCGAGTGTGTGAGGGATGTGTACGACGTACCCGCGCTCCGAGAACTCCTGAGCCACATTCGCGACGGCCGCCTGCGCGTCGTTGATGTCGCCACGGAGCGACCCTCTCCGTTTGCCCAGTCCCTGGTGTTTGGATATGTCGCGGCCTTCCTCTATGAGGGAGACGCGCCACTCGCTGAGCGCCGATCGGCTGCACTCAGCCTCGATGGTGATCTTCTGGTGCAGTTGCTCGGCCCCACACCCCTGCGTGATCTGCTCAACGCGGAGGCCATCGACGAGGTGGCCCGCTCTGCCGGACGGTGGGACTATCCACCGAAGGATGCCGAGGACCTGGCGGACCTCCTGCGCCTGGTCGGTCCCCTCGATGATGAGCAGCAGGGCCTTCGGGGGATCGACGGCACGTGGGCAACGGCCCTCATCGAATCGCGCCGCGCAATCCACGTGCGCATCGCCGGTCGGGAGCACGTCGCGGCCATTGAGGACGCCGGACGCCTCCGTGACGCTTTGGGGACGGCCTTGCCGGTAGGTGTCCCGGACACGTTCCTCGCTTCCACCACGGCTCCCCTCGCCGATCTCCTCGCTCGATACGCGCGAACTCACGGGCCGTTTACAGCTGCCGAGGCCGCGGCAGCATTCGGGCTGGGCACATCGGTGGCCGAGCAATCACTACGTCAACTCGAACATGATGGTCGGGTCGTCTCGGGGGGATTCCGCCCGCACACCAGCGGCACAGAGTGGTGCGACCGCGACGTGCTGCGCCGGATACGTCGGCGCAGCGTTGCCGCATTGCGCGAGGAGATGGAGCCCATCCCGGCCGAGACCCTCGCGACCTATCTGCCCGAGTGGCAGGGGCTCAGCGAGCCCGGCCACGGCAGCGATGCCCTGTACGCCGCCATCGAGATGCTCGCGGGCTGCCCACTCCCGGCCGGTCAACTCGAGAGCGGCATCCTGCCCTCGCGCGTTTCGGGATACACGCCTCACCTGCTCGATGACCTCCTCACCCGCGGCGAGATCGTGTGGTGGGGAGCGGGTGCCGTGCCGGGTGACGATGGCTGGGTGTGTCTCGCCCCTGCGGACCTCGCACCGCTCCTCGTGCCCGCGACAGTCGCACCCGAGAATGATCTTGAGCGACGCATCCTGGAGATCATGTCCCAGCGTGGCGCGCAGTTCCTGCGCGAGGTGGCCGCCGACCTGTCACGCGAGGCGCTGGTGCCGGAGATCGACGTCGCACGATCCCTGCGCCGACTTGCGTGGGCCGGTGCCGTCACTAATGACACGTGGGAGCCGATGCGCCGCGGCGCACCGCGCCGACCTCCTCGACCTAGGCGGTCCCGCAGCCGCCTGGGACGGCCACGTGATCCCCTGGGCGGACGCTGGTCGCTCGTCCCGGCCCCCGACTCCTCCACGACCGCCCGCCATCTCGCCGGAGTCGAAGCCCTGCTGGAACGCAATGGCATCGTCACCCGCGAGACCGTCGCATCCGCGGGCCTCCCCGGTGGCTTTGCCGCGGCCCACCGGGTGCTCACCGCCGTGGAGGATGCGGGCAGGTGCCGTCGGGTCTATGCACTCGAGGGGCAGGGTGCGGCGCAGTTCGCTCTCCCTGGCGCCATCGATCTCCTCCGTCGAGAAGTCACAGCAGGAGCGCGCGCTCTGGCGGTCGCCGATCCGGCTCAGCCCTACGGTGCACTTCTCCCGTGGCCGGATGCCGCCACGCGCCCCCTGCGGACCCCGGGCGCTTGGATCGCCCTGTACGGCGCAACGCCGCGGCTGTACCTCGCTCGCGGTCGCCGGTCCCTCATCACCTGGCCCGGGCCCGGACTCCACGAGGCAGCCGTCTCCCTCGTCACCGCGCTCCGTGGGGAATCGGTGCATGTACAGCGCATCGATGGCGCGGACGCGGCATCCCTGGATGCTGGCTCACCGATCATGTGCGCCCTCACCGGTGCGGGCTTTGTGTCCACGCCGAGTGGTCTCCGACTGCGCTCCTAGTCGCACCGGCGGGCATATGCTCACCACATGCGATTGCCCGGACGGACCGACTACGCCCTCCGCGCAGCCCTCGAACTCGCTGCTACGCCCGATGGTCCCGTTACGACGGATGAAATCTCGCGACGCCAGGACATCCCCACGTCGTACCTGGGCGCGATCCTCGCAGAACTTCGCAAGGCAGGTCTCGTGAGGGCACGTCGGGGTCCCGACGGCGGCTGGACCCTGGGACGACCGGCCGCAGACATCTGCCTCGCGGATGTCATCCGCGCCGTTGACGGTGCACTGACTGACGTGGCCGGCTCCCGACCTGAAGACCTCCACTTCACCGGGCCTGCCGCCGGGCTCCCCCAGGTGCTCATCGCCCTGCGGGCGGCTGAGCGCCAAATCCTCGAGGCCGTATCCCTGGCCGATGTTGTCAGCGGGCATCTCCCCGCGCGCGTGCGCCGCCTCACCCAAGACCCCGCCGCCTGGCACTGAGCGCGATCCGCTGGCATGTCTGCCCACCACGGGGCCGCTGAGATGCTATTGTCACCTATGTCAGGTGAGAATAGCATCTAGCCCTGGTCCCGGAGGCCCCGTGAATACGCTCATCTTCATTGCTCTCGCCGGTTTCGGCGCGTCCTTCATCGATGGCGCGCTGGGGATGGGCTTTGGAGTCACCTCATCGACCCTTCTCATTGCGGTGGGCTTGAGTCCGGCCCTTGCCTCAGCTTCGGTCCACCTGGCCAAGCTCGGCACCGCTGCCGCCTCCGGCATCGCCCATCAGCGCTACGGCAATGTCGACTGGTCCGGCGTCCGACGTATTGCCCTGCCGGGCGCCATCGGTGCCTTTGTTGGCGCCACGCTGCTGTCCCATCTGTCTACCAAGGCTGCGCTGCCCTTCACCGGAACACTGCTGTTCCTCCTCGGCATCTACATCGTTGCGCGATTCGTCATGGGCCGCGCTCCCCGCCGCAAGCCGGGCACCCCGGGGCTGCGTCTCCTCGTGCCACTCGGCCTGGTCGGGGGGTTCATCGACGCTACCGGGGGCGGCGGGTGGGGTCCCGTCACCACTCCCACGCTGCTGGCCGACGGCCGCCTCTCACCTGCGCGCGTGATCGGCACCGTCAATACTTCGGAATTTGTCGTCGCCCTATCGGCCAGCCTGGGCTTCTTCGTCGGTCTGGGCACCTCGGGCATTGACCTCGGCATCGTTATTGCCCTCCTCATCGGTGGCATCATCGCGGCGCCCCTCGCGGCCATGCTGGTCCGCTTCCTCAACGCCCGGATCCTCGGCGTCGTCGTCGGCGTCTTCATCTGCCTCCTCAACGCCCGGCTCATCCTCGGCGCCCTCGACGCTCCTGCCGCCGTCTGGTGGATGACGTACGCCATGCTCCTGGCGATGGGCCTCCTTGCCATCGCTTTCGTCGTCCGGACCGTACGCCGCGACCGCGAGGTGGCACCGACGGCCACGGAGGGTCCAGAATCGGTGCATGCCTGAGGGAGACACGGTCTGGCTGGCCGCTCGCCGGCTCGATGACTGCCTCGCCGGTGATGTGCTCACCACCGCGGACCTGCGGGTCCCACGACTGGCAACCGTCGATCTGGTGGGGCGCACGGTCGAGGGAGTCCGGTCCTACGGCAAGCACCTGCTCTTCCGACTCAGTGGCGCATTATCCCTGCATACGCACTTCCGCATGGACGGCTCGTGGCACCTCTATCGACACGGTCGGACATGGCGCGGCGGACCCGACTGGCAGGTGCGAGCAGTCCTTGCGACCGAACAGTGGCAGGCCGTGGGTTATCGGCTGCCCGTCGTTGACGTACTCGACTCCAGCGGCGTGGAGCGACTCCTCGGCACACTCGGTCCGGACATCCTCGACGACAACGTCGACATCGAGGATGTCGTGGACCGCTTGCGCGCCCATCCTGATCGCGCCATCGGCGATGCGCTGCTGGACCAGTCCATTGTTGCCGGGTTTGGGCTCATCTACGTCACCGAGACTCTGTATCTGCGCGGCATCGCACCCCTGACGCCGCTCCACTGTGTCCCAGAGCTGCCCGCGCTGGTGACAACCGGGCGGGACCTCATGCGAGCCAACCGCGGTCGCGGGGCGCAAGCCTCCACCGGGAATCTGCGGGCACAACACTACGTCTATGGACGCGCGGGGCGGCCGTGCCTGCGATGCGGGACCCGCATCCGCTTCGGCAAGCAGGCCAGCGGCACATTCGTGCGCGACGCCTACTGGTGTCCGTACTGCCAGCCGGCCACCGTGTGATGGGTGATCAGGCAGCGTGTGCGATGGGTGGCGTCTCAAGTTCGGACACGCGATCAGCCACCGTCAACAACAGATCCGATAGACGCACGTGGAGTGCTCCGCAAATGGACAGCAGCAACTCCGAGGAGGCTTCCTTCTCGCCACGCTCGACCTCGGAGAGGTAGCCCAGGGACACCGCAGCGGAGGAGGACACATCGCGCAGGGTGCGGCCCTGGGCCGACCGGACACGACGCAACTCCGAACCGAGGACTTCACGAAGCACAATCACATCCCGAGGTTACCCCGTCAGCCTGACGCACGCCTGTCGTCGGTGCCGTGCACGCCATCCAACGACCGGCGCAGGGCCGTCAGGGCGGCCTCAATCGCCCCCTGCCGCACCCCCTCACGGTCTCGGTCGGGATGGTCAAAGCCGATGACCACGTCACCGTCCGGCCCGGCCACCGCGACGAATCCCCGGCCCGGCGGGACGGGCCCTGTGAGGGTCCCGCCGGGGTCCGGATCCGGTCCAGCGGACCCCGTGGTTGCCACGCCGTACGTCGCCCCAAAAAGGTGGCGCACACCGACCGCCATGTGGACCGCCACCACGGGATCAACAGCTCCGTGTCGGGCCAGCAGCTCGGCATCCACGTTGAGGACATTCGCCTTGATATCGACGGCGTAGGCGACCACGCCGCCCCGCACGACGGCGGAGGCGCCGGGGACGGACGTCAAGATGCCGCACAATAGGCCGCCCGTCAGGCTCTCGGCCGTGGCAACCGTGTGGCCACGGATGGACAGGGCGATGATGATGTCCGCGGCGTTCATCGAGCCGCACGCATGAGTCGACGCGCTTGCACTGCGTAGTCGACCCCGGTCACGAGTGTGAGAATCACCGCGATCGCCATGGCGGCCACGCGCACAGCATCAAAAGCATCCGGCAGGGGTGCAAGGTAGAGACCGATCGCCACTACTTGAGCAACCGTCTTGGCCTTGCCACCGCGCGATGCTGGGATGACACCGTGACGGATGACAGCAAAGCGCAGAATGGTGACAGCAACCTCGCGCGCAAGAATCACGATGGTCACCCACCAGGGCAGGTCGCCGAGGATCGACAGGCCAATCAGGGCAACACCCGTCAACGCCTTGTCCGCGACCGGATCGGCGATCTTGCCGAGATTCGTGATGGTGCCGCTACGTCGCGCGATCTCCCCATCGGCGAGGTCGGTGAGGGCCGCCACGATGAAGACGGCCATAGCCCACCAGCGCAGTCCTGCATCTGCGCCATCGTCGGCCAGGAGCAGCACACCCAGGACGGGAACGAGGAGGAGGCGAATCAGTGTGAGCAGGTTAGGCAGGGTTGCCCACCGTGACGTCCCAACGGGATCACCGACGTGATCCGGTGGGGGTGGCCTCACCGGATCTCCGCCACGAGATCAACACCCTCGACACCTGTGACAACCGCCCGGACGACGTCGCCTACCTCCCCGGCCTCCTCGATCAACGTGGCACCATCCTCGGGCCCCTGATGGGCTGCGCGCCCGACACCGGGTTCCTCCATGATCACCTCAACATGCTCGCCGATTCGCCGCGTTGCACGCTCAAGGGTGAGTTCATCCACCAGCGCACAGATATGCGCGACACGCCGATCAATCTCATCCTCGGGGAGATGCCCATCCAGGCCGATGGCCTCGGTGCCTTCCTCATCGGAGTATCCGAAGACACCGACAGCGTCCATGGCCGCCTGCGCCAGGAAGTCTGCTAGCTCCTCCAGATCAGCCTCGGTCTCGCCCGGGAATCCGACAATGACATTGGTGCGCACGCCGGCATTCGGTGCATGGCCCCGGATGCCACTGAGCAGGCCGAGAAAGTCATCCGACCCGCCGAAACGGCGCATACGCCTGAGGATGCGCGGGCTCGCATGCTGGAATGACAGATCGAAGTACGGTGCGACTCCGGGGGTTTGTGCGATGACCTCAGCAAGACCAGGTCGCATCTCAGCTGGTTGAAGATAACTCGCGCGCACTCGCACGATGCCCGGCACCTTGCCTAATGCGGGGAGGAGGCGCTCCAGCATGCGGATGTCGCCCAGATCCTTCCCGTACGACGTCGAATTCTCGCTGACGAGCACCACCTCGCGCACTCCCGCATCGGCGAGGTCGGCGATCTCTCCGATGACATCCTCCGGCCGCCTGCTCACAAACGAACCTCGAAAGGACGGGATCGCGCAGAACGTGCACCTCCTATCGCACCCGGAAGCGAGCTTTACCGCCATGACGGGCCCCGTCACGATCCGAGCCAGGCCAGCATGCCCGGGGACCCCGGAGGACGAACGGTCAACGGGGGCGAGAGGGAGAAGCCGACGCCTATCGGCAGGAGTGTGCACCGGAAGGGACTCGCCGTCAGCGACCCGACGTACCCGATCGGCAATCTCGCCATAGTCGTCAAAACTCAATACGGCAGCCGCCTCCGGAAGCGAATCAGCGAGTTCATTGCCGTATCTCTCCGCGAGGCATCCGGTGACAACGACACGAGCACCGGTGTCGGCGGCCGCCAGGATGGTATCGATGGAGTCCTTTTTGGCCGAGGCGATGAAACCGCAGGTGTTGACGAGCACAACCTCGGCGCCCTCCGGGTCATCGCGGACGTCAAGACCCCCCTCGACGAGCCGCGCCTGGAGCTCATCGGCATCCACATCGTTGCGCGCACAGCCCAAGCGCACCACCGAGACGCGTGTCTTCACTCCCCCAGGGTAGAGAGTAGGGCGCGGTCAGGTCACGGGCGGCCAACGCTCAGGCTCAGACCCGGTGCGCCCCGAAGAGCAGCGACGCAGATCAGCCCCCGCGAACGTCCATGAGGAAACCGGGAAGTCCGTCGGCCGTGAGCAGCACCTCACGCGCCTTGGAGCCCTCACTCGGCCCGACCACTCCCCGTGACTCAAGCAAGTCCATCAGCCGGCCCGCCTTGGCAAAGCCAACGCGGAGCTTGCGCTGCAGCATGGACGTTGACCCGAACTGCGTGGAGATAATGAGTTCGGCAGCCTGACACAGCAGGTCGAGATCATCACCGATGTCCTCATCCACGGCCCGGCCGGCCACCACCGGGGCGGCGACATCCTCGCGATACTCCGGATCCATCTGCTCACGAGTGAAACGCACCAGGGTGCGAATCTCCGACTCGGAGACGAAGGCTCCCTGGATGCGCTGCGCCTTGCTCGCACCCATGGGAAGGAACAGGCCATCGCCCTGTCCAACGAGTTTCTCAGCACCGGCCTGGTCAAGAATCACGCGACTATCCGCCAGTGATGAGGTCGCGAAAGAAAGTCGGCTGGGAACATTGGCCTTGATGAGGCCGGTGACGACATCGACACTGGGTCGTTGGGTGGCCAGGACCAGGTGGATCCCCGCGGCTCTCGCGAGTTGAGTGATGCGCACGATCGCATCCTCGACGTCACGGGGGGCCACCATCATGAGGTCGGCCAGCTCATCAACGATGATGAGGAGGTAGGGATAGGGACGCATGATGCGCTCACTCCCGAGCGGAGGAGTGAGTTTGCCCGCGCGGACGGCCTTGTTGAAATCATCGATGTGGCGGAAGCCGAAGTGCGCCAGATCGTCGTAGCGGGTGTCCATCTCCTTGACAACCCACTGCAGCGCATCCGCTGCCTTCTTGGGGTGCGTGATAATAGGCGTGATCAGGTGAGGAATCCCCTCGTACGCCGTCAACTCGACGCGCTTGGGATCGACGAGAATCATGCGGACCTCGTCTGGCGTTGCACGCATCAGGATGGATGTGATGATCGCGTTGATGCAGCTGGACTTGCCGGCGCCGGTGGCACCGGCGACGAGGAGATGCGGCATCTTGGCGAGGTTGGCCACAACATAGCCACCCTCGACGTCCTTGCCCAGACCGACGATCATGGGATGGTGCTCGTCGCTCGCGACTGTCGAGCGCAGCACATCTCCCAGACTCACGAGTTCGCGATCAAGGTTGGGGATCTCGATGCCGATTGCACTCTTGCCGGGGATCGGGCTGAGGATGCGCACCTCGGGACTCGCCACCGCATAGGAGATATTGCGACTCAGCGCGGTGACTCGCTCGACCTTGACGCTCGGACCGAGCTCGATCTCATACCGGGTGACCGTCGGTCCGCGAGTGAATCCCGTGACACGGGCATCGATGGCAAATTCCTCAAGCACCTGCGTCAGGGATGCGACAACCGCGTCGTTGGCCTTGGTGCGCGCACGTGCTGCAGGACCGGCCTTCAATGTGGTGCTCGCCGGCAAGTGGTAGTCCAGCGCCCGATCGAGCGGCAATTGAACCGGCGTGCCCGCGCCATCCGCTGATGGCCCCTGTACTGGCGGGGTGGCCGTGTCCGTGGGTATGACATCGGCCGCGGCGATGCTGTCGCCGGGGATGATGGAAATCTCTTCTGTGATATCCCGGGGTGAGGTTTCGAATCGAGCTGCATCCGCGATATCGCGCGCCGCCTCGCTCAGCCCGAGGGTAGGGCCGGTGGGCTCTGCCGCCGACACCAGGAACTCCTCCTCCATCACGGGGTCCACGACGAACCCGTCGACCTCATCGGCTTCGTAGGAATCGAGGAGCGCATCGTCTGACTCAGATCGTGATCCGGACCCTGGGCGCAGGATGTGGGCAGCACCCCGCCGCAGGGCCTGCGGCACAGCCATGAGCGGAGTTGCGGTGAGCACCAGCAAGCCGAAGACACCGAGCAGGCTCAGCAACACTGCGGTCACCACGGGTCCCAGCGCCGCGGATACGGGCGCCGTCACCACCCAGCCGGTGATCCCGGTCCCGGTGGTCAGCGCATCAAAGCCATCGCTGGGGGTCGGGACACCCTGGGCGAGATGCCACAGGCCGGCGGCCGACAACAGCAGAGCCAATCCGCCGACCAGGAGCCGACCGTTGGTGACGTAGTCGTCCGGATGGCGCAGGGTCCGCCAGGCAAGCAGGAGGAGCACGACCGGCACCGCGATCTCGAACGCGCCCACCAGGTAGCCCGCAATCGTGCCGAGTCCCACGGTGAACCAACCATCCACGCCAAACCACACGGCCGCAGCCACCACGACAGCCAGGGCAATAAACACCAGGCCCAATCCGTCCCGGCGGTGGACATCGTCGAGATCACGTGCCCCATGGCCGACACGTCGCACAGCGGTCCCCATCGCCGTTGCCACCGCCAGCCACACCCCACGAACCGCGCGGCCGCACGCCCGACCACCGCGAATGAGCGGTCCTGGACCACCACCGCGAGTGGGACGGGGTGATCGAGTCCGCGGCGCCGCCGCGCGAGCGGGGGGCCGGGTGGACGTGGTCTTTGAGGTGCCGGACGCCGAAGCCCTCGCCTTGGGCCGGGCCTTCGCCTCTGCCGGGGATGAGCGTGCTGGTTTTGCCTTGACCGCCCCGCGAGGAGCCCGCGATGAGCTCGGACGCGCAGAACTCGAACGAGATGATGTCTCCGGGGTACGGCGCGGGGGCGCGCTCGAACGACTCGCCATGTGCCGAGACTACTCGTGGACCCCAGGAATCCCGGGCGTCACACGCGCAACGCGTGTCACTTTGAGAGCGTCGAATCAGGCCTCGACCACAACGGGGATGATCATGGGGCGACGCCGATGGGTCTGGGCCACCCATCGACCCACGATCCGGCGGACCCGCTGCTGCAGTTGGCGGGCATCCACGACCCCATCGGCCATGGCGGACTCCAACTCCCGGCGTACGTCGTCTCGCACCGGCGTGAGCACGTCGGGGTCCTCGTGGAAACCACGGGCCTCAATCTCTGGACCCGCGACCACCTTGCCATTGATGATGTCGACGGCAGCAAAAATGGAGATGAACCCTTCTTCGCCCAACACTCTGCGGTCCGTGAGCGACGCCTCGCTGATGTCCCCCACACTCGCCCCATCGACGTAGACATAACCGACGGGCACGGCGCCAACAATCCGGGCCACCCCATCCACGAGGTCGACAACCACACCGTCTTCGGCGAGCACGATGCGATCACGTGGGACACCCGTGCGCTCGGCAAGCGCAGCGTTGGCCCGCAGGTGACGCCATTCCCCGTGAACCGGCATCACGTTGCGTGGCCGCACCACGTTGTACACATACAGCAACTCACCCGCCGAGGCATGACCGGATACGTGGACGAGCGCATTGCCGCGATGAACGACCGTTGCCCCTGATCTCGTCAGTCCATTGATCACACGATTGACCGCATTTTCGTTGCCGGGGATAAGCGATGAGGCCAGGATGATGGTGTCATCCGCGCCGGCCTTGATGGCGTGGTCGTTGTTGGCGATGCGGGATAGCACCGCCATCGGCTCACCCTGCGATCCCGTGCAGATCAGCACGACCTCATCGTCCGGAAGGTGGGTGAGGTCATCGAGTGACACCAGTGTCCCACCGGGGACCGTGAGATAGCCCAGATCGCGAGCAACCCCCATATTGCGCACCATGGACCGGCCGACAAAGGCAACCCGGCGCCCGTGCGCGGCTGCCGCATCAATCACCTGCTGGATGCGGTGGATATGGGAGGCAAATGAAGCCACGATGATGCGGCCACGCGATCGGGCGAACACGGCATTCAGCACGGGGGTGATCTCGGCCTCGCTGGGCACGAAGCCCGGCACCTCCGCATTGGTCGAATCGACCAGGAGGAGGTCCACTCCCTCATCACCGAGCCGCGCGAAGCCGTTGAGGTCGGTGAGGCGACCGTCCAAGGGCAACTGATCCATCTTGAAGTCGCCCGTGTGCAGCACGAGCCCGGCCGGAGTCCGGATCGCGACGGCGAGCGCGTCAGGAATCGAGTGATTGACGGCGAGAAACTCCAGATCGAAGGGACCAACCCGGTTGCGCTCACCCTCACGCACAACCGTCACCACCGGTTTGATGCGCGCCTCTCGGAGTTTAGCCTCGACCAGGGCCAGCGTCAGCCGAGACCCCAGGAGGGGAATGTCGCGCCGCAGGCGCAGCAGATACGGAAGAGCGCCGATGTGGTCCTCGTGACCATGCGTCAACACGATCGCCTCGATGTCATCGAGGCGATCCTCGATCGACGTGAAGTCCGGCAGAATGAGGTCGATCCCCGGCTGGGACTCCTCGGGGAAGAGGACGCCGCAGTCCACGACCAGCAGACGCCCCGCGTATTCCAGGACCGTCATGTTGCGGCCGATCTCACCCAGGCCACCGAGCGCGACGACCCTGAGTGCACCCTCCGGCAGGGGTGGCGGCTCGGGCAGCTCTGGATGCGGATGGCTCATGTGTGTGTCATCTCCACTTCACCGGCGATCAGATCATCGTGCAGGAGTGCACGCTGGGTTTGTGTCGCCTCAATCAGGGGTGCGCGCACCGGACCCGCGGGTAGGCCCTGCATCGCCAGGGCTGCCTTGGTGAGGATTGTTCCCTGCGAGCGAAAAATGCCGGTGTACACCGGCAGAAGCGAACGATTAATCTCCATGGCCTCGTGCACGCGGCCCGCGGCGTAGGCCTCGACCAACGCGCGCAGGCGTGGAGCCACAAGGTGCCCGACGACGGAAATGAATCCGTTGGCTCCGAGGGACAGCAGGGGCAGGTTGAGCATGTCATCACCGGAGTACCAGCCAAGGTCGGATCGCGCCATGACCCACTGAGCGGCTTCGAGATCACCCTTGGCGTCCTTATTGGCGACAATGCGCGGATGCTCCGCGAGTCGCACTAATGTCTCCACCTCCAGCGCCACTCCTGTGCGCTTGGGAATGTCATAGGTGACCACCGGGAGGTCTGTTGCATCCGCGATAGCCCGGAAGTGAACGAGCAGACCCTCCTGGGGCGGTCGGTTGTAATAGGGCGCGACGACGAGAAGACCGTGGGCCCCAGCCGCCTGTGCCTGTTGGGCCAGGTCGACCGAATGCGCGGTGTCCGACGTACCGACCCCCGCCAGCACCCGGGCACGGTCTCCCACCGCGTCCACCACCGCACGCACGATCAGCGTCTTCTCATCATCAGATGTGGTGGCCGACTCCCCCGTCGTGCCATTGACCACGAGGCCGTCGTTGCCCCCGACATCCACCAGGTGCCCGGCGAGGTCCTGGAGGCCATCCAGATCGACCGAGCCATCGACTCTCAGGGGGGTCACCATGGCGGTCAGCACGGTGCCGACGGGTCCAACGATGGGGACGGGCATGGCGAAAGGCTATCGCTAGGGGGCGACGCGGCCGTTGGCGACGAAGGCTTCGTACGTCAGTGGCATGAGGGCCGCCCACTCGGACTCCATCAGGTCGGCGACCATCTCAATCTCCCTCTGGGGGAAGGACGGGAAATGACTGCCGGGATGCTTTGTGCGCAGTGAAAGGAAGTTCATCAAGGCGCGGGCATTCATGGTGACGTACATGGAGGAGTAGGTCGCGACGGGCAACACCCCTCGGGCCACCTCTCGAGCGACTCCCTGCGCGAGCATCGCCTGGTAGGCGGCGTAGGACACGCGACACGACGCCTCTGTCTGCTGCACCACGGCCTGATACTGCTCCGGGGTGCCCTCGACGAACTCATAGGCTCCCGGCTTGCCCTGCTGCACGAGCCGACGATCCGGTCCGGGGACGTAGAAAACGGGTCGAAGCTCGCGATAGCGACCACTCTCTTCGTTGTAGGACGCGATCCGGTGACGCATGAACTCGCGGAAGACAAAAATGGGTGCTGAGACGAAATAGGTCAGGGATGTGTGCTCGAACGGCGTGCCATGGCGATCACGCATCAGGTAGTTGATCAGGCCGCGCGCCGCGGTGGCATCGGAGTCAACATCCTCCAGTGACTGTTCACCCCTCGTCGACACACGCGCCGCCCACAGCACGTCGGAGTCACGTGCCGTTGACTTCACCAACTCAACGGTCACGTCGCTGCGAAACTCGACATCAACTACCTCGGACACGAACCCTCCCTCTGCTCGGACCCTACCCGCGTGTCCCCTCCGATCCGGTGGTAGGCAGGGGGCATGTCGTCCATGCGCCCCGACTCGGTCAGACTCGCCCGCACGTCCGATGTCGACGACGTGGGACGAGTGCAGGTGGCTGCCTGGCGGGCGGCCTATGCGGAGGTACTTCCTCCCCCTGTCCTGGACAACCTGAGCGCTGACGATATTGCCTGGGAGTGGGGGCGCGCTCTCCTCCAGCCGAGCCCGCATCGACTGTTGGTCGCGCTCGACGGTGAGGGGGTGCTCGTCGGCGCCGCCGCCGTGGGTCCGACGGATGACGCCGATTGCGCGGGTGCAGGGGAGATCTCCCTCCTCGTGGTCGATCCCGCGCACTGGGGGTGCGGCCACGGGTCCCGATTACTGCAGGCCAGCGTGGAGCATCTAGTGACTGCCGGTCACCAGGAAGCGGTCTGCTGGGTGCCGCTACCGGATGAGAGCCGACGACTCTTCCTGCAATCGGCCGGCTGGGGACCCGACACGGCGTACCGCGATCGGGATCTTGGCGACACCGTCCTGCGCGAGGTGCGTCTGGTCACGCTCATCGGTGACGAGCCGGCGCCCTGACCCGTCACAATCCGAGGACGCCAGGGTTGAGAACACCGCGCGGATCCACAGCGTGCTTCGTCGCTCGGAGAACGTCGATACCGAGACTGCCGATCTCTGCCTCCAGCCACGGTGCATGATCGCGTCCCACCGCATGATGATGTGTGACTGTGGCATTGCTCTCCATGATGGCGTCGGTCGCTGCGGACTTCGCGCGCGCCCACTGGGCCAACGGATCAGCCTGATCGGCGACGGCTATCACCGTTGTGTAGAGCGAGGCACCGGTCTCGTAAACGTGCGACAGATGAGACATCACATAGGGGCCGGGCGGCGCCTGGAGTGCGGAGTGCAGAGCTTGATTCACATCGGCATGCAGATCGAGGTAACCATTCCAGTGAGTCGCCGTCTCCAGGGTCTCCACGAGATAACCCGCGTCCATGAGCGCATCTCGCAGAAAGGGCCCCGCGAAGCGATGCCGCCGCCACGACTCACCCGGGCGATGCCCCAGCGACACCGCGCCATGGCGGCGCAAAGCGCGCCAGGTCGCGGCTCGGCGAGCCGTGACGAGATCGCGGTCCGTGCCCTCCCAGCCCAGAATCGCCAGGCTGGCACCCTCACGGTCTACGCCGCGCACCCGAAGATATCGATCCAAACCCGCGGCGAGGAGCCCCGTCGGACCCGACATGAGCAGAGTCGTCGCGGTCTCTGCCTCATCGGAGAGCCTCATGACATCGGCGGTCGCACGCGACTGCGCCGCATCGCGGAAGGCCGCCACTCCCGCCGCAAAACCAGGCAGGATCGCGGCGTCGTAGATCCGTGTGTCCGGCAGTCGACGGACGCGCAAGCGAAGCCGAGTGATGACTCCGAGAGCGCCCTCGCTGCCGATGAGCAGTCCGCGCAGGTCCGGACCTGCCGCGCTGGATGGTGCACGCCCCACATCCATCGTGCCCATGGGAGTTGCCACAACAAGCGACTCGATCATCTCGTCGCTGCGGCCGTATCCGGTGGATGCCTGCCCCGCTGACCGCGTGGCGGCATACCCACCCATCGATGCTCGCTCCCACGACTGCGGAAGATGACCCAGCGTGAAGCCCCGCGCTGCCAGGAGGGCCTCCAGACACGGTCCTGTCACACCCGGTCCGATCGTGGCAATGCCCGACACGGGATCAAGATCGAGCAGGTCACCGAGGCGATCCAGCACCAGGGCCACCCTCGGGACGCTCATGCGCAGTCCGCCGACAACGGATGTGCCTCCGCCCACCGGGACCACGGCCACATCCTGAGCACTCAGCACCGTGAGGATTCGCACGACCTCGTCGTGGTGACCCGGCCGGACGACGAGATCGGGAACATCGCTCACGTCACCGGTCCGCCGACGGGCGTAATCGGCAAAGGAGGCTCCGCCGGTCGCACCAAGTCGCGCACCCGGCTCAACGCTGACGTTCTCCGCCCCCACGATGTCGATCAGTGCGCTCACGACATCGCCCCGCATGCGCGAGGGGGGCACCTCCTCCGCACGGGGATCGACCCGCGGCCAGGGCCGGGCCAGCCCCACGCGTTGGGTGAGATAGTCCCGGACACGATCCTCCACGGCGGGTGTCTCATCCGCCGATCCCCAGCGGGTGAGTGAGTGTTCCTGTGCATCCACGTGGTCAGTCTCCCACCGGGGGCTCGACGCCCACCGGGTGCCGGCTGGGCGACCCGGCAGACTGTGCAGGTGCCCCGCCGACCGATCGGCCTCGATAGCCCCGACCTCACGTCGGCTCGCCGTGCCCGAGACCTCGAGCACCTGGAGGCGGGTCACGTCGTCGACGTGCTTGTCATCGGCGGGGGCATCACCGGCTGCGGTGTTGCCCTCGATGCCGCCAGCAGAGGACTCGATGTTGCCCTCGTGGAGGCCCACGACCTTGCCTTTGGCACCTCGCGGTGGTCAAGCAAACTGGTCCACGGTGGCCTGCGCTATCTCGCCCACGGTGACATCGCCGTCGCCTGGGAGAGCGCTGTAGAGCGCGGCTACCTCATGTCACGCATCGCTCCTCATCTCATCCGGCCCCTACCTCACGTCATGCCGTGGGGTGCTGATCTTCGCGAGCGGTCACTCGTCCGCATGGGGCTCGCCGCGGCCGATGTCCTGCGGATGGTCGCGCGCACACCACGCGGGACGCTGGGTCGATCGCGCTCGCTCGATGCAGCCACGGCACTTCAGCTCATCCCGGCGTTGAATCCGTCCGGCGTCGCGGGGGCCACCGCCCACTGGGATGGTCAGCTCGTTGACGATGCCCGCTTGGTCGTGGCGGTTGCACGGACGGCAGCGCGCTACGGTGCGCGCATCGTGACGCGGACCCCGGCACTGGACGTCTCCGGTGCGGGTGCCCGCGTACGCGATGACCACGGCCGCAGCATCGACATTCACGCCAGGAACGTCATTGTGGCTACCGGTGTCTGGACGTCCGTGCTGGATCCGCAGACTCATCTCACAGCATCGCGCGGATCACATGTGCTCCTCACCCCCGAGTCCCTCGGCCATCCCCGGGCAGCCCTCACCGTCCCGGTGCCCGGAGAACGCAGCCGCTATGTCTTCGCCCTGCCCACACGGGAGGGCTTCGTCATCGCTGGCATCACCGACGACGAGGTCAGTGGAGCACTGCCCGACGTGCCCACGGCACCGGATGGCGATGTCACGTGGATCCTGGAACACCTCAGCAGGGCACTCGCGAGACCCCTGACCATGGCGGACGTCATCGGCACCTACGCCGGTCTGCGACCCCTCGTCAGCACTCCCGGCGCCCCCTCGGCGGATATCTCCCGGCGGCATCTGGTCGAACGGCGACCCGAGGGTCACGTGGTCGTCACCGGCGGCAAGTTGACGACGTACCGGCGCATGGCCGAGGACGCCGTCAACGCCCTGGGGCTCGGCATCCCCAGCGTGACGACATCCCTGCCACTTGTCGGTGCACAGTCACGCCGCACTCCCGTGCCCGCCGGTATGCCTCGCCGCCTCGTCGAGCGCTACGGCGCCGAGGCACCGAGAGTCCTTGCCCACGCCGCGGGTGATCGGGCCCTGACGGAGCCGGTGGCATCCGGTGTGCCGACCCTCGGCGTCGAGATTGTCCATGCTGTGCGCTGCGAGGGCGCGCGGGATGTGGAGGATGTCGTGGAACGACGAACGCGCATTGCGCTCGTACCCGCGCACCTTGAGCGTGCAGGACCACGGGTGGCCGAGATCGTCGAGTCCTGCCGATGATGCCGGCTCAATGACAATGGACCAACGGCGCGCGATCCTCGCAGACGCACTCGGTGTCGGCCTGGCCGCTGGTGCCTACGCCATCTCCTTCGGTGCGATCTCTGTCGCCAGCGGTCTCACCGTCCTGCAAACCCAGGCGCTATCCGTTCTGATGTTCACGGGCGCCTCGCAGTTTGCCCTCGTCGGCGTGCTCGCGGCAGGGGGTGGAGCATTCGTCGCCGTGGCAACAGCCGCACTCCTCGGCACCCGCAACGGCTTCTACGGACTGCATATGGCCCCCCTCCTCGGCATGCGCGGATGGCGTCGCCTCCCGACCGCACAGGTGACCATCGACGAGTCCACCGCCATGGCGGTGCGACATGAGGGCAACCCACGGGATGCCAGACTCGCCTTCTGGTCGACAGGACTGGCCATCTTCATCCTGTGGAACCTCGGCACCCTCCTCGGCGCCCTGGGGGCGGGCCTCATCGGTGATCCCGGCACCTATGGACTCGATGCCGCCATCCCCGCGGCGTTCCTTGCACTGCTCTGGCCGCGGCTCACCACGACCATCATGCGCACGGTTGCTGCCGTATCCGTCGTCGCCGGGGTTGCCCTGACCGCGGTCCTGCCGGCTGGCACCCCCGTGCTGCTGGCAGGTGCGATCGGAGTGGCGTGCGGCATCGTTCTCTCCCGACGGGAGAGCGACGCATGATCTGGACTGCCGTTATCGCCGGGTCCCTCGCCTGTTACCTACTCAAGGTCGCGGGATATACGCTGCCCGACCGCCTGCTCACGGCACCGGCAATGCAGCGGGTGACCGTCTTCATCCCCGTTGCTCTGCTCGCCGCCCTCGTGGGTGTGCAAACGGTGGCCGATGGCGCAGCAGTCACGATCGACGCCCGCGTCGCCGGACTGCTCGCCGCAGTCATCGCCCTGATCCTGCGCGCACCCTTCCTCGTCGTGGTCCTCGTGGCCGCTGGTGTCGCCGCCGGTGGTCGCGCCCTGGGGTGGTTGCCGTGAGGCGCCCCGTCTTTTGGTTCCTGTGGCCCGCACCTCCCCCCGGCCCCGTCGATGATGACGCCGAGCAGGTGAGGTGGATTCGGGTCTGCTCAAGGGGACCCTGGCGCTGGTGTTTCCTCATCGCCTTCACCGTGCTTGTCACGACAGTCCTCGCCGCAGCAGTCTCCGCGGCGCTGGTCTCACCCGGGATCCTCACCGTCGTGCTCACCCTCGTCGTGGCGCTGCCCCTGGTCGCGCTCCTGGCCCGTGCCTGGGTCGCGGGCACCTACGTCTGTGATCGGGGGATCAAGGTCTCGGGCGTGCTGATCACCGAGGTTGTCCCATGGGATCAGGTGATCGCTGTTCGCGTCGATGGCCGGTCCCGCATCCTCGGGCTCCCCCTGCCCGCGGGCGGTGAGCGCGTCGTCCTGGACACCTCCACTCGCGTCGTGGGAACACACGTCGAGTCCAGGTCACCTGATCTGTGGCTGCGACCGGAGGCGTGGGATGCAGCAAGGGATCGCCTCTTCACATGGTGGGCGGAGACGCGATAACCGACGCCTCGCGGACTACTCTTCGGGCGTCCTACTCTTCGGGCGTCGATGCCTGGCGCAGACGCAGGGCTTCTCGCATAGCCGCTCGGGCCCGTCGACGGTCACGGGCAGCATCCTGGGCGAGCCCGAAGCGATACCAACCGCGCCAATCGTGAGGATCCGCCTCGACCCGGGCCCGCTCAGCGGCCAGGAAGCGTTGCCCCTCCGAGGGCAGCATGCGACCGGATGCCGTGCGCGCGAAATCATCAATCGGCAGGTCCCCGCGAGCTGCCAGGTCCGCGCCCATCGTCTGCATGGCGTAGCCGAAGGCGACCTCGCGCCACACCACCCACGCCCCGATCACGGGCAGCACCAGGACCGCCGCGCCGAGGAGCACACCCGCCGTGTCCCCGGAGGTCAGGAGCGCCCATCCCCGGGTGCCCGCGAGGAGGAAGTACGCCACCACAGCGACGACGAGGAGCCACGCCCAGCGCCGGGGTGTCATCGGTCAAGCAGGGGCTCAAGGCCGAGGGTGAGCCCCGGTCTCCCGATCACGGAGCGCACGGCGAGGAGTACCCCGGGCATAAAACTGGCACGGTCCAGGGAGTCGTGGCGCAGGGTCAACACCTCTCCGGGATTGCCCAGCAGGACCTCTTCGTGCGCGACCAGTCCACGCAACCGCACCGAGTGCACGCGCACCCCGTCGACATCTGCTCCTCGGGCACCATCGACAACGTGCGCGGATGCATCGGGGACACGATCACGTCCCGCTGCGCGGCGAGATTCGGCAATGGCGTGGGCGGTGTGCATTGCCGTCCCGGATGGGGCATCCACCTTGTCCGGGTGATGCAACTCCATGATCTCGACGGATTCAAAGTAGGGCGCAGCCTCGCGAGCAAACCGCATCAGCAGGACCGCACCGAGGGCAAAGTTCGGCGCGATGACGACACCCACCTCGGGATGGGCCGCCAACGTACGGCGCACCTCGTCCAGTCGTCCCTCATCAAAGCCTGTGGTCCCCACGACAGCATGCATTCCGTGATCGATGCAGTGGCGCAGCGTGCCCATCACGGCATCGGGTGAGGTGAAGTCCACGACGACCTGGACACCAGCCGTCTCCAGCCGGCTGAGTGAGTCGCCGATATCAATCGTTGCGGCGAGGTGCATGCCGTCCGCGGCGTCGATCGAGCGGACAACCTCGCCACCCATGCGTCCCGCCGCTCCCACGACCCCAACCTCAATCACCCGTCCAGCCTACGCCGGGCCAGATTGGGCAGTCGGCGTGCATCGCGGCCCCCGGGGCACGATCATGGTGCGATGCGTCGCACCCCACTGCTCGCCGTCTCGGCCGCCATGGCTCTCGCGGCGGCCCTCGTCCCCACAATCACTCCCGCCGCAGCGGTGGATCCGCGAGAGACCGTGCCCCTGCCCACAATCAAGGCCATTCCCGGGAGCACGATCTTCACCGGTGCCCTGCAGAGGTTGGCACCGCGAGGCTACGTCGAGCGTGAGTACACCGTGGACGTCACCGATCCCCATGTCTACGCCTATGTGGGTGAGTCAACCAATACCACCGTGACTCCCGCGCCCCCCGGGACGTACCGCAGCCGCATGATTGTGCGCGCGCCCAAGAATCCTGCCGACTTCAATGGCCGGGTCCTCGTCGAGATGATGAACACCACAGCACTGGTCGATCTGGATATCGCCTGGCAGCAGGGCCACGACTACCTCATGCGGGACGGCTGGGCCTATGTCGGCATCACCGTGCAGCAGACCGGCATCAATGCGCTCCAGGCCTTCAAGCGCCAGCC
>ERZ888423.1185-NODE-1185-length-23646-cov-7.410623_pt1 | contig 23646 bp, 25 predicted proteins | sample MGYA00520523_ERZ888423 | MGnify/ENA primary metagenome ERZ888423 (study PRJEB32303, sample SAMEA104408611) | aquatic metagenome | biome: Brackish water; feature: Pelagic; material: water | place: Baltic Sea | collected 2014-06-08T10:24:00 | depth 30,27 m ...
TGAGCATCCATACATCCTCCACAACGGTAGATAGTTGTCGACACGGTACCCCGCAACAAACAATTGGGGAAGCAAGGGGAGAGTGGAAGGACACTCCCCCGGCTCTGCCCACCCCCTGGCGGGCTCAAAGACCGGCGGCCTCCACGACCAGTCACCCCAGGTGATCGGGGTGGGTCGCCCGCCCACGCTCGCTCCCCCCGTCGCGTCGGTGGCAGGCGACCCAATGACACCGTGCCCGAGAGGTCTGACAATGACGCTCAGGCCCGGGAACGCACGACCAGCACGGCGACCCACACCCCCGCGCCTACACCGGCTGCATTGGCCAGCGCATCAACGATCTGCGGGGAGCGCACTCCCCCGAGCCCCTGCAGCAACTCCAGGACCACGCCGTAGATGATGAGGGCCATGGCGGTGCGTCCGCCTCGCGGATATCGCTGGCCCAACATTGCGCAGAACGCGAGGAAGGCGTACCCGAGTCCATGCAGGAGGAGCGCCCACGACTCCCCGAGATCCGCGATCTGCAACCCCGGCGTACCTCGAGGAGGTAGCAAGGCGGCAACCGCTGCCAAAATCACCAGCACCAGGGCCGCGACGGCCCAGTCGCGTCGGGCGAGCCCCAGGACGCGCGGTGAATCCTCAGACATCCTCAAGGGCCCAGGCCCGGTCCGCGGCGATCACCTCGCGCACGGTCGCGATCTGCTCCCGGACGCGATCAGGGGCTGTGCCGCCGAATGCCGACCGTGAGGACACCGAGCCCTCGACAGACAGCACGTCACGCACCCCGGGGGAAAGATGAACCGAGATTCCCGCGAACTCCGCATCGTCGAGGTCCCAGAGTTCGACACCGCGTGCCTCGGCAGCCCGCACGCAGGCACCGGCGATCTCATGTGCCTCGCGGAAGGCGACTCCCTCCCGGACCAACCACTCGGCGATATCAGTCGCGAGCGCGAAGCCCTCGGGCGCTGCGGCCGCCATGCGCACCGTGTCAAAACGAAGCGTCGAGATCATGCCGGTGACGGCGGGGAGCACCAGGAGCAGTTGCTCAACCGCATCGAAGACAGGCTCCTTGTCCTCTTGCAGGTCTCGGTTGTAGGCAAAGGGCAGACCCTTCAGTGTCGCGAGCAATCCGGTGAGGTTGCCAATGAGTCGGCCGGACTTGCCGCGCACCAATTCGGCGACGTCGGGGTTTTTCTTCTGCGGCATGATCGAGGATCCGGTGGACCACGCATCGTCGAGGGAAGCCCAGGCAAACTCCCTCGAGGTCCACAGCACCACCTCTTCGCCGATACGGGACAGGTGCACGCCGATCATCGCCGCCACAAAAAGGAACTCCGCAACCCAATCGCGATCACTCACCGCATCGATGGAATTCGGCAGCGCACCCCGAAAGCCCAGGTCGAGTGCCGCCGCGACGGGGTCCAATCCGAGGGATGAGCCCGCCAACGCTCCGGCCCCCAGGGGCGATAGGGAGGCGCGCTGGTCCCAGTCCCGCAGCCGGTCAATATCGCGACTGAGGGCGTGCACGTGCTTGGCCAACTCATGTCCGAAGGAGATGGGCTGAGCATGCTGCAGATGAGTGAATCCGGGCGCGAAGGTGACAATGTGCTCGGCTGCTTGATCCAGCAGCGCATCCTCCACGTCGATCACCGCCAGGGCGATGGCACGCACCTGATCTCGAAGGTACATCCGGAAGTCCGTGGCGACCTGATCGTTGCGACTGCGCCCTGCCCGCAGCTTGCCCCCCACGGGCCCGAGACGCTCAATGAGTCCACGCTCGATGGCGGTGTGCACGTCCTCATCATCCGCGGTGGGCAGGAACGCCCCAGAGGTGACATCGACCGCGAGCGCGTCCAGCCCGGCAAGGACCGTCGTCAACTCCTGCTCGTCCAGCAATCCCACGCTGTGCAGCACGCGGGCGTGCGCCGCGGTCTGACGGATGTCATAGGGCGCCAAACGCCAATCAAAATGCGTCGAGGCACTCAGCGCAACCATGGCCGCGGAGGGACCCGAGGTGAATCGGCCTCCCCACAAACGCGTGGGCTCGTCGCGACTCATTCACCCGCTCCCTTCGGTGCTCGCCCCTCGGCCATCGTCAACACCTCGGCCGCGACGTGGTCGCCCCCGAGCCGATCCCTGGCCACGAGCAGGACCGTGTCATCACCGGCTACCGTGCCCACGACAGGGTCCCACTGCGCTCGGTCGAATGCTGAGGCGAGGTATTGCGCACCTCCCGGAGGGGTGCGCACGACAACGATGTTGCCCGAGGCCTCGACGGACACCACGAGTTCGTGAGCGGTGCGCACGAGGCGCACCATGTCCACGCGCGTGTCCATCGCCGCGTCGTCGACCACGCGGTAGACAGCGCGGCCATCGGGGCCACTCACCTTCGTCGCTCCCAGGTCGATGAGATCGCGAGACACCGTGGCCTGGGTGACCGCGAAGCCCTCCCCCGCGAGCAGGTCGCGCAACTCCTCCTGGGAGTGCACATCACCGGCGGCGAGAAGTTCAGACACCCGCAAACGACGCGCCGCCTGGGTGCGGGGTGTGCTCACCGCGCACCCGCGATGCTCTCGACCGCGGCCGGCCAACGGACGGCAACCAACGCCAGGTCCGCATCGGTGAGAGTCAGCGGAGGTGCCAGGCGGATGACATCCGGGGCCACCGCATTAACGAGGAGGCCTGACTCGCGTGCGCGCATCTCCACCTCAGCCGCATAGGGCCCGGTGAGCACGGCGCCCAGGAGCAGACCGCGACCGCGCACATGGTCCACGATGGGGGTGAGCGAAACGATGTCGCGCACGCGCGACTCCACCCGTGACACGCGATCTAACAGGTTGTCCTCGGCGATGGTGTTCAGGACGGCGAGCGCCGCCGCACAGCTGATGGGGTTGCCGCCAAATGTCGACCCATGTGAGCCCGGGCCTAGCAGATGGACCGCGTCTTCGAATGCGACGCACGCGCCGATGGGCAGGCCGCCACCGAGTCCCTTGGCCATCGTCACCACATCGGGGAGCACGCCATCCGACTGATGGGCAAACCACACCCCCGTGCGACCAATACCGGTCTGCACCTCGTCAAGGATGAGAAGTGCGCCGTGCGTATCGCATGCGGCACGCGCCGCAGCAAGGTATCCGGTCGGGGCCGGGATCACACCACCTTCACCCTGGATCGGTTCAAGGAACACCGCCGCCGTGTCATCCGTCACTGCCGCCGCAAGCGCATCCGCGTCGCCGAAGGACACAGCAACGACGTCGCCCGGAAGGGGGCGAAAGGGATCCTGCTTGGCCGGCTGTGCGGTCAGGGCGAGCGCCCCCATGGTGCGGCCGTGGAAGGAGCGCTCCGCGACAACGATCCGGTGTCGCCCGGTGCGTCGCGTCAGCTTGACTGCGGCCTCGTTTGCCTCAGCGCCCGAATTGCAGAAGAACACCCGGCCTCCCCGAGTGCCCCCGGGATCCAGCAGGGCGAGGAGACGTTCCGCCAGCTCAACCGCGGGGGGGCTGATCGCCAGATTGCTCGTGTGCCCGAGCACGGCAGCCTGGGCGGCGATCGCCCCCACGACCGCCGGATGCGCATGTCCCAGGGCATTGACGGCGATGCCGGCGAGGAGGTCCACGTAGTCGCGACCATCCGCATCCCACACGCGTGCACCCTCACCGCGGACCAGCGCCACCGCGGGGGTGCCGTAGGTGTCCATGACCGACCCGCGCCATCGCTCCTGCCAGTGTCCGGTGGTCGTATCGACCCGCGAGGAGGTGGTCATGCCACGACCACCGTTCCGGCCCCGGTGTCGGTGAAGGCCTCGGAGAGGAGGGCGTGCTCGACGCGACCATCAATGACCTGGGCACGTGGCACACCACCTTCGACCGCGCGAAGACATGCCTCCATCTTGGGGATCATCCCCGATTGCAGACCCGGCAGGAGTCCCCGCAACTCCTGTGCGCTGATCCGCGCAATCACCTCTGAGCTGGCGGGCCAGTCCGCGTAGAGACCTGCCACGTCAGTCAGCACCACGAGTTTGCTCGCCCCCAGGGCAACGGCGAGTGCCGCGGCCGCCGTATCGGCGTTGACATTGTGCGGGATCCCGTGGACATCGGGGGCAACCGTCGACACGACCGGGATCATGCCGCCGTCAATCAGCTCCACCACCACGTCAGGACGGACACGAACGACATCACCGACGAGCCCGAGGTCTGTCTCAACCCCATCGATCATCGTCCCCCGCCGCTCCGCGACAAACAGATGCGCATCCTCGCCGGAGAGGCCCACCGCGTAGGGGCCATGCGTGTTGATCAGCGTCACAATGTCGCGCTGCACCTGACCGGTCAGCACCATGCGCACGACATCCATGGCCTCCGGTGTGGTGACACGGAGCCCCCCCTTGAACTCACTTGCCACGCCGAGGCGGCTGAGCATGGCCGAAATTTGCGGACCTCCGCCGTGGACAACGACGGGATGCAGTCCCACCCGGTGAAGGTAGACAATGTCGGCGGCAAAGGCGGCCTGCAGCGTGGAATCCACCATGGCATTGCCGCCAAACTTCACCACGACGGTGGTGCCCGTGAACTCCTCGAGCCAGGGCAGGGCTCGCTCGCGCATCTGCGCCTCCCGTCGGGTGACTGTCATGTCGAGTACGCCGAATTCTCATGGACGTAATCCGCGGTGAGATCATTGGTCCACAGCGAAGCCACCGCCGATCCTGCGCCGAGATCAATGGTGATGACGATGTCGCGTCCCGACATATCCACGAGGTGTCGGTCCTCACCGACGCCACCACCGCGGCAGATCCAGACACCGTTGATCGCTACATCGACAGCGGACGGATCAAAGTGGGCCCTCGTCGTGCCGACGGCAGAGAGGACACGTCCCCAGTTGGGATCCTCTCCGTGCAGAGCACACTTGAGAAGATTGGAGCGCGACACAGCCCGAGCGACGTCGACAGCCTCATCGTCATCCAGGGCCGCACGGACATCGATACGAATCTCCTTGCTCGCACCCTCGGCGTCACCGATGAGTTGGCGCGCAAGATCAGCGCAGGCATCGGTGACCGCGGTGGTGAATGCGTCACGTCCGGCAGCGACCCCGCTCGCGCCACTGGCGAGGAGCAGGACGGTGTCATTGGTCGACATGCACCCGTCGGAATCGATGCGGTCAAAGGTCACGCGCGTCGCCGCACGCAGTGCGGACTGACAATCTGCTGCGTCAACGATCGCATCCGTCGTCAAGACCACCAGCATCGTGGCGAGCCCCGGTGCGAGCATCCCCGCGCCCTTGGCCATGCCGCCAACGATGAAGCCATCCGCGTGAATGGTCGTTGTCTTGGGGACCGTGTCGGTCGTCATGATGGCGACCGCAGCGTCGGATCCGCCCTCCGCAGACAGTGCCAGCACCGCCGCGTCCACACCTGACAGCAGGTGTGCCATCGGAAGGCGCTCGCCAATGAGCCCGGTGGAGCACACGGCAACCTCACCGGCTCCGGTCTCCCGTCCCGCTGTCGTCAACGCTGCAGCAACGTGCTCGGCGGTCACGTGCGTATCAAGGAAACCCGCCGAGCCTGTGCACGCGTTGGCGCCCCCCGAGTTGAGGGCCACGGCGTGCACCTCGCCGTCCAGGAGCACCTGGCGTGACCACTCCACGGGGGCGGCGGCAAATCGATTGCTCGTGAAAACTCCCGAGGCCGCCTGCAGGGGTCCGTCATTGACAACGACAGCAACGTCGGGGCGCCCATTGGCCTTGAGCCCCGCGGTCACCCCTGCCGCGCGGAATCCCCGGGCCGACGTGACGCTCACGGCGCGACCCCTGCACTGGACAGTCCCGCGGTCTCCGGAAGTCCCAGGACGAGGTTGGCATTTTGCAGCGCCTGACCCGCGGCACCCTTGCCCAGATTGTCCAGGGCCGCGACCACGATGGCCCGACCCGTGTGGGTGTCGACCGTGGCCTGCAGATGGACGGCGTTGCTCCCCACGGTGGATGCGGTGTGCGGCCATGCACCCGGCGGCAACACATGGACAAATGGCTCGTCTGCATAGGCCGCTCGCAGGCATTCCTGAAGATCATCCGTCGTGACACCCGAGGCCATGTCCGCTGAGCAGGTCGCAAGGATCCCACGTGGCATGGGGGCGAGGAGAGGTGTGAAGGACACGCGCACAGCGCTGCCAGCGGCGCGTGACAGCGTCTGCTCCATCTCCGGCGTGTGTTGATGTATCCCTCCCACCCGGTAGGACGACATCGACCCCATCACCTGGGACGCCATCAACGCATCACTGGGTGAGCGCCCCGCACCCGATGTGCCCGAGGCGGCAACAACGACAATGAGATCCCCCACCAACCCCTGCGCGAGCAGCGGCGCCATGGCCAAACCGACGGCCGTGGGATAGCACCCGGGATTGGCCACGCGCGTGGATTGCACGATCTCAGCTCGCGTACCCGGGATCTCCGTCAGTCCATACAGCCACTCCCCCGCGTACGCGTCGTTGTAGAACTGTCTCCACATCCGCTCGTCCGCCAAGCGGAAGTCAGCCCCGAGGTCGATCACCGGGAGCGACTCGGGCAGGTCGCGCACCAGCGCGGCTGACTCACCGTGGGGGAGCGCGAGGAACACCACATCCGCCTGCGCCAGCAGGTCCGGGTCTGTGGGGCTGAGGATGCGGTCGGCCAGCGGTGTCAGTTGGGGATGGACCTCAGCCAGGCTGAGACCAGCCTTCGCACCGGCCGCGATGGGACCGATGTGCAGGCTGGGATGGCCCAGGAGGAGGCGCAGCAACTCCCCGCCCGCGTATCCAGACGCTCCCGCTACCGCTGCAGTTAAAGCCACGGCGGAAGTATACGCATACTTGCATACTTGCACCCCAGGGGGTCAGGACCCGCGCAGGACCGCCCCGTGCCGCAGCATCGCTTCGGCGACTGCGGCCTCACGCACGCTGAGGATCTCCTCCGCCGAGAGGGTGCGGTCCGGTGCGCGCAGGCGAAGTGCGAAGGCCAGGGATCGATGCCCCGGGGGGACCTGGGGACCGACGTACACATCGAAGAGCCGGACGTCCTCACATAGCTCCCCCGCGCCGGCGCGGACGGCAGCCTCCACATCGGCCACGGCGACCGAGTCGGGCACGACCAGGGCAATGTCTTCCTTTGCCAGCGGCTGGGATCCAAAGTCCGGCGCGGGTGCGACCGGGTGGGCTGATGCCATCAGCGCATCCAGATCCATCTCCATGGCGCACGTGCGCTCCGGCAGATCAAAGGCGGCAACCACCCGCGGATGCACCTCACCCGCGTGTCCGACGACGACATCATCCACGACCAGGGTCGCCGTGCGACCGGGATGGAAGGCTGCGTCATCACCCTGGATGACGTCCAGGGGGACCCCCAGCGCAGCGGCGACCACACGGGCGGCCTCGACGGCGTCCGCCCAGGTCGATGCGCGACCTGCACCCCACCATCCCTTGGCCTCGCCTGCTCCCACAAAAACAGCAGCCGCGTGGAAGGGCTGGTCCGGCAGCAGATCCTCAAGCGCCTCCAGGTCAGCCTGCGAGGGGCGGGTGGTGACGGACGGACGCGGCGGATGAGTCACGCCCTGCGGTTGCTGATGCTCGCGCAGCAGGAAGACCCGCCCGATCTCGCTCAGGGCCACGTCATCGAATCCCCGCGAGATGTTGCGCCGCGCCGTCGCCAGCAGCCCGGGCAGCAGCGTGGTGCGCAGCAGCGGCTGCTCATCCGACAGCGGGTTGGCCAGTCGGGGCGCCCGGCGACGTACGTCGTCACCAGACAACCGGAGGTTGTCGAGGTCGGCCTCTCCAACAAAGGGGTACGTGAGGACATCCACGATGCCCAGACCCGCGAGCGCCAATCCGGCTCGCCGACGTAGTCGCTGCTCCCGGGTGAGTCCATAGCCGGCAGGAGCCATGGGTAAACGTGCGGGCAGGTGGTCATACCCCACGAGGCGGATGACCTCTTCGACAAGGTCCGCAGGATCGGTCAGGTCTCGACGCCACGGGGGCACCTCCACCTGCAGGTCGTCCCCCCCGGCCACGGTGCAACCGATGCGCGTGAGCAGGGTGGTCGTCACCTCGGGATCGATCTCCATGCCTGCTGTGCGCGCGGGCAGGTCTGCGGGCATGTCGATGACGGTCGGCGCATACGGCGCCTCCCACGCGGCCATGCCCTCGTACACACCACCGCCGTGCTCGAGCAGCAGGGCAGCGGCTCGAGCCGACGCGTAGGGCGCGAGGACCCGATCGACTCCGCGCTCGAATCGACGCGATGCTTCACTCGACAGCCGATGGCGGCGGGCCGTGCGCGCCACCTCCTCCGGGACAAACCACGCGGCCTCGAGAAGAATGTCGGTCGAGGAATCATCAATCTCCGAATCCAGTCCACCCATGGTTCCCGCGAGGCCTATCACCCCGGAGTCATCGCGGATCACCACGTCCTGCGGATCCAGGGTGCGCTCCGCGTGATCCAGCGTCACGACTGTGTCCGCCGCGCCGGCGCGCCCGGCGCGGATGCGCCCCCGGACCTTGGCTGCGTCGAACGCGTGGAGCGGCTGCCCCAACTCGAGCATCACATAGTTCGTCACGTCCACGGCCAGGGAGATCGGGCGCATACCGCAGGCGAGCAGTCGTCGCTTCATCCACTCAGGGGTCGGTGCCGTGGGATCAAACCCACGGATGCGGCGCACAGTGAACAATTCGCACATCGTGGCATCGTCGACCCCGCAGTCGGGCGGCACCGGCAGGGCCGTGTGTGCCGACGGCGCCGGCAGGTCAGCAAGCGCCTCCCCCGGATCGACGAAGGGCACGTCGTAGGCGATTGCCACCTCGCGGGCAATGCCTCGGATGCTCAGGGCATATCCACGATCCGGCGTCACAGCGATGTCGAGAATCTCTTCACCGACACCGGTCACCTCACGGGCATCTGCGCCCAACGCCCCGGATGCAAGCACCATGATGCCGCCGTGTTCATCACCGAGGCCCAACTCGCGCTCAGAGCAGATCATCCCGTCAGAGACATGGCCGTACGTCGTCCGCGCGGTAATGGTGAAGTCACCGGGGAGGACAGCACCGGGGAGTGCGACCACGACGAAGTCCCCCGCGGTGAAGTTGCTCGCTCCGCAGACGATGTCGCGGACTCCCCCGCTCGTGGGACCGACGTCCACCCGGCACAGTCGAATGGGCTTTTTGAAGTCGGTGAGTTCCTCGATGGACTCAACGCGTCCGACCACCACGGGACCGCTCACGCCACCGCCCACGAGGGTGACCGACTCGACCTCGAGGCCCACCGAGGTGAGGCGATCAGCCACCTCTCGCCCCGTCACCTCGATCGGCAGATCCACCATCTCGCGAAGCCACGACATCGGGACGCGCATCAGACCTCGATCCCGAACGCGGAGGTGAAGCGAATATCGCCCTCGACCATGTCGCGCATATCCGTGACGCCATGGCGGAACATGAGCGTGCGCTCAACTCCCATGCCGAAGGCAAAGCCGGAGTAGCGCTCCGTATCGATGCCGGCCGCCATCAGCACGCGGGGATTGACCATCCCGCAACCACCCCACTCGATCCAGCCCTCGCTGGAGCAGGTGCGGCACGGGGCGTTGGGGTCGGTCACCGAAGCCCCACGACAAACGAAGCATTCCAGATCCAATTCGGCGCTGGGCTCGGTGAAGGGGAAGTACGACGGTCGCAGCCGCACGCGCACACCCGGACCAAACATCGCTGCTGCGAGGTGCTCAAGGGTGCCCTTGAGATCAGCCATCGTGATGCCCTCATCGATGGCCAGGCCCTCGATTTGATGGAAGACGGGCGTGTGCGTCGCATCGAGTTCATCCGTGCGGAAGACCCTCCCCGGGGCGACAACATAGATCGGCAGATCCCGCTGGAGCATGGCGCGCAACTGGATCGGAGATGTTTGCGTGCGCAGCACAACACCGCTGGATTCGCTGCCCACAAAGAAGGTGTCCTGCATCGTGCGAGCGGGATGGTCCGGAGGCACGTTGAGAGCATCGAAGTTGAACCACTCGGCTTCAGCCTCGGGGCCCTCGGCAATCTCATAACCCATCGCGATGAAGACGTCGGCCATGCGCTCCATCAGCGTGGTCAGGGGATGGCGGGCACCCGTCGAGCGACGCCGCGTGGGGAGGGTGACATCGACGGCTTCCTCCACAAGGACACGCGCATCACGCTCCTCCTGGAGTACCTCTGCGCGCGCGTCGAGGGCGGCACGGACCGTCCCCCGGGCATCTCCCATGCGCTTACCCGCCTCAGCCTTGGCCGCCGGTGGGAGAGCTCCGATCTCGCGGTTGGCCAGGGCCAACGGCGACCGATCCCCCGCGTGGGCAAGGCGCGCCACTTTGAGTTGATCCAGATCGGCAGCCGCGGCAATGTCCCCGAGGGCACCGGCCACCATGGCATCCACGGCCTGGGCCTCCAGCGCAGCGACACCCACCGGATCGAAGGACTTATTGGGGGCCGACACTCAGTCACCCGCGAGGCGTCGGACGAGGATTTCGACATTGTCATCGACAGAGGCCGTGCCATCGAGGTGCACGTCGGCATGCTCCGGAGGCTCGTACTCCTGGCCCATGCCCGTCATGTTGGGAAGGGATCCTGACTTCGCCTTGGCGTAGAGCCCCTTGGGGTCACGCTCCACGCACATCTCCACCGGGGTGTCGATGAAGACCTCAACAAAATCGTCATCCGCAAAAATCTCGCGCGCCGCCCGTCGATCAGCCCGGAAGGGTGAGATGAGCGCAACGATCACGACCAGTCCCGCATCCACCATGAGTTTGGCCGCTTCGGCCACTCGGCGGACGTTTTCGGCTCGGTCCTCGGGGGTGAACCCCAGATCCTTATTGATGCCGGTGCGGACGTTGTCGCCATCGAGGACGAAGGTGTGCATGCCCAGTGCGAAGAGTCGACGCTCGAGGGCATCCGCCACCGTGGACTTGCCCGAGCCTGACAACCCTGTCAACCAGACGACTCGCGGCGTCTGATGCTTCAGGCGGGCACGCGCCGCGCGATCAACCTCATAGGCGTGGGGCACGACGTTGAGTGAACGCCGCAGGGCGTGGGTGACCATGCCGGCGGCGACCGTGTCGGCGCTCACTCGGTCGATGAGGAGGAACCCACCGGTGTCGCGGCACTGCGTGTACATGTCCATCGGAATCGGCACATCCGTGGCGATCTCGATGCGACCGATGTCATTCATGTCCAGGACGCGCGCGGCAAGCTTTTGACCGGAAACGACGTCAAGGCGATGGCGGACAACCGTCACCGTGGCGGGCACGACGCGCGGACCCACAGCCAGGAGATAGGACCGGCCATGCATGAGCGCCTCTTCGCCCACCCAGACGACATCGGCGGCAAACCGATCCGCGGGCTGCGGCCAGGCGGTCTCGCCCGACGGCGTGGTGCCGGCGGCCGCAAGAAGGTCCCCGCGGGTGACATCGACCTCTCGGTCCAAGGTGACGGTGATGGCATCGCCCCGACGCGCCTCCGCGAGGTCACCCTCAAAAGCCACGATGCGATCAATCACCGCGGTCTGGCCCGAGTCGGCGACGACGACGGCGTCTCCTGGTCGGACGATTCCCGCGGCCACCGTGCCGGCGTAACCGCGGAAATTGCCCTCAGCGCGGGTGATGAACTGCACCGGCAGACGGAACGCAGTGGTGCTCGTGTCGACGGGGGGCATCCAATCCTGCACCGCGCTCAGCAGGGAGGAGCCGTGCCACCAGGGCATCTGCGTCGTGGGAAGCGTGACGTTGTCTCCGGCCACGGCACTCACGGGGATCGTCATGACATCGTCGAGACCGAGGCGCGCTGCCGCTGCCTTGACCTGACCAGAGATCTCTTCGAATATGGCGTGTTCGTACGACACAAGATCCATCTTGTTGATGGCGATGATGATGCTCGTGACGCCCATGAGCGCACACACGGTGAGGTGTCGGAAGGTCTGTGGGCGCACACCACGCGCTGCATCCACGAGGAGAACTGCCACGTCCGCATTGGACGCCGCCACGGCCATGTTGCGGGTGTACTGCTCATGACCGGGAGCATCGGCGATGATCACCCGTCGACCACTCGGCAGGTACATGTGCCGATAGGCGACGTCGATCGTGATGCCCTGCTCGCGCTCGGCCTCCAGCCCATCGGTGAGCAGGGAGTAGTCGATCTCGCCCACGGGGATGGTCGAGCCACCACGTCGGGTCAGTCGCGCATAGTCCAACTGGTCCTCGGGTATGGAGCCCGTCTCCGCGAGCAGGCGACCGATCAGCGTGGACTTGCCATCGTCAACCGACCCGCAGGTCACGAGTCGGACGACCGGTGTGATGTCGATACCGGTGGAGCGTTCGAGGAGGGTGGTCATCAGAAGTAGCCCTCCGCCTTCTTGGCTTCCATGGAACCGCTTCCTTCGCCGTCGATGAGACGACCGGCGCGTTCGGACACGTTGCTCTCGAGCATTTCAGCGATGAGGGTGTCGAGGTCCGTTGCGGTGGATTCGACCGCGCCCGACAGGGGGTAGCAGCCGAGAGTGCGAAAGCGCACGGATCGCATCTGGGGCTCCTCTCCCTCACGAAGCGGAAGCCGGTCGTCGTCCACCATGATCCAGGTGCCTTCGCGCTGGACCACGGGGCGCGGCCTACCGAAGTAGAGGTCAACGATGGGAATGTTCTCGCGACGGATGTAGCGCCAGATGTCGAATTCGGTCCAGTTGCTGATGGGGAATGCCCGCATCGTCTGACCCTCGGCAAGCATGGTGTTGGCCGTGCGCCAGAACTCTGGTCTTTGCTTGCGTGGGTCCCAGCGATGTCCCGGCTCACGCAGCGAGAAGATGCGCTCCTTGGCGCGCGACTTCTCCTCGTCGCGACGGGCACCCCCGATGGCGCAGTCAGCCTGCAACTCATCCAAGCCCTGACGCAGGGCGACCGTCTTCATGATGCGCGTGTATTCGTGAGCACCGTGGGTGAAGGGCGTGATGCCCTCTGCCACCGCCTCGAGGTTGGTCTGAACCTTGAGATCAAGGTTCAGCTCCTCAACCATGCGCGTGCGGAACTCGATCATCTCCTTGAACTTCCAGGTGGTGTCGATATGCATCACCTTGAAGGGGATCGGGGCCGGCGCGAAGGCTTTGCGTGCGAGGTGGAGCAGGACGGAGGAGTCCTTGCCGATCGAGTAGAGCAGAACGGGCCGGCGAAAGGCGCCGGCGACCTCTCGGTAGACGTGCATGGCCTCCGCCTCGAGGGCGTCGAGCACATCGTCATCGGAGACCGGCGCGGGGGCAGCGGAGGTCACAGTCACCTTCCTGGGTCACCGCAGGGTGCGGGCTGGGAGAACCTCCACGCTACCTGCGGGAGGGTACGCCGGGGAAATCGCCTCAGGCCTCACTCAAGACGTCCATGACGACTCCTGATGCGGACTCCCGCTCAGACCGTCGACGGGCGACGGTCTCCTGGGCAGCGGCGATGACCTCGGGGTCGAGTGGGGCGTTGTCGACCCGGGAGCGTGGGTGGCGATCCCGGATGTACGTCTTGAGTTCGGGGCCGGACTCCCAGGACGTGATCAGGCAGTAGCGCGGCTCACCTCCCCGGTGCCACACCGCGTGCCAGAGCCGCTGCGTATCAATGATGACCTGGGTGCCCGCCGGCAGGGCGATGCGCGTCTCGGTCGATGGATCATCCTTGTCCTCGCGCAAAATCATGTAGGAGTCAGGATTGTCCGTGAGATTGAAGAAGCCTCGGACGATCCAACCGGTGCCCTCCGGGTTGAGTCGGTTGTTGTCATCCTGATGAAGATTCCAGATGCAATCGACATACTCGTTGGGCTGGAGTTCGATGACGCGACAGCGGCCAATGTTGGCACCCGGCTCTTCGGCGCGAGCCTTGAGTCGAGGCGCCTTGGCGATGTTGGCGTCGACCCATACCCCGTCCTTGTCGGTCTTGGGCGGGTCGTGGTGCCAAAACCCATTGCATTCAAGGTCGCCGTAGGCCGATGCCAGGGGCGCAAAGCGAGTCTCGCCTGAGGACTTCCAGTCCACGAACTCAATGTCCTGCCACTCCTGGGGGTCCAGGACCTGGTCATAACCGTCGAGCACGACATAGCCGGTCTCGTCCAGCTCGGGCAACGTGATGTAGGACATGGGTCACCTCTCGCGCAGGGGCCAACGGCCCGTTGGGTCCATTCTCCCCTACGAGGCGGTGAAGTGGGGTCGTGGGCACGCGGGTGTTGCGAGGGTCACCCACCTCACCGGCGCATGCGCGCGGTCGCATAGAGACAGATCGCGGCAGCGGCCGCCATGTTGAGGCTCTCAGCAGCTCCGGTCATCGGTATCCGCACGCTCACGCCGGCAGCATCCCGCCACTGTGCATCGATCCCGTGAGCCTCACTGCCGAAGACCCAGGCCACAGGCCCGCGCAGGAGCGGGATGGCCGCGGGACCATCCAGGTCAACATCTCCCGCCGCATGGGCCGTCACGATGACCACACCGGCGGAGCGACATGCAGCGATGGCGTCGGTGGCTGTGACACCGTCACTGATGGCGACGTGAAACAGGGAGCCGGCGGTCGAGCGAACACACTTGCCGTTGTGAGGATCCACCGATCCCTCGGTCATGATCACGCCGTTGGCACCCAGCGCATCCGCCGACCGAATCACCGTGCCCGCATTCCCAGGGTTGTTCACGCGATCCAAAACAACGAGGAAGGGCGGGGCGGCCGAGTCCCCCACGGCGCCCATCATGAGCGTGTCCAGTGGTGTGGTCACGAGGGGACACACGGCGATGATGCCTTGGGACTGGCGGGTTTCTGACATGGCCTCGAGGACCTCGTCACTGGCGACGGTGACGCGTGCCCCACGCGCCCGCTGACCCGCCACAAGATCGGGGTAGCGCTCGGCTGCTCGCTCTGTGACGAAGAGGTCGGATATGCCGTGGTCGCCCGCCGCTGCGACGGCCTGTGGCCCCTCGACGACGAAGGCACCGCGCGCAGCGCGGTGCCTTCGATCGTGCAGATGCCGGACCTCGGTGACCCGCGCGGAGCGAGGCGACGTCAGGGGGTCTGCTCCCATCAGGGGCGGTCAGACCGCCGATGCGGGCAGCGCCTTGCGGGCCATCTCGACGATGACGTCGAAGGCGGCCGGATCGCTCACGGCGATCTCCGCGAGCATTCGGCGATCGACCTGGACGTCGGCAGCCTTGAGCCCCTGGATAAAGCGGTTATAGGTCATGCCGCGCGCACGCACCGCTGCGTTGATGCGCTGAATCCACAAGCGGCGGAAGTCTCCCTTGCGGTCCTTGCGGTCGTTGTAGGCATAGACCAGGGAGTGGGTGACCTGTTCCTTAGCCTTGCGATAGAGGCGGGAGCGCTGGCCGCGGTAACCGCTCGCCTGCTCTAGGACCTCACGGCGCTTCTTGTGGGCGTTGACGGCCCTTTTCACGCGTGCCATGTCGGATCTCCTTCGAGGGTGTGCTGGTTACTTCGCCAGAAGGCGCTTAACCTTCTTGACGTCGGCGGGCTTAACGGTCTCGTCGAGCTTGAGACGACGAGTGCGCTTGGTGGGTTTGCCCTCCATGAGGTGGCGGCGATTGGCCTGCTCGTGGGTGATCTTCCCTGAACCGGTGATTTTGAATCGCTTCTTTGCCCCACTGTGGGTCTTTTGCTTTGGCATCGCTGTCCTCTCGGTCGGGCGGTGTCGCGTCGTACTCAGGCGTCGGCGGCGATGGACTCAATGAAGGTCTCGGGGGACCTCATCTGTGTCGCCTTGGTGCGATGCGGCGCCAAAACCATGATCATGTTGCGACCGTCCTGCTTGGGAGTCGCTTCGACGAATCCGAGATCTTGAACATCCTCCGCCAACTTGGCCAACAGTCGTAGACCCAATTCGGGTCGGGACTGCTCACGTCCGCGGAACATAATCGTGATCTTCACCTTGTCCCCCGCCTTGAGGAACCGCACAACGTGACCCTTTTTGGTGTCGTAGTCGTGCTGATCAATCTTGGGGCGGAGTTTCATCTCCTTGATGACGGTGTGCGCCTGGTTCTTGCGCGCCTCGCGTGACTTCACAGCGGCTTCGTACTTGAACTTGCCGTAGTCCATGAGTTTGCACACGGGAGGCTTCGCCATCGGCGCGACCTCGACCAGGTCGAGATCAGACTCCTGAGCGAGTCGGAGGGCATCCTCGATGCGGACGATGCCTACCTGCTCACCCTGGGGTCCGACGAGTCGCACCTCGGGGACACGGATCCTGTCATTGATCCTGGGCTCGACGCTGATGGCGCCTCCTCGACGTCTATCGCCGATGACCATCATCAGCGTGATCGCGAGGGGGTCGGCCCTCATCGCGGAGGGCTCGGTACGACAGGCCCCGGCTGAGCTGGGACCACCGTGACCTGATGCCCGGAGGCGGCAGGTGGGAACCGAGTTCCACTTCGCGGGCTGCACGGGGCAGCCGATCGGTACGAAGACTATCAGCAGGGGGGAGACCCTCTCGCCGCATGGCTCCCGGGCACTCCCCCGGGAGGGCTGAGCGGATGGCCTGGCACCCTGTCGCTGTGACCCAGGAGAACTCCTCCCCCCCGACATCGTCCCCGCAGATCTCGTCCACCGACGAGGCCACCATCGATGCGGTAGCCGTCCGAGATCTGGTCGACGTACCGGCTGTCGAGGTGGTGATGACGCTCGCGGTCCATCTGATGACCGCCGCCGCCGTTCGATGTGGTTTGGCGGATGATCCCGAGGCCAGCCACCAGGTGGATCTGGCCGAGGCGCGCATCCTCATCACCGCCCTGGCTGGACTCGTCATGGCGGCCACCCCCGACCTGGGAGCCATGCACGCCGCTCCCCTGAAGGATGGGCTCTCGGCCCTGCAACGCGCCTTTCGAGATGCGTCACCCATCCCCGATGCACCCGGCGACGGTCCTGGCGAGCGATTGACCGGTTCGCGTCGCGGCTGATGCGCTACGCCGACTCGGCCACCCGGTGCAGGGACTCCCCATCCAGTGCGAAGCGAATCGGGCCCGCGATATCCACCAGGACTCCGTCCGCGCCTTCGGCCAGGGCCGCAGCAGCGACATCGCAGGCACGGACCGGGACCGGTCGCGCGGTGGGATCCCAGGCACGCATCGTCTCGAGGGACGTAAATGCCAACATCCCGCGCCGACCATCCGGTTGGACCAGGCTCACCGAAGCCATGTGGCTGGATGTATCAGCGCCATCGGCATCGACGTCGTCTCGGACAGCCACGATGGGGACGAGGAGTCGCACCCCCTCCGTGAGCACAGCGAGCACCGCATCACCGCGGCCCTGCCCTAGCGCTGCGGCGAGCCGAGGGTCCGCCGCACCCTCATCCCCGGCGAACGCCACGGGGGTGTCGATGTGGCGACCGGCGCCCTCAACGGGGGTCACAGTCTGCTGGCATGGATGGCGGTCACGAGGATGCCGCGAGCGCCGAGTTCGTAAAGTTCATCCATGATCCCGTGAACGTCTCTGCGCGGCACCATCGCCCGAACGGCGACCCACGCGGGGTCATGCAGGGAAGACACCGTCGGTGATTCAAAACCCGGGGTGATCGCGCAGGCGGCATCAACCTGGTCAGCACGGATGTCGTAGTCGACGAGGACATAGGACCGCGCGACCATGACTCCGTGAAGTCGCCGGACAAAGGTGTCCACCGCGGCGTCCTCGGGTGCGCCACTACGGCGTACAACGAGGGCTTCACTCACCAAAATCGGCTCCCCCACAACCTCAAGGCCGGCCATGCGCAACGTCGTGCCCGTGGCCACGACGTCAGCAACAGCATCGGCGACACCCAATCGCACGGCGTTCTCCACCGCACCGTCGAGGCGCACGATGCGGGCCTGCACGTCATTGTCCCGCAGATAGGCCGTGAGGATTCCGGGATAGGAGGTCGCAATGCGCAAACCTGAGAGGTCGGCGAGCACACGCACGGATCCGGGTGCTGCCGCAAGCCGGAACGTCGAGCCCCCGAAGCCCAACTCCACGAGTTCGACCGCCTCCGCACCGGAGTCCAACAGCATGTCGCGCCCGGTGATGCCCAGGTCCAAGGTGCCCTCGCCCACGTAGATCGCGATGTCCTTGGGGCGCAGGAAGAAGAACTCAACATCGTTGTCGGGGTCCTGGACGACCAGGTCACGCGCGGCCGAGGCGCGCAGGTAGCCGGCTTCACGAAGGATCTCGCGCGAAGGTTCGGCTAGTTGGCCCTTGTTTGGCAGGGCGACGCGCAACATGTCACAGCCTTTCGTAAACGTCCGCGAGGGTCACGCCGGATGAGATCATGAGCACCTGCACGTGGTAGAGCAACTGAGCGATCTCCTCGGCCGTGCGTTCGCGCCCCTCATGTTCGGCAGCCATCCATGCTTCGGCCGCCTCCTCGACGACCTTCTTCCCGATGGCATGCACGCCCTCATCCAGTAAACGGCGCGTGTTGCCGGTCGCCTCCGAGAATGCTGCTTTTCCCTGGAGTTCGGCGTAGAGGGCATCAAAGGTTTTCACCGTGACAGCCTAGGGGCTGCGGATGCCGCGCAGGAGAGCCGCCGTCGCGAGGGCAGCCTCAGCGGCCTCCCGGCCCTTGCTTTCGCGCGAGCCCGCGAGCCCGGCTCGGTCGAGCGCCTGTGCCTCGTCGTCACAGGTGAGGACACCAAATCCGACGGGCACGCCCGTGTCCAGTGCCACCCGGGTGAGACCGGAGGTCGCGGCATCGCAGACGTAGTCAAAGTGCGGCGTACCACCGCGGATGACCACGCCCAGCGCCACAATCGCGTCGGCTCCGGAATGTGCACATGCCGCGGCGACGATAGGCAACTCAAAGGTGCCGGGCACCCGGTGCAGCCGCACCTCGCTCCCCGCCTCGCGGGCGACCTGGAGGGCCCCGTCAATGAGCCCCTCCATGACGCGTTCGTGCCAGGACGCAGCCACGATGTCGACGCGCATCCCGGCCGCCCCCTCCACGGGTATGCGCACCGCGCCCGAGCCGCTCATTCGCCATCTCCGACGTCGCCGGAGGAGTATTCATGACCCAATCTCGCCGCCTTGGTCGCCATGTAGCGGGCATTGTGCGCATTCGGCTCAATGACGAGCGGCACCTTCTCCGCTATCGATAGGCCATAGCCCTCGAGCCCCGCGCGCTTGGCCGGATTGTTCGTGAGCAGGCGCATCGACGTCACCCCCAGGTCGACAAGGATCTGGGCCCCGATGCCATAGTCTCGCGCATCGGCGGGCAGGCCGAGGTCAAGATTGGCATCGACGGTGTCCCGACCGGAGTCTTGGAGTTGATACGCCTGAAGCTTGTGGAATAGGCCTATACCTCGCCCCTCATGCCCTCGCAGGTACAAAACGACACCGCGCCCCTCGTGGGCCACCGCGAGCATCGCAGCATGCAATTGAGGGCCGCAGTCACATCGACGCGAATCCAGCATGTCACCGGTCAGGCACTCCGAGTGCACCCGCACCAGCACCTGCTCACCATCACCGATGTCACCCACCACCAGGGCGACGTGGTCGATGTCATCAAGAACATTGCGGTAGGAGATCGCCCGAAAGTCACCGAACTCGGTCACCAGATGTGCCTCGTGACCGGGCATGACATGGCGTTCATGTCGACGCCGGTGAGCGATGATCTCGGTGATGGAGACGCATGCGAGGGACTCCTCACGTGCAAAGGCACGCGCACTCTCGGGAGTCCTGAGCGCACCGGATGCATCGATGAGTTCACTGCGCAGGATGACGGGGGGCACTCCGGCGAGCCCGCATAGGTCGACGCCCGCCTCGATGCGGCCAGGACGGCGGAGAACTCCTCCCGGCAGGGCGCGCACGGGAGCGAGATGGCCGGGGCGGATGAGGTCATCGGGCCGACTCCCCGGATCGGCCAGGGCGCGCAGGGTCACCGCGCGATCTTCCGCCGAAACCCCTCCGGCCAGGACCGCTCGCGCATCGACCAGGACCGCTTCGGAGGATGGCCGTCCACCGAGGCCCACGGTCATGGGCGGCACATCGAGACGGTCCAGGATCGTCGTATCCACGCCCGCCTGGAAGGACCCGGACGTATGCCGTGCGACGTAGGCGACACGCACCGCATCCGCAGAAGCGCCCGCCAGGACGAGGTCACCGCCACTGGGCTCCCCCACCACATCGTCCCCATCATCAATGATGACGACAGGCTCTCCTCGCTTCACCGACTCGATCGCCGCAGCGATAGCGTCCGGCCGGAAGGTCGTCCCTGACGATTCGGCCAGCGCGTCGATACTCGTCATGCTGTGGGTGCCTCTCCTGCGCGTAAGAGCCGCTCAACATATTTGGCGAGGATGTCAACCTCAAGGTTGACCACGTCTCCCGCCTGACGATCCCCCAGCGTCGTGAAGGACAACGTCGTGGGGATGAGTGACACCTCGAACCATTCATTCGCGATGTCGAGGCAGGACACGGTCAGCGAGACCCCATCCACGGCGACCGACCCCTTGTCAACGAGGTAGGGCGCGAGATGGACCGGGATGGCCACCCGGACGACATCCCAATGCTCGGTTGATACGCGGGACACAATCGTCCCGGTGCCGTCCACATGTCCCTGGACGATATGTCCCCCCAGTCGCGTGGACAGTGTGACCGCACGCTCGAGGTTGACCCGGCTGCCGGGGGCCACATCGCGCAGGGAGCTGCGCACCAGGGTCTCCCGCATGACATCCGCAGCGAATGTTGATTCCCCCACCTCTGTCACCGTCAGACACACCCCGTTGACCGAGATCGAATCCCCGTGCCGCGTGCCTTCGGCGACGACCGGTCCGCTCACGACCAGGCGCATGGCATCATCGGGCAGGCGGACCACCTCGGTGACCACACCCGATTCCTCCACGATTCCGGTGAACACTGACCCTCCTCAGCCGACGCGTCCGCTGATCCTCGCATCTCCCCCGATCTGGACCACACGCACGTCCCGCAGGCGAAGCACATGATCGATGGTGTTAATCCCCAGATCTGACAGCGCCGGAGCACCCGCCCCCAGGAGTGCGGGCGCGACGTACCAGACCACCTCGTCGACGAGCCCGGCGTCGAGGAAGGCCGCGATAAGAGTGGGGCCGCCCTCCACGAGAACGTGCCGGATGTCTCGCTCAGAAAGGGCCGTCATCACCGCACGGACATCATGAGTCCGCAGATGGAGCGTCAGTGCCCCCTCATCCCGGAGGCGGGCGCCCTCGGGAATGTCCCGCCGGCCGACAACGACCCGCAGTGGCTGGCCCCCCAGCGGCACCGGTGCGTCACGGACTGTCAGCGCGGGGTCATCGAGCACGACGGTGCCGGTCCCGACGAGTACGGCGTCACATTCGGATCGCAATCGGTGCACGTCACGTCGCGCCTCCTCCCCGGTGATCCAGCGACTCGTGCCATCGACAGCGGCCACGCGGCCATCCAGCGTGGCCGCCATCTTGACTGTGACGAAGGGGCGCCCCTGAGTGACAGCGAAGGTCCAGGCGCGGTTGAGATCCGCCGCGAGGTCACTATCGACCTCTCCCTCGACATCGACACCGGCAGCGCGTAGCGCCTGCGATCCTCCGGCGGCAAGGGCATGGGGATCCGTCTGGCCGTAGACGACGCGATGAATTCCTGCCGCCAGGAGTGCTTCGCTGCACGGGCCCGTCCGACCGGTGTGATGGCAGGGCTCAAGCGACACCACCGCGGTGCCACCACGGGCATTCACTCCCGCTGCCGCAAGTGCGACCACCTCGGCATGGGGGGTGCCCGCGCCGTGGTGTGCCCCCTCGCCGACGACGCGGCCGCCGGAATCGAGGATCACGCAGCCCACGCGCGGATTGGGACCGTCGGCCAGGACCACCGACACGGCCAGGTCCCGGGCACGCTGCATGGCAGCGAGCTCAGCGACGGTGGCCACTAGGTGGCCGAGGCACGCGTGGCCGAGGCACGCGTGGCCGAGGCGCGCGTGGCCATGTCACGCAGGGTGTGAACCATCCGGTCAGGATCATCGGCACCAAAAACGGCCGACCCGGCGACGAAGACATCCGCACCCGCATCCGCACACCGTTCGATGGTGGCCTCACTCACCCCGCCATCGACCTGGACCCAGATGTCACAGCCGCTGCGGCGGACCAGCTCGCGGGCTTCGCGAATTTTGGGCAGCACCATCTCGAGGAAGGGCTGGCCGCCAAAGCCCGGCTCCACGGTCATGAGCAGCACCATGTCGACCTCAGGCAGGAGGTCGACGTACGGTGCCACGGGCGTCGACGGATTGATCCCGATCCCTGACCGCGCGCCCAATGCGCGCAGACTCCGAGCGAGACGCACGGGGGCAGCAGCCACCTCGACGTGGAAGGTGACGCTCCCCGCACCCGCTTCCGCGTAGCCCGGCGCCCAGCGGTCGGGGTCGCGGATCATGAGATGGCAGTCCAGTGGGATGGACGTCGCGTGGACCAGACTCTCCACGACCGGCAGCCCGATGGTCAGGTTGGGGACAAAGTCGTAGTCCATGACGTCAACATGGATCCAGTCAGCATCGGGGACGCGCGCCATCTCCTCCCCCAGCCGCGCAAAGTCAGCGGCGAGGATGCTTGGCGAAATCTGAATGCCCACCCGGGCAGGGTAGCGATCCCCCGCGGTGCGTGGGTATCGTGCCCACGAATCCCTAGACGCGACGCAGGAGAGCGAGATACATCCCGTCGGTGCCGTGCACGTGCGGCCACAGCCGAGCGGAGGGCCCCGGACCAAGATCACTCAGTCCGGGCAGCAGGGGCCGCACATCTTCCTGCACGACATCTGACCGTCGCTTGAGCACGTCCTGCACGACAAGATCCGTCTCTGCGACATGGGGTGAACACGTCGCATACATGACGACACCACCCGGACGCACAACATCAAGGGCCGCGTCGAGGAGCTCCCGCTGCAGGGGACCGAGGGTCGCGAGATCAGCGGAGCTGCGTCGCCAGCGGGCTTCGGGCCGCCTCCGGAGCGCACCGAGCCCCGTGCACGGGGCGTCGACCAGGACACGATCAGCCGATGATGGCTCAAGCACCGTTCGACCATCGCCGACGAGCACCTCGTGGGGTCCGTCGGGTAGTGAGCGGCGCACCAGATCCGCGCGGTGCGGATGCATCTCCACCGCAACCAGGTGTCCACCTCGCTCCCCAACGATGCGCGCGAGCAACGCGGCCTTGCCCCCGGGACCGGCAGCAAGATCCGCCCACACCTCGTCGCGACCCTCCACGGGCGCAGCAGCCAGGGCGAGCGCGACGAGTTGACTGCCCTCGTCCTGGACGCCCACCGCCCCATTGCGCACCTGGTACAGATCATCAGGACGACCCTCGACGAGCACACCCGCGCGGGGTGACCATCGGCCCGGCTCGACGCCGGGCAACGCACACAGCTCAGCACCGGTGATGTCGCGGGCGACGAGCACCGGTCGGGCCGGCTCGTTGTCCGCATCGAGCAGGGCACGCAGCTCCTGTGGGTCAGCAGATCCTCGATGTTTCATGAGTGCCTGGTGGAACGCGTGAACAATCCAGGCCGGGTGCGAGGTCGCGGTGGCCAGGGCGACCGCACCGTCACCCGGTGCGACACGCTCGATCCAGGCGTCACGATCGCCTCCATCCACGACCTTGCGCAGGACGGCCTTGGCCAGTCGCGCAGGCCCCTCTCCCAGG
>ERZ888423.1187-NODE-1187-length-23631-cov-10.952749_pt1 | contig 23631 bp, 22 predicted proteins | sample MGYA00520523_ERZ888423 | MGnify/ENA primary metagenome ERZ888423 (study PRJEB32303, sample SAMEA104408611) | aquatic metagenome | biome: Brackish water; feature: Pelagic; material: water | place: Baltic Sea | collected 2014-06-08T10:24:00 | depth 30,27 m ...
AGTGGCAACATTTTGCGCTGCCATTTGGCTCACTTTTACTCTGCCGTTGACACAATTAAGGGCAACAAACGCTGCCCAACGCGACGTGTACCGGATTTAAGAGCAACGCGACACTGACGGCGATGCGAACACTTGATGATATTGAAGCGTGGACCGGGCGGGCAGAAAACTCCTTGGAGCAATTGTCGGGCCGTACGCCGGTCGCGTTGCGCAAGATCTTCACAGAGTGGCCCTTGGTCTCTGCCCCAATGGCTGAGGCCATGACCGGAGCCAGTCGCGCCGCCGTTCAGCGCAATCTGGCATGGATGGAGGCAAGCGCTTTGATCCGCGAGGTGACAGGGCAGGGGCGCTACAGGATATGGAAAGCGACAGGCTGACAGATCATCCAGTGATGGATTGGATATGTTCACATTTAATTTCAATGGCTTGAGGGGCGGCGTGTGCGCAGGTTGTGCAAAGCAGGATCGCCTATTGGTGCGCTGTTTCGGGTGTTTGGCGGTGCGCGAAGGTTTTTAGCGAAATGCGCATTTGAGCCGGGCCGATTTGAGGGTCTCAAAAGATCATGAGATCGCCTCGAATGCGCGATAGGCAATGCCGTTGCGGACCTGCACGCAAGGTCGTCATTTCAGTTTGGCCTCCTCATAGGCAAAAGCCTGTGCGATCAGTGATTTCTCTGACCACAGCTTGCCGACGAAAATGATCTCGAACGGTGCGCCGGATGCATAAGAACCGGCGGGAATGGTCACGGCGGGCAATCCTGCGATGTTCAGCTCTCCGACCGTCGTTTCCTGAATGGTATCGCCGGAGTGAAGGCCGGGAAGCTCTTGGCGCATTTGGGGAAATACCAGCGCGTCCAATTTGTGCGCGTCGAACACGGCATTGAAAATGGTCAGGTAGGCGGCTTTCAAGGCGATGAATTCGGGCATGGCCGGGGGCTTTGTGGGATCCTCCATTGCGGCCCGGAAATCCTGCAGGCTGGGCATGAATGCCAACACACCCCCAGGTTCGAACGGGTTCTCGGAACTGGTGGCGTCCGCAAACTCTGCAAATGTCTTTAACGCGGCGTTGGGGCCGAGACGCTGAAGGTATTGTCCGACATCATAGGCGATGGATTCAAGGCCACGCCCGTCAAAGTTCGCCGTGGGGGCTGTCGGCTCTCTCAGGGACGCGAAGTCGGTGGCCTCAAACGGATCTTCAATCAGAATCGCACCGGCCTCTGCTAGTTCGGTCTGTGCCCGCTCGTACAAGGCCGTTGTTTCATCACAGAGAGGTTGGGTGCGCCATCCGGGTCCGTATAGGCCGATCCGCTTGCCCGCCAGCCCGTCTTTGGACAGGCCCGCAGCATAGCCATCGCTTGGGATGTGTCCGACGCATGCAAGTGTTTTGGGATCTTCGGCACTGTATCCCGCCAGCACGTCAAGGCAAAGGGCGGCATCTGTCACGTTGCGCGCAATGGGCCCGACCACGTCGCGATTGGCCGACAGCGGCACAACGCCGGCATTGGGCACAAGACCGATGGTGGGTTTGATCCCGACAAGCCCATGGGCCGACGCCGGGTTCTGTATCGAGCCGCCGGTTTCTTCGGCCAGACCGGTCACGCACATATGGGCCGCCACGGCAGCGGCCGTCCCGGCGCTTGAGCCGCCCGGAACGCGGTCTTCGATGACCACGTTCAGTGTTGGCCCCGCCCAGCTGTCATTGGCGTGGCTGCCGGTATGACTGAGAACGGGCACGTTGGTCTTGCCGATGATGACCGCATCAGCGGCGCGCATCCGCGCCACCACCGGAGAATCCGTGCCCGGCATCAGATCGATGCCGCCCGTGCCGGAATAGAGCAGCTTCCATCCCGCAGTTGTGGGAAAGCCCACCATATCCATTGGGTCCTTGATCACGACGGGCACACCGGCCAGAGGGCCCAAGGGTTCACCCGCCGCACGGCGCCGGTCAATGTCGCGCGCTGTGTCCAATGCCGCGTCATTCATGAAGATGATGGCGTTGTAATGCGCGTTACACTCTTCGACCCGGGCAAGGCAAGCGCGGGTCAATGCCTCGGCTGTGAACGCGCCCGAAGTTAGTCCTTCGCCGATATTTGTGATCGTCAGGGTATCAATGTTCGGCACCGTTGCAGTCATCATCGTTTCTCCTGAATGTCGGACTTATGTGGTTTTTGGTTTGGACACGCATTGTTGACGCGCCATCACTCCAGAGGTCTTCTACCGTGGTCCGGATGCTGCACATGTCCCAGATGTTGCCGAGTGAGACGGTGACGCCTGAGATGATCTGCTGTGCAGGATCCCGGAAAGAGGGGCCTCAGTTTGGAATATCGTGCTCCAACGCTTCGCTCAGCAGAGCCGTGTCACAGTAATGCTTGTAATGCGTCAGCTTGTCGCCGTTTGAAGACCAGAAGTGAACGGTTTCGAAATCCACTTCTTTCCCCGACTTGGCAGCTTTCGCTCTGTAAAACCCCTTTACGACCAGACTGGTCTCGTTGATCGGAATGAATTCTTCCGCATGGACTTCAAAATTATCAAACAACGGACCAAGTTTTTCAAAGAACGCTTTTGATGCCTCGAGCCCATCTTGTATGCCTCCGTATGGAAACCCCGGCATGATCCCGAATTGAAAGTCATCCGACAAGACGTCGCCCAATTCACCCTCTCCGTTTACAATGTCATAAAACCCGCTCGCGAGTTCTGTGATAGTTTTCATGTGTTCTCTCTCCCTTTTTGCAATGCCGCAGTTTTTGCGTTTTTCGGTGTCTTCAAGGCTTCGGTATCTTCAGATCAAACAGGTTCGAAGTCAGGCTTTGACAGTGACTGCTGGTTCCAGCAAATTCGCCTCAGTCGGAAGGCTTTTTTTGGATCGAAACAAGATCACCCACTCAGCGACTCCTTCGCCCTCGCAGACGCCAGAATCGATAACGTCAAAACGTTCCTCAAAATAGGTCTTCACAATGGTGGCAGCCCGGGGTGTGCCCGCCGGCTTACCAAGGTAGATGAAGCCAGCGACGTCGTGCCCCATGCTTTCAAGGGTCTCATGAGGCGGGCGTGGTGAAGAGACCACCTGCCAAAGCGAGCCATCGGAGTCGAACTCCTTGATGGCGTAGAGGAACTCATATTTGATTTGTTGTACGCTGAAGCGCATGGCCCGTCCCCTTGTGCTCAGTTGGTGTCCACACGGAAGTATAAATCACCAGAGCCAGAGCGATGGTCCGCCATCCACTTTTCAACCATCTGGTGGCCTGTGTGCAGCTCGTCCGGCGTCATTTCCGTCACCAGCCCTTCGAGCATGCTGATCGCGCTGCCCGCTCCGTGCTGGGCGGCGAGTGTCAGCCACATGAAGGCTTTGTGCCGATCCTTGGGCACGCCGAACCCGTTGCGAAAGCTAAAACCAAGGCGGGCCTGAGCGGGGTGGTATCCGCTGTCGGCGGCCATCTGATAGTATTTGACGGCTGTTTCGAGGTCCTTTTCGACGATCTTGCCTGCTGACATGATGGTTGCGGCATTGAATTGAGCGCCCGTGTCACCCGCATCCGCCGCACAGCAAAGCCATTTCAAGCCGGCCTCGATATCTTCGGCTACGCCGTCGCCCTGAATGTACATCACCCCCAGATTGGTTTGCGCCTGAATGCTGCCCATCTCGGCGGCCTTGAGGCAGCATTTGAACCCGGTCTGCTTGTCCACTGCGATCCCGTCACCGTTCATGTGCATCGTGGACAGCCAGAACCACGCGGTCGCATCCCCCGCCTCTGCGCAGTTGTGAAAGACGTCATGGGCGGTTTCGAACTTGCCCGCCTCATAAAAGGCGACCCCGTCCATGATGGTGTACCCGGGCTTGCTCGAAGGTTCTTTGAGGGAAAGATCGGTCATATCAGATAGTGCTCCACGTTACGGAAAATCGGGATATCGCTGTCCACCTGCGGCATGCTGGCAAAGCGGGACACCAGTGCGATGTGGGCCCACCAAGCGGCGATGTCGTGCTGTTGTCGCGTGGCCGGGTGGCCCGAGGAGACGTCCAGCGCGGCACTTTTGGGTACGGCCTGTTGTAGCGTCTCGGCACTGGCCCCTGCATGGTTCAGTTCTGCCTGCCAGACCGCCAGACGGTCTGCGTTGAGCGGTCCATCGGACAGAATTTCGACGCGAAACAAGGTCTTGGTGATGGCTGTGTGCTGCAAGGTGATCACGCAGGTCTCGGTCCCTTGCCCAAGCAGGATCATGTTTGGAAACACCCAGCGCACCGACATGTCGGAGCCGTCAAGCGCGGGTCTGTGACCCCGCATGAAACGGTCGCTAGAGGTCAACAGCGCATCTGTCCGAGCCAGCGCCTGACCTGAGAACTTCCAGTTGGCGTCAAATTCCAGCCATGCGCGATGCGCCCTTTCGACGCCCGGATGACCGAGGTGTTCCGGCAGGTCCAGTGTCAAGGCCAGATCGGTTTCATCGCCATCAGGGTCGATGTTCACGAACACAAACGGGCCGACTTTAGCGACATGGACCGGGTGCAACCGTTCGGGTCGCAGCCCGAGATATTGGTACATTGTGCGGGTGTCGTCCTGGCCTTCGACCTTAGAAATCGGGCCGCGATCCCGGCTGTATCCGCAGGAGGTAAAGGAACAACTGGTGCGCTCGCCTTGCTGGCATTGCGTGGGCACCATACGGCAGCCGCCATGCTGTGCCATGTTAAAACGCCCCTCAAGCGTGTCGCCGGCCATCCGCTGGACGTGGATGCCATGATAGCCAAGGGTGAAGGGCAGGATGTCGCCCTCGTTCGGAATTTCGTGCAGGGTGCCGATCGGCACCCATTCCCGTGTCCAGACCGCCTCGTCTTCGAGGTATAGAAACTGAAGCGACCGGTAGGCCACAGGGGGCAGGTCCGTCGCCTCGCCAAAGGGCAGGCACACGCTGTCAAAGGCATGCGGATCGCTGAGGATGATCCCCTCATCCCTGTAGCCGAGGTCTGGTCTGCGCACCATGATGGCCTCCGGTTCGTGATTGGTGGGCTGGCCGGGGGGTACAGTTGGGTGGCCCGCCCAGTGTAATTGGGGCCGGCGTTCAGAACGCCAGCCCCAAGCTTGTGTTATTGAGCCGGGATCAGGTCGGTGTTTTTGGCATCGCCATCCGCACGGCCACGCGCCCTAATCTCGGACTCCGGGGCAGGGGGCAGCGGCCCATCCACCATGAAGTGATTGAGCACGTTCGCCGTCAACTTCGAGATGTTGTTGTCGCAGTTGTTCCAGGGCAACGAGCCGCAATAGGCGATCGAGGAGAACGAAAAGCATCCGCCCCCGTTTGGGGTCTCATGGAAGGCAATGTCGCCGCGCACACGCGGGTGTGTCGTTCCATCCAGACCCTGCTGGTTAAAGCCGAAGTCTTCGGTCACCAACAGATAGGCCTCGGTGTGACGCCCTGCCGATGTGGCCACCGTCAACGTGTGCGGTGGAGAGCCCAGCGTGAAGTCGACAATGTCGAGTTCCAGTCCGGCGGCACCACCGCCCACAAGGCCGAAGTTGCCCAGCATTTCCTCGTAATCGATTCCCTCGAACGCCCACGACACACGGGGGTTGTTGCTCTCGGGTGTTCTGGAGAAATAGCTGGAGACATCGAAGCCTTCGGACGACATGCCCACTCCTGCGACCGAGTGAAGATAGCGCCCCCGGAACCGCCACATGCCGCCCAGCTCGCCGGTGCTGGCATGGTAATACTCTCCCGGATCGGCGCGCCATGTCCGGATACCGGATTCGCAGCGCCGCATTTCGGTGATGACGCCGCGCCCTTTGTCTTCGTAGGCGGGGTGGTAGGAATGCACCCAATACCACGCATCCGCGCCCATATACATCAGGCGGCCGCCACGCTGCGTGTAGTTGTGCAGCGCATCCAGCTGGGTGCCCGAGTTATGCTCTGGGTGCGATCCGGTGATGATGACGTTGTAGTTTTCCAGACGCGCAAGCCCGTCATAGGTGATGTCTTCATCCGTGATGCAGTCGTATTCATAACCCATCGTTTCGAGCCAGTAGATCAGATGCAGATCTGCAGGGTACTGCCATGGCGCTTGCGCAAGGAAGTGGTCATATTTGGGCCGGTTGCTGAGGATCGGACGCAGGCGCGACGAAAAGCAGATGCCCGTGCCATCCGTATGGGTGTCATAGATCGACCCGCCATATTCGCGGTGCTCGGCCAGAAACATGTTCTGATGCTGCATGATCGGCACGCGATAGATGAACAGTTCCGCCGCTCCTGCATTACAGGCGACGTGTTCGTTGGCATAGGCCATGTAGCTGATGGTCGGCACCATGAAGGCGATCTTTGACTGCTCCTTGCCGATCTCGGGCACCACCCAGAAGGGCACGTAATCCTCGTCGCCATCTTCGGTCGTCAGCTTGGCTGCGTAAGACCGGCTTTTGCAATCGGCGGGCACCTGCCATTCGAAATCAACCTCCCAGCGGGCATCATCGATGTCGTCGTCATGAAAGCTGATCGCGCCATACTGCTTTGGCGCTTCTTTCCAGTCAAAGACGGTGCCGCTCCAGTTGTGACCGGTCATGCCACGTGTCGGCAGGTTCACGAACTCAAGATCCAGCCGGTAGGGGCCAAAGTCGGTGCCCTTGATGGTGTCGATCCCGTCCGAGAATTCCCAGGCGGCCACGATGACTTCGGACAGCGGCCCGGTGGGCCCGGAGTTGCGCCGTTCGGTCAAGCCGGGCTGAGCGCCCAGTTTCATTGTTTCGATGTCCTGACGCGACAGGGCGGTGGAACAGATGCGCGGGGTCTCGATCTTGCCGTTGTACTTGCCTGCCAGGACGATGCCTGCCGGCACCGAGGATTGCGCCGTCGGGTCATCCGACACTGCCTCTGTGTAGGCCGCGATGGCTGCAGGGATGGATGCATGCGCGATCTTGTCCGAAATCGTCTTGGTGACCGGCGGGATCACCGGATCGAGGGCATAGTGCACTTGCGGTTCGTGATAGAGGATCAACTCGCCGCTCGCCGCATCGAATGTGGCCGCCACAAAGTGCCATGCGTGATCACGCACAGGCTCGGGGCTTTCCAGCGATACGCCGTTGACGCGCACCTCGACATGGCCTTTTTCGTTGATGAACAGGCCATAGCCCTTGCCATCACTCCACTTGGTGACAAGACCCTGGGCCCCGTGTTTCCAGTATTTCGGATGCGTCTTTGGCGCGGTCGGCCAGATCCAGCACTGAAGGGTAAAGCTTTCGACACGCAGTTGGGGGCAATCGGCGACATAGCCGTAGGAGCCGCTGTGAATCACCTGTTTGCGCCCCGGCACGGTTGCACTAAGGCCGCCGGGCACAGGCTTTTCGATGAACCCCGGTCCGCGGGGGTTGGTGTCACCATTGATCATCTGAACGATCTCGGCCTTGAATTCTTTGGGGCCGTCGCAGTTGATCATGAATTTGATGGTCTCTCCGGGATGTACACCGAATGTATCGGCGTATCCGGCCAGTCGCATAGCTGCAGACATTGTCTATTCCTCGTTTGGCTTGCGCTCATGCTGGCTTTCTGGCCACTGCTTTCGCGCGTTTGTCAGATTTGGCGGGGGCGTGGATCAGGTGACAGGCCAGTTGTCGTCACGGTGCTTCCAACCCTCTTGGTAATGCTCGGGCATGCCTGCGGTTTCGGGTAGCTCGTCCAGACGCATCAGGAAAATCTCGTGCTGGACTTCCTGTTCGTCGGTAAAGACGCGGTCATCAACGAATTCCGGTGGAACGCCACGTACGCCGGACAGACGGCCAATGCGCCATTCCTTTTCCACTTCGGTGCAGATGATGATCAGCTTGCCGGCCATGGATTCACCGCGCATACGCAGCAAAACACGCTTGAGCAGCGGGTCATCATGCACGCCGCCCGAGATCACGGTCGTGTCGCCTGGCGTTTCGCATTTCAGGATCGAAAATCCCGCCACGCCTTTCATCGATTGTGTGCACTCGAGATGGGCCTGAATCAGGGCTTCTCTCTCGGGCGTTCCTTTCTTTGGAATGGATTGCATGTCGTTCTCCCTTTTTGTTGGAAATTCAGGTCTTCAAACTGTCATGTGGCGTTCGACCATGTCGTCGGTCAGCTCGGCTATGGCGCCACCCTCGACGATGCGCCCGTTGTCCATCATCACGAATTGGTCCCCCAGATCGCGCGCCACTTTGATGTGTTGTTCGGACAGGATCATGCTGATGCCCATCTTGGTGTTGAGCATGCGAAGGGTTTCCCCGATTTCGGCCACGATGTTGGGCTGGATGCCTTCGGTGGGTTCATCCAGCAGCAGGATTTTGGGATCGACTGCCAAGGCCCGCGCAATGGCAAGCTGTTGTTGTTGTCCGCCAGAAAGCTCACCGGCACGGCGGTTGAGGTTTTCAGCAAGATAGGGAAACAGCTCAAGGCAGATGTCCGGCACCTTTCCGTCGCGCCCCGTCTTGGCGAAGGTGCCCAGCAGGATGTTTTCGCGCACGGTGAAATTGCCAAGGATTTGCCGCCCCTGCGGCACGTAGCCCAGCCCGAACTTCGCGCGCTCGTCTGTTCGCGCTTTGGTGACGTTGGTGCCCGAAACAGACAGCGTCCCGGTCATCTTGTCCACAAGCCCCATGATCGTGCGCAACAGGGTCGTCTTGCCCACGCCATTGCGACCCAGAACACAGACGCACGATCCTTGTTTTACGCCGAAATCAATATCGCGCAGAATTTGTGTGCGCCCGTAAAAGGACGATACCGTATCCATTTCCAAAAGCATCAGTCCGCATCCTCCGTGCCCAGATAGACGGCGCGCACGCTTTCGTCTTTTTCAATTTCCTCGATGCTGCCCTGCGCCAGAAGGGCGCCCATATGCAGTACGGTCACAACGTCCGCGATCTTGCGCACGAACCCCATGTCGTGTTCGACAAGGATGATCGTGTGCGAGCGTTTGAGTGTGTTCAGGATGTCCACGGTCAGCCCGATTTCGTTCTCGGTCATGCCCGCGACGGGTTCGTCCAGCAGCAGGATTGCCGGGTCCTGCATCAGGACCATGCCAATTTCGAGCCACTGGGTTTCACCATGCGACAACAGCCCAGCCTCGACATCCAGCCGCTTTGTCAGCCGAACCTTTCCTGAGATTTCTTCCAGCTTTTCCTTGCAGCCCTTTGCCCGCATCGAAAACATGTTGCGCAGCGCGTTGACTTCGCGACTGTAGGCCACTTCGAGGTTCTCGCGCACCGTAAGCCCCTTTAGAACCGCCGGGATCTGGAATTTACGCCCGATCCCCTTGCGTGCGATCTCGTGCTCGCCTTTGCCTGTGATGTCGTCGCCATTCAGATAGACCTTGCCCGCATCCGGTTTCTGGCGGCCACTGATCAGGTCGATCGTCGTGGTTTTGCCAGCCCCGTTGGGGCCCACCAGACATTGCAACGTGTGCTCGAACACGTTCAGGCTGAAGCCGTTGATGACCTTGTTGCCACCAAAGCTCTTTTCAATGCCCTCGATTTTAAGAAAGCCACCAATCATTTCGCCACCTCTTTCGCATTGTCAAAGGCGAGTCCCGACGGGGCCTTCTCCTCTTGGGGTTTGCTGAAGCGACCGAGAATCATCTCGACAAGGCCAGCAAAGCCGCCGGGCAGGAAACGCACCACCAATATGAAGGAGAACCCGAGGATCAGGATCCATGTGCTAAGGAACTGATCGCCCACATAGCTTTGCGCGCCCTGCACCGTGAAGGCCCCGAACATCGCCCAGATCAACGAGTTGCGTCCGCCCAAGGCGGCCCAGATTACGATCGAGATAGAGAAGCCGACTTCGAACTGTGCCGGGGAAACATATTGCGTGAGCACGGCAAAGCAGCAGCCCGCGATGGCCGCGATCAGGCCCGAAAGCGTGTAGACCAGTGTTTCGTAAACAGCGACGTTGTAGCCCAGAAAGCGCACCCGCTCCGGGTCGTCCTTCAGGGCACGTACAACAAGCCCAAAGCGGCTTTGGTTGATCAGTTTCGCACCGACCGTGCATGCCACCAGCATCGCAAAGACGAACCAGTAGGCACCGCTGGAATAGGGGTCAATCTCTAGCTCACCAAGGTTGAGGGAGCCGGGAGGCGAGATGCCGTTTACACCGTTGGTGTATGGCTGAAGGTCGACAAAAATGGTCGCCAAGGCGCTGAGCGTGGCGAGCGTCATGATTGCGAAAAACGGGCCCGACACGCGGGCTGTGAACATGATGCCGCCAAAAATCAGATAAAAGGATGTCGGGACAACCAGGGCCAGAATGATGCCAGTCGTGGTGTCTTTAAACGGTTGCCAGATCCACGGCAGTGCATCGAGGCCGTTGTTCAGCATGAACGGCGGGATCGTGCCTTCGGCCTGGGTTTGCATCTGCATGGTCATGGCCATGCAATAGGCCCCCAGTCCAAAGGCAATGCCCTGACCCATGTTCAGGATGCCGCCGCTCCCCCAGCACAGGCTGATCGACACCGCCAGCATGCCATAGACGCCGTAGACCGCAAGTTGGTTCAGCAAAAACGCGTCGTCCGAGATCAGAGGCACCGCACCTATGACTGCGAAGGCAGCAGCATAGAACACCCATTGCAGCGTCTTGTTGTGGTATAGGTTCTGGTTCATTTTTCTATGTGCCTGTCAAAGAGACGTGGTTTTACTTAGCGACGCTTGCCGCTGGCCGAGATCAGACCTTGGGGCCGGAACCTGAGGAAGATGACGATCACCACAAAGATCAGGAACTGCGCGAAGGTGCTGTTGGTGATCAGGGCGAAGATCGATTGCAACTCGCCGATGGCGAAGCTGGCGATCGCGCTTCCCATCAAGGCGCCACCACCTGTGACAACTGTCAGGAACGCCTCGACCACATATCCGGCCCCCATGGTCGGCAACACGATGTTCAACGCTCCGAACAAGGCGCCAGCTACACCGGCAAGCCCGGCCCCAAGCGCGAAGGTGAAGGAATAGACCTGGCCGGCATTGATGCCGAAGGAGGCTGCCATTTCCCTGTTTTGGGTGACGGCGCGGATTTTGATGCCGAAGTCTGTCTTGTAAAAGATGTACCATACAGCCGCGGCAAGTCCGAGCGCCATCAGGATGATAAAGATACGAAAGGCCCCAAGGCTCAACGCCCCTGCTTCGACATTTGTGGACAGAAAGCTGGGGATTTCCACGTATTTGGGGTCGCTGCCAAATGTCAGGCGCGTCCCCTGGATCAGCACGAGCGACACGCCCCATGTCGCAAGCAGCGTGTCGAGCGGGCGGTCGTACAAATACCGTATCAACGATTTTTCGATTGCAAACCCAATCGCGCCAACGACCACGAAGGCTGCGGGAATACAAAGGAAGTAAGGGATGCCAACAAAGGTTTGCAGGGCATACACCGTGTAGGCGCCCAGCATGATGAACTCACCATGCGCCATGTTGATCACGCCGGCGGTGCCGTAAATGATGGTCAGGCCAAGGGCCGCCACGAAAAAGATACTGGCGATGCTCAGGCCAAGAATAAGCGAATTGGCAAACGCGATAGACGAGAAATCCATCTCGTAACCCCCAAGGTGTCAAAACTGCTAAGATGGTGGTGTTGTGGCGGGTCGACCCCGCCACAACGGCGTGGTTTAGATAACGTCGACGCGCACCGATCCGTCCGGCGCGACAAGGCCGTTGGACATGCACTTGCCCGCATCCGCGTAGATCGAGAACGGATCAGGTGCGACGTGCTCGTCCGCCTGCTTGACGATCTCAAAGCTGCCATCGGCCTTACAGCGGCCGATTTTGGGAACGAGCCAGGTGTTGAAGTTGTCTCCGTCGACCCATGTTTCGCCCTCGGGCGAGATATCCGCGCTGAGTTTTACACCCGCGCATGCTTCACGCACACGGGCCGATGTGACTTCTTCAACCCCGTGGTCTGCAATGGCTTTTTCCATCGCCGCCTTGAACACATAGGCCGAGTTATAGGTTTCGGCCATGTTGTAATGGGTGGCGCCGTTCTTGCCATAGGGGCTGGACAGGAAGCCTTCGACGAACTTTTCGTTCGTTGGGTTTTCCAAGGCCTGAAAGTAAGGCGCGGACAGGAAGTGGCCTGCGCCAAATTCGGCACCCATCGCCTTGGTTTCGATCTCACCTGTGGTGAGTGATGCAATGGGCATGTCCTCTGCCGAGAACCCGGCCTGTTTGAACTGGCGGTGGAAGGCGATGTCCGACGCACCCACAACCGTCGAAAAGATGAAATCAGGCTGCGCTTCGCGGATCTTGTTGAGGACGGGGCCAAACTCGGAATCTCCAAGCGGGATGTATTCCTCGCCCAACAGCTCGCCCCCGGCATTTTCCAGCCAGATCTTGGCGTTCTTGTTGGATTCCTTGGGCCACACATAGTTTGAGCCGACAAAGAAGACCTTCTTGCCAAAGTTCTCAACCATATAGGGGATGAGGTCTTTGGAATGCTGGTTGGCCAGCGGACCCGTGCACACAGTGTTCTGCGTGCATTCGGCGCCTTCATAGCATGTCGGGTAGAACAGCAGATTGTCGCGCTGCATCACAATGGGAAGGATCGCTTTGCGGCTGGCGGACGTATAGCAGCCAAAGATCGAAATCACCTTGTCGCGCAGGATCAGTTCGCGGGCCTTTTCAGAATAGACGCTAAAGTCCGACTTGGCGTCGATAATGACAGGCTCGATCGGCGAGCCTGCAATGCCGCCTGCTGCGTTAATCTCGTCGATGGCATATTGCATGACCAGCGTTGAGTCCTCCTCAGGTACGGCCAAGCCGCCCGTCAACGAGAACAGAACACCGACTTTGATCGGCTCACCTTTGGTCAGTGTTGCACCCCATGCCGCGCGGGATTGCGGGATCCAGATGCTTGGCGCTGCAAGCGCGCCAGCCACTGCCGAGTTCTTCAAAAAGTTCCGTCTGCTGAGTTTCATTGATCTTCCTTTCGTTGGACGTTTCGGTGATCTGCCGGGTTCGGATTCCGACGCGTTTCTTCATCATCATTGGTCTGTGGTGTAATTCGCCGTCAAGTAATAATAAGAATAAAATATTCCTGACGAGAATAATTTGGGTGCAAGAATCGGGGCCCCGAGGGACAGACTGAATTCGCGAAAAACTGGTTAAAAAATTAGCGATTAGTTAACTATATTGGGCTGAGTTTGATGGCGTGATACCGGGCCTCCTTGGGTTGGATGGGCTGATTCTCTGTTTGGCAGGTCGTGATGCCGTGCGGACCAGCCTGAGGGTGTACGAAACGCTGTCGCGATACGTGTGGTTGCGATGAAAAGGTGCTGTTCCGGGTCATCGCGTCATCCGAAGGTAAAAGGCCGAAAGCTTGGCCGGCAGGGTTGCGATGTCGGTGATCTGCACGCAGGTTTTGCGCCCGAAAATCTCGGTATGGCGTTGGCCTGCGTCGTTGCCCAGAGCGACGCAGATGGCGTCGATCCCTTGAGCGCGCATCCTCTGAACCGCGCGGCGCGCGTCTTCGACCAGATAGTCGGCATCGGGCATGTCGATGTCCGAAGGTGCGCCGTCCGTGACCAGCAGGACAATTTTGCGATAACGTGGCAGCCCATCCAAATCACGACAGGCATAACGCAGGGCAGCGCCAATACGCGTGGAAAAGCCAGGGTGCAGCCCGGACAGGACCGACGCGGTTGTTTTGTCCAGTGGGGTGTCAAACGTCTTGACCGGGACCACGCGCATATCGTGGCGACCCGCCGAGCTGAAGGCCGTGATGGCAAGATCATCACCCAGTTGCGCCATGGTGCTGGCAAGGATCGCCGCGGCGTCGCGCTCCATGTCCAGAATAGTAAGGTTCGGCCCGGCCGGATCGGCTGTCGACTGCGATATGTCGAGCAACAGATGCACGGCGATTGACCGTGGCGGGGGGGTGATGCTCTCGTAGACGTTCGGGTCCGGTTGACGGTTCGATCTGAGCGCGATTGCAGTGTCGATCGCCGCATCCAGATCCAGTGTTTCGCCTTCAAGCTGTTGCTTGAGTTTGCGCCGCTTGCCGGTTTCGCTTGTCGCAACTGCCTTTTGAATGCGCGACAGGGCGGCGCCGTGCCGGTCTTGCAACTGATCCCAAAACCCCGGATCGCCGGGCACAGGATCATAGGCGTTTACGCTGACCCAGTCATCGCGTTCGATCCCGCCGTGATAGTCGTATTCCGGCAGGCTCGCCATCTTGCGCCCGGCCTCCGGGTCCGCCGCCATTGTCTTGACGGGCTCCAGCACATCTGGCGTTTCGGGCTTTGCCTGCTCTTGTTTGCGATCTTGCCGTTGGTCGTGCGTTTCGGTCCGGCGCAGGTCGGCCAGAGGGGCTTCAAGCTCTTGTGAAGGCGGTGGCGTTTCGGGGTCTGCTGGCAGGTCCCAAAGACCCAAATTGTCGTCGCGATAGGCGGGCTGAACAACATATCCGACAGCATCGAACTGTACACGCGTTTGCCCCAGATCGTTGCCAAGAATATTGCCGATCTGGCGCGAGATGGCCGGATCATGCAAACGCCCCGCAGCGGCTTGGAACATCTTCACACCCTTTTTGACCCATCCGTGGGTTGGGTGAAATTCCGGATCGATCAAGGCGCGCGCGAGGCCGGAAAACAGGTTTTGGGCGGTGGGCACCCCGTCGTGTTGCGCCGTGTGAAAGGGGCACCACAAACGATGAAGACCCGGCATGTCGCGCATGGTCAGTGTTTCCACTCGCGCATCTTCGATCAGAGATACGACGGCGACTTGCAAGGGCTTGAGTTGGCCCAGTTTGAATTGTGCTCCGCCATAGGTTTTATGCGCGCCGACATGTGCGATGGAGGCGCGGTAGAGCTGTTGTTCCTGCCCGCGAAACCCTGAAAAGGCCGACGGCATCTGGATCAAGCCGCCCGAAAAAGTCGTCCGCCGTACGGAGCCGCCGTTTGGCCCCCTGGACCCTGCTTCGCGCAGCAGCGGGGTCTGCTGCCAGAGCGCGGTGTAAAACGACTTTAAACCGCTCTCGAGGCTTGGGAAATTCGCCTCGCCAGCAAAGCGTTCAAGAAGCCGCAGCGCCTCGGGTGTTTCAAGTTGGAAATAAGCGATGGCCTGTTCGCCATCCTGCCCGGCGACGCGCAGCCCCGTTTGGACCCATGCCCCAAGCGGGTCGAGCCCCAGCCGGTCAAACAGCATCTCACTGCGCGACAACAACGGTAGGACCGCCTTTGGGTGTTTTCGCAGAACAGCCGCGATCATCTCGCGCCACTGACCGAACTGTTGCGGGTCCTTGAGTTTGACAGCCATGACCGGGCAAAGATCGAGGAACGCTCCGGCCGTGCGCGGCCTTGCCTTGATGGCGATGCGCGAGGCATCCGTGGCCAGTGCGATGGCCTGATCGGGTCCAACCTGCGTGGCGACACGCGGCGCGGCCGAGGCGAAAGCGCGCAAGACGGCGGCCCCGTATCCAGCGCCCTCTAGACGGTCATAGGCGCGCAGATACCCCTCTCGATGCGCACCTTCAAAGGCTTTGCGCAATGTGGGCGACAGGCCCTCTGATCTGATCCAGTCAGATACAAGCATCGACAGCCGCCGTGAGGGTTGAGCGCATTTCAGGGTCGTCGGTGATGGGAATGATCAGTGCGAATTCGCACGCCGCAGCAATCGGCAGACCCGCAGACATCAACCGGCCCGCGTGGATCAGCATCCGGGTGGAGGCGCCCTCATCCAGACCCTTGCCCCGCAGATTGCGGCTTTTGCCTGCGATCTTGGTCAGTCGCTCTGCGTCCTGCGGGTTCAGTCCGGCTTCGGAGGCGACGATATCGGCCTCGATCTGGGCAATGGGATAGTCGAAATCCAACGCGCAAAATCTTTGCTTGGTGGATTCCTTGAGGTCTTTCAGCACACTTTGGTAGCCGGGGTTGTAAGAGATCACCAACTGGAAGTCCGGATGCGCCTTGACCAGTTCACCCTTCTTTTCCAGCGGCAGAATACGGCGGTCATCGGTCAGCGCATGAATGATGACGGTGGTGTCTTGGCGCGCCTCAACGATCTCGTCCAGATAACAGATCCCGCCCTCGCGCACCGCTTTGGTCAGTGGGCCATCCTGCCAATAGGTGCCGTCCGGCCCCAAAAGGTAGCGCCCGACGAAATCAGAGGCGGTCATGTCCTCGTGGCAGGCGATGGTGACCAGTGGCTTGCCCAGTTTCCATGCCATATGCTCGACAAACCGCGTCTTGCCGCACCCCGTAGGTCCCTTCAGCATGACCGGCAAGCGCGCCTCATAGGCCGCCGTGTAGAGCGCAACTTCGTTGGCACTTGGGTAATACTTGGGTTCTTCGCTGAGGCGGTAGCTATCGAGTGACATGCGTTTTCCATCAATACGTTGACCGGCGGACTGCCCGCCGGTCAGACTGTCGGTTACCGATGCGGTTCAGTGGTCTTTTCGTTTGGCAGACCGTCGATCGGGCACTCTTCGGTGCCGACGGTGCTGCGGGTCATCGCCTCGACCATTTCGCGGGTGCCTTCTGGGTCTTCGACCCATTTACGGTAGAAGTCATAGGGCATCTCGGCGGTGCCTTTGTCGCCATCGCCCGAGTTCATCATGCCGGTGTAGCCACGGTGGACGAGCTTGAAGAGGTGGTTGTTGGATTGCATGGTCCGGCGCGCTTCGCGGATGGCCGAAACGGACAGTGGCGCGTATTGAATGCCCATTTCCTCGGTTCCGCATTCGCCAAGCGTACGCCCGTCAAAGCCGCAGAGCGTGGAGTGCCCAAAGAAGGTATAGACCCCGTCAAAGCCGGTGGCATTGGCCACGGCGACATAGGTATTGTTGGCCCATGCCATCGCCTTGGCCATGGTGATCTGCTGTTCCTTGGCGGGGTACATGTAACCCTGACAGCGGATGATCAGTTCGGCCCCCTTCATTGCGCAGTCGCGCCAGATTTCGGGGTAGTTGCCGTCATCGCAGATGATCAGCGAAATCTTCATGCCCTTGGGGCCGTCGCTGACATAGGTGCAGTTGCCGGGATACCAGCCTTCAATTGGCACCCAAGGCATGATCTTGCGGTATTTCTGAACGATTTCGCCCTTGTTGTTCATCAAGATCAACGTGTTGTAGGGCGCTTTGTTCGGGTGGTCCTCGTGGCGCTCGCCGGTCAGGGAAAACACGCCCCAGACGTCAGCCGCAATGCAGGCTTCGGCAAAGATGGCCGTTTCTTCGCCGGGGATGGACGCGGCGGTCTCGTACATCTCTGTTTCGTCATACATGATGCCTTGGGTGGAGTATTCGGGGAAAATCACCAGATCCATGCCGGGCAGGCCCCGCTTCATGCCCTTGAGCATTTTCGCGATGTTGTGACAGTTTTCGATCACCTCAGCCTTGGTGTGCAGGCTGGGCATTTTGTAGTTCACCACGGCCACGCCGACAGAGTCGTGGCTGCTTCCAATATCACCGTGATGCATTGTGTATTCTCCTTTTGAGGTCAGGATTCGAATTTGCGTGGAGGTTGGTCATTTGCGGCGCTCGGCAGGCGGCGTGCCGTCCAGCGTCGTGGCGGCGGCGCGCCACATGGAGGTCATTGCCTTGGTCAGGGCCGCCCCGTCCGAGGCCAGAAACCGGATCAACGCGATGCCCCGGTCCTTGAAAACGGACAGGCCCGGATAGATGCCGGGCAGGGCCTCTGCGGCCTGCAGCATCTTGGGGCCAGTGTGGGGATCACCGACAACAATCATCATGCCGGAACAGGCAAAACCGCCAGTGCGGGCTGGCCAGTCGCTGCCCGCCAGTTCAAAGCGGTCCAGCAACAAAGGCCCTTTGGGTCCCAGAATTTCAACTTCATTCTCAAGCCAGGCGAACGGGCGCGCGCATCCTTCGGGGTCATGGCTTAACTGCGCATCTGCAAGGATTACGCGTGCGTCCTTGCCGATCCTTGCGGTAACGCGATTGCACAGTTTGGCGCCGGTCATCAGGATCGCGGGGTCGGGCAGATAGTCCAGCCGCGCACCGTCCTTGACGGTCAGGGACACTGTTTGCGTGACGCCTTCGCGTCCGCGCGCATCATGCACGATGGTCGAGGCCTGTGTGGTGACATGCGCCTGCGCCTGCGCCTCGGCGGTGATGTCCAGCGACAGGTCATCGCCGGAATAGACGCCACCCGAAGACGATTGCAGATACAGCGTCGCCATGCCCTTTGGATCACCGGGGTGATGGAAGGGCCGTGTGATGTGGAACGGATGTGGCGTGTACTGACGCGCAAGGTGCGTGCGCCCGGCGACAGTGCGAAACTGAAGCTCTGCTCGCACAGGTCGCGTGCCCAGTTTTATGTTGTCCAGCGCATTCACGCTGGCACCTCGTGAAACAGCAGATCGCGTGCAAGCATGTCGACGATATCGCTGACACCGATGACGCGGGCGCCTTTGCAGCAGCAGCCAATGACCGGAGTTTCGCCGCGTATCTGGGCTGCCTCTGTCAGGATTCCGTCCGCATCCACAAAGACATGCGGCGCAAGATCCAGCTTGTTGATGACCAAAAGATCGCTTTGCAAAATACCCGGGCCGCGTTTGCGCGGGATGTCGTCGCCCTGGCCGACGTCGATGACGAACATCCACCAATCCACCAGATCAAGCGAGAAAGTGGAGGCCAGATTGTCACCACCGGATTCAATGAGGATCAGGTCAAGGTCGGGAAAGCGCGCCTCAAGATCATCGGCGGCGGCGATGTTCAGCGTCGGATCTTCGCGGATGACGGTATGGGGGCAGGCCCCGGCCTCGACGGCCGAAACGCGTTCGGGATCAATGAGACCCCCGGCCTGAAGGCGGCGTGCGTCTTCCTTGGTCACCAGATCATTGGTGACCACGGCCACTTCGATGTTACGCTCTTTGAACACCGGCATCATCGCTTCGATCAGCGCCGTTTTGCCAGACCCAACGGGTCCGCCAATCCCGATGCGGGCAGGGCCCGGGGTGCTGCGTTTGGCGAGGGGGATAAACTGGTTCATCGCAGCATGTACCTTTGTGTCAAAGGCAGTTTGTCCGCCGGCTCGCAGGTGGCCAGTTCGCCGTCTACAAAGACCTCGAATGTGGCTGCATCCACGGTGATGTCGGGACAGGCGTCGTTGAGTAACATGTCTGATTTGCGCAAGCTTCGGGTGCCTTGGGCGGGCAACAGTTGCTTGGTCAGGCCAAGCCGTTCCGACACCCCACCGTCGATGGCACGCGGGTTCACGAAACATGCGCCACAGGCTTGCGCGGCCTTACCAAACGACCCCCATTGCGGGCGCATGATCAGCGGCTCGCAGGTCATCAGCGACGCGGCACTGTCGCCCATGGCACCCCAGGCAATGAAACCGCCCTTGACCACCAGTTCTGGTTTGATTCCGAAATAGCCGGGCTTCCACAGAACGATGTCTGCCATTTTGCCGGGTTCAAGCGAGCCAATGTGGTCCGCAATCCCAAAGGACTTCGCCGCATTGATCGTGTATTTCGCGATATAGCGTTTGATCCGAGCATTGTCGCCTTTGGCCACGGTTTCTTCGGGCAGACGCCCGCGCTGGACGCGCATCTTTGAGGCCAGTTGCCATGTGCGCGTGATCACCTCGTGGATGCGCCCCATGCCTTGGCTGTCAGATCCCAGCATCGAGATCGCACCGATGTCGTGCAGCACGTCTTCAGCAGCGATGGTCTGGGCGCGAATGCGGCTTTCGGCAAAGGCCACGTCTTCGGGGATCGACGGGTTGAGGTGGTGGCACACCATCGTCATGTCGAGATGTTCGTCGAAGGTGTTGATGGTGAACGGATTGGTCGGGTTGGTGGACGAGGGCAGGCAGTTTGACAGGCCCGCCACTGTTATGATGTCAGGCGCGTGACCGCCGCCCGCACCTTCGGTGTGGTACATATGGATCGTTCGACCCGCGATGGCCGCAAGCGTGTCTTCGACAAAGCCGCTTTCGTTCAGGGTGTCGGTGTGAATCTGGACCTGAAAATCCAGCTCATCCGCGACCGTCAAACAGGCATCAATGGCGGCAGGCATAGAGCCCCAATCCTCGTGGATCTTGAGCCCCAGGCAACCATTCTCGATCTGTTCGACCATCGCTTCGGGTTGATGCGCGTTGCCGCGCCCCAGAAAGCCGAAATTCATGGGCCAGTGTTCGGCGGCCTGCAGCATCTTGCCGGTGTTGAACACGCCGCCGCAATCAATCCCAACGGTGATCGGTCCGAGGGAGCCGCCTAGCATGGTTGTGATCCCCGACGAGATCGCGTGCTCTACAAGTTGTGCACTGTCGAAATGGACATGCACGTCGATGGCGCCTGCAGTGGCGATCATCCCTTCAGCATCGCGCACAGTCGTGCCAGCCCCGACAATCAGGCGGGGGTCCACACCATCCATCGTGGCTGGGTTGCCTGCCTTGCCGATGGCCACGATCTTGCCGTCCTTGATGCCGATGTCGCCTTTGACGATCCCGGCGACGGCGTCGATCACAACCACGTTGCAGATCAGCATATCAAGCGATCCACCCGCACTTGTCACGCCCACGGCCATGCCCAGACCGTCGCGCAGGGTCTTGCCCCCGCCATGCAGGCATTCATCGCCGTAATGGGTAAAGTCGTGCTCGATCTCGGCCCACAGCTCTGTATCGCCAAGGCGGATCATGTCGCCCGTGGTGGGGCCAAACATTGCGGCGTATTCTGAACGCGTCATCGTAACCATGATCAGGCCCCTTTGAATCCGGCAGCCTGAGCGCGCTTGATCGCCTCTGCCTTGTTGGTTTCGTTGACAACGCCGTTGGTCAGGTTGTTGAGGCCGGACAGACGTTTTTCGCCGCCGAAGGTGCACAGGGTGACCTCTTTTTCCTGACCCGGTTCGAAACGCACAGCGGTGCCCGCCGGGATATCAAGGCGGAAGCCGAAGGCCGCGGCGCGGTCCATGTCCAACGCCTTGTTGGCTTCGAAAAAGTGGTAATGGCTGCCGATCTGGATGGGACGGTCACCTGTGTTGCGGACTGTCATCGTGATGGTGCTGCGCCCGGCATTCAGCTCGATGTTACCTTCTGCGACGCGGAACTCGCCGGGGCGGGGGGAGGTGCCCTCGACAGGGTTTTCACCGGGCCGAATGGGATCATGGACTGTGACCAACTTGGTGCCGTCGGGAAACACTGCCTCGACCTGTATCATTGGCATCAGATCGTCCACGCCCGGCATGACGTCATCCGTCGTCAGGATGGTCGATCCAAAACTGATCAGATCGGCCACGCTGCGCCCGTCGCGGGCGCCTTCAAGGATTTCGTCGCAAATGAGCGCAATCGCCTCGGGGGCATTCAAGGTGCGCCCGCGCGCGCGGCGCTTACGCGCCAGCTCTGCTGCCGTGAAAATGGTCAGTCGTTCCAGTTCGGTCGGGGTCAGTAGCATTCGTATTCCTTGGTCTTTCAGGTGGCGAAAAGGCTGGCATGGACGGTTGCGCGGCGCACCGCGGCGATCTCGGACAGGGGTGAAAAGCTGCCTGCCCGGGGCGGGCAGGGGCTGTTCAGACCGGCCGCCATGAGCGGGGCCGTCTGGGCAAGCAGGGATTGCGCTTCGATTGCGCCCAGACAGCCCAAACGCACAGCGGCCGAGACAAAAGCCATCACGGCGGCGTTGAGCGCGCCAGCTTCCATGTGCGGGGTCGAAAGCCCCAGACCGGCTGACACCACGGCTTGCACCACAGGCTCGTATCCGGCGGCGCTTGCACGGCCTGCCTTGGCAATCGCGGCCTCGTAGGCGGCGACATGCGGGGTTGCGATGCGGCTATGCACGGACAACATCGCGCGTCCGATCCTGCGCGATGCATCGGCCAGCCTGTCTGAGGTGTTCTGCAAATGACACCGCGCATCGATTTCGAGCAGGCGTTCGGTGTCTTCGGCCACATCCCGTGCCTCTGCCAGAAAGGGGCGGTCAAAACTGAACCAACGCGGCATGATTTGCCGTGTCAAAATACGGTGGACGTCCGCCGCGTCACGCACGCGCCCCTCGTTCTTGAGGGTTTCCAGACCGGACGAGAACGCAAACGCACCGGACGGAAAGGCGCTGTCGGTGGTCTGCAGCAGCCGGAGAAGCGCATGCGCATCACTCATGGCCCATCATTCCCGCCCGCCGGGTCTGGGCGGATGTCGCCCGCCTGCAACATGGGCTCCAGCCTGTCGAGATAGACGCGCGCTTCGGTCTCGACCGCAATCAAAAGTACCTGATCCTCAAAGCGGACACGCCAATGCAGGTTGCCTGCAAAATACCCCAACCTAAGCGCGGTTGCGGCGTCACGGGCCACAAAGCGCAGCCATTCTTCCGTTTCCACGCGCACCACGAGAGCCGCCGTTTCGTCGATGGCCAGCACTGCACCATCGAACAACTGCTGGTCACGTGGCAGAGCGATCGCAATCTGACGCCCCGCATCCGTGACACCTCTGAACCGTCTCCGTGCGAGGTCGGTTCTGGGCAGGCGCAAGTGATCGACGGCATGTGCGTGATCAAGCCGATGCAGCTGATCACGGATACCCTCCTGATCAGAGTGTCCGATAATGTCTGAGATAACGTTCATGCCGTTTTGACACGTCTGGAGACGCACCTGTGGCGCAGATGTTGGAACATCGGACTACTCCTGAAATTGAGACAGCGCGCAGAATGGCCAAAGCACGGACGCAACATGGCGCACGTTCAACTTTGAGGCTGTGTCGTGCCGTCTAGTTGGTCACTTTACGCATCATCAGATCCGAAAAGCGTATTTCATTAAGTGTTTTGGTGGATACGGCTACGCCGCACGGACGATCACGTCAGTTCAGTGTTCGCACTTGTGCAGTTGTATGACCCGGATGCAGCACTGCACCCGCCGTTCGTGCGCACAATGATCGGTAGAACGCATTTCGCATGGCCTCTTCAGGACTGCCAAGCGTCTATGGTTGGCAATCTTTGAAAATCATACATCTTTTCCTTTGACTGACAATAGTTCGCTGGCGTCGATAACCGCCTGCGCCATGTGATAGATCGAAATTCGCTTTGCCATTGCCTGTTCTCTAAGCACTTTATGCGCGTCAAGCTCAGTCAAACCGTGCATTTCCATGTAAATCGACTTGGCCTGGGCAACGATTTTGTGGCCGGTGATTCTCTGTTCCAGCTTTGCAATGTGCTCTTTGTCGGCGATCTGTTTCTGCCAGATCGCGCGTGCGACGACCAGATTGGTCAGCACGCCAAAGCTCTTGACCGGTTTGGATGTGGCCGCCGTGGCATTCACGTCCAACAACAGTTCCAGCATCGCCGGATTTTCGTAGTTCACCACGCCGATGATGGTCGGCCCGGGCTGTTCAACCCGTTTCAGCATGGCCTTGATTTCGTCCTGATGATCAAAGAACAAACCAACAAACGCCACATCAAATTTCGAAGGCAGGGTCTCCGGGGGGGGCCAGATCAGAGCGTTGCGGCATCCGATCCGCCCCAGTTGTTCAAGGATCATTTTCCCGTCCTCGTCGGGCGGGTGGACAACGGCGACAAGGATGTCGCGCAGATTCTTCAAACGAAAACGCGCCATTATCGATCCGTCTCCCTCAAATCTGCATATGGAATGTCGTCTGGATCATCCAGTTGCATCAGATAGGGAGAGGGGATCACCGGCGCGGAAGCTTCGCGCACGATTTGGAATTCTCCTTCTGCGTTGACGATGGCCACACGTGGCCAGAGCAGGGTATGAT
>ERZ888423.1188-NODE-1188-length-23600-cov-33.421703_pt1 | contig 23600 bp, 24 predicted proteins | sample MGYA00520523_ERZ888423 | MGnify/ENA primary metagenome ERZ888423 (study PRJEB32303, sample SAMEA104408611) | aquatic metagenome | biome: Brackish water; feature: Pelagic; material: water | place: Baltic Sea | collected 2014-06-08T10:24:00 | depth 30,27 m ...
CATAATCCATAGATTCAGAAAACTCAGAGGCATTCTTTGGAGTTATGGCTGGCGCTGGCGGGTTTGGGCGGAATAGCCCTGACGCCGCAGCCCGCAACGTCGGGCTGCTTTAGGGTCAGGACTTCGTTCTTGTATCATAGCCAGAACATGACAGTTGCAGCGAGGGCGACGGCGGAGAGGAACACCTTCGGGCATCGGTCGTATCGGGTAGCGATCCGTCGCCAGTCCTTCAGCCGCCCGAACATGATCTCGATGCGGTTGCGGCGTTTGTAGCGGCGCTTGTCATGCTTGATGGGTCTGGCGCGAGACTTCCTGCCGGGGATGCAGGGCTTTATCCCCTTGTCTTTCAACGCTTCCCTGAACCAATCAGCATCGTAGCCGCGGTCGGCCAGCAACCACTCCGCCTTTGGCAAGCTGCCCAGAAGAGCCGCCGCGCCGGTGTAGTCGCTGACCTGGCCTGCCGTCATGAAGAAGCGGATCGGGCGGCCATCAGCATCCGTAACGGCGTGCAGCTTGGTGTTCATGCCGCCTTTTGTTCGGCCGATCAGACGGCCCCTTTGGTCACCTGGCCCCCCTTTTTCGACCGCAGGCTGGTCGCCGTGCGGTGCGCCTTCAGATAGGTCGCGTCGATCATCACCGTCTTCGGAACGGAAGCCTCAGCGGCGAGCCCGTCCAGCATCCGGGCGAAGACCCCTTTGTCGCACCACCGCTTCCAGCGATTGTAGAGGGTCTTGGGCGGCCCATATTCCTTCGGCGCATCGCGCCATCGCAACCCATTGCGATTGATGAAGATAATGCCGCTCAACACTCGCCGGTCATCGACCCGCGGCTTACCATGGCTCTTCGGGAAAAAGGGCTGGAGCCGCGCCATCTGCGCGTCCGTCAGCCAGAAAAGGTTGCTCATCGATCCGTCTCCTTACGGAGCCTGAATCACGCCGCAGCAGCAAGATCAATGGGTCCTGACCCTAACGCCTGCCTGCCCTGCTCCCCCCAATTCTCCCCCGCCAGAAAACACAGATGGTAGAGGCTGACCGCCGAAGCCTCGCGCCCGTAGGTCAGTCGTTTCAGTACCTCTGGCGCCAGATAGGCCAGTCGCAGCTGGCGGCTGACATGGCGCTCGGCCAACCCGACCGCCTCGGCCAGTTCCTGGATGGTGGCAAACTCACCCGCCTCCATGCGCCGCCGCCATCCCCATGCCCGGCCGATGGCGCGCAGGATATGAGGATCTTGGGTCTGGTCCTCGCTAGGGCGGTAGTCAGCTGGCGGCAGGATCTTCGGCCGACCGTTCTTCTTGCGCACCGTCAGGGGAATCAGCACGCGGATCGTATCGTTTGGCTTGGTCATTCTGCAGCCTCCAGCCTGCGGGGCGCGAGCATTTCGCGGATGACGCCCGCAATGCCATCGCGACGAATGTCAACCTCGAGCCCGGCGGTGGTGACCGTGACGCGACGCACCAGTAACATGATGATGCGGGCCTGTTCCGGCGGGAAGAGTTGTGACCAGAGCGCGTTGAACTGGTGCAGGGCAGCGATCGCATCCGCCTCCGATGCTCCGCCGCCGCCGCGCTTCAGGGCGGCCAGCACCTGCGTGACGACCTCTGGCGTTTGCAGGATGCGCCGAATTTCGGTGACGACCGCGTCCTCGACCATTCCGGCGGCCAACCGCATCGGCGCGGTTTCCTCGCCGGTCTCGCGGTTCTTTATCACGTCCATGGACACATAGTAGCGGTAAAGCTTCGTTCCCTTCTTCGTCCTGGTCGGCGTCATTGCCGCGCCATTCTCGCTGAAAATCAGTCCCTTCAAGAGAGCAGGAGGTTGCGCGCGGCTGTTGTTGGCCCGCTTGCGGGGGCTTCCCTGCAGGATTGCATGCACGCGATCCCAGAGGTCTGCGCCGATGATGGCATCATGCTCTCCGGGATAGGCCTTGCCCTTGTGTAGGGCCTCGCCCCGATACACCCGATTGTTCAGCAGCCGGTAAAGATATCCCGTAACCGCGCGGTTGGCACCGCCTGCGGGTTCGAGCTGGATCAGGCGGGCCAGACCTGGTCGCGGCGGGGGATCGGTGTGATTGCCCCGAAGCCGCTGACCGTGCCCGCCGCGACCTCCGCCGCCAGCCGTCCTGCTGCCTCGATGTCCAAGGTTTCAAGATAATACGCGAGGAACGCCCCGGCATAGCTGTCGCCCGCACCGGTGGAATCGACCGGTGTCGTCTTGGCAGGGGGGATCGTCAGCCGTATCTCGGGCGTTGCGATCATCGCGCCCTTGTCGCCGCGTTTCAGCGCCACGATCCGCGCGCCATGGCTAAGGTAGTGATCGAGGATCGCGTCGGGATCGGTCAGGCCGGTCAGCTTTTCCGCCTCGTCATCGGAGGGGAAGACGATATCGGCCAGCGGCAGGATTTCCTCCGCAGCGGATCTGGCGTCCTCCAGTGACCACAGGTTGAGCCGCAGGTTGGTGTCGAAGGAAAACAGCGTGCCGCTTGCGCGCGCGATTGCGGCGCCGCGCTTGACCGCTGCCCGCATCGTGGGGCTGATCGCCTGCGACAGGCCCGATGTGTGCAACACCCTCGCCTGGGCGATTGCCGCTTCCGGCAGGTCATCCGGGCCGTAGAGACTCGCCGCCGATCCGCGCCTTGCATAGCTGAAATGGCGGCCCGATGCGTGGGGCTGCACGAAATAGGCGCCGGTGGGGTCGCCCGCGCGGGTCAGGACATGCGCATCCGAAACCCCCTCGCGCCGCCAGAGTTCGCGCAGCGCTTGCCCGAAGAGGTCATCGCCGACAGCGGACAGATAGCCGACCGATGCCCCCTGCCGTGCCGCCGCAATGGCGGTGTTGGAACTGTCGCCACCGAAGCCCTGTTCGTAGAGCACCCGGTCGCCGTCATCGGGCTGGCGCATGAATTCGATAAGCGCCTCGCCAAGGGTGAGGATATCCGCGGTCATCATGCGCCTTGCTATAGCAGAACGGCACGGCCGGTCAGCGCCGATTCCTGCGCCGCAAGCCCGATCCGCACGGCCCAGGCCCCATCCGACAGGGACACATGCGGATGCCCGCCGCTGCGCACCGCTTCGGCGAAAAACCTGTGCTGGTAGAAGGTGGAGCCATTGTGATCGCCTGCTTCCAGCAAATCGGGGTCGACGGGAATCTCCAACTCGCGCGGACCCTTCGGATCGCGCGGGCTGATGATCAGTTTCGGTACCGGCGGCGCGCCGAGATGCGCGGGCCAGAACCGGCCGGGACCGGGCGCCAGTGCCTCGATCTTGCCGGTTGGTCCGACGGCGGAAATCTCTTCTTGGTAGCAGCTGCCTTCGGCGAACATGCACAGTTCCAGCATCGCCCGGGCGCCGTTCTCGAAGTCGACGATCACATAGGCATTGTCCCAGATGTCCGGCGTTTGCCCGCCATATCGCTCGTCCAAGTGGTTCACCGCCTGTCCGCCTGAGGCCATGACGCGCACCGGGTCCGACCCTAGGGCGAGCCGCATGAGGTCGAAGAAATGGCAGCATTTCTCGACCAGTGTCCCGCCGGTCTTGCTGTTGAACCGGTTCCAGTCCCCGACCTTTTCAAGAAACGGAAAGCGGTGTTCGCGGATCGTCAGCATCCGGATGCCGCCGGTCGCTGCCTCTGCCTGGTCCAGAAGCGCGGCAATGGGCGGCATGTAGCGGTATTCCATCGCGACCCAGATCAGATGCGGATAGTCTGCCTCGATCCGCGCGATACGTCGTGCATCGTCAGGATCGGTGAAGAGCGGTTTTTCCACGAGAACGGGCAGCGGCCGGGTGCGGGCAATCTCCTCCAACTGGTCGACATGGAGGTAATTGGGGGAAGCGATCAGAAGCGCGGTGACCTCCTCCATCGCCAGCAGATCGGCGATACTGTCGGCAAAGCGCAGGCCCGGCACCAGCCCGGCGGCCTCGGCCCGCATGGAGGGATCGGGCTCATACACTGCCACGACCTCGGCCTCGTCGATCAGGGCGATATTGCGGATATGTTCCTGGCCCATCATGCCGCAGCCGATGATGCCGTAACGCAGGGGGGTGGTCATGGATTACCTCATGCGGGCGACATAGCGCGCCACGTTGCTGTCGAACCGGTTGCGCGAGACCTCGGCGACGCTGCCATCGCGCGCGCGGCTCTGGCGTTCCACCAGCCCGCAGGGCGCGCCCGGTGGCTGGCCGAATTCCGGTGGCGCCCAATCGGGGCAGGGGGAAACGCCCACCTGGTCCTCGTAGCCGGTGATCCAGAGGTCGAGCGTCTCGCGGTAGAAAAGGTAAAGCGAATGGGACAGATCCTCGGGCGCGATGCGGTCGGCGTGGCTGACGTCCAGCCAGATTTCCTCGACCGCCGCCGGTTGCGGGCCGAGGAATCGCAGGCGGCGAATCCGGTGCGCCTCGATTGATGTACCGAAGCGGGGCAGGTCAGCGGGCTTGGCCATCCGGGTGACGTCGAGCACACGTGCCGTGGGCAATCCGCCGCCACCGACCAGTTCCAGCCGGAAGAAGGCATAGATGCCCTCTGGCGTCGGCTTTGATCTGATATAATTTCCCGATCCGTGGCGCCGGTCCAGCAACCCGCGGCTTTCAAGCTCCGAGAGGGCCTTGCGCAGGGTGCCGACGGAGATCTCCAGCGATTTCGCCATGTCCCGCTCTGGCGGCAGGCGGCTGCCGTCGACCAGCATTCCAGCGGCGATATCCCGGATCAGCATTTCGCTGACTTGCACGTAGATCGGCAGGGCTCCACCGGATGTGGACGGGGGCATCGGGCTCTCCGAAGGCTGAATTGATACACCATTGATCCACCAAATGCCCGATGCTACGCAAGAGGGAAACAAGGTATGCGGGAGGAATGTTTACATGACGGTGGTGCCTATCACATCCCATGATCTGGATGCGGCGGAGGTCTCCTGGTTCGCAGCGCTCTGTTCCGACGACTATCAGTTCCTCGGCGTACCCGACGGTGCCCTGCGGTCGAGCTGGGAGCATTGTTCCGCTATTTTGCGCGAGGCCGAGCAGCAGGGTTTCCGCAACATCCTCTGCCCGTCCTCCTATCAGGTGGGGCAGGACACGCTGAGTTTCGTTGCGGGCAACGCCCCGATCACCGACCGCATCAACATGCTGGCCGCCGTGCGCTGCGGTGAGATGCAGCCGATCATGCTGGCGCGGACCATCGCGACGCTCGATCACATGCTGAAGGGGCGCCTGACGGTCAATATCATCAGTTCGGATTTTCCCGGCGAGGTGGCAGAAAGCGGGTTCCGTTACCAGCGGTCGCGCGAAGTCGTCGAGATCCTCAAACAGGCCTGGACGCAGGACGAAATCAATTACAAGGGTGACGTCTACCAGTTCGAAGGGCTGACGACGGACCCCGCCAAACCCTACCAGACCGGTGGTCCGCTGCTCTATTTCGGGGGGTATTCGCCCGCGGCACTGGAGCTTTGCGGCCAGCATTGCGACGTCTACCTGATGTGGCCCGAACCGGAGGAACAACTGGCCGAGCGGATGAAGGCCGTGAACGCAGTGGCCGAGCGCTATGGCCGGACGCTGGATTACGGCCTGCGGGTGCACATGATCGTGCGCGATACCGAGGCAGAGGCGCGGGACTACGCCGATTACATCGTCTCGAAGCTCGACGATGAGTACGGGAAACTGATCCGCGACCGGGCGCATGATTCCATCTCGCTCGGCGTGGCCCATCAGGCCAAGGCGCGGGAACTGGCCGACAAGTTCGGCTATGTGGAACCCAGCCTGTGGACCGGCGTGGGCCGGGCGCGGTCTGGCTGCGGCGCGGCACTTGTCGGATCGGTCGATCAGGTCATGACCAAGATTGAAACCTACCAGAAGATGGGGATGCGGGCCTTCATTTTCTCGGGCTATCCGCATCTGGAGGAGTGCAAGATCTTCGGGGAAAAGGTCATGCCGCATCTCGAAACCTGTTCCCTGCCGCAGGAATATGGCCGCGTGCCGCGTGAAACACCGATGACGCCGCTTGGCGCGGGAGAGCGTAAATGACCGAACGACTAAGCCTGTCCGGCCAACTGGAGATCAGCCGCCTTGTCTACGGGTTGTGGCGCGTGGCCGATGATGCCGATACCTCGCCCGCCCATGTCCAGGCCAAGATCGAAGCCTGCCTCGACCAGGGTATCACCACGATGGACCAGGCCGACATCTATGGCGATTACGGCGCGGAGGCCGTCATGGGGGCGGCGCTGAAGGCTTCGCCGGGGCTTCGTGACAAGATCGAGATCGTGACCAAGTGCGATATCGTCGCCCCGATCGGGAAGTATTCTGACAAACGGGTGAAATACTACGATACCTCCGCCGTCCATATCACCGCGTCGGTGGAGGCGTCGCTGACCAACATGGCCACGGACCGGATAGACCTGCTTTTGATCCACCGGCCGGATCCGCTGATGGACCATCATGAAACTGGCGCTGCACTGGATGGGCTTGTGGCTTCGGGCAAGGTCCGCGCCGTGGGCGTGTCGAACTTCAGGCTCAATGACTGGACGCTGCTGCAATCGGCGATGAAAACGCCGCTCTGCACCAATCAGATCGAGGCGAGCGTGCTGCATTTCGCCCCCTTCATCGACGGCGATATCGCCTGGATGCAGGAACACGGCATCCGCCCGATGGTGTGGTCGCCCCTTGGTGGCGGTCGTCTATTCGGGCAAGAGGGCGCTGCCGTGCGCGCCGTGCTCGACCGGATCGCGGCAGAACAGGGCGTCGATGCCACCGCCGTCGCCGTCGCATGGCTGCTGGCGCATCCCGCGAAGCTCGCTCCCGTGATGGGCACCAACAATCTTGGCCGCATCCGCGCGATTTCCGACGCGGTGGGCGTCGGGATGGACCGGGAAACCTGGTTCGAGATCCTTACCGCCGCGTGGGGTCAGGAGGTGCCATGACAATGCAGGACGCCATGCAGCATTTCCAACCCGGCCCCGATATGGGGCGGGAGCTGCGCGATGCGCTTGGCCGGTTCGGCACCGGCGTGACGGTTGTAACTGCGATGACACCCGACGGCCCCGTCGGTGTTACGGCGAACAGCTTTTCCTCCGTTTCGCTGGAACCGCCGCTGGTGCTGTGGTCCGTCGCGCGCAGTTCTCGCCGGTACCCGTTCTTTGCAGAGGCCGAGCATATGGCGATCCATGTGCTCGCGGCGAACCAGATGCCGGTTTGCCGGTCTTTCGCGGCCTCGCCAAACGGGTTCGGTGAAGCAGACTGGAGCCAGGGTGACTCCGGTGCGCCCTTGCTCGAGGGCTGCCTTGCCCGGTTCGAATGCGAACGCTACGCGGAATACGATGGCGGAGATCATGCGATCCTCGTGGCGCGGGTGCTGAAGGCGTCTGTCCGGCAGGGTCTGCCGCTGCTGTTCTACGGTGGGCAGTTCGGGCAGTTCGCGGTTGGTGACTGATGTGGGCCTGCGTGCGCGGCTGATGGCACTGCTGGGCCCTGGGTGTCCGGGGGCGGGCTTTGCCGGGGTCGAACGGCTCGGGCACTCGGGGTATCACGGATGGGTACTGGAGGACCTGCTGTTTCGCAACGCGGGTGGGGAGGCTGTGCCCGCCTTCTTCCTGCGTCCCCCCGAGGGCCACGCGCCGGTGCCCGCCGCGATCTATGCACATGCCCACGGAAACCGGTACCACATAGGGCGGGACGAGTTGCTGAATGGTCGCCCGGCCCTGCAATCGCCCTATGCGCCGGACCTGGTTGCGGCAGGGATCGCCACGCTTTGCATTGAAATGCCCTGTTTCGGCGCGCGGGCCGAGCCGGGGGAAAGTGCCCGCGTCAAGGCCGCGCTGTGGCAGGGCGAACCCCTCTTCGCGCAGATGTTGGCGGAGCAGGTGGCGGGCGTGGATTTCCTGACCGCCCATCCCATGGTGCGCGGCGACCGGATCGGCACCCTGGGCTTTTCCATGGGCAGCACGCTGGCCTTCTGGCTGGCGGCGCTGGAACCGCGCATCCGGGCCTGTTCGGCACTCTGCTCCTTCGCGGATTTGGCAACGCTGGTCGAAAGGGGCGCCCATGACGGGCATGGGCACTACATGACCGTTCCGGGGCTTCTGTCGGTGGCACGGACGGGCCAGATCGCAGGGCTGATCGCGCCGCGCGCGTTGCAGATCGGGGTGGGTTTGCAGGATTGGTCGACGCCCGAGGCGGCGGTCGCGGTCGCACGGAACGATCTGGAAGCCGCGTATTCCAGGGGCGGACGTTTGGTGATGCACGTTGACCCGGATGCGGGCCACGAGGAAACTACGGCCATGCGCGCGGCGGTTCTGAAATTTCTGGCCGAGGAACTAGCCGCGTAGCCTGACCACCTCGGAGGCAAGCTTATCGAACCAGTCGGAGGATGCCTTCGGCAGACCGATCAGACCGGACAGGGCTTGGCACAGGGCGCGGGTCGACGGGTTGTCTTCGACAAGGTTGGCGATCCGGTCCGCATTCGGATCGCGCAGCGCCTCGCCGGTATCCCGCCTGCGCAGAACGAAGGCGATCCATGCCGCAATGGCCTGCCGGGCCTGCGGTGCGTCATCCAAACCCGCGATCAGCGGCAGCACCCGTTCGTGCAGTTTCAGGCTTCCGTCGCAGGCGATCTGCGCCAGTTCGTGGCGCATCTCGGTCACCGCGAACCGCTCGACCAAGGCCGCGCGATAGGCTGGGGTCGTGGACAGCACGGCCTCCGGCAAGGTCGCCTGCGCCTCGTCCCAGAGCCGCTCCACCGATGCGCGTAGCGCGGGGTCGGCCATTGCCTCATGCACATAGCGGTGCCCGGCCAGCAGCCCGGCATAGGCCAGGAAGGAATGGGCCGCGTTCAGCAGACGCAGCTTTCGCATCTCATAAGGGGCCACGTCGGGCACGATCTCCACCCCGGCGGTTTCCCATGCGGGGCGCGGACCTGCGAAATCGTCTTCAATGATCCATTCGGAAAACGCCTCGGTCATCACCGGGGCCCTCTCTGTCAAACCGCTGGCCGCTTCGATCTCCGCCCTGATCGCATCGGTCGTCGCGGGCGTGATCCGGTCCACCATCGTATCGGGGAAGTGGATGTCTGCGGTCAGCGACAGCCCGGCGGCACGGGAGAATTCCTTAACCGCTGCGCGCAGCTTGTGGCCGTTGCCGGAGACGTTGTCGCAACTGACGACGGTGATCGGGGTGTTCCGCCGGGAAAGCCCGTGGGTCAGCATCCCGATGGCGCTGCGCGGCGTGTTGTTCAGATCGGCGGCGATGGACGGGTTCGCAAGGTCCAGCCGCCCGTCCGGCCCGAGACAGTAGCCCTTTTCCGTGATGGTCAGGGTGACGATGTCCACCTCCGGGTCCGCAATCGCGGCAATGACCGCCTGCGGTTCGTCGCGCGCCAGAAGCAGCCGGTCATGCACCGCGATCCGCTCGACGTGGAGCCCTTGCGCCCCGCGAATACCAAGGTGGTAGGCCCCGCCCTGCCGGCGCAGTGAATCGAAAAGCGCGCGGTTGCCCATCACGACGCCGGTGATCTGCCAGCCCCCGGCGCGGGTCGTGTGCCAAGCCTGGTGCGCGCGGTGGAAATTGCCAAGGCCGAGATGGAGGATGCGGGGCATGGATCAGCTTTCGCGCAGGCGGTAGGTGTCGAGGGCGAGGCTGCGGGCCAGCATCGGCGCCAGCCGCTCTGCATCCGCGCGCACCAGAACGCCCCGTTCCACCTGGTCGGCCAGATGCAGCGCAACGGCGCGCCGCCAGGTGTCGTGTCGGGCGGGAATGGACAGAAAGGCGCGGGTGTCGTCGTTGAAGCCGGCAAGGTTGAGGTAGCCCGCCGTTTCCACCACCCGGTCGAAATAGCGCCGCATCCCGTTCAGGCTGTCGTGGAACCACCAGGGCGGTCCGATCCGCAGGCAGGGCCAGTGGCCCGCCATCGGCGCCAGTTCGCGGGAATAGGCGCTTTCGTCCAGCGTGAAGAGGATCACCCGAAGGCGCGGATCGTTGCCGACGCGGTTGAGCAGCGCCGCCATTCCGTCAACCCAGTTGATTGCGCCGGGAATGTCGGCGCCCATGTCGGGGCCGTGGCTGGCGAAAAGTGGCGCGTTGGTGTTGCGACGACTGCCCGCGTGGATCTGCATGACCATGCCGTCCTCAGCCGCCATCTGGGCCATCTCGACCAGCATGTGGCCGTAATAGGCGCGGGCCTCGTCCGCGCACAGGGTGCCGGTGACCGCGCGGGAATGCAGCGCCTCGATCCGGTCCCGGTCGAGCCAGCAGGTCGCGAGGTTCGGCACGTCGTGATCGGTCGCCGTGGCCCCCGCATTGCGGAACGCGGTCCGCCGCTGGCGCAGGGCGTCGAGGAAATCGGCGTAGCGCCCCAGGTCGCACCCGGTCATCGCGGCGAGCTTTGCGAGTGAGGAGAGGTGGTCAGGGCGCGCAGGATTGAGCACGTCATCGGGCCGGAAGGTCGGGACGATCCGTCCGGTCCAGCCTGAGGCCGCAATCGCGGCGTGATGCACCAGCGGGTCCGTCGCGGTGTCGGTGGTGGCCAGCGCCTCGATCCCGAACCGGTCGAACAGCGCGCGGGGGCGGTAGGCTTGCGTTGCAAGTTTCGCGGCGATCTCATCGTAGATTATGTCGGCGGTGTCGGGCGAAAGCGGCGTCTCCACCCCGAGCGTACGGGACAGCGTGAAGTCCAGCCACTGGCGGCTCGGCGTGCCGAGAAACGCATCCCAATGCCGCGCGAAAAGCCGGAAGACATCGCGCGGGTCGCGCCCTTGGCCCCCCGGCCCGATGCCGAGATCGGCCAGAGAGACGCCCTGCGAATAGAGCATCCGGAATACGTAGTGATCGGGCTGGATCAGCAGCGCGGCGGGGTCCGGGAACGCCTCGTCCCCCGACCACCATCGCGGATCGCAATGGCCGTGCGGGGAAACGATGGGCAAGTCTGCCACACGGTCATAAAGCGCCTGCGCGGCAGGGCGCAGGGTCGGGCCCGGGATCATGGCTTATCCTTCGGAGTCGTCGAAAAACTCACGATTGGCGTCGATCAGGTCCGACAATGTTGTCAGGACCTGACGCAAATGGCGCCGCATCCGGTCGAGGGCCTGGCCGGTGAAGCCCTGCCGGATCGAGTCGAATATGCCGTCATGCTCCGCCAGAAGCCTTGCCATCTGGCCGCGATCGCTGAGCGACAGCACCCGCAGACGATCCAGCGCCGCCTTTTCCCGCAGCAGAAGCCCGCCGATCCGGTCGAATCCCGTGGCCTCGGCCAGCAGGACGTGAAACCGGTCGTCGAGCTGCTGGAATTCCAGCTTCTCGTCGGCCTCCATGGCGGCGCGCTGGAGGGCCAACACATCCTCCAGCGCATCCACCGAGGCCGACGACAGCCCCTGGGCGCAGAGCCGTTCGACGACTGCGACCTCCAGCGCTTCGCGCAGGAACTGGGCGCCCCGGATCTGGTGTTCCGAGAGTTTGGAGACATAAGTGCCCCGGCTGGGCCAGGTGACGACCAGCCCGTCATCGCGGAGCTGCGCGAAGGCTTCCCGCACCGGCGTGCGGCTCGCGCCGAAGAGCTGGCCGACCTCGTTTTCCGAGATCATCGCGCCCGGCGTGATCTGCATGTTGAGCACCGCGGCCTTGAGCGCCGAGGCGATCTGCTCAGCCGCCGGGCGCGACAGATCCAGCGATGTTACGGACAGCGAGGATGTGTCGATGGCTGCCGAATTCCGTTTCACGCGTCGCCTCCTGTCGCGGGTCGTCTTTGCCAGTATACCGGTATGTAAAACCATTGACAACCGGGTTCCATCCATGCCTGATAACTTGCAAAGCACAGGGAAAGGGGCCTTTTCATGGCTGAAGACTCGCCGCGGAAGGCGGTCCTGATCGGTGTCGGAATGGTGGCAAGAACCCATGTTGCCGCTTGCGCCGACGCCGTCGGCGTGGCCCTGCATGGCATCCAGGCACGCAGCCGGGACCGGGCCGAGGCGCTGGCTGGAAAGGCTGCGGCCCTGACCGGTCATCCGGTCAAGGTTTACGACAGCCTCGACTCGGTCGCCGCCGATCCGGATGTGGATTTCGCGATCGTCCTGACCCCGCCGGATGCGCGGGCCGATATCATTCGGCCGCTGGCCGAGGGGGGGAAGCATATCCTTCTGGAAAAGCCGATGGGCCGGAACGCGGCGGAGGCCCGCGAGGTGGTGGAGATCTGCCGATCGGCGGGTGTGATGCTTGGCGTCGTCTTTCAGCACCGGATGCGCGAGGCATCGCGCAAGGCGGCGCAGCTCATTTCCAGCAGCGATCTGGGCATGCTCGGCCTGGTAGAGATCGCCGTGCCGTGGTGGCGCGATCAGGGCTATTATGACGAGCCGGGCCGCGGCACCTATGCCCGCGACGGCGGCGGGGTCCTGATCAGCCAGGCGATTCATACGATCGACCTGGCGCTGTCGCTGGCCGGGCCTGTCCGGTCGGTCCGCGCCATGGCGGCAACCACGCGGTTTCACGAGATGGAGGCGGAAGACTTCGTCACCGCGGGGCTGACCTTCGCCAATGGCGCGGTCGGGTCCCTGGTGGCCAGCACGGCCAGCTTCCCAGGGGAAGCGGAAACCATCACGCTGCATTTCGACAAGGCCACGCTAAGGCTGGGTTCGGGCCAGTTGCACCTTCACCGCAGGGACGGACAGCGTGCGGTCTTCGGCCTTGTGGGGGGGACGGGCGGCGGGGCTGATCCGATGGCCTTCACCCATGAATGGCACCAGGGCGTGATCGAGGATTTCGCCGCCGCCCTGAGCGAGGGGCGTGCACCCGCCATCAGCGGCGAGGATGCGCTGCCCGCCCATGACCTGATCGACGCGATCATCACATCCGCCCGCAGCGGCGGCGTTACGGAGTTGACCGAATGACCCTTCGCTTTGCAGCCATTGGCATCGACCACCGCCATATCTACGGCATGGCCGCGAACATGATCGACGCGGGCGCCGATTTCGTCGGCTGGTGGACGGACGGGCATCCGGGCACCGAGGAGGGCTTTCTCAACCGCTTTCCCGATGTTCCGCGCGCGGATAGTGCCGAGGCGCTTCTTGCCGATCCCGCCATCGACCTCATCCTGCTGTCCGGCATCCCGCGCGACCGTGCCGGTTGGGCGGTCAAGGCGATGGAGGCCGGAAAGGATGTGTTGTCCGACAAGCCGGGCTGCACCACGATGGAGCAACTCGACGCCATCAAGGCCACGGTGTCCGCGACAGGCCGGATCTGGTCCATCGACTTTTCGGAGCGCTTCGAGGTGCCCGCCGTCACCCGTGCTGCCGAACTTGTCGCCGAAGGCGCGATTGGCAGGGTCGTGCAGACGCTCGGCATTGGCCCGCACCGGCTCAACCGTGACACGCGGCCCGACTGGTTCTTCGACCGCGACGCCTATGGCGGGATCCTGACCGATATCGCCAGCCACCAGATCGACCAGTTCCTGTTCTTCACCGGCTCCAGCGACGCCGAGGTGACGCTGGCCAGCGTCGCGAACTATGCCAATCCCGACGATCCCGGCCTTCAGGATTTCGGCGAGATCGCGCTGCGCAGCGACCGGGGCCGAGGCTATATCCGCGTCGACTGGTATACGCCCGACGCGTTGCCGACCTGGGGTGACGGACGGCTGACGATCCTCGGGACCGAGGGCTATATCGAGCTGCGCAAATATGTGGACGTGGGCAGCGATGGCACGGATCACGTGATCCTCGTCAACGGCGACCGCTGCGAGAAGATTGACGCTTCGGGCGCGGAACTGCCCTTTTTCGCCCGCTTTGTCGCTGACCTGCGCGACCGGACGGAAACCGCCATGTCGCAGGCGCATGTCTTCAAGGTTTGCGAGCTTTCGCTGAAGGCGCAGGCCATTGCGGAAGGCGCGCGGGCATGATCCGCGTCGCCATCGTCGGAGCGGGCATCGGGGCGGAGCATTTGGCGGGATACCGGGCCTTGCCGGACCGGTTCCGGGTTGCCGTGATGTGCGACCTTGATACCGGCCGGGCGTCGGCTGCAACAGGGGGCGATGCGGATATCGAGATTACCGGCGATCTGGAGGCGGTTCTCGCCGACCGGTCCATCGACCTCGTGGATATCTGCCTGCCGCCGCACCTGCATTTCCCGGTGTCGGTCCAGGCGCTGGAAGCGGGCAAACACGTGATTTGTGAAAAGCCGATTGTCCGCTCGCTCGATGAGGCCGACAGGCTGGAAGCCGCCGCTGCGGCAAGCGGCAAACAGGTCTTTCCCGTGTTCCAGTACCGTTATGGTCCGGCGCTGGCGCGGTTGCGGGCCTTGCAGGCGGCGGGGCTCGCGGGAAAGCCCTTCGTGGCCAGCCTTGAAACCCATTGGAACCGGAATGCCGATTACTACGCCGTGCCATGGCGCGGCACCTGGGAGGGCGAAGCCGGCGGCGCGCTGCTTGGCCACGCGATTCATGCGCATGACCTCCTGTGTCATGTCATGGGGCCGGTGGCGGAGGTGACGGCGCTGACCGATACCCGCGTCAACCGGATCGAAACAGAGGACTGCGCCGCGCTGGCGTTTCGGATGAAAAACGGCGCGTTGGCCACAAGCTCGGTGACGCTTGGCGCGGGCGAGGACACGACCAGGTTGCGGTTCTGTTTCGCGGGGCTGACTGCGGAAAGCGGTACCGCCCCCTATACGCCTGCGCAGGACACTTGGCGTTTCATCGCGCGCCCGCCGGTCACGCAGGCGGAGGTGGATGCGGTGCTGGAAAGGGTGCCGGAGGCGCCAGCGGGCTTTGCCGGCTATCTCGATGCCGTTGCCGACGCACTGGCCGGACGCGCCGGTGGCGAAGTGACGCTGGCGGATGGGCGGCGGTCCATCGAACTGGTGACCGCGATCTACCAATCGGCGCGCGCAGGCGGGCCGGTACGCCTTCCGGTTGCGCCATCCTCGGGTCTCTATTGCGGATGGCGGCCGGGCGGGCATTGACGGTCTTTGCGTTTTCACAGGGCCTTTCGAAAAAGGGGTTCTGGGCTCTGCCACCCCGGAAAAAAGGTTTGCGCGGCCATACGCAATAATACTAGTATACCGGTATAAGGAGTCGGGAAGGGGGGGCGAGATGCGGCGGACTTGGCGATGGTTCGGCCCTGAAGACAGGGTGACCCTTGCCGATGCGCGGCAGGCGGGCGCCGAAGGCATCGTCACGGCCCTGCATCAGCTTGCGCCCGGCCTTCCCTGGACTGCGGATGCGGTCGCCGAGCGGCAGGCGCAGATCGCCGAGGCTTCGGGTGGGGCGCTGCAATGGGATGTTGTGGAAAGCCTTCCGGTATCCGAGGGGATCAAGACCAAATCTCCCGACTGGGCCACGCAAATCGATGCCTATCGCCGCTCCATGGAAGTATTGGCCGAGGCCGGGATCGAAACGATCTGTTACAATTTCATGCCTGTGCTTGACTGGACGCGGACGGAACTGCGCGCGCCCCTGCCATCCGGCGGTACGGCGATGCGCTTCGATCTGGTGGATTTTGCCGCGTTTGACATCCATATCCTTGAACGGCCCGGCGCCGCAGAAAGCTACCCGCCCGACACGGCCGCCGCCGCCGGAGAGGTCGCCGCGCGCATGAACGACAGCGAGAAATCCGCGTTGTGCGAAGCGGTCGTCTCGGGCCTGCCCGGCGCTGCCGAGCGTTGGACGCTGGAGGATGTCCGTGCGGCCATCGGCATCTATGCGCCCCTGTCGGCGGACGTTCTGCGTCAGACCCATGTCGATTTTCTGTCCGAGGTCGTCCCGCTGGCCGAGCGCTTGGGTCTGCGCCTGTGCTGCCACCCGGATGACCCGCCGTTCTCCTTGCTGGGACTGCCGCGCACCATGTCGACGCTGGAAGACTACCAGGCGATTCTGGGCGCCGTGGACAGCGCGGCATTCGGGGTCACTTTCTGTACCGGATCGCTTGGCGCGCGTCCCGACAATGACTGCGTTGCGATGGCCCGCGCGCTGGCCCCGCGGATACATTTCGTTCACTTGCGCAATGTCATTCGTGAAAAGGGGCGCGCGCCGTGCAGTTTCATAGAATCGGAACATCTGGATGGCGATGTCGATATGGTCGGCGTTATTGAGGCCGTCCTGGACGAGGAGGCACGCCGTCGCGCGGCCGGTCGCCCTGACGCGGAGATCCCGATGCGGCCGGATCATGGCCATGACATCCTGACCGATATCGGGTCGGGCGCGCAGCCTGGCTATCCGGCCGTCGGGCGCCTGAAGGGCATGGCGGAACTGCGCGGCGTGATCGCCGCCCTGACAAGGCGGGCAGCATGACGGCGGGTTAACCCGAGCAAAAAAACCAACCACAATAAGATCAACCATCCTAGGGAGGAAAACTATGAAGACGTCCTTGAAACTAATGGCTGCAAGCTCGCTCTTCGCGCTTGCGGCGGGGTCTGCGGCGGCGCAGACCGAGCTTCGTATGATGTGGTACAATGACGGCATAGAAGGCGAAGTGATGCAGTCGATCCTCGACCGGTTCGAGGAAGCCCATCCCGATATCAGCGTCACGCTCGACGTTGTGCCCTACCAGGCTGTTCTGGAATCGCTTCCGATTCAGCTCGCGGCGGGCAATGGCCCCGATATCGCCCGTGTGACGGACCTTGGCGGTCTGTCCGAACACTACCTGGACCTGCGTCCCTATATCGAGGACCCGGAATACTGGGAAACCAACTTCGGCCCCTTCCTTGACTGGCTGGACCCCGATGGGGACGCGATCAACGGCTTCATGACGCAGCTGACTGTGACCGGGCCTTACGTGAACCGGACCCTGTTCGAACAGGCCGGTGTCGATCTGCCGGGTGAAGGCGCAACCTGGGAAGACTGGGCCGCTGCGGTGAACGAAGTGGCCGACGCGCTCGACATCCCGATTCCGATGGCCTGGGACCGGTCCGGTCACCGTGTCGCCGGTCCGGCCATCTCGCAGGGTGCGGCGATGTTCGACGAAGAGGGCAATCCGGCGCTGGTCGACGAGGGTCTTCAGCGCATGGCGCAGCTGCTCTACGACTGGCATCAGGACGGCACCATGTCCCTGGAGCTCTGGGGCTCCGTTTCGGGTTCGTCCTATCTTGGCGCGAACGAGGATTTCGCCAATGCCAATGTGGTCATGTACATGTCCGGCTCCTGGCAAATCCCGCAATTCGCGGACACGATCGGCGATGCGTTCGACTGGTGGGCCGTTCCGGCCCCGTGCGGCGCGGCAGCGTGTACCGGAATGCCCGGCGGCGCGGCGCTGGCTGCGATCGCGGATACCGAGCACCCCGAAGAGGTCGGCATCCTGATGGACTACCTCGCGCAGGAAGAGGTTCTGGCTGAATTCTATGGCCGGACCCTGTTCATCCCCGGCCATCTAGGCCTGGCCGAAGGCGGGATCGAGTTCGACGCCGACGACCCGCGCGCGGTCCATGCGCTGGAAACCTTCGCCGCCGCGGTTCCCGGCATCTCGCCGGTGGCCTTCCAGCTTCAGGGCTACCCGAACAACCGGGTGATGTTCAACGCGCTGATCTCGCGCCTGAACGAGGCCATCGTGGGTGAACTGACCCTCGAGGAAGCCTATGCCCGGATGGAAGAGGACATCGCCAACCAGTTGGCGGAAAGCAACCGCTGAATCAGGCCGACAAGAGACGTCGACCGGCCCTGCCCCTGCGCGGGGCCGGTCGCACAAACGAACAGGAGGCCCCGAGTGCCGCATGTCGATAAAACGCCGGTCAATACCGGCGAGATGTTGCAAAACGTGGTCGCCTGGCCCATCCGCATCCTGTTCAAGCTGCTCGACTACCCGATATCGGCGATCCAGCGCCTGATCGGCATTCGGCGCATGCCCTGGCTGTTCCTGTTGCCGAACCTGGCTTTTTTCGGGATGTTCGTGATCGTTCCGCTTTTCATGAATTTCGCCTACTCGCTGACAGGAGGAACCGAGCTTTTCCTGCGCGATCGGCCGCTGACCGGGACGGAACAATACGGCTTCCTCTTCGATTGCGAAAACTATGCGGACCCGGTCAGTTGCCGGGAAGACCGGTTCTGGAAGGGCATCTTCAACACCTCGGTGTTCATCTTCTTCCAGGTCAGTTTCATGGTTCTCTTTTCGCTCATCACCGCGTTGGTGCTGAACCGGGAAATCCGCGCGCGGGGCTTCTGGCGCGCCGTTTTCTTCTTCCCGGTGCTGCTGTCGCCGGTCGTCGTTGCCCTGATCTGGAAATGGATACTGCTGCGCGACGGTATCCTGAACGCGTTCCTGATCTCGATCGGGCTCGACCGCATCCTGTTCTTCGTCAGCCCCGAATGGGCGATGTTCTGGGCGGTCTTCGTTTCCATCTGGGCGCATATGGGCTTCTACACGCTGATCCTGCTGGCCGGGCTGCAAGCGATCCAGCCCGATCTTTACGAGGCCGCCGAGATGGACGGCACCAGCAAGGAACGTGTCTTCTTCCGCATCACCCTGCCGCTTCTGTGGCCCAACATGCTAGTGGTGATCGTGCTGGCGCTGATCAAGGGCGTGCAGGTCTTCGACGAGGTCTACGTGCTGACCGGCGGTGGCCCGGGCACCGCGACACAGTTCATTGTCCAGTACATCTACAATACGGCCTTCACCAACCAGGTGCAGAATTTCGGCCTCGCTTCGGCCGCGTCGATGGTGCTCGGTGTGGTGCTGTTTGTCCTGACGCTGACACAACTGGCCGCAACCCGGAGGCGCGACAATGGTTGACGCGACGCAATCCCCCCGCTCGGTTGGGGCACTTCTCGGTGCCCGCCGCGGGCGCGGCAAGTTGCACTGGACCGACGTGTTTACCTATGGCTACCTCGGTTTCGGTCTGTTCCTGATGTTCGCGCCGGTGGTCTGGCTGGTGCTGTCCTCCTTCAAGACCCCGGCGGGCTTGCAGGAATTCCCGCCGACTTTCCTGCCGCTCGGGCAGATCACGGCCGAGGTGGAAGGCTATGACGAGCCCCTGCTTCTGTTCGACGTGACGATGGAGGATGGCACGGTCCAGCAGCTCGCGCAGGTCCGGCGGATCGGCATCATGGCGCAGATGGTGGACCCGGAAAACCCCGGTGAGCGCCTGCAAATCCCGATCGCCGCGCGTGAACCCGTGCGCGAGATGCGCATGGCTTGGGAGAACTACCGCGATCCGCTCGAACGGTTCAATTTCATGCGCTACCTGTGGAATTCGGTCATCGTCACCTTTTCCGCCACCATGGTGACGCTGCTGATCAACTCCATGGCGGCCTATGGCCTGTCGATCTACGAATTCCGGGGGCGCAATGCGATCATGCTTTTCGTGATCGGAACGCTGATGATCCCGATTACCGTGATCCTTGTCCCGGTCTACCTCGTGGTCACGAACCTGGGCATGATCAACTCGCTTTGGGCGGTGATCCTGCCCGGCGCGGCGACGCCAACGGGGGTGTTCCTGCTGCGCCAATACATGCTGACCATTCCGCGTGATCTGATCGAGGCGGCGCGGATGGACAAGGCTTCGGAATGGCAGATCTACTGGCGCGTGGTGATGCCCTTGGCGATGCCTGCCGTGGCGGTGCTGGCGATCTTCTCGATCATGTGGCGCTGGAACGAATTCCTCTGGCCGCTGATCGTGCTGAACCGGTCCGAGGTCTATACGCTGCAAGTCGGGCTCAACGCCTTCCAGGGCGAGTTGGACGTACAATGGCACTATATCCTCGCCATGACCGTCGTGACGCTGATCCCGGTCGTAATCGTCTTCGCCTTCCTGCAACGGTTCATCACGACCGGCATAGCCTCCTCGGGGATGAAATGATGACGCACACACCGCTCATTTTCATGGATCCTTTCCCGCGGAACGAGGCCATGGTCTACACCCCCGACTGTGCCGATGCGCTGGCCGGGATGGGCCGGGTCGTTGCCCATTGGGGCAGCCGTGCGCCGGATGATCTGGTAGAAGAACATCTGGGCGAAATGACCGTGCTGATCGGCCAGACCGCCATGCCGAAGGAACGGCTGGACCGCGCCCCGACCCTGCGCGCGATCCTGAACGTGAAGGCCAATTGGGAACCGAACCTGGACTACGCCGAATGCCATGCGCGTGGCATTCATGTGCTGAGCGCAGCGCCCGCCATGGCCCCCGCCGTGGCCGAGTTCTGCCTGTGCCAGTCGATCAGCCTGTTGCGCGGGCTGCATCGGGCCGACGGGCTGTTTCGCGCCGGGCAGGAGGCCTACGGCATCGGCGGCAATGGCACGGCGGAGAGCCTCTATGGCGCCACCGTGTCACTGATCGGCTATGGAAACCTAGGCCGGGCGCTCGCTCCCTTGCTGCGGCCCTTCGGCGTGCGGTTGCTGGTCCATGACCCCTGGCTGTCGGATGGTTACCTGACAAGCGAGGGCCTTGTGCCTTTGCCGCTGGACGACGCGCTGACCCAATCGGACGTGGTCTTTCTTCTGGCGGGCGTCACGTCCGAGAACGAAGGGTTCCTGGATCGCACAAAGCTCGGCCTGATCAAGCGCGATGCCTGCGTTGTCCTTGCCTCGCGGGCCGAGATCGTGGATTTCGACGACTTTCTTGCGATGGCGGGGGAAGGTGCTTTCCGCGCCGCTGTCGATGTCTTCCCGGAAGAACCCGTGCCCGCCGGTCACGCGTGGCGCGACACGCCGAATGTCTTGTTCTCCGCCCACCTCGCCGGGGGGCTGCATGCGTCCTACGCCCGTATCAGGGACATGATGCTGGACGATATCGGCCAGATCCTCAAAGGCCTGCCGCCCCTGCGGATGCAGAAGGCCGATCCGCAATTCGCCGCCAAGATGCGCAGCCGCTAAGGAAAACCTGCCATGACCGAAATTCATCTCAAGAACGTGCGCAAATCATACGGCGAATTAGAGGTGATCCACGGCATCGACCTTCAGGTGCATTCCGGTGAATTCTGCGTCTTTGTCGGCCCCTCCGGCTGCGGCAAGTCCACCCTCCTGCGCATCATCGCGGGGCTGGAGGATATAACCTCCGGGGATATCGAGATCGACGGGACTGTTGTGAACCACACCAGCGCTGCCGATCGCGGGCTGGCCATGGTGTTCCAGTCCTATGCGCTCTACCCGCATATGACCGTTTACAAGAACATGGCCTTTGGACTTGAAAACTCGAAGATGCCGAAAGCGGAGATTGACGAGCGTGTCCGCAAGGCCGCCGAGCTTCTCCAGATTTCCGATTACCTCGACCGGCGGCCGAAGGCGCTTTCCGGCGGACAACGTCAGAGGGTCGCGATCGGCCGGGCCATTGTGCGCGACCCCAAGGCCTTCCTGTTCGATGAACCGCTGTCCAACCTCGATGCGGAACTGCGGGTCGCCATGCGCAAGGAACTCTCCGCCTTGCACGCCAATATCGGCGGCACGATGATCTACGTGACCCACGATCAGGTCGAGGCGATGACGCTGGCCGACAAGATCGTGGTTCTGCAAAAGGGAGTGGTGGAGCAAGTGGGCCCGCCGCTGGAACTATACAACCGGCCCCGTAATGCCTTCGTCGCGGGGTTTATCGGCTCGCCCCGTATGAACATGTTCGAGGGGCGCGCCGTTCGTGGTGACGACGGGCTGGCATTCAATATCGAAGGGGCGCATCTTGCTGTGCCTGACGTGCCGGGCCTGACCGATGGTGACCGCGTCACGATCGGAATCCGGCCCGAACACATTTCCGTTCATCCCGACAACTCGGGTGAACTGTCGGCCGATGTTGGCGTGACGGAGCAGCTGGGCGGAGAGACCTACCTCTATTGCGACGCACCGGGGCTTCCGCAGATCACTGTGCACCAGCAGGGCCAGCTGCCTTTCGAGCGGGGACAGTCCCTGTCGCTGAGCTTCGACCGCTCGCGGATGCATGTGTTCGACGCAGCGGGCAAGGCGCTTGCCAATGGATTGACAGGGTAGATACCGTCACGCGCCCGCCTCGCAGGGCTCATACATGTGCCGGAGGGTGCCAACCGTTCCACGCTCGAAACAGCCCCGTAACGCTGCTGCAAACAGCGGCAGCCCGGTGGCCGCACGTCATGATTTCAGGAGAGTATCGGCGGCTGCCTGGCTGGTCAGGTTGGCGCAATCATGCGGTCCAAACGGATCGCTTCGGCTCTGAAGTTGCGCAATCGCTGCCCTGTGCCTCTCTCAGCGTTTTCGGCCTTTCCTGAGAGGGGTGCCAAAATGTATACGTTGCGGCATCACGTTGACTTGGCATAATTTTTCAAAGACCGTGACGAAACTCGGCAAGATGAATCCGGCGTTATCAATCCTTGTGTTGGCTTGGATATTCACGCTGCGTCACGAGTATACGATGTGACAATCCCACCAAGTTGGCGATTGCGCCGGATCGGGCCGTCACCGATGGGCCGAAAATCGACCTGAAGCACGTTGTTGCCGATGTCTCGTCCCCGATGCGGGCGCTCAACATTGTAGTGACGCACCCAAGTCCGCAGGATGTAATCGAGTTGGGACCGGCTGAAGCAGATGAAGAAATTCAGGCATTCGCGCTTGATGGTCGCGATGAAGGATTCCGCGAAGGCGTTTGCGTCGGGCGCTCTGTGTGGGATTTGGATGACCCGAGCGGCCTCCGACGCCCAGACAGTATCGAAGCTGGCGCTGAACTTGGTGTCGGCGTCGCGGATCAGGAACTCTGGCGTGATCCCCTGTTTTTCGCACCACATCAATGTGTTGCGAGCCTGCTGCGTCACCCATGTCGAGTCCGGGTTATATGTTGGCGCGCTGCAGAAGACGCGGCGGCTGCCGAGGTGGATGAACATCAGCACGTAGGCCGTCTTCGGCCCACGCAGCGTAAACACGGTCTTTGAGAAGAAGTCGCACGCGACCATGGTTTCCATGTGTGCCCGGATAAACGTGGTCCAAGGCAGAGCGGGCTTCTTCTTGCGCCTCTCCGGGCTCGGGTGGATGCCCGCATCATTGAGGATGCGCTTGACCGAATTGGCACCGGCATAGAGTCCCAGCTTTTTCAACTCGCCCGCGATGCGCTTGTAGCCCCAAAGGAGGTTTTCAGACCCGATGCGGGTGACGACGTCGCGCAGTTCCTGCGTCAGGCGAGGTCGTCCCACGGCCTGAAAGGGGCGTCCACCACGCATCTGGGCGAGCCAACGCTTGTAGGTCCCAGGCTTGGCCACTTCCATCAGCCCGTCGATATCATGCCCACATTCTTCCCCGAGGCGCAGCAGTTCGGCCTTCTCGGCGGGCGACAGGATGATCCGCTGCGTCGGGATGCGTGCCCGCAAGATCGCGATCTGTGCTTTCAGCAGCCTCAGTTGCGCGTTGTGGCGCGGCATGAAGAACTGGTTCAGGAAGACCAGAAGGAGGGATATGGTCGAATTCATCTTGCCGGGCTCCACGACGGCGTTTAAAAAAATGCCGCTATGTCAACGTGATGGCACCCGCTTACATTTTGGCACCCCTCTCAGGGAAGGCCAAAAGCGCTGAAGCCGGCACATGGCCCTCATCAAGCCGAGGCCGGAGGTATGGCCGGGCCTTCGATACCCTGCCGATGTATCCAATCTCAACGCTTCGAGCGCATTTCGCTGCCAGTCGCGATTGAACCAAATGGCGATCCAAACAATCGGAAAATCAATTAATTCAGAGACTTAGGGGGCGGAGAAGGTTGGATATCAGGCCCATCCCCTCCG
>ERZ888423.1189-NODE-1189-length-23585-cov-16.869826_pt1 | contig 23585 bp, 20 predicted proteins | sample MGYA00520523_ERZ888423 | MGnify/ENA primary metagenome ERZ888423 (study PRJEB32303, sample SAMEA104408611) | aquatic metagenome | biome: Brackish water; feature: Pelagic; material: water | place: Baltic Sea | collected 2014-06-08T10:24:00 | depth 30,27 m ...
GTTGCCATGCCTACGGCAATTCCAGATGAGCCGTTAACTAGGAGATTGGGAAAACGAGCCGGCAAAACTGTTGGCTCGAGGTTTTTACCGTCATAGTTTGGAACGAAGTTAACCGTGTCTTGGTCAATGTCGCGCACCATTTCCATGGCAAGAGACGCCATTCGGCATTCGGTGTACCGAGAGGCTGCTGCTGAATCATTACCTGGAGATCCAAAATTACCTTGACCTTGAACTAATGGGTAGCGCAGTGACCAGGATTGCGTTAGCCGCACTAATGTGTCATAAATTGCACTGTCGCCATGTGGGTGATACTGACCCATAACTTCGCCAACCACGCGGGCGCTTTTGTTAAATGCCCGATCTGGTCGATATCCACCGTCATACATTGCATAAATAACACGGCGGTGAACTGGTTTTAATCCATCGCGAACATCAGGTAACGCGCGCGAAACTATCACACTCATTGCATAGTCAAGATATGACCGTTGCATCTCAACATTAAGGTCTACAATTTCGACCTGGTCATAAGGTGAGTCGTTTATCTCAGTCATTAGATGTCCAAAAACCGTACGTCATGCGCATTGCGCTGAATGAAGTTCCGTCGGCTTTCGACATCTTCACCCATCAACGTGGAGAAGAGTTGATCTGCTTGAGCAGCATCGTCAACTGAAACTTGAAGCAGCACTCGGGTGGCTGGATTCATAGTGGTTTCCCATAGTTCGTCAGCATTCATTTCACCAAGTCCTTTGTAGCGCTGGACGTCTTCACTTTTTAATTTTTTGCCTGCGGTCAAGCCAGCTTCAATTAATTCATCACGTTGACGATCTGAGTAAGCGTAGCCAGGTGCTTCCCGAGACCACTTAACTTTATAAAGCGGAGGCTGGGCCAAATAAATAAAGCCGCCATCGACTAGCGGGCGCATGTAGCGAAATAAAAATGTAAGCAGCAAGGTGCGAATATGTTGTCCATCAACATCAGCGTCTGCCATCAAAATCAATTTGTGATATCGCAATTTGTTGATATCAAATTCGTCTTGGATGCCGGTACCGAATGCCGAGATGATTGCTTGTACCTCGGTGTTTGCCAACACTCGATCGATTCTTGTTTTTTCAACGTTAAGAATTTTTCCCCGAATTGGCAAAATCGCCTGTGTTCTAGGATCGCGGCCCTGACCCGCAGATCCGCCAGCGGAATCTCCCTCAACTATGTAAACTTCACATTCGGCTGGCTGATTACTTGAGCAGTCTTTTAACTTTCCAGGCAAACTACTGCTACCAAGCAGACCTTTTCGATTGCGAGCTAAGTCGCGAGCCTTTCGTGCCGCGAGTCGGGCGGTTGCTGCTTGTAATGATTTACGAGCAATGTCTTTTCCTTGTGCCGGATTCTTTTCAAACCAAGCAGCTAATTCTTCATTGACTACTTTTTGCACAAATGTTTTTGCTTCTGTGTTTCCAAGTTTTGTTTTTGTTTGACCTTCAAACTGCGGCTCGTGCAACTTAATTGAAACTATTGCGGTTAAGCCTTCACGGACGTCTTCACCAGAAAGGTTTGTGTCTTTTTCCTTAAGGATGTTCCATTCCCGCGCAAACTTATTAACTAGTGAAGTTAGTGCGGTTCGAAATCCCTCTTCGTGTGTTCCGCCCTCAACTGTGTTAATTGTGTTGGCAAAGGTGTGAACTGACTCTGAGTAGGTTGAGTTCCACTGCATAGCAACTTCAAGGCTTAATCCACGCTTTGTGTCCTCTAAGAAAAATTCCACAATATCGTTATGAACTGGAGTCTTGCGAGTATTTAAGTATTTAACAAAATCAGTAATGCCACCTTCGTACATATAAGAAACGTGGCGTGGACCTGCTTCTTTAGGTTCGCCTGTTTCTTCATCCAGAATTACACCAGTTGCTGGACGTTCATCGGTCAAGCTAAGTGTTAGGCCTCTATTTAGAAATGCCATTTCTTGGAATCGGCGAGATAAAGTTTCGAAATCGTAAACTGTGGTCTCAAAAATATCGCTGTCTGCCCAAAATGTAATTGTGGTTCCGGTGGTGTTTACTTTCTTGCCTTTTTTTAGTGGAGCAACTGGCACGCCGTACTTATAAGACTGGGTGTGGCTGAATCCTTCTCGGCCAACTTCCACGTCAACTTTTTTGGACAATGCGTTGACTACGGACACGCCAACCCCATGGAGTCCGCCAGAGACCGCGTATCCACCGCCGCCAAATTTTCCACCTGCGTGCAAAACAGTTAACACAACTTCTACTGCAGGTTTTCCTTCAGAAGGCACGATGTCAACTGGAATTCCACGGCCGTTATCGACAACTCGAACGCCGCCATCGGACAAAATTGTTACTTCAATATGAGTGCAGTGGCCCGCTAACGCTTCATCAACTGAGTTATCTACTACTTCGTATACCAAGTGGTGAAGTCCACGCTCACCAGTTGAGCCGATGTACATACCAGGGCGTTTTCTAACTGCGTCCAAGCCTTCAAGGACCTGAATGGCGCTGGCATCATATGACACTATTGAGCCTTTCATCGAGCATTTTTGGCACTTGAAGGTCAGACCCTAATTGGGAGTTTTTCAGGCACGCTATTGTTTCAATTCTATTACGTTTATTGAGTTTTTTGTATTTAGGGTATTACCCGTAGGTGTCCCTTGGCCCGCGTCCTTTTACACTTCGTAGACCATGTTTCCAAGAAGGCGCAGTTGGTCCGAGAACTTTAATTTCACTTATTCTGCCTTGACCAATTTCGTTGCCTAAACGCTGCGAGATTGTTGGTAAAAGTAGGCGAATTTGGGTGGCCCAGGCGCTTGAGTCGGCTCGTAAAATTAAGGTCCCAGATTGTCCACTTGGATCCAAGTTAAATGACTCAATAATTACGTGGCTGGCGACATCATGGCCAACGATTAAACCCCATTGACCTTGAAGTTTGCCGGTCGCAACTTGTAGGTCCCAACCTTTGTTAATTATTAACCGTTGAATTAATCCTGACAGCATTGCGGGATCTCGTTCGTCTGGGCCAGATCCACTACGCTGCTCATCATAATTTGGCGAATTTGTTCGGCGGCGAACTGGGCTAGAGGTGGCGCGTACCCTTGCCCGACTTAATAATGAGCGCAAAAACTCTTGCTGAGGTTTTTCTAACACGATGTTAATTATCATCCAATAAAAGCTGATTGGAAAGCAATACTTTTGGGACATCATCTAAAACTGCTGCCGTGATTAAAGTTTGTTCAACTCCAGAAATAACGTCAATTAACCTAGAGCGTCGTTTCTCATCTAATTCAGCAAACACATCGTCGAGGATCAAAATTGGATCATCATCATGAATACGAAGAGCTGTGAAAATTGAAAGTCGTAAAGCAATAGCAATTGACCAAGATTGCCCATGTGAGGCATATCCTTTTGCCGGCATATTACTTAACAAAATTTCTAGATCATCTCGATGTGGACCTACGAGTGTTACACCACGTTCAACTTCATCTTTATAAATTTTTTCTAATTGGGTTTGAAATTTGTTCGCTATATCAATTATTGAAATTGATTCACTGGGCAACCAACTCGAGGCGTAGTTAATAACTAGCGGTTCGCTATTCCCACTAATAATGTTTCCGAAATTTAAAATATGTGATTCGAGTTTCTGTAAGTTTTGTAGTCGGGTTGAAACTAACTCACTTCCGTGTGTAACAAGTTGCTCGTTCCATGCTTCTAAGGTAGCTCTGGCTGACTCTGTTGGATTTCTACGTCCTAAAGATTTAAGTAATGTGTTTCGTTGTTTTAAAGTTCTTTCATATTCACTTCTCGTGTTAACAAATTTAGGAGATAAAGACGTTGAGAACTCATCGATAAATCGCCTACGTGTTGTAGGTTCTCCTTTTATTAAGTCGAGGTCTTCCGGAGAGAATATGACAACGTTAATCAAGCCAAGAATATCTTTGGGTTTGGTCAGCGCTGCTCCGTTTAATATCACCTTGTTTACACCAGGGTAATTAATTGTGAGATCTACTTGCGCTTGCCGATCATGCTTAATGACGGTAGCTGCAACATTTGCAGTTGTTAGTCCACTCCTAATCAGTGGTCCATCTTGAGAAACTCGGTGGCTGCTAAGGGTGGCTAAATAGTGCACTGCTTCAACAATATTGGTTTTACCGCGACCATTAGGTCCCACGATGGTAGTTGCGCCAGGGGAAAAAGTGAGGTTTAAATTTTTGTGGTTGCGGAAATCGTTTAGTGAAAGTTTAGAAACTTGCATTTTTTACTGTTGCCGGATTGGCATCAGTAAATATTTAAAACTGTTATCTGCTGGAACGCCAAAGTCACTTGCCCCAGAAATTACCGCTGGCCGAATTGGTGTAGTCATTGAGATGACAGATATCGAAGAGTCGATAGCGTTTAAGCCATCAAGTAAAAATTGGTAGTTAAATGCGATTGTTAGTTCCTCGCCAGTTAACGTGCACTCAATGGATTCTTTCGCTTCAGCGAGCTCCCCGCTTCCGCCGCCGCCAGTAATTGTTGCCTCACCATTTGTGAACGTGATCCTAATTGGTGCTTCTCGCTCAAGCACGAGTGAGACTCGTTTTACTGATTCTGCGAGCGCGCTGGTACTAAGTTGCGCAACCGTGTTGGACTCAGCTGGGAGTAGTGTGCGATATTTTGGAAAATCTGCCGCCAACATACGGCTTGTTGTTTGTCGACCTGAACCTTCAATCCCAACAAGTCCTTCATTACCAGTTGCGAATGCGAGTGATATGGATTCACTGTGTGCCAAGGACTTTGAAGATTCAGCTAAAAATTTGGCGGGGATTAATGCGTGTGTACTTAACGATGTAGAAATTGGCGACCAATTTAATTCACGTACTGCGAGCCGGTAGCGATCAGTTGCGGCCATAGTTATGGTCGATCCATCTACGTCAATTTTTACTCCGGTGAAAGCTGGCAAAGTTTCATCGCGCGAGGCAGCAATTGCTACTTGAGAAATCGCACTAGCAAAGTCTGTTCCAGAAATATTGCCACTTATCGATGGCATTGCTGGTAGGGGAGGATATTCAGAAACCGGCATGATTGGGATGGTAAAGGTTGATCGGCCACAGGTAATTTGTGCTCGATTACCAACTAGTGCGAAATCAATAATTGCCGACGGTAGGGATCGGGTTATGTCTGCTAGGAGTCGCCCAGGAATTAAAACTGTTCCAGCCTCAATAACCTCCGCCGTTAGGTTAGCGCGGGCGCTTACATCTGCGTCACTACCGGAAAGAACTAACCCTGATTTGTCAGCCACTAAATGCATACCAGTTAAAATTGGCTGTGTTGACTTTGTTGGAAGGGTACGTGAAGCCCATGCCACTGCCTCGGCCATTACGTCACGGTCTACTTGGAACTTCACTAACAACTCACCCTCTAGTGCTTAAAATTCTAGATCCCTTATCGTGCCACGTCTGACTGACTAATTACACCAATCTAATTACGTTAATGTTTTTACTTTCCTACTAGATTATTCATCCACGAGTTTCCCCACAGCATCGGTCAACCTTAAACCTGGTTATATATCTTTAGTAGTAGCAGTAGGTGTTGTGGATACTGTGGATAACCCCCTAGAACGGCATTAAATAACACAATTTAAAAACTTATATTGTGGATAAAAACCAGTTAAACCATTCAAACTAGCTAAAATTTTAGGTTTTCCACAGGCATCCACAGAACCCCTGGTTAAAAAACTAGTTATCCCAGACCTAATCCACAAAAGCTAATTAATCAACTAATTTAAGATAAAGATATCCCCAGCTTGTCCACATTGTGTATAGAAGTTTCAGATGTTACTGGTGTGACTGCTTTAAAAGTTACAAAGTTCGTGCTTGGGCTTTAATCCGGGCCGTTAAATCACTTACTTGGTTATACAAACTTCTTCGTTCAGCTATTAGTTGGCGAACTTTACGATCAGCGTGCATAACTGTTGTGTGATCACGACCACCAAACTGCTGCCCTATTTTTGGAAGCGACAAGTCCGTGAGTTCGCGACACAAATACATAGCGATTTGCCGGGCATTAACCAGGACTCGCGACCTACTAGGACCAGTTAAATCATCTAACGTAACACCAAAGTAATTTGCGGTTTGCGCCATAATTAAACTCGCGCCGATTTCTGGACCAGCAATATCAGAAACTAAATCTCGTAAGACTAGTTCTGCCAACTCTAAGTTAACTGGTGTTCGATTCAAGCTCGCAAATGCTGTTACTCGAATTAAAGCACCCTCAACCTCACGGATATTCGTAGACATTCTAGATGCGATAAATTCTAAAACTTCAGGAGGAGCATTTAATTTCTCTTGCGCACTTTTCTTTCGCAAAATTGCAATTCGAGTTTCCAGGTCGGGTGGTTGAACATCTGTAATTAAACCCCACTCAAATCTTGAACTCATCCGATCCTCAAAACCTTGAAGCTGCTTTGGGGGCAAGTCAGAAGTAACAACTATTTGTTTATTGGCGTTGTGCAACGTATTAAAAGTGTGAAAAAACTCTTCTTGAGTTTGAACTTTCCCAGAAAGAAATTGAACGTCATCAACCAACAAGACATCAACATCTCGATAACGACGTTGAAATTCTTTTGCCTTATCGTCGCGGATCGAATTAATGAATTCATTTGTAAACTCTTCACTACTGACATAACGAACTTTCGATCCAGCAAACAAAGTTCGGGTGTAATGTCCGATCGCATGCAACAAGTGGGTTTTTCCAAGTCCAGATTCACCATAAATAAATAACGGGTTGTATGCCTTAGCTGGTTGCTCGGCAACCGCCCGGGCTGCTGCGTGAGCAAATCGATTAGATGATCCAGGCACAAAAGTGTCAAATGTATATTTTGGGTTCAACCTACTTCCTTCTTCGGAAGTTCTGGGCGCTGGTGCTGGTCCCCGAGAAGCTTGAGGTGGTAGAGCTGGGTTTGGATCGGAGCGCAATCCAACTTTCTCAATGTCTGCATATGTTGAGTCAGCTAAATCATCAGTAGCTTCATCATCAAGATAGGGCGCAATCGTCTCATCCACTGTTACCGCGAGGCGCATCTCTCGGCCTAAGGTTGCCGAAAGTGCGTCACAAACAATTGGACTTAACCGGCTTTCTAAAACATCTTTAGTGAATTCGTTTGGGGCTGCTACTAAGGCGGTGTCCCCCACAATTCCAAGCGGTCGAGTCAGAGTTACAAAAGCTCGCTGCTGCGGAGTCAGGGCGCCCGCAGATAGTGACTCTAAAGTCTTTGTCCAAACATCATTTAGATCTATGTCGTCCAAGGCACACCCACTTTCAAATTCCGAGCACATTTACGACAACTGAGAAAACCGTAATTTCAGTGACTTAACTAAACTTTGTTCAGTTCCCCACAAGTTGCCTAATAGTTCGCCTGTGGATTGCTCAGGGTTAGCAGACTATTGCCTGTGGATACCTATTGACAAGTTGTTTTCCACAGGAACTTAGAGCAACATCTAGTTTGACCAATAGAAGCATTTACCCTTATCTTTAATTAATTAACTAGTAGATCGATAAGTATTTCGTCGAATGCTCGCGAACTTAACCTCTCGCGAACATCCGATGGCTAATCGCCTAAACTTTATTTCTTGGAGTGACAATCATGTCAAAGCGCACCTATCAACCAAACAAACGCCGCCGCGCAAAAAAGCACGGCTTTCGTAACCGCATGAGCACCCGAGCCGGCCGTGGCATTCTTGCCGCTCGTCGCGCTAAAGGTCGCGCTAAATTATCTGCTTAATCTGCCAAGCGGTTTAACTAACATGCTTCCGGCCTCGGCAAGGTTGCGTAAGTCTTCGGAAATCTCAGCAGTAATGAAATCGGGTACTCGGTTTTCAGCAAAATTGGTGGTTTTACACGTGGCTAACGGTACATCTGGGCAATCAAAGGTTGCCTTCGCTGTCGGAAAAAATGTAGGCAACTCAGTTATTAGACATCGAGTAACTAGGCAACTAAGACACATAGTTTCACCAGTACTAAGTAAATTTCCGATTGGCTCCCACGTGGTTGTTAGAGCTTTGCCACCAGCAGCTACCGCAACATTTACTCAACTAACAGAAAATCTTGAGTTTGCCATGACAAAGGTTCCAAAGCCATGAACAAAATAACGCTAACAGGAAAGCAAGTATGGGATAAATCCATTGGGCGAATTTTGGTATTGATTTTGGTTGCATTAATCCGAAGTTATCAAGTTTTATTAAGTCCCCGAATTGGGCCAGTGTGCCGTTATTACCCAACGTGTTCCCATTACGGTTTAGCAGCAGTAAGGGTTCATGGCGCAACTAAAGGCAGCGCGCTAACAATCTGGCGGATCTTACGTTGTCACCCATGGGCAGCCGGCGGGGTGGAATTTATCCCAGAAAAAGGAACTTGGACTAGCAAGAAGAAAATTGAAAATTCAACTAATAACGATAGGCAGGTTGTAGGCGCATGAGCTTAAATCCATTGGTGTGGTTAGAAACTTTAGTTAGCTGGGTCTTAGTGAGTTTTCACTCACTAACTTCTTCAGTCTTTGATTCTGATGGTGGGTGGGCTTGGGGACTTGCCATAGTTCTTCTCGTGGTCTTAATCCGAATAATTTTAATTCCGTTATTTGTAAAACAAATCAAAAGCCAGCGCAACCTCCAAATCATTCAGCCACAGGTAAAAGAAATTCAAAAAAAGTATGCAGGCGATCGTGAGCGGCAATCTCAGGAACTCATGAAGCTTTACAAAGAAACTGGTACCAACCCACTTTCAAGTTGTTTACCAATTTTGGCCCAGGCACCGATTTTCTATGCGCTTTTTGTGGTGCTGCAAGGGATAGCGCAAAGTAAACCAAAAGGTGTTTTGACTGATCAATTAGTCGAATCGGCGCGAAATGCCACGATCCTTAATGCCCCGATTTATGGCACACTCATGAATCGCAGTGAGACGGCAGCGCCAAGTGCAACATTTTGGGTAACCATGATCTTGATCATGTTTATGACGGCAACAACCTTCATAACTCAACGGCAACTAATTGTGAAAAACACGGCGCCCGATAACCCAATGGTTAAGCAGCAAAAGATTTTGCTTTATGTATTCCCCGTTATTTTTGCTGTCACCGGTATCAACTTTCCAATCGGTGTACTGCTTTATTGGTTTACCACCAACGTTTGGACTATGGGACAGCAGTTCTATGTAATTCGAAATAGTCCGCAACCAGGAACACCCGCCGCCGAGGCTTTGGAAGCTCGTCGCGCTAGTAAAAACGCTCGCAAAAATCCGCAATCTATTGTGGAGACTGAACCACTTCCAGAAACTAAGGCAATTCGCCAGCAACCAAAAAAGAAACCAAAAAAGAAGCGCTAGTAGTTTCACGTGAAACACCCTGAATTAATTTAAGACGACTCACCAATACTTACCTGAGAAAAACTTCCTACTAAGAAAGGTCACAAGATGACTGAGAAACTTTCACTACTTGAGCAAGAAGGCGAAATCGCTGCAGACTACCTCGAGGCATTATTAGACATTGCGGATTTCGATGGTGACATTGATATGGATGTTGAGAACGATCGAGCCACAGTCAGCATTGTTGGAGCAGACCTAAACCAACTAGTTGGAGAAAAAGGTGCGGTCCTCGAGGCACTACAGGAGCTAACTCGACTTGCAGTAACCCGTGAAACAGGTGAACGCTCGCGTTTAATGCTCGACATCTCTGGTTACCGCGCCGAAGTGAAAACGAAACTGGTAGAAGTGGCTAAAACTGCTGCTGCCAAAGCATTGGAATCTGGCGAAGAAGTTGAGTTGAAGGCTATGAATGCATTTGAGCGCAAGGTGGTGCATGACGCAGTTGCCGAAGCTGGGGCAAAAAGTATTTCTAAGGGCGAGGATCCAAAGCGCCGAATCGTAGTGCTCCCCGCCTAGTTTCATGTTTCACGTGAAACTAGTATCGAGAGTTTAAGTTTTTGAAACCTATATTTGAGGCTTATCCAGAGGCTGCCGAAAACCTTAATCGATTTGCAGTTTGGTTAGCTGGCGCAGGTGTAGAGCGAGGATTTTTAGGCCCTCGAGAAGTTGATCGAATCTGGGATCGGCACATTGCTAACTGCGCAGTAGTTGAAGAATTGATCCCAAAAAACTCCAAAGTTTTTGACATAGGTAGTGGGGCTGGATTACCGGGAGTAGTTCTGGCCATAGTGCGTCCAGATATTCAAATAGGACTTATCGAGCCACTAATGCGTCGTTCACAGTTTTTAGAAGAAGTAATAACTGACTTAGGAATAACGGATCGAGTTAAAGTTATCCGCGCGCGAGCAGAGGAATTGAAAGAATTAAGTGCCCCAGTTGTAACGGCCAGAGCAGTGGCGCCACTTGGCAAACTACTCACCTGGGCGCTACCACTAACTTCTAAAGGTGGTCAGATTTTAGCCATGAAAGGAAGTTCGGCAGCTACTGAAATAGCAGATGCAGCGGATATTATTAAGAGCCGCAAAGTAGAAATCTTGCAATGTGGCCGCGGTCTAGTTGACCCGCAAACGACAGTTGTTCGGATTACTGCCTAGCAAACCTCTGGTTGTTTGCTCTACGCTTAGACCTCTAAACAAATTATTAATAAGTAACCAAATAGGTTGGCAAAATGTCTAACACCGAAGAAGAAGAGACTCCATTAGCGAGCGCCGCCGCTGCGGCAGTTTTTGTGCGCCGCGGGTTAAAAGGTTCTTTTGCTAAACCTAAAACTACGCGAATCATTACCATCGTTAATCAAAAAGGTGGGGTAGGTAAAACTACTACGGCCGTTAATTTAGCAGCTGCCATGGGTCTGGCCGGACTCAACGTCTTAGTAATCGACCTAGATCCGCAGGGAAATGCCAGCACTGCTTTTGGCATCGATCATTACGAAGACGCAAGCGGTTCCTTTGACGTTTTACTTGATGGCGCTTCAATCGCGGAAATGATAAGTCCAGCCCAAGGTTTCGATTCGCTGTGGGTTTTACCAGCAACCCTAGATCTCGCTGGCGCAGACATCGAACTAATCACCTCAGTACCAGAACTGGAACGGCCATTTTTGTTAAAGGTTGCCCTAACTCAATTCTTGGCTGATCACGAGATGGATTACGTGTTCATTGATTGCCCACCCAGTTTGGGGCTTTTAACTATCAATGCCTTGGCTGCAGTTCAAGAGGTATTAATTCCTATTCAATGTGAGTTTTATGCACTAGAAGGTGTTCAGCAGTTACTACGCACCATCGAATTCGTGAAGGAACGGCTAAATCCAGAGTTGAATGTAAGCACAATCTTGTTAACTATGTACAACCCGTCAACAAATTTATCTACTTCAGTGGTTGAGGAAGTTCGTGGGTATTTTGGAAGCAAGGTTTTAGAGACCGTGATACCAAGATCGACTTATGTTGCAGAAGCACCATCATTTGGTCAGTCAGTTATGACTTATGACCCAGGTTCGACTGGGGCGGTCGCCTACTTGGCGGCGGCTCGCGAAATCACCGATCGTAAGTGGAAGGGGTAACTTATGGCTAAGAGACAAAGTTTAGGACGTGGCCTTGGAGCACTAGTTCCAGATGTTTCACGTGGAACTTCGACCAAGAAGCCGGCGGTTAATCCGGCCGCAAGAACCCCAGTTGCGCCAAGTAAGTCCAGCAAGAAACCCTCAGCATTACCACCAAAGCGAGCCGCATCAAAAGGAACAGTTTCGGCTAAAGCCGCGTCTTACCCAGGTAAGTCCACAACCACAAAAACTGGCGCTGATAGTTCGCAAACAAATCAGCCACAACCAATCGCGGGTTTAACCTTTGCCGAATTACCAGTGCGTTCTATCGTTCCAAATGCACAGCAACCACGCCACGTTTTTGACGATGAAGCTTTAGCCGAATTGGTACATTCGATTAAAGAAGTTGGTCTCCTCCAGCCAATCGTGGTTCGGCCATCACCACGTGGTGGCTATGAATTAGTTGCTGGTGAGAGGAGATTACGGGCAACTAAGAAGGCTGGATTTACCACCATTCCAGCCTTGATTCGCGAGACGGCTGATGATGCAATGTTGCGTGATGCCTTACTTGAGAACTTGCACCGCGCAGCTTTAACCCCCCTTGAAGAAGCGGCCGCCTACAAACAACTTTTGGAAGATTTTGGCGGCACCCAAGAAGAGTTAGCCGCCCGACTAGGTCGTTCCCGGCCGCAAATTTCAAACACACTTAGACTTCTTAACTTGCCGATTGCCGTGCAACGCCGTGTGGCAGCAGGCGTGATATCCGCTGGTCACGCACGGGCATTGCTCGGACTCAAAGACCAAAGTGCGATTGAAAGATTAGCTAGTCGAATAGTTGCCGAGGGACTCTCGGTTCGAACAGTTGAAGAAATAGTTTCGTTAGGTCAAGACGATAAACCGGCGAAGGCCACCAAGAAATCAGCGGGCACCATCAGTGCGCCTGGACTCAAATCAATTGGGGACAGACTTTCTGACAAACTCGATACGCGCGTTACGGTTCAACTTGGTAAATCTCGAGGCAAAGTCACGATTGAATTTGCAACGCTAGAGGACCTGAAAAGAATCGTTGATGTGATTGATCCAAAAGCTCGGGGCATGTTTAGTTAGCCAGTTAAATAATGAACTTTTAGCAGATTTATTTTGCGAGGGCTTTAAGGCTTAAGAAACTTTGAAATCAACCTATCCGGGGAGCCAATATTCGGGTGAGAGCCGAACTTAAGCCGGCCGCGAGGCTATCTCGAACTGCTGGATCACATAAGGCCAAACTATCTTTGGGGCTCGTGGCGTAACCAAGTTCCACCCTTATGCTTGGCATTCGGGTTAGGCGTAAGAGATCCCAAGTTTTGGCGTGCGTGCGAGCATCTGCTAACTGGGTTCGGGAACTTAACTCCTCTTGCACAATTTCGGCTAGCCGACTGCCTGTCGCAGACCGTGAATACTCGTGCCCAAAGAAATAAGTGGCAACGCCATTTGCTGCTGGATTAGAGTGTCGGTCCAATCCCAAACCAATAATTAAATCCACATTGTTGTCGTTTGCCAGAGCTGCGCGAGTTCTTTCACCATCGGATGGACCATTTTTGGGCCGCGTCAGCAACACCAGAGTACCCATGGCGGCTAGGCGCCCTTCCACCCGAGAAGCAATGTCCCAACAAATATCAGCATGTGAAAGTTCGCTGCCAAAAACAGGCTCGGCTATATCACTTGGATCAAGCAAGATCGAACAAGTTTCCACGGTTCTAGAACTTCCAAAATTTGCGACCGTAGAAAGCTCACGCAAATGTTCTTGACTCCCACCAGAAATGGTGCGCGCTAGTCGATGGTAAGAACGAAAAAATTGCGGTCCGCAAATGCCGTCAACATCAAGGCCGACATTTCGCTGAAATTCGCGTACTGCATTGTCAGTACTCTTACTAAAAATTCCATCAACACGATCGAGTGCAAAACCAAGCTCAATAAGTCTCTGTTGTAATTGTGCAACATCTTCACCATGTATCGGGTGTCCTGGCGTAAAACTTAATACTCGGTCGCCAACTTTCCAGCGAGCCTCTTCAAGACGGCGAAATGTTTGGGGTCCAACTAAACCATCAACGGTTAAGCCGCGACTTTGTTGAAAGTAGCGCAGCGCAGCTAGCAAAATGTCATCAAAGACATCTTGCGCTGCGCTGACGTTGGAGCTCAAGAGCCCTAAGCGAACTAATCGATCCCGAACCTCTAGAACCCCAGGCCCTCGATCGCCGATCCGCAGGATCGAAACGCTCATATGCGACTTAAATGTATTCGGCTAAATCTGATAGAAGTGCAGCTTTTGGCTTTGCGCCAATGATCTGCTTTACAACTTCACCATTTAAATAAACGTTCATAGTCGGTATCGAAGAGACTCCGTAGTTGGCCGCAGTCGCTGGATTTTCGTCAACATTTAGTTTCAGAATCGTAAGCTTGTCACCATGTGCGGCCGCAATCTCTTCTAAAATCGGACCGATCATCTTGCACGGACCACACCATTCGGCCCAAAAATCTACAAGTACTGGCTTAGTACTTTTTAGAACATCGTCGGAAAACGATGCATCCGTTACGGCTGCAGTTGCGCCCATGATTACTCCTCTATTTATGGTTATCTTAAACCTAAGTTGTGGGAAATCCACCCCTTAGATATTTTGTTATTTACTGTGCAGACTTGACAGAAATCTCTCTGCATCTAGTGCTGCGCTACACCCAGTGCCGGCAGCCGTGATTGCTTGCCGGTAAGTGTGATCAACTAGGTCACCACAGGCAAAAACTCCAGAAATATTCGTCGCAGTTGATCCAGGTTTTGTTAACACGTAGCCCGCAGAATCCAGATCTACTTGGCCTTTAAGTAATTCAGAGCGCGGGTCATGGCCGATTGCCACAAACAAGCCGGTCACGTTCAGCTCACTTGTTTTACCAGAAATAATGTCTCGAACTGACAGGCCAGAGAGTTTCACATCACCGTGCAGGTCCGTGACTTCACTATTCCAAATAAATTTAATTTTAGGATCATTGTGGGCTCGATCAGCCATAATTTTGCTAGCTCGAAGTTCATCCCTGCGGTGAATCATAGTCACACTCTTAGCGAACCTTGTTAGAAAAGTAGCTTCTTCTACAGCAGAGTCACCACCACCAACTACTGCGATATCTTGATCTCGAAAAAAGAAACCATCGCAAGTCGCGCACCAGGAAACGCCATGCCCGGAAAGTCGCTTCTCATTTTCTAAACCAAGCTCTCGATAACTTGAGCCCGTTGCGAGAATTACGGCATGAGCCTTGTGCTCTTTCCCATCACCATCTATAACTGTCTTGATATCTTGAGTTAAGTTTGCAACTGTAACGTCGTCAGTGATTAAATTTGCGCCAAAGCGAACTGCCTGGGCACGCATATTTTCCATTAATGCCGAACCCATAATTCCATCCTGGAAACCTGGGAAATTCTCTACTTCAGTGGTGTTCATTAAGGCGCCACCAGCGGTAACTGCGCCCTCAAATACAACGGGCTTCAATTGTGCCCGCGCAGCATAGATAGCTGCGGTATATCCAGCTGGCCCCGAGCCAATTATTATTAGGTCATTTATTTCTTGTGACATGGAAATCCCTAAGTAGAAGTAATCAAAGTTTACTACTTTTGGTTTTAAAGATTTTGTAGCTGCTAGCGCGAGAGCACTAACGAAATACAGTTATTTCGGCAATGCCGCCTTGATACTTACCAGATTTTGCTTTTGGTAAATCTGGCGTTAACCAAACAAACACATAACGACTTACTTTTGGCTCTTTGACTACGACGGAAGCAACGTTTGAGAGTCCGTCAGTTTGACCTATTTTTGTTGCAGTTGAAAAATCGGGTGTTGTCGTATCGCCAACATAAATCTGAGCGATGTGGCCTTCAGAGGTAAATTCAAGGTCAACCTTCGTTACTAACGTTTCAGCCCCAAGGTCAACAATCAACCCAACTCCAGATTTGCTCATAGTCGCGAGGCGGTATGACACAGTGGTCCAAGCCGTTTGGGTATCTCCATCGATAGCTAACGGCGCTATGTCTTCATTTTCAGTGTCATCACCGAACGGATCATAGGTAGAAATACCAGAAATCACGACTTGCTCGCCGGTTCCAGTTGGAGTGGTAATAACAATGTCAGGCAGTGGCGAGCTGATACTTTCCTCAACTGCATCAGGGCTTTGGAAATTATTTGTGAGCAACTGCAAGCCAATCCAACCAAAAATAGCAACAGCAATAGCAGCTACTGATATCGACTTGAATCGACTCGTACTACTTCCATCTTCTGGATGCCAAGCTACTGAGTTCGCGGTGAAGCGCGTGACTCGTGCCTGCAAGTTTTCAACGACTTCTACTTCGCCAACTGACAAAGCATCAATTACTTGGCGCATTGAGGAAAATTCACCAGTTTGAGTTCGACGGTAAATCTGATCGACACCGCTACTAATGCCACCATGAACAGCACTTGGTAAAATCAACTCGGAAGTATTTGCACTCTTCGCTGCAGGTAATGTATCCACGCTTACAAGTGGCCACATTCCAGTGACCATAACAAATAATAAATTGCCAACATCCTTGATATCTTGCGCAACGCTATTAGTGGAAGCAGATCCCAGCAGGGCGCTATCTAGACCAAAGCCACTTAGTCGGACATTTTGGCCCTGCGAAAAAATTAAATTATGTGGACGTAGTCGACCATGAAATATGTTGAGGGAATGCGAGTAGGCGAGAGTGTTAGCAATAATTCCAATTTGTTGTAAGGCGGTTTCGACATCAAAACCCTCGCCACGCTTAATTAATAACTGATCTAGAGACTCACCATCAAGCCACTCAAAAACAACTCCAACGTAAGACTCGCGAGAATCTTCAAGGAAATCACCAGTTATTGTTCCCGAAGAAATAACATCCAAAATGGCAATTACATCTCGTCTATCGTTGGCAGCAGCAGCCTGGCATTCTTGCAATAACTTCACACTTCGCGAGTCAGAGGTTGGTAACAAAACGAGCGTTACCCAACGCTTTAGCAATAGATCCATTGCGCGCCACATTGGGCAATTTAATGAACTGGAGATTTGCACGTCCAGTCGGTATTGACCAGCGAAGATACGTTGCCCGTCAGTACTCATGTCGTAATTGTAGTTGGCTACTTGCGGCGAACTAGGTCCAGGAGTGCCCACACTTCCGAAATTCGAAAAAGTTTTGCAAGTGCGAAATATAAAATAATAAAACTCGCTGCAAAACTTGCAATTGCAAGCCCAAGGCGCGGCGCTGAAATCCCAGGTTGATTGACAATCGATAACCTAACTAACAAGTAGGAAACGCAGGCGGCAAGAATTCCCGCCACGGCGACCTTAATTAACAATCGTAAATAGCCGTTATTTTGCAAGTCTGGGACAGTTTTACCGACACGACGCCAAGTAAACGCGCAAGTAATGAAGTAGGCGATTGAGTATCCAAGCGCCAACCCAGCTACGGCATATTGCTGTGGAAATACTTTAAATAAAGTAAACCCAATAACTATGTGCAAGCCATTAAATCCCAAGTTAATTAGGAAAGGAGTTTTGGTGTTTTCTTGGGCGTAATAGCTTCGCAACAGCACATAAAACAAGGAAAATGCTGGTAACCCTAAAGCGAACGCAGACGCGACTACACCAAGTGCAGCGCCTTGCGCAGAAGTAGATGCACCATATCCATAAAGCAAAGCGCCAATCCATGGGCCGCACGCGAATAAAAAGATTGCGCTAGGAATTATCAACGCAGTTACCAAGCGCAAGGATGCTGAAAGCTCGCTACCAAACGCAGCATCGTCCTTATCATGAGCCTGCTTGCTTAGACGCGGAAGTAACGCAGTAATCACAGAAACTGTAATTATTGAATGAGGCAACATCATCATAAGTTGGGCTTTTTGATATGAAGTAAAACCAACCGCAACCACATTTGAATTAGTGGACACAAGAACATTTGCCAACGTTGTTAAATTAGAAACCAGCAAGAAGGTAACTTGATTTACCAAGACAAATCCAATAGTCCACTTAGCAAGATTTCCAATTTTGCTGTTCCCAACATTTCTAAAAGTGAAATTTGGTTTATAGCGGTAACCAACTTTACGCAGCGCTGGAATTAAAATTAAGGCTTGCGCCATCACTCCAAGTGTTGTGCCAAAACCTAATAAATTTATTTGTGAGGTAGTGATAGTTCGGGCATCCGGGACAGTCGACATCACAGAAATAAAAATTAGTGCAGTACCAATTACAATAACGTTGTTTGCAATTGGTGCGTACATTGGTAACGTAAATGAGTTTCGAGAATTTAGAATCTGTGAAGCTAAAGTGTATAAACCATAAAAAAGAATTTGTGGCAGACACCAACGTGCAAACATAGTTGCGACATCGAATTCCTGTGGCGTCCAAAGACTCGTCGCGTAGAGATGAACTATTAATCCGCCAGCAACGATTGTGAGTATTACTATCGCAACGAGGATTAACCCAACCAATGTCAGCAGCTGGTCAGTGAATTGCTTTCCGTCGTCAACATCATCTTCCATGTGGCGAATCAATGCCGGAATGAAAACCGAATTGATTGCTCCACCAGCAATCAAAATGTAAATGATGTTGGGAATGCTGTTGGCTACTGAGTATGTGTCCGAAAAGATTCCAGTTCCGATAGCGGCCACCAAGGCAATATCGCGAAGAACACCAGTTAGGCGACTGGCTAGAGTTCCAGCGGCCATGCCAGAAGTTTGCCCTAGTAAGGATGTCACTTGCTCAACTACCGCCTACTCAGTGCTAACTTGATTTGATTTTGCGTGGCGTCCTTCGCGGAGACGTTTTATATAATTGCTAAGCGTCAGTGCAAGTAACAATCCAAAAGCACCTAGCACCAGAGTACGGGCGAACTGACTATAGGCCGCCGAAGAGATTTGGATTTCTTTACCGACTCCGAATCGTTCCCCGTTAGGAGCTATCAATTGAGCCTGCACGGTGACTATGCCAGCTCCGATAAGTGAAATTGAAACCGGAACCGTGACTCGTTGCCCTTGGCCAACTTGAATCAGACCAGAAGGTTGCGCTGAAAACCTTGATGCTGATGCACTAGTCAGTACGAGACTAACTGAGACATCTCGGTCACTGGCATTAACAATTGTGATCGGAATTTGCGAACTTTCTTGCGGTGTAGTGATTTGCGCAGAAGCCTCTAGTTGAATGGCGTCTAGATACTCATTCAACAATTTTGAGTTTTGTTCAAAATATCTCACCACCTGCGCATTAGATGGCCAAAGATCGGAGTAACCAAGTAACCGCGCTGCGGTAAAACTTGCCGCTAACTCTGGATCGTCATACAACGCAGAGACACTTTCGGTATTTACTTTCATTTCATCTGATAAACGAAGTAATCCGCGACCGAAGTCTCGCTCTTTGCCATTATTTAAGGCTATGTAACTCTCCGCTGGCTCCTGTCCAGCTATTTCTTGCAATGGAGTCAATTGCATCCAATTGTGATTACTGAGTTGCAATAGCAAGTCTGTTAGCCCTTGACTAGAAATCTCCCAATTGTTCGGCACCAGCACAATAATTGATCGGGCAACTTGTGGTGATTCAGCAGTTATCATTCCAATTTCGGCTTTAAGACATGAAGTTGCTCGGAAAAAACTATTTTCAGTACTTTCCATGTCTTTCAAACAATTGGACGAAGCAACATCAAAGACCAACACTTGATTCGACGAAGAAGTTACTGAGGCTGGCGTTGTCAAACGTTCATTGTCATGGATTGATTTGTTGGAAATAATAGAGCGGACATTCTGCGTATTTAGCAAGGCGATAGTTGTGCGATCTGACTCGCCACTAGCTGGCGTGTAGAAAATTGGATTTCCAGCGCTTGACTGCGAGGTTCGAGCAATAACTTCGCCAAATTCGGCTTGCTTACCGGCTCGCACCAATGCAGAAATATCTGCATGTCCGTAAGTTACAACTGGTACTCCCGCTGGCAAAGTAGCCAGCGCAGCAACTAACTCCTCTGCTGCAGCGGTATTGGTGTTAGTGACTAAATTGTTTGCCCAAGTAGAGATTGCTGAATCTACTAACCATGAAACTGTGGAATTACCTTGACTACGCAAGATCGCAGATAATCTTTCAGCTTCACTTAAATCAGAATCAGTATTAGTTGATGTGCCATCTGCCAAATTTGTATTTAGCGTTGTTATGGGTACCGCAAACACTACTTTTGTTGGCTGAACAGCAGAATTAAAAAACCACGGAATCGCAATTGCTGCACTGGGTCCGTAGTCGCTCGATGGTGGTACTAACCCAATTGCATATACTCCTGCGGCTCCAGATCCCAATACTTGTTCGCCGCGAAATGTGACTTGCCAAGTCTTGGTAACACCAGGAGCCAAGTTTCGTAATCGCGCAGATGTTTTTGTTGTTGTCACAGCCAGATTGTCAAAATTATTTGGCTCGATAAGCAGTTCCCCTAGTTGGGTACGCGTAGTAATTGGGCCAAAAGTTGCTAAGTCTAAAGTTAAATCTGAGATGAATGCATCGGTCGTGTTCTTATATGTGCCTCGCATAGTCACCAAGTGACCTGGTGGTACCAGTGGATCCAAAGTTGGCATAGGAGAAATCAAGTAACTTGAGAAACCGATTGGATCATTTGGCGCAGCACTTGCGGAAGTGGAAGTAAGTCCAAGTGTTGCCAGACCAAGCAAAGTTACAATAGTCGCTAACGCCACGCGATAGCGTTGTGGCTGCAACCGTTTCATTACCTCAGAATACCCATAACTTATGGTGATTCCAGGACTACATCTAGGCTAGGTGAAGTCATGAATACTTTGTCCCCGCATAGCGTCGCAGCAGGTGTGGTTACCTCGGCTGTGCGCGCAATGCCTGACGTAATGGAATTGGCTAATACTTTTGCAGCTGCCGGGTTTGAGTTCGCCTTAGTTGGCGGATCCGTTAGAGATCTAATTCTTGCTAGACCAATCACAGATTTAGATTTCACAACCAATGCAACACCACAACAAATTAACGATGTTGTGAAGTCATGGGCAGACACAGTTTGGGATGTTGGAATTGCCTTTGGCACAGTGGGTGTGCGGCGAAATAATTTTAAAGCAGAAATAACAACTTATCGATCAGAGATTTATCGGGATGAAAGTCGCAAGCCAGAAGTAGCATTCGGTACGACACTTGAGGCAGATCTGATTCGACGCGATTTCACAATTAACGCCTTTGCGGTTCGATTACCAGAACTTCAATTCGTTGATTTGTTTGACGGTGTTTCGGATTTATCAAAGAAATTGATTCGTACACCACGAGAACCCGAACTCTCGTTTTCTGATGACCCACTTCGCATGATGCGAGCGGCAAGATTTGCAAGCCAACTCAACTTCACGCCGGTAGTGGACCTACTTATTGCTGCAACGCAAATGTCACAGCGAATCGAAATTGTTTCAGCTGAACGAATTAGGGACGAATTTAATAAATTGATCTTGGGTGAGTTTCCAACAGCTGGATTAGAAATCCTTGATGGCACAAAACTTTCGCATTACATAATGCCTGAACTACCTGCTTTGCAGTTGGAAATAGATGAACACCACAAGCACAAAGATGTTTATCAGCACAGTTTGATCGTGTTACAACAAGCAATCGCTCTCGAGTCTTCGCATACCCCGCAGTCGCAACCTGATTTAGTTTTACGCCTTGCAGCGTTGTTGCATGACATCGGTAAACCAAAAACGCGTAGGTTTGAAGCAGGTGGTGGTGTGAGCTTTCACCATCACGAAGTAGTTGGTGCAAAAATTGCCAGGAAACGTCTGATCGCTATGCGTTACCCAACCGAAATCATAGATGAGGTTTGCAAACTAACTGAGCTGCATTTACGATTCCACGGTTATGGTCAAGGACAGTGGACTGACTCTGCGGTTCGTCGTTATGTGCGAGATGCGGGAGATCAACTAGTTCGATTGCATAAACTAACACGCGCCGATTGCACCACAAGAAATGCCCGGCGAGCTGCCATATTGGCTGCAACATATGATGATTTGGAACAGCGCATCGAAGCACTAAGCCAACAAGAAGAACTCAACTCAATTCGTCCAGATCTTGACGGCAACGACATCATGGAGATCTTGCAAGTTCCTGCCGGACCAATTGTCGGCGCAGCATACAATTTTTTACTTGAAGTTCGCCTTGAACAAGGTCCAATTACTCGCGAGGCAGCCGTGGATCAATTGCTAACTTGGTGGAAAACACAGAGTTAGTTTTAGGCTTCGGGTCTACGATATTTTGTAAATAAGTAAAACGATAAACCAGTACTGGCGCTGAGCAAGACAATTGAATAAGTGGCCCCAACGTTTACGTTTTCGCGGGCAGCCTCGATCAGTGAGTACGTAGTTATGCCAATAACTAAAGCCACGTTAATCATCATGTCAAAAATTGAGAACACTCGACCACGATGTGCGTCATCGATGCTACGTTGAATTGTGGTGTCGGCATTTATCTTAAGTAATTGTCCTGCAAAACCCAATGTTGCGGCAGCGATCCAGATGGCTGTCAGAGTTCCAATTTGATATCCAATAAATGTCACAACCGCAGTAGTTGCAACAGCAACAGTCATCGCAGCAATTAAATGTACCTGGCGATGAGGTTTTAATAAGTTTGTGTCAACCGTTTCATCGCTCTTGTCACTTAATAAGAAAGTACTCAAGATTGCGGCTGTGAATGCGCCCAATGCCGCGGCGCCAGCAACCAAACCAAAATCAAGCACTGCCTGATCTGCTGTGGCATTGGTGTGCCACGAGTTGCGAGAGAGCAACAGAACATGGACCGTCAGTGCCCCAAAGGCCCAGCGTTGAAAAGCAACAGCAAACATGCTGCTTAAGACTCGACCCGAGCGGGCCATGTACTTGAATCCTGCAACAAGACCCGCAACCGCATTTCGGAACTCATCACGCATTGCTGACTCAACAATGTCTGGCCCAAGTATGTGTTTTGGTTTAATGCGCATCGCAATTAGTGCAGCGATACCAGCGCATACTGAGCCAAGCCCAACCAAGGTCGCGTTGATTGTGTCAGAGTTTGAAAAGACGCTCTGCGTTGCAATTCCAAACGCAGCAGCTAACGCAGCAGCGGTGGTTCCAAGCGTTGGAAACAAAGCATTTGCAGGCACTAAATCTTCGCCCTTAACAACGTGTGGCAGCGATGCCGACAATGAAGCTTGTACGAATCTATTGACCCCAAGACTAACCAGCACCAAAACGGCGAGTAATGAATTTGGTGAGTGGCCGGTAATTACAACCGCAATTGCGAGCATAGTTACTACTCGAACTAAATTTGCTCGAACTAAGATAGTGCGCCGCGACCAACGATCAATTAGTACTCCCACGAAAGGTCCGACAACGGAATATGGAAGCAGCAGGATAGCGAAGGCTAATGCGATCTTGCGAGGATCTGACTCTCGCTGTGGCGAGAATAAAACAAATGTGGCAAGCGCCGTTTGTAACAAACCATCGCCAGCTTGACCAAAGATTCGCACGCCAAGTAACTCCCGCGCATTTGGATGGCGGATGAAGGAAACAGCGCGAAGGCCGGGCACTCTCACTTTAGTTACGCTACCGCCATCGCAAAGAAATGTCGGTCTCTAGCAAAATTAAATACCAAAGGACCGCCAGATCTGCTGGCGGTCCTTTGGCTAGGAGGCTGGTTTTGCGTCAACTAGACACCCGCAATGTTTACTAGCGGGCAACTAGATACCCGCGATATTCATTGGCGGGCAACTAAACACCCGCAATAAAATCTTCCACTTCTTGGCGACACTTAGTATCGTCATATTGAACTGGCGGACTCTTCATAAAGTAACTTGATGCACTCAAGATTGGTCCACCAAGACCACGATCGAGCGCAATCTTGCAGGCACGAATCGCATCAATGATTACACCAGCTGAGTTAGGGGAGTCCCAAACTTCAAGCTTGTATTCCAAACTGAGCGGCACATCACCAAATGCTCGACCTTCAAGACGCACAAAAGCCCACTTGCGATCATCAAGCCAAGCCACATAGTCACTAGGGCCAATGTGCACATTGCGAGGATCGATCTT